>SMUX01265673.1_pt1 | contig 15564 bp, 13 predicted proteins | sample 2456431 | NCBI WGS metagenome assembly SMUX01 (sample SAMN11095930, study PRJNA526329) | marine sediment metagenome | biome: Marine sediment; feature: Surficial sediment; material: Deep marine sediment; isolation source: Hadal surficial sediment | place: Pacific Ocean | collected 2014-11 | depth... | reverse complement strand
GACGAATTAATTCATTTTGCTCATCATTTCTCACATAGCCGGTAGCGCGTATGCGATGTTGAAATAACCAGCCTTCATAATCAAAACCACCGGGATTGCTGAATCCGTAAGGTCGTTTGAGCCTCACATAAAGTTGCCAATATTCCCCAGATTTTACTTCGATATTATCTCTATACCACCCGAGACGCACTTTTCCTGGGCTTTTTAAAACGACGCCATCTTGCGATTTCATTTCATTGATCTGAAATTCAAAGCGGATCCCAGAATCCAGAATTTCCGGTAATGAAACAACCTGCCCTATGACAATCACGGTATCGCCTTCGATCATTCTATCCAGACCTTCAGACAAGATAATGTCTGCGCGAATGAACGCCCAAAGGAAACCACAGATAATTGCGCAGAGAATTTGGAATTTAGGTAAGACAAACACAGTCCATAAGACGACAGGCAGGAAAACCAGTCCCCAGAGGGACGGCAACATCGGCACATGTAGAAAGGTGGCAATGCCAATTAAAAATGCGATCGTCCTTGTACGCATTTAGCTTAACTTCTCCCTGAATACAATTGTTCTAAAATAAATTAATCCGTGAACTGCTATTTGTAAGTGTATACCCAAACTACCTGGAAATGCAGGTTTCAGCAAGATGAAAAGCAAGTATATTCAAGGCATGAAGCCGAAGAACTAGTCATTTATATCCATGGATGGATGGTATGCAGAAAATGCATCGTTACAGGGATGTAACTTAGTAGAGCAATGCAGGAGCAATTGCCGAGGAGCAATTTTTTGCCTAGTTCAAGGTTTTATAACGAAGAAGATGGTGGCTTATCGTTTTGCCCTGTGGGAGCTTAGGTAGAAAGCCAGTGCCGCATAGCAACTCTTATGAAGGGCTAGTCATTCACTGCGAGCTGCGCCTTGCCTACATGGATGTAGTTACTTAGGTTACGTCTGGAACAAGTAACCTGTGCTCTGACTATCTACCTGAACTCTGAAGCCTGCATTTCCAGGTAATTTGGGTATAATAGCGCGCCATTAAAAGGCGCCGAACCCTAAATTTCTTATATGAGTCTTAAATCCCACTTACAAAGATATATCCCTGAAAGAAAGCATATTCAGGAACATAAACACCTGCGCCATTTTGGAGATTGGTTGCATGATCCGAATATCTGGCATCTGACACGTCGTTCATCTGCAGGAGGTGTAGCGATAGGATTATTCTGGGCGATGATGCCAATTCCTTTACAAACAGTTTTTGCCGCTGCCACGGCCATCATCTTAAGATTAAATCTACCCTTATCTATCATCTTCGTCTGGGCGACCAACCCAATCACTGCCGCCCCTGTTTATTATCTGGCCTATAAACTGGGGAGTATATTATTAGACGAGCCAATACAGAACGTCGCTTTCGAATTTTCCATTCATTGGATGACGGATACACTGGTGCATATCTGGCAACCTCTCATGGCCGGTTGTTTATTATTGGGCGTATTCAGTGCCGCAATCGGCAATGTCACCATTCGGGTGCTATGGAGAATATTATTATTACGGAAGTGGGAACAAAGAAGGCAGGATAGATTCAATCAGAATTGACCTGGCGTACTGCGACCTATAAGTTTTAAGCCAAAACATCAAAAACCCATTACGATCAAATTGCGTTACTGTAAAGGAATCCTTAGAATACGGGTTCAAATCTTAGGGTAAGTTGATAAGAACATAGATAAATTTAGTGTATTTTTAAGAGAAGGCTGTAAAAACAGGCAAAGCATGCAAATAAAAATTAAATTACTCTCTGTAATCATCATTTCCGGCATCTTCATAACTTCTGCTGAAGCTGGCAATGAACAAATTCAGCGTCTGATACAGCAAGGTGATTTTGAGAAGGCACTTGTCATGGTGGAGGAGCGACTATCCGAGAATCCAAACGAAATTCAGGTTTTGTTTCTAAAAGGATTAACCCTCGCCAGTATGGACAGGCTAAAGGAAGCGGAATCAGTTTTTGTAGATTTAACCGAGAATCACCCAGAGTTGCCCGAACCTTTTAACAATTTAGCTGTGATCTATGCATCAAGTGGTGAATACGATAAAGCCAAGGAGGCATTAATTAGTGCCATAAATACCCATCCAAGTTATGCTATAGCATACGAGAATCTGGGTGATATCTACGCCAAAATGGCTTCACAAGCTTATAATCAGGCCCTGAAACTCGATTCTGACAATAAGGAGACAAGAAAAAAGCTTGCCATGATCAAAGACTTGATCCTGGAGCCTGAGCCCGTCACTAAAGATCAACGAGCAGCAACCATCCGTCCCGAGGCTATCGCACAAATCAATTCGGAGTCTGTGGTCGATCCAGAACCTGTAATTTCAAAATCAGAGCCAGAACCTGAATTGGCCAAATTCGACCCTCGGCCAGCCGCCATTCTGGAACCCTCTTTTGATAGTGAAGCAGCGCGTAAAAAAGTGGAAGCCGCCGTAAATAGTTGGGCCAATGCCTGGTCTTCGAAAGATGTGGACAGGTATATCAATAGCTATTCAGGGAAATTTGTCCCGCCAAATGGTTTGAGCCGTGCAAAATGGCAAGAACAACGTCACATACGTTTGAATCAACCGAAATTTATCAAAATTATCCTCAAAGATATGACGGTTAAAATACTTGGAAAAAATATTGCAATGGCAAGGTTTACTCAGACCTATCAATCTGATACTTATAGTGATCAGGTAACCAAGCAACTATTATTGGATAATACCGATGGGACGACCTGGCTAATTTCAAGAGAAGAATCCAATTAGAATGGATAACTGGAGGAATATATTGCAACCAATGAAAGTGATAATAAACACTGCCATCACAATTATAATTGCGCTTATCTTATGCCAAACACTGGCAGCAAAGGAACAGCAGCAATTTCAAGAGACGAAGCAACATCTCTCGGCTCAATCAGAAGCTCTGTTAATGTCTGCCCTTGAAAATATCAGTCAATCAAAGATCGATGAAGCTCTGACAGATCTTGACAAATTAAGGAGCATCAATCCTAAATTTGCTTTAGCCCAATTAATTTATGCTGATTTAATGATGGCAAAGAGTCAGCGTATTACGAATTTTGGAAACCTGCACATGAAAAACCCTGAGCAGGTTAATGCCTTGCGTGACGAAGCACTTGCTCGCTGGAATTATTACAAATCACCCATTGATAAAACCCTGATACCTTCCTCCGTGATCCAACTGGCAAACGCACAGGATCATGTGATTGTTGTGGATCAATCCAGGCATCGCTTGTTTTTATTCGAAAATCGAGATGGTGTACCAGTTTATGTGGATGACTTTTATGTCACGATTGGTAAGAAAGGCACTGGCAAAGCCGTTGAAGGTGATCAAAAAACACCGTTGGGTGTGTATTTTATCACTCGCTTTATCGAACCCGGTGAATTACCGGATCTCTATGGCGATGGAGCATTTCCTATTAATTATCCAAACATCTGGGACAGGCGTAGTGGTCGAACTGGTACTGGTATTTGGTTACATGGCACACCCAGTGAGACATTCTCACGACCGCCGGATGACAGCGATGGTTGCGTCATCATCAGTAATGATGATTTAAACACATTGGCACCCTATATTGGTGAGAGTCAAACAACACCTTTAATCCTCGCACAGGAAATTGAATGGGTCACAAAAACCGAATGGCAACAGCACCGAAAGAATTTTTATGGGCATCTTGAACAATGGCGAAAAGATTGGGAAAGTCGTGATGCTGGATTGTATTTACGTCATTATTCCAAAGACTATGAAGGGCTCGGTAAAAACTATGAAACTTGGGTTGCACATAAGCGCCGGGTAAATCCTTCCAAATCTTTTATCAAGGTGAACTTAATCAACACGAGCATCTTTCTTTACCCCAATGGTACCGATCCGATTTTGGTTATGACTTTTATGCAGAACTATTCCAGTAATAATTTTCACCGTGTATACCGTCAGCGTCAATATTGGCGAATGGGAGAAGATGGGAACTGGCGAATCATTTTTGAAGGGTCAGTTTGAAGTAACATTAGAAAATTTAGCTGCACATCATGGTCCTAGTTTGCCGAATAAACTATTCCATAACTGTGGCTTTTGCCAAATTGCAGCTATCCTCCGATTGACAAGCTCATAACATTTTCCACATATATTAAAAAAAAATTTCTATCGCATCCATTTCAACCAATTTTTTTCTTCGCCTTGAGCCAATTGTAGTTCTTTTTCCAGGTCCACTGGTTCACTTGGACGCTCCTCTGGCATATTTTGTCTCAACCATCTAATCATATCAATCCATATATCATTGACCTCTCTCGGGCTGGGCATGATACCGGCGTGTTTAAGTTCAATGGTGAGGACGGGAATACTTCGTTGAATGCCAGCGAAATTTCCCAGAGAGCCGGGATAGGTACCAAGTAGATTCAGATGTAAGCGACCGAGCTTATTGGGAGCATTAGTAGCACCATTGTGATTGAAGTCCACGATCCCATGGGGTGCGTGAACAGCAATAATGACATCAGGCTTAAAGTCATTGATTTCACCATACAACCAACGCGTTTCAGGTTCGCTTAATGGATGGGTGCCGGGATAGCGACGAGGGTTTTTATTGGTGCGGACGACCCAGTAATATACTGATTTTTCTTACCAGTCTCGTGTTGGAAAATTTCGATTGAGGTCGACACCATTTGCATTGGTACGGCTGGATTTTTTCTTTAACAAACCATCCGGATTCATCAAGGGATAAACACGCCAGTGAAATAAACCTGAATGAAATTGATCCAGCGTCTTAAGCCATTTGAAAACCACACTTACAGAAGAATATTCATCGCCATGGGTACCACCGATTAGTAAAACGCGACCCATGGGTTTACGGCTCCTCAAAGGAGGATATTCCTTGAACAGAATTGGGGCGCCATTAACAGAAACACTGCTACTGCGCTGTAGATTACGATTTAGGCATTCTTCGTAACCAACGCTGAATAATTTTTTTGCAATACGGGAACATTCATGATCGATACGTGGTGTTGGCGTTCGCTCTTCAGTCAATACATGGCTTGCATGCAATACAGAGTAAGTCCAAGGAAGATAAATATATTTATACGGCGTGTCTTCATATCAAAGCCATTATTCCAATTGTTAAGCGCTTTATCAATAAAGCAGCTAACTCACGGTTCATTATTCAGTATCGGTCTTGAATTGATATGCCTAATGCGCTTCCAAAAGTCCATCATGTAACTGATAAGTTTTATCCATTTTCTCTGCCAGGCTCAGGTTATGTGTCACCATAATCAAACTGGTGCCGACATCCTGTTTTAATTCCAGCATTAAATTAAATACCTGGTCTGCAGTTTTCTCGTCCAGATTCCCCGTCGGTTCATCGGCAAGGATACATTCTGGTCGGGTGACCAATGCCCTGGCTATGGCAGCACGTTGTCTTTCACCGCCGGATAATTCTCCTGGTTTATGTTCCAAACGTTCTCCTAGCCCGACTTTCTCCAGTATTTCTCTAGCTGACATGGCAGCTTCATTCGCATCGCAATTATCAGAAATTAACAGGGGCATGGCGACGTTTTCAAGCGCTGTAAATTCAGGTAATAAATGATGAAACTGGTAGATAAAACCCAAAGATTCATTACGTAACTTTCCCCTCTCTGCATCAGTGAGTGTTGATGTTTTTTTACCAACGATTGTCGTCTCGCCTTTGTTGGGCAAATCCAGCCCAGCCAGTAAATGTAACAAGGTACTTTTCCCGGACCCTGACGTACCCATAATAGCGATACTTTCACCCCGCGTGACCTGTAGATTGACGCCCCGCAATACATCGACCTGCAAATCTCCTTCTGCAAAGGATTTGTAAAGATCAACACATGAGAGGACCTGATCAGTTAGTTGGTCACTCATAGCGTAGTGCCTCGGCAGGTTGTGTGTGTGCTGCCCTGAGTGCAGGATAAATCGTTGCCAATATGCAGAAGAGAAAAGAAAAAATACCTATTATGATAACGTCACCCCTACGCAAATCCGAAGGCACCTCACTGATGTAATACACCTCGGCCGAGAGAAAATCTACTTGTAACATTTTTTCAATGGCAGGAACGATGGTTTCAACATTTGATGCTAACCAGACGCCACTGATAACACCGAATAATATTCCCACCAAGCCGATTAATGTACCCTGGATCATAAAAATTGCCAGAATACTTTTTGGACTAATACCAATAGTTCTCAATACTGCGATATCCGCTTGTTTGTCAGTGACTGTCATCACCAGGGTTGAAATAATATTAAATGCAGCCACGGCGACAATCAGCATCAGAATAAAGAACATGACCGTTTTTTCAGTTTTTAATGCCTCGAAAAAGTTTGAATGCCTTTGCGTCCAGTCCGTTACCCAGAAATAACCGGGCAATTGTGAAACAACATTTCTGCTAACGACTGGTGCGGTAAGGATGTTGTCTGTTTTTAAACGTAAGCCTGTTGGGCCGTCCTTGCGAAATAAACGCATGGCATCGTCCATGTGAATCAGTGCCAATGCACTATCAAACTCATGCATGCCAATCTCGAAAATACCTACAACCGTAAAACGTTTGAGTCTGGGCATGATACCGGCTGGTGTGACATTGGCCTGTGGTGCAACCAGGGTAACTTTATCACCGACCGTCACGCCGAGTGTTCGTGCGAGTTCTTTCCCAAGAAGCATGTCAAATTCGCCAGCGACAAGGCTTGATAACTCTCCCATGATCATTCTGTCTGCAATGACAGAAACCTTGGTTTCTTCTTCTGGTAATATGCCTCTTACAATTGTGCCATTGACACTTTTAGCGTGTGTCAGCATGCCTTCGGCATGAAAATAAGGGGCGACACCGATAATTCCCGGATAATGCTCAATCTCAGCAGCTAGAGTTTTCCAGTCTGAAAGTGATTTGCCCCGTTCGACAACGGTGGCATGCGAAGCCATCCCCAGGATTCTATCGGTGAGCTCTTTCTCAAAGCCATTCATTACAGAAAGTATGGTAATAATAGCCATGACACCAATACCAACACCCAAAATAGATATTAAGGAAATGAATGATATAAAATGATTACGACGTTTGGCTCGTACGTAACGCAGTCCGATAAAGACTTCGACAGGTTTAAACATGAGCGGCATTATAAGCGACAATCACAGTTTTAACATAAGACATAGGTTTAAAATAAAACTTTTGCGTTTAAGGGATCGCTTTTGAGAATACTTGCAATTGATACTGCCACTGAAGCTTGCTCGGCTGCCCTGCATAGTGATGGGGCTATTACGACAAAATACCAAGTCGCACCGCGTAAACATGCTGAATTAATCCTCACCATGGTCGATGAGCTGCTTTCAGAGTCAGGGGTTTTACTCTCGCAGCTTGATGCTTTGGCATTTGGACGCGGACCCGGTGCATTTACCGGTGTACGTATCGCAACAGGTGTTATCCAGGGGCTGGCGATGTCTGCCAATTTGCCCGTCGTGCCTGTTTCAACACTCGCAGCCCTGGCGCAAGGCGCAATGACAGAATCAAAACGGCTTGCCTGTGCGATCGATGCACGTATGGGCGAGGTTTACTGGGCTTTATATCAGGCAAACGACGCAGCCATAATGCAGCTTGTCGGCGAAGAAATTGTTTGCCCGCCTGATTCAATTAGATTTTTCGACTCAGGAGACTCGGTTGAATCTGATAACTGGTTCGGTGTCGGCAGTGGTTGGGAGACCTATGGGTCAGAACTACAAAATCAGATGGGAGATGCCTTAGCTGGATTTAGACTGGGTGATTATCCTTCAGCAGAAGCTATCTGTACCTTAGCTGTTGATGCTTATCGGCGAGGTGATACTGTGGATGCTGCAGCAGCGCTTCCTGTTTATTTACGGGATAAAGTCACCGATTAGGTTTGCACGTAATAAATATGCACGGACATACTATTAACATTAGATATGATTTATATCTTATTGATTAATAATAGTTTATTATTATACTTAAACAAGTTTCTTAGCAAGCGACAGGTAGGTTTGTAGAATTGGCTAACAGACTAAAGCCCGGTTAGAATTTCGTTATAGGCATTATCGTCCATCAGTTCTTCAACTTCTTCGGGATGATTAATGCTTATCATCATAAACCATCCATCGCCTTCAGGATCTGCATTGACAATTTCCGGTTCATCTCCCAGATTTTCATTTATCGCAAGCACAGTGCCTGTTAATGGCATTTTTACCTCTCCAGCCGCCTTTACTGATTCCACGACGGCAGCTTCGTCATCCATGCCTAGTTCTCTGCCAACCTCAGGTAATTCTACATAAACAATATCCCCTAACTGCTCCTGGGCATAATCAGTAATACCTATCGTTGCTGTGCCATCTTCTTCCAGCCTGATCCACCGATGATCTTCTGTGAATTTCATCTCACTCATTAGAATTGTTCCTAATATTGGCTCTGATTTAATTAACAATTTTTTCTGTCGTCATGGTGCTTAGTATAAACCGCAACCGTTTCAACATGACGCGGATTATCGCGACAGAATATTCTATGAATTAACCCGCAATTGCAACCACTCAGCGTCACGCCCCATCTTCATTTAAGCGTCGGATAACACTATTAATCTCGCCAGAAGCATTCAATCTCAGATGGCGATAACCCGCAGCACGACCATCTTTTGTGTATTGACCCGCCCCAGGCATAAATTGAACACAGGTAGAAGGCGTTGCCATCAGGGTGACGCCATGACGTTCAGAGAAAAATTCCTGATGAATATGTCCCCATAAAACAGCTTTGATGTGATCATATTTATCCAGAACATTGAAAAAATCTTCTGGGTTATTTAATCGCATACTATCCATCCATACGCTACCGATTTCGACCGGGGGGTGATGTAGGCAAATCAGTACATGTTTATCGAGATTTTCATTCAATATTTTATCCAGAAAATCAAGTTCATCCTGTGCAAGATATCCAGCATGGGTGTTTGCCAAAAAGGAATCCAGCATGACAACAATCCATGACCCTATTTCGATAGACTTTGCAGTATGGATATTTTTTTTATTTAATACCTGATACATCAATTTCGGATCATCATGATTTCCGGGTAACCAAAAAATCGGTTTATCAATATCTGTCAATATATCGAGTAATCTTTCGTAGACAATAGTCACTGGATCATGCGCGAGATCACCCGTTACTAATACGGCATCCACTGGCCAGTCATTGTTTCTGGCGAGGTTTAATACTTCTTTAAGAGAGGATTGGGTATCTACGCCATCAAGTGTTTCTTTTTCATCAGCAAAAATATGTGTGTCCGTGATTTGCAATAACTCAGCATAGTCCTGATGAAATGGTTTTATCTTGAAATGATTATTCATGCTTATTCTTCTGGCTTATTGTTCTGCTTATTACCCAAGTTATTAGCTGGCCCAGCGATGATTCAGAAGTGGAATATTTTTAAATACGGGGATGAACATTCCGTAAGCTACCAGACCAACAATATCTGCAACGATATCGAACAAGGAAAACATTCTGTGCGGCAGAAGGTGTTGAATAATCTCCAATGAAAAACCATAACTGACCAGGAAGACTACTTTGATCACATTGAAACTGGACCCCGGGAATGAAAAATCCATTAGTAAAGCTAGTACAAAAAAAGCAACAAAATGATTTAATTTATCGTATGTCGACGGGACAATTGTGAATTCCAGTGAGCTTGTTGCCAAGAACGTCACTACGATCAAAGTGATAAACAATAAAAATCTGAAAGTATGGATGGTTGTTCTTGATAATTTCATTTCGAAACAGATAATACATCGCCCTGCATTTTTTCGAAAAAGAATTCATCAACATCTGCCAGCTCCGTGCTTCTTCTCATATTGGGCAAACTATTCAAGAATACTTTTCCATAAGCTTTGCTGATGAGCCTTGGATCACAAATCATGAGAACGCCGTAGTCGTTCGCGTCTCGTATCAATCTACCAACGCCCTGTTTCAAGTTAATCACGGCCTTTGGTACTTGATAAGTCATAAATGGATTTTGTCCATTTTCCTGCATCTTGGCTGCCCGTGCGCGGAATACTGGATCATCGGGGGGTGCAAAAGGTAATTTGTCGATGATGACACAGGAAAGCGCCTTGCCTCTGACATCAACACCTTCCCAGAAGCTGTTGGTGCCTAGTAGAACAGCATGTTTAGTTATGCGGAACGATTGCAATAGTTCTGACCTTGGCGCATCCCCTTGTCGTAGTAATGGATAGTCAATCCTACCTGCTAATAAACGATAAGCTTCATTCATTGCGCGATGGCTGGTAAATAATAAAAATGCATGTCCTTGACTTGCCTCAATCACTGGCAATGCCATATTGATAACTGCCTCAGTATAAATCGATTCGCCAGGTTCCGGCATACCTTGAGGTAAATAAAGTAATGCCTGTTTTTGATAATCAAATGGGCTGGACCAGCTTTGGGCATTTGTCTGTGACAAACCGAGTTGATCGGTAAAATGTGTAAAATCTCCAGCAACAGAAAGCGTGGCTGAAGTATAAATACAATTACAACCGTGTTCTGCCAACCGCGCCTGGAATATGGCTGAAATATCCAGAGGGGTTTGATGCAGTAGAAAGCCCTGCCCTCTCGTTTCCAGCCATTGAATCAGCTCTTCCGTTTCTCTTTCCATAAACGTCTGTAGCATTTCGATCATATTGTTGCATCGTCGCCAACAATTCTCTAGTGATTTTGACCGTTCCGCGAGGATATCCATATATTTTTCAAGTGTGATTAAATGATCGAGAAAATCCTGTAATGCCTCTTTGATTTCTTTATCAGCAAATACCTCATTCCATGCGCTGCGTCGTTCTTTACGTCCAAAACTTAAACGTAATTTACGCAGGCTTGTTTGAGATTCCCGGATTTCATCCTGCACTTCTTCCATATCGCTTGCATCGGTCAAGTATGCAACTGTGGTGTCATTAAATAACTCCGTAAATTGACGACTACTCAGAGTCTGACTGAAAAAATCCGACGCCAGGTCAGGTAATTGATGAGCTTCGTCAAAAATAATCGTGTCTGCTTTTGGTAATACTTCACCAAAGCCTGATTCACGTAATGCCAGATCTGCCAGAAGCAAATGATGATTAACAATGATCACCTCAGCTTCATTTGCCTTACGCCTGGCCTTAAAGACAAAGCAGTCATCATAAAAACTGCAATCCTGTCCCAGACAGTTCTCTGCCGACGAAACAATTCTAGAGCGAATGGCAGCATCTTCCGGCAGGTTGGTTAATTCCGCCAGATCACCTTTGTCTGTCTGTGTTGCCCATTGTTTTATCATGGGTAACTCCGATAAATCTTCTTTACTGATATAACTGAAATTTTCATCGCCATATTCAAGTCTGTGTAAACAAAGATAATTTGCTCTGCCTTTGAGTAAGGCTGTGACAACCGGAACATTTAATGCCTTGCGTACTATGGGCAAATCTTTGTAGTACAACTGATCCTGAAGGTGTTTGGTGCCTGTAGAAATAATCACCCGTTTGCCAGATAGCAGTACAGGGACCAGGTAAGCAAAGGTTTTCCCTGTCCCGGTACCCGCTTCACACACAAGTGAGTCATCATTGCTAAGTACCTCAGCAATCGTCTGTGCAAGTTGCTGCTGTTGAGGGCGCACGGTAAAGCCATCAAGACAATCTGCGAACGGGCCCGTTTCAGAGAGGATATCGTGAACACTAAACATAAGTTCAGGATAATCCTTTAGGCTCTTCCAATTGGAAAGGTGAGTACATCATGAATATCTTCCAAGTCTATTATTGCCATTAGCAGCAGATCAACCCCCACTGCAATACTTACGCATTCAGGAAGGCCATGTTTCAATGACTTTATTTTCGGCGCATGGACGCCATGATTCTGACATTTACAGTTCACTAATTGATATTTAATCTCTGTGATTTTTATCTTTTTGCCCGTCCGACATATTCACCCGTTCGGGTATCAATCTTCAGAAACTCACCATTCTCAATAAACAAAGGCACCTTCACAACGGCTCCTGTTTCCAAAGTTGCTGGCTTCGATCCTCCCGATGCTGTATCACCTCGTAGGCCAGGATCGGTATCTGTAATTTGAAGTATGACAAAATTTGGTGCTGCAACCATTAACGGCAAACCATTCCACAAAGTGACTTCACAAATTTCTTCACCTTTCAGCCATTGTGCAGCCTCCTCAACGGCCGCTTTATCAGCCGAAAATTGTTCAAATGTTGTTTGATCCATGAAGTACCAGCTATCACCATCGTTATAGAGGTATTGCAATTCTGTATCCAGAACATCTGCTGCTTCAACGCTTTCGCCAGATTTATAAGTTCTTTCAATGACGCGACCATTCTTCAGGTTACGGATCTTGATCCGATTAAATGCCTGTCCTTTACCCGGCTTTACAAATTCATTGACCACAATTGCATAAGGGTCATTGCCAATCATGATCTTCAGGCCCACCCTGAACTCACTTGTGCTATATTTCGCCATAAATACATTTTCCGAATATTCTGTACAATAATTTATTATCATACCGTGAATAAGGGCCCACATGCAGCAGAAGGTGAACTCGGATCCTCAACGAATTGCTCAACAAGCTAAATATTGAAGATGTTTCATTGAAATCGAAGCAGACAAATGGGGATTCCCCCAGTCCGTATCCTATCTGGCTAGCTAAATAAAATTTAATAAAATAATCCTGAAGACCCTTTGCTTAAACAGGTGCTACCTATTGAAAGGGGTTAATGATTCTGTTTATAGGTTGGTGGAATTAAGTGAAACTTTATTTTCATATGGAATTACTCCTTATTATCTACATCTGTTAGGCCCATCGCAGGAACGAGCCATTTAAGGTTACTGAAACCGGTGCGAAATTGCTCATATAATGAGGTGCAAAAACAACTTCCTGGGTATCTGGTAGCAAGGTTGATCAGAGTGGTCGTGGATACATCCCACAAAATCATTGTCTCTTTTTAGGTTTTTAGTCGACGGTATTTTGCTCGTCAATAAGCATTCAATTAGATATAATCACGACAGAATAAAGAATTTTAATCAATGAGAAATGTGCCTGATTTTCCAAGATGTCCAATCTAAACTTAAAGAAAATACTGATCATTGACGATTCGGAAGACTTTAGAAACCTGCTAATAAAGTTTTTTGAGAAAGTCTGTACAGGAGCAACCATTGATGTCTATGACCCGGCTGATGGTAAACCCTCAGAAACGTTTATTTGGGAGAAATATAATCTGATTATCCTTGATTATGATCTGGGTAATGGTGAGAATGGTCTGGAGTGGCTCAGGTTATACAAGACCTCTTCCAGTTTTCCCCCAACGATAATGTTAACGGCACATGGCAACGAGGAGACGGTTGTTAATGCGTTCAGATATGGGGCGCAGGGTTATCTAAGTAAAGATGGTTTGACCAAGGCCCGGCTGATTGAATCTATTAAATGTGCCTTAATAAAATACCAGGAAGATTCAAAGAAAGCAGATACGCAAAAATTATGTGTGCACATATACAATAAGGAAAAATTTTATCGTTCTCTAGAGCACACTAACAAGAATGACATTGTGATTCTGGCCGAGATTGACAGATTTCATGCATTACATGATGAAGTCGGTATGTTATCTGCAGACAGAGTTGCAAATTTCACCTCAAAAATAATTTTAAAATATATTACTGACTCGGAAAATACCGAGGAAATGACAAGGATTGGCGATTCAAGTGTTGCAATATTAATCCATGATTATCAGGGAGAGGATAAAGGGAAAGTTGTTTGCGAACAGCTTTGTAAACTGTTTGACGAAGCAATATATGAGGAAAACGGTAAAAGAATTGATTTTTCACTTAATATTGCTTCGATATATATATCGAGCGATGACACGGATGTAGAAACCATTCTAAAACAGGCAGCTATTGCCTGCCGGGTTGCCAGAGATAAACTTGGCAATTCATTTGTCATTCATGAAATCACAAATGATGATGTCGATGATGAAATAGAATTTGATGAACAACTGTTTATACACATTCAAAATGCATTTAATGAAGATCGCGTTAAACCTCACTACCAGGCTTTTGTCAAGCTCTCCAGTATGGATTCAAAACTCGATTCTATTGAATATTATCAAATCAGAGTAAATTTGATTGGTCTTGACGATGGAATAATCGAAGGCAGGGAGTTCATGCCTGTTCTGAAAAGTAGAAAAATGCAAAAAGATATGGATAGATGGGTCATTCATTCATGTATACAACAGATTGTCATGCTCAAAACATCTGATTCAGGGAAGTCCGGTTTTTTTGTCTCCTTAACAGAGGAATCACTTAGTGATATAGAATTTTCAAAGTGGCTGGAAATGGAGCTTACTGCGCAAAAAGTGTCTGACTTGGACAATGCGCTAGTGCTTGAAATAAGCATAGGTAATTATATAAAATATCAGAAACAAGCATCAATTTTGGTCAAGACACTTAGTGTAAAATACCATGTGTTATTTGCTCTGTCTGAAGTAACAGGATGTTCAACGCTAGAGAGTTGCCTGTCTCAATCAAAATTTGATTTTATTATGCTTTCACCCTTTTTAGGTGATAATTATATGACGGTAAAAGAAATTGAAGATATTCTCAACACAGGGAAAAAATATTTATGTTTGTCTGTGGCAAATCAAATTGAAAATAATGATGCATTAACAATATCTATGCATTGTGAATTTGATTTTTTTTCTGGTTATTTTTTTCAGCCGCCACAAGAAAATATTATAGAAACTGAAGTGGTGGAGGTATAACTGCGATACTATTGAATAACAGCTTCTGAATAAAGCTATTGAATATAACGAGCCATTGTTTCCTTAAATAACTCACTTTTCACAGGTTTTATCAAATAAGAGTCGCATCCGGCAAGCGTTCCTTTAACCTGATCAGTAGAGGACGAGTTACCTGTCAGCATAATGATGGGTGTTTCTTTAAAATTTTCATCGTTTTTTATTATTTTACATAACTCATACCCATCAACACCTGGCAGTATGACGTCCAGAAAGATCATGTCGTAACGATTTTCCTTAATTAATTCCAGTGCTTTTTCACCTGTTTCCGCCAAATCAACCTGCTTCACGTAGCTCTTCAGTGCCATATTCATCTGGATTCGTACGGGCAGACTATCATCGACAACCAGAACCGAGGCAAGACTTTTTTCTTCAGTTTTCGCTGATGCATCTGTGATGGCTTGTTTCTGGGCCTGTTCCTGAGCAGGGGTGCTTGAATCCAGCAAGTCATCATTCTCAAATGCACCATCGTCAGAAGAATCGAACTCTTTGGTGGCCAGCCTTTCAAATAATGACAGCATCCTTGTTATAATAAACGGTCGACGCATATAATAATTTTCCGTATCTCTGGATCTTACACGTGTGACCCTGATGGCAGGTATAGATGGATATTCAGTATTTTGAATACACAATGTTTGCCACTCAAGGACTGCCTCTGCATCATCAAAGTTAACAATCATCATTTCAGGCTTGTTATTTTTATCTCCATCAAACAGAT
>SMUX01204947.1_pt1 | contig 15570 bp, 14 predicted proteins | sample 2456431 | NCBI WGS metagenome assembly SMUX01 (sample SAMN11095930, study PRJNA526329) | marine sediment metagenome | biome: Marine sediment; feature: Surficial sediment; material: Deep marine sediment; isolation source: Hadal surficial sediment | place: Pacific Ocean | collected 2014-11 | depth... | reverse complement strand
CGCTGCGCCTATATATGGGGAAAGCTGCGGCGGGGCCAATGATTTCACCCACCCAGGGGACCGCTAACCGCAGATTCGTCGGAGCGCCCGCCATTGGCCGCGGCCGAGGGCCGGCCTGGTCGGCGCCGGGCGCAGGCTCTGCAACCTTGCGGCCCTCTCGGCCAGGGCGGGGTGGGTGCTGAAAATGGCAAGTGCCCCAATTGTGCCGCCTTTGGCGGCCTTTTGCAGGCGCTGAAAGAATTTGGCGAGGCCCCGGGGCGAAACCCGCGCTTCGCGGAGAATTTTGCTGGCGATGCGGTCGGCTTCCGTTTCCATGGTGCGGCTGTAGGAACTGACCACCAGGGCGCCGCCGATGTCCGACGCGCCACCGCCGAACATGTTGGCGAAGGTCATGGCGGTGAAGGCCTCGATGGTGTGGGTCAGGGGATGGCGGGCGATGACATGGGCGATTTCATGGGCCAGCACGCCCGCCAATTCGTCGGGCCCGTCCATTTCCTCGATCAATTTCGAGAAGACGACGATCTGGCCGCCCAAGGTGGCGAAGGCGTTTTGCGTCTTCGATTTGATCACCGTGACGGTGACGTGGTATTCGCTGGCGCGAACCGGGCCGGTCCGGAGAAGCCGGGCGACCATGGCGTCGAGTGCTTCCTTGCCGGCCGTGCCCCGACAGACCTTGGTCTTTGCGGTGAATTTATTTCGAATGGATCTGCCCCATGCCAATTCCCATTGCACGGGGATGACGCCGGCGATGACATGCGCCGTTTTCGGCACCACGACGAATATCAACCCGGCGATGATGCCGATGATCAGCGCGATCAGGACCAGCCTGTAAGCAAGGCCGCGGCGCGACCCGCGGCGCTTGAAGATGTGTGGCGCCATGTTGGTGAGCTGCCCGACAATGGCGGGATCGGTGATCACCAGGCGGGCGTCGGGATTCTCGGAGTGCATGAGGTTGATCTCGGTGTCGGTCCTGATGCCGGGCGCGGCGCGCAGGCCGTCGTAGCCCCAGAACCCGAAGGACTTTCCCCCCTCGCCATAGATATGGATGCCCCCGGAGTGCACCTTGACGGTGACCGCATGGGGCTGTGCCGTCAGCCCGTCGAAATAGGAACCGTGGTCCCGCGTCCTCCCTGGCCTAGATGGAGCCGGCATCGAACGCGTCTGCCAGCCCTTCGCCCATGCCCGGGCCCTTGTCCTTGCTTTGGCCGAGATCATCAAGGTCGGGTTCGCCCAGGACCGAAAGGTGTTGGGCGATGAAGCGGAAGGCGCGCTTCTGGGCGAAGGGGCGCCCGAAGCCGAGGGTGAGGAAGGTGATCAGCATGTTGCCGAACATCAGCCGGAACAGTTGGTTGTGGTCCGCGTCGAACCGGAAATGAAGGCCGCCATAGCTGATCCAGGGCGCCATGATGGCAAGTTCCCGCGCCTTGTAGCGGGCGTAGGTCCGCAACACGCCAAGGGCGACTAAAACCGAGCCGATCATCATGACCGGAATCATTTTGTTCGGGGCCAATTCTTGCCCGGACTGCTGGCTCAAGAATATGGCCCCGAAGAACAGAAGCATGAACGGGATAAATATGGCCATGGGCTTGAAAATGTATCCCAGCCAGGCCCGCATGTAGGGGCCATAGAGCATGCCGCTCTTGCCCTTGCCTTCGAAAGCGAACTTGCGGTCCCCGAACCAGGCGTTGTTCAGCTTGGTGCCGGTCAGCGAAATGCTTTGAAGGGGGTAAAGCAGGCCCAGGGAGAACGGCGTCAGTAGGAGCCAGCCAAAGGCCTTGGAGGCATAGGCCAGGGCCGAGCCCGATTGGGTGCCGCGGATACCCCGCCAATTGGTGCGGCTCAACCGGTAGCGCAGCGCCCGGTAGGAAGCCAGGTAGAACAGAAAGTAGGTCACAGCGCCGAGGGAATAGAAGAACACGTTCTGGACACCCTCATCGTCGCTCCAGTAGTACGCGACATAGAACGAGGCCCCGAAAATGGGCAAGAGGATCAGGAAAAAGACGATGAGGAAGCCGATGAACATCTCCTTGCCGGTTCCGGTGTAGGTGAGGCGGTCGCCCAGGAAGGCGGTTCGCCCCCACAGGTATTGGCGCACCCTGGTGCGGCCCCAGAACCGGTAGAAGAACAGGGTGACCAGGTTGAGCACGGCGATGCGCAACGTCATCGGCCAGATATCGGCGTTATCGCCGTCGAAGCTGAAGCGGTTTTCCGCGACCGGAGTAGCGGCGCCGTCTGCCTCCGGCGCCGTTGTGCCGGCAGCACCATCGGGTACCGGGCCGGACGTCGGTGGGTCTTGAGGATCGGACACGATGTTTCCTTTACGGTCTGTGGTTCCCCGGGCCTCGGACCCGTGATGAACCATGGCGTCCATTTCCCTTGGCGGGGAACAGGGGGTCGAGGTGTTCGGGGCCAGGGCAGGGTAGTCGCCCAGGGAGAGGTAATGCAACCTCTTGGCGCGCATGCAAGGGAAACACTGGCCTTGTCTTGGGAGCGGTTTTGTTCTAATTTCAAACAAACGTTTGAATATTAATTGAGCAAGAATCCGGGGCGTGCCCCATGAGCGAACAAACCACCCGCCGGGTTAAACCCCCGGCTCCGCCTAAGGGATCGCGGAAATCGGCGTCGGCGCTCCGGGCCGGGCATCGCCCGGGCAAGGGTGATCCGGCGCGCTCCCCGGGCCGGCCCGGGGGCGCGGCAAGCCGCAGCCGGATCCTCGACGAAGCCGGCCGGTTGTTTGCCCGGGACGGGTTCGAGGGCGTCACCATCCGCCGTATCGCCGCCCGGGCCGAGGTCAATCTCGCCGCGGTGGGGTACCATTTCGGAAGCAAGAAAGGCCTCTATCACGAGGTCATCCGCCGGATCATCCACGATGTGGGCCCCATCATCGAACCGGTGGTAGAGCGCCTTCGGGGCGGGGTCGCCGCGGCCGCCGGAGACCGCGGCGCGCTTTCCCTGCTGGCCGCCCAATTCGTCCGCCACACCCTGACCGCGGTGCTGACCAACCAGCGGCTGCGCTGGCAGCACGCGCTCTTGGTGCGCGAGTTTTCCCAGCCCTCGGACGAGTTCCCGATGATCATGGCCGAGGCGGTCGGCCCCATGCACGACGCGGTGGTGGTCCTGGTGGCCGCGGCAACGGGCAAGGACGCGACGGCCCCCGAAACCCGGCTTTTGACCACCAACGTGGTGGGCCAATGCATGATCTATCAGATCGCACGAACCCTGGTTTGCGCCCGGATGGGGTGGGGCGACTACACGCCGGACAACGTGGAGAAGCTGATTGCCATGGTCACGGGGACGGTGCAAAGGACCCTTGGACTGCCGGAAACCGGACCCGCGCCCAAGCCGGCGGGGGGGACCGGCCGATGATCGCCATCAGGCCCACCCTGCGCATCATTGCCCCCGCCGTGGTCCTGGCGGTCGCGGCCGCGGGCTTCTTTTACCTGCGGGCGACCAAGCCCTTAACGGCGCCGAGCGCCGTCCAAGAGCGCATATGGCCGGTCGCCGCTGTCACCGCCGTGCCCCGGTACGTCGAGCCGGAGATCAAGGTATTCGGCCAGATTTTCGCCGGCCGTCAGGTCGAGTTGCGGCCGCTGGTCGAGGGCCGGGTCGTCGAAACCGGGCCGGCCTTCGTCGAGGGCGGCATCGTCGCTACCGGGGAACTTTTGGTCGCCATCGATCCCTTCGATTACGAAAACGCCTCTCAGGAACGCCGGGCCCAGGTCGACGAGGCACGGGCCAGGCTCGGTGAAATCCAAGCCGAACGCGCCGGTGCCCTCGAGCTTCGGGTGGGTGACAAGGAACAGGTGGTGCTCAGGCAACGCGACGTGGCGCGGCGCCGGCGGCTCGCCGCCCGCGGCGTCGGTTCGGAAAAAGCCTTTGATGATGCGCGCCTGGCGCTCTCCGAGACGCGTCAACGCCTGATCGAGCGGGAGCGCAACATCGCCCAATACGGTTCGCGCATTGCCCAGCAGCAGGCCGTCATCGACCGGCTCGAGATTCGGCTGCGCCAAGCCAATCGCGACTTGGAGCAGACAAGACTGGTGGCGCCGTTCGAGGGATTCCTGGTCGATGTTTCCACCGAGCTCGGCAAGCGCATCGGCCGCTCCGACCGGGTCGCCCGTTTGATCGATGCCCGCCGTCTGGAGGTGCGATTCTCCCTCTCCAACGAGAACTTGGGACGGTTGCTTTTGGTCGGCGAATGGCGGGGCCGGAAGATCAGGGCGGTCTGGACCGCGGGGGACATTGTGCACGCCTTTAGCGCCACCATCGACCGCATCCAGGGCGAGGTGGATGCGGCCAAGGGCGGGGTCGATCTATTTGCCCGGATCATTGGCGCCGGGCCCAAAACGCCGCTCCGACCGGGCGCCTTCATCGAGGTCTGGTTCAAGGAAAGGCGCTATGAAAATCTGGTGCGGATCCCGCAAACGGCGTTGCATCCCGGTTCCAGGATTTTCATCGCCCGCGACGGCAGGCTCGAGGAACGCAAGGTCGAGGTGCTGGCGCGCAGCGGCAACGACATCTACATCCGGGGCGCGTTTGCTCCCGGCGCCAAGATTGTCGTCACGCGCTTCCCGGAAATGATCCCCGGGCTCAAGGTTAGCGTGCGCTGATGCCGGGGACCGGCCTGGTGCATTTTTTCGCGCGCCACCCCACGGCGGCCAACCTGCTGATGGCGTTGATCATCTTGCTCGGGGTTTTTGCCCTGGCCCGTCATAGAATCCAATTCTTTCCCGATTTCGGTATCGACCAGGTCTTGGTCGAGGTCGAATGGCCCGGATCCTCGGCCGATGACGTGGACACCACCATCGTTCAAGCCATCGAGCCCGAAATCCGTTTCCTCGACGGGGTCAAGCGGGTGGTGTCCTCGTCGGTGGAAGGCCGCGCCTTTATCGCCATCGAATTCCACGCCGGCACCGACATGGGCGCGGCGTTGTCCAACGTGGAGACCGGAATCGGCCAGGTCACCACTTTGCCCGAAGACAGCTTGAAGCCGGTGATCCGCCGCGCGGTGCGCTACGACACCATCGCCCGGCTGATCGTCAGCGGTCCCTATTCCGAGGCCGCGCTCAAGGCGATCGCCAAGAGGATTCGCGATGGGCTCTTGAGCCGCGGTATTCAGAAGGTCGATCTGTTCGGCGCCCGTGACGAGGAAATCTGGGTCGAGATCAAGCCGGAAACCCTGCTGCGCCTCGATCTCAAACTGTCCGACGTCGCCGCCCGTATCCGGGAAACCTCCCAGGACCTGCCGTCGGGCAGCATTCGCGGGGCCTCGGAAAAGCAGATCCGCAGCCTCGGCCTGATCAAGGAGGCGGGCCGCCTGGGCGAGGTCGAGGTGAAGGCCCTGCCCGGCGGCCAGAAGGTGTTGCTGCGCGACATCGCCGCCATCTCCGAGCAATTCGATGTGGACGATCCCCAGGCACGGCGCCGTTTCAGGCCGGCCATCGAGATTCACGTGCAGCGCGCGGTCAACGCCGATGCCCTGGACCAGGCGGAAATCATGGATTCCTACCTCGCCGGGCTGCGCGGCCAGCTGCCGCCCGACGTCACAATCGAGAAATACGCGGTGGCCGCGGACCTGATCAAGGGCCGCATCAATCTGTTGTTGCGCAACGGCCTCTCGGGGTTGGTGCTGGTGGTCATGGTGCTGTTCGTCTTCCTCGACTCCCGCGTGGCGTTCTGGGTGGCCGCGGGGATCCCCATTTCCCTGATGGCGACCCTGGTGGTCATGCTGGCGACCGGCCAGAGCATCAACATGATCAGCCTGTTCGGCGTGATCATGGCCATCGGCATCGTCGTCGACGAGGCCATCGTCGTCGGCGAGCATGGTGATTTCCAGTTTCGATCGGGGCTTGCGCCATTGGCCGCGGCCGAGGCCGGCGCCACCCGCATGGCGGCCCCGGTGATGAGTTCGGCGCTGACCACCATCGCCGCCTTTACCCCGCTTTTGGTGATCGGCGATATCATCGGCGTGATCATCGCCGCCATTCCGCTGGTGGTGATCGCCATGATCGCGTCTTCCGTGCTCGAGTGTTTCTTCATCCTGCCGGCCCATCTGCGCGGCGCCTTCGCCAAGGCCGGCGTCAAGCGCCACGCCATGCGTGAAAAATTCGATCGTGGATTCCAACGCTTGCGGGACGGCCTTTTCGCTCGCATCGTTGGCATCGCCGTGGACTGGCGCTATACGACCCTGGCCCTCGCCCTGGCGGCGTTGCTGCTGTCGATCGGCCTGATCCAAGGGGGGCGGGTCAATTTCCAGTTCTTCCCGACACCCGAGGCCGACCGCATTCACGCCAATGTCGAGATGTCGGCGGGCACCCCCCGGGCACGGACCCAGGCCATGTTGGATGAACTGGAGAGGGCCGCCCTGGCCGCGGAAGAGGCCTTGACCGGCGGCAAGGGGGGCTTGATCCACGTCACCCTTTCCAAGATCGGCACCCGGGCACGCCGTGCAGGCGCGGTCCCGTCCAGCGGCGACAATATCGGCGGCGTGACCCTGGAATTGACGCCGTCGGACCAACGCCCGGTGCGCACCAGGGAGATGATCGCCCAATGGCGCGAATCCGTGGCCGTGATGGCCGGTGTCGAAAGCCTCACCATTGTGGGGGAAAGCGGTGGGCCGCCGGGCCGCGAGATCGACATCAGGCTTAGGGGCCGCGATACCCGGGTGCTCAAGGCCGTGGCCAAGGAGGTCAAGGGGTTGCTGGCGCGCTATCCGGGGGTCAGCGACGTCGAGGACAACTTGCCCTATGGCAAGGCCGAGGAGATTCTCCGGGTCACGCCCCGGGGCCGGGCCCTTGGTTTCACCACCCAAAGCGTTGGCCGCCAGGTGCGCGATACATTCCAGGGCGCCATCGCCAGGCGTTTCGCCCGTGGCGACGAAGAGGTGCTGGTGCGCGTGCTCCATCCGCGTGGCGCCGCCGACATGGCGGCCCTCGACGGCCTCTATCTGCGCGCGCCGGGCGGTGCCGAGGTGGCGCTAAGCGCGGTCGTGAAACGCGAGACCAAGCGCGGATTTTCACAGATTCGCCGTGAAAACGGCGTTCGCGAAGTCGCGGTGACGGGGGAAATCGACGAGGCGGTGGCCTCTTCCAACGAAGTGCTGGAGGCGCTGGAAAAGGACGGCATCCGGGATATCGCGGCGCGCCAAGGTGTCGAGGTGCGGTTCGCGGGCAAGGCCCAGGAACAGTCCGAGACCCTGGCCGACATGAAAATGGGGGCCGCCATCGGCCTGGTGATGATCTACATCATCCTCGCCTGGGTGTTCGCGTCCTTTACCAGGCCCGCGGTGGTGATGGCGATCATTCCCTTCGGCCTGATCGGCGCCGTCATGGGGCATTGGATGCTGGGCTTCGACCTCACCATCCTGAGCCTGATCGCCCTGGTCGGGCTGGCCGGGATCGTGGTCAACGATTCGATCATCTTAGTGACCACCATCGATGAGAGGATCGGCGCCGGGGAGCCGCTTCGCGACGCCATCATCCACGGTTCCCGCGACCGCCTGCGCGCCGTCATCCTGACCTCCGCCACCACCATCGGCGGCTTGACGCCGCTGATGTTCGAGCGCAGCTTCCAGGCCCAGTTCCTGATCCCCATGGCGTTGACCATCACCTTCGGCTTGGTGGTCGCGACCGTGCTTGTTTTAGTGGTGGTGCCGGCCCTGATCGCCGTCCAGGAGGACCTCGCCAAGGCATTTTCCCGGCTGTCCGGCGGCGGCGAGGCCGGTGCGATGGAGCAGACTTAGGTGACCGGGGAGAATGCCATGAATGGGCCGGACCGCAGGTTGTCGGTCGCCCCCATGATGGATTGGACCGATCGCCATGAACGGTTCTTCCTGCGCCAGATCACGGCGCGGACGCTGCTTTATACCGAGATGATTACCACCGGCGCCATCCTCCATGGCGACCGCGACCGGCTGCTCGGCTACCATATTTGCGAACACCCGCTTGCCCTGCAGGTCGGCGGATCGGACCCAGGAGACCTCGCCCGGTGCGCCGGGATCGCCTATGAACTGGGCTACGACGAAATCAACCTCAACGTCGGCTGCCCATCGGACCGGGTGCAATCGGGCCGCTTCGGCGCCTGCCTGATGGCCGAGCCCGCCCGTGTGGCCGAATGCGTCGCCGCCATGGCCGGCACGGGCATCCCGGTGACCGTGAAATGCCGGATCGGTATCGATGGCCGGGACGGCTTCGACGACCTTGTTGAATTCGTCGCCACGGTTCTGGGAGGCGGCGTCAGGTCGTTTGCCGTGCATGCGCGCATCGCCGTGCTCGACGGCCTCAGCGCCAAACAGAACCGCGAGATCCCGCCGTTGCGTTACGGCGACGTGTACCGTCTGAAAGCGGCGGTTCCGGAGCTTGAGATCGTCATCAATGGCGGCGTCCGGAACCTCCATGAGGCCATGGATCACCTCACCCATGTGGACGGCGCGATGATCGGCCGCGCCGCCTATCAGAACCCCTGGATGCTAGCCGATGCCGACCGGGCGGTGTTCGGCGTTACCGCGCCCGGCCCCAGCCCCGACCAGGTGATCAACCGGATGGTTGAATACGCGGACGAACATTTGCGCGCCGGCGGGCGCTTGGGCCACATCACCCGGCATATCCTGGGGCTGTTCCAGGGCGTGCCCGGGGCCCGGGCCTGGCGCCGGCATCTGTCGGAGAACGCCCATAAACCTGGGGCCGGGATAGGCGTGTTGCGGGCCGCGGCGGCCCTGATTCCGGCCGAGATCAGGGCGGCCCGGCCCGCGGCGGCAGAGGTCGTGTTAGGTGACGCTAGACTCAGACGCTGAAGCTCTCGCCGCAGCCGCAGCGCGCCGTCTCATTGGGATTGCGGAAGACGAAACCGGAGTCGAGCAGCTTGTCCTCGTAATCGATTTCGGTGCCGTAGAGGTACAGCATGGCCATGGGGTCGATCACCAGGGTGATGCCCCTTTCTTCCACCACCTGGTCATTGGCGCCGATTTCCCGAGCGTAATCCATCTTATAGGTCTTGCCCGAGCAGCCACCCTCGCCGACGCCGATCCAGAGGCCGAGGACGGGCTCTTCCGCGGCGTCGAGGATGACCCGGGCGCGCACCGCCGCGGCCTCGGTCAGGGTGAGGATTTTTGCCTGTTGGGAAGTGCCTGTGGGTTCCGTCATCGCATCAGATCCTTCCTAGATAAAACCGAGTTCAAGCTTGGCCGCCTCGGACATGCGGTCGGGCGTCCAGGGAGGGTCCCAGACCAGATCGACGAACACCGAGCGCACGCCGGGCACGGTGCCGACCCGGTCTTCGACCTCGCCGGGCATGGATTCGGCGACCGGGCAATTGGGCGTGGTCAGCGTCATGACCACGCGGACGTCGCCGTCGGCGTTGATCTCGACGTCGTAGATCAACCCGAGCTCGTAAATATTGACCGGGATTTCGGGATCGTTGACCGTCGCCAGCATCTCTATGACGCCCTGTTTCAGGGCATCGGGTTCGTCGGTCGATGGCGCCGGCGTCGCGCCGTCTGTCGGTTCGGCCCTGGGGGGTGGTTGGTCCATGGTGTTCACTCCGTCACCACCGTCTCGTCGGTTTGGTTGAGCGCTGCCTTGAGCGTGTGCCAGGCGAGGGTCGCGCATTTGACCCGCATGGGGTAGCCGCGCACGCCGGCGAGCACATTGAGCTTATCGAGGCCGTCGTCGAGCCGTTGGTCCTGTTCGCCGGTCACCACGCCGCGAAAACGCTCGAACATGGCCTGGGCGTTTTGCTCGGTCTGTCCCTTCAAGAGTTCCGTCATGAGCGACGCCGAGGCGGTGGATATGGCGCAGCCGCGGCCTTCGAAGCTGATGTCCTTGACCATGCCATCCTCCACCAGGGCATAGACGGTGAACTTGTCGCCGCAAAGCGGGTTATTGCCCTTGGCCTCGCGGTTCGACGGCTGGTGATGCCCGAAATTCCTTGGGCTGCGGTAATGATCGAGGATCACTTCCTGGTATAGCTCACGTAAATCAGACATCAGCCCAACAGCTCCCGGACTTCGCCGAGCGCGCTCACCAGCGCGTCAATGTCGTCGCGGCTGGAATAGGCCCCGAACGACGCCCGGACCGTGGCCGCCACGTCGAAATGTTCCATCACCGGCTGGGCGCAATGGTGCCCGGTGCGCACCGCGACACCTTGGTTGTCCAAGACGGTGCCGATGTCGTGGGGATGGGCGTAATTCAGCACGAAGGAAATTACCGCCGCCTTGTCCGGCGCGGTGCCGATGATGCGCAGCCCCGGTATCTCGGAAAGGCACGCGGCCCCATAGGCTAGAAGGTCGTCCTCATGGGCGGCGAGGCCCCCTTGGTCGAGGCCCGCAACCCAGTCGATGGCCGCGCCCATGCCGATGATGCCGGCGATATTGGGCGTGCCCGCCTCGAACCTCATGGGCGGCGCCGCGAATTCCGTCTTCTCGAATGTGACCGAGGTGATCATGTCGCCGCCGCCCTTCCAGGGCGGCATATGGGCCAGCAGATCGGCCTTGCCGTAGAGCACGCCGGTCCCCGACGGGCCGTAGAGCTTGTGGCCGGAAAAGGTATAGAAATCGCAATCCAACGCACGGACATCGATGGCCAGGTGGGGGACGCCCTGGGCCCCGTCCACCAGGACCAGGGCGCCGGCGGCATGGGCCATGGCGGTGATCTCGCGGACCGGAAGGACCGTGCCCAGCGCGTTGGAGATCTGGGTCACGGAGACCAGCTTGGTGCGTTCGCTCAGCAGTTTTTCGAACGCCTCCATGATCAGGACGCCATGGTCGTCGAACGGCGCGACCTTGAGCGTGATGCCCATCTCGTCCCGCAACAGCTGCCAGGGCACGATGTTGGAATGGTGTTCCATCTCGGTGATCAGCACTTCGTCGCCGGGACCGAGATTGGCGCGTCCCCAGCTTTGGGCCACCAGGTTGATGCCTTCCGTGGCGCCGCTGGTGAAGACGATTTCGTTGTCATGGGCGGCGTTGATCAGGCCTCGGGCCTTGCCGCGCACCGCCTCGAAGGCCGCGGACGTGCGTTCGGAAAGCTCATAGACGCCGCGATGGACATTGGCGTATTGAAACGTGTAGGTCTCGGCGACGGCGTCGATCACCGCCTGGGGTTTCTGGGCCGAGGCCGCGGAATCGAGGAAGGTCAAGGGCTTTCCATGGGACCGGGTCCCGAGGATCGGGAACTGGTCGCGGATGGCGGCGGCGTCGAAGCGTGGGGCGGTTTCGGTGGGTGACGCTGTGTCAGTCATCGAAGCCCCCTTCGTCCCGAACCTGCCACCGGGCGACGCAAGCGGTGAGGTGCCGGGCCACGGCGCCATGGTCGAAACGGTCGATGACGTCGCCGATGAAGCCAGCGATGAGCAACCGGCGCGCCTCGGCCTCCGAAAGCCCACGCGCCATCAGATAAAACAGCCCATCGGCGTCGAGATCGCTGACCGTCGCGCCGTGGGTGCATTTGACGTCATCGGCGAGGATCTCGAGTTCGGGCTTGGTGTCCGCCGACGCCCGGTCGGACAGCAACAGGGCCTGATTCTTTTGCCGCGCATCGGTGCCGATTGCCTTGGGCGCGACCCGGACCAGGCCCTGGAAAACCCCGTGGGCGCGGCCATCGAGGACGCCCTTGAAGAGTTCCTCGGTGCGGCACCTGGGGTGCGCATGATCGACCCGGGTGGTGTGATCGAGGTGCTGGCGGCGGCGTCCGAGATAGGCGCCGAAGAGGCGCGCGACGCCATCGGGCCCGGTGAAGGTGGCGTCGGTTTCCTGGCGCGACAGCGCCGCCCCCATGGCCAGGGCGAAGCTTCCGTAATGCGCGCCCTTCGCGATCTTAACCACGGCGCGGGCGGTATGCACGGCGCTTGGCCCGAGGTCCTGGACGCGGACATGGGTGAGGGTGGCGCCTTCGCCTAAAGCCACGTCGGTGACCGCGTTACTAAAGGCGGCGGCCCGGGCCCCGCTTGGCTCGCCATAGGTTTCGATCACCTTGGCCTCGGCACCGGCCCCCAGCGTCACCAGATTGCGGACATGGTGCGCGCCATGCTTGGCGCCCGAGGAGAGGAAGACCAGGCTGATGGGCTTATCCAGCTTGGCGCCTGGGTCCAGCCGAATCACCGCGCCGTCGGCCATGAAAGCGGCGTTGAGGTCCCAAAGGGCACCGGCGGCGCCGTTTGCGGCGCTGAATTGTCCTTCCATGAGGCCCGGCGTCTCGGTGAGCGCCGCGGCCAGGGTGCTAAGGGTGATGCCCTTGGCAAGGGTGGGGCGCCGGGACAGCCCAACGTGGAACCGGCCGTCGACGAAGACCAGTTTGGCCGCATGCTCGCCGGGCCCGAAATCAGACCGGGCATCGGCGTCGGCGGCGGCCTCGGCCTCGGGTACCGGGGAGAAGGCGTGTTTGGCGAGCACGTTGAGGCCGGTGAACTTCCAGGCCTCCAGCCCCCGGTGGGGCATGCCGGCATCTTTGAACCGCTGGAACGCATCGCGGCGGAGCGTATCCAGCCAATCGATGCCGCGGCCCGGGAGCCCGGGCGCCAGCCGGCCGAACGCCTGGAGATGGGCGTCCCCGGTGGTGGCGTAATCTGTGGTGGTCGCGGTCATGGTGGTGGGGCGCGGTCAGGCCGCGCTCTTTTCTCCGTTAAGGGCGGCGTAGCCTTTCTCTTCCAGTTCAAGGGCGAGTTCCTTGCCGCCCGAACGGACGATACGGCCATCGGCCATGACATGGACACGGTCGGGCACGATGTGCTCCAAAAGGCGCTGGTAATGGGTGATCACCAGCATGGCGCGGTCGGCGGCGCGCAGCCGGTTGACGCCATCGGCGACGATGCGAAGCGCGTCGATATCCAACCCCGAATCGGTTTCGTCCAGCACCGCCAGGGTGGGCTCTATCATCGCCATCTGAAAGATTTCGTTGCGCTTCTTTTCGCCGCCTGAAAAACCGACATTGATGGGCCGGGACAGGAACTCCTGATCCATCTTGAGCTCGGCCAGGAACCCCTTGGCGCGCTTGAGGAAATCCATGGCGTCGAGTTCGGGTTCGCCGCGCGCGCGCAACTGCGCGTTGACCGCGGCCTTGAGGAACACCGAATTGGCGACGCCGGGAATCTCCACCGGGTATTGGAGGGCAAGGAAAACTCCGGCCTGGGCGCGCTCGTCGATGCCGAGACAAAGCAGGTCCTTGCCCCGGTAGATGACCTCGCCCTCGGTCACGTCATAGCCGTCGCGGCCCGCCAACACGAAAGCCAGGGTCGACTTGCCCGATCCGTTGGGCCCCATGATGGCGTGAACCTCGCCCACCGGCAGGGTGAGGTCGAGGCCCTTCAGGATCTCGATCCCGTCGACGGATGCATGCAGGTTGCGTATTTCGAGAATATTCACTTGGCGGATTCCTATCCGACGCTGCCTTCGAGGCTGATGCCCAGAAGCTTCTGGGCCTCGACGGCGAACTCCATGGGAAGTTGTTTCATGACTTCCTTGCAGAACCCGTTGACGATCAGCGAAACCGCGTCCTCGGCCCCGAGCCCCCGGCTCTGGCAATAGAACATCTGGTCGTCGGAGATTTTCGACGCGCTGGCTTCGTGTTCGACCCGGGCCGAGCGGTTGCGCACCTGGATATAGGGCACCGTATGGCCGCCGCATTCCTCGCCGATCAGCAGCGAATCGCACTGGGTGTAGTTGCGCGCGTTATGGGCCTTGGGATTGATGCGCACCAGGCCGCGATAGGTGTTCTGCGATCGCCCCGCCGAGATGCCCTTGGAGATGATGGTGGACGTGGTATTGGGCGCCAGGTGGATCATCTTGGTGCCGGTGTCGGCCTGCTGATAATTGTTGGTGACGGCCACCGAATAAAACTCGCCGACCGCTCCTTCGGCCTCCAGCAGCACCGACGGGTATTTCCAGGTGATGGCGGCGCCGGTTTCCACCTGGGTCCAGGAAATCTTGGCGTTGCGCCCGCGGCAGGCCCCGCGCTTGGTGACGAAATTGTAGATGCCGCCGACCCCCTCGGCATCGCCGGGATACCAGTTTTGGATCGTGGAATACTTGATTTCCGCGTCTTCCAGGGCGATCAGTTCCACCACCGCGGCGTGCAGTTGGTTTTTGTCGCGCATGGGCGCCGTGCAGCCTTCCAGGTAGCTGACGTAGCTGCCCGGCGCGGCGATGATCAGGGTGCGCTCGAACTGTCCGGTTTCCGCGGCATTGATGCGGAAATAGGTGGAGAGCTCCATGGGGCAGCGCACGCCTTCGGGGATGAACACGAAGGAGCCGTCGGAAAACACCGCCGAATTGAGGCAGGCGTAAAAATTATCCCCCTGGGGCACCACCGCGCCGAGGTATTTGCGGACCAGTTCGGGGTGTTCGGCCACGGCTTCGGAGAACGGGCAGAAGATTACGCCGAGCTCCGCCAGTTTCGCCTTGTAGGTGGTGGCGACGGAAACCGAATCGAACACCGCGTCCACGGCGACGCCGGACAGCACCTCCTGTTCCTTGAGGGGGATGCCGAGCTTTTCGTAGGTCGCCAAAATCTCCGGGTCGATCTCGTCGAGGCTCTTGGGTCCATCGTCCTCGGATTTGGGGGCCGCGTAATAGCGGATGTCCTGGAAGTCGATGGGCGGGTGGCTGATCTTGGCCCAAGTGGGGTCCTCGCCCTGCATGCCGAGCCACTTGGCATAGGATTCGAGCCGCCAGTCGAGCATCCAGTCGGGCTCGTTCTTCTTGGCGGAGATCAGGCGGACGACGTCCTCGTTCAGCCCCTTGGGGATGATGTCCTGGTCAAGCTCGGTGACGAAACCGAACTTGTAATCGGCCTCCGTGAGGGCGCGGACCTCATCGATTGTTTCGGGCGTGCTCATAATAGCTGTCGATTCCTCAGGCGGATCTGTTGGATTGGTAGGTGGGCGCCGGGACATCGCCGAACATGGCGGGCGTCCCCATGAGGTCGGCGATGGTGACCTCGGCCAGGGCGCGCTCCACCGCCTGGTTGATCTTGTGCCAGCCGGCGCGGCTCGGGCACAGCGCCTCCACGGTGCAGTCCTCCGCCGTGTGGTCGACGCATTGGGTCAAGGCGATGGGGCCGTCGATGGCGGCGATGACGCGGGCGACCGAGATGCGCTCGGGCGCCGCGCCCAGGCGGTAGCCGCCCTTGGCGCCCCGCACGCTCAACAGCACGCCTTGGCGGGCAAGATTGGCGAGCACCTTGGACACCGTCGGCACCGGAAGCCCCGTGCTCACCGCCAGCTCGAGGGCATTGTGCACGCCCTTGGGCTCGGGGCCCATTTGGGTCAGCAAAACAACCGCGTAATCGGCGAGTCGGCTGAGCTTGATCATGGCCGTTTTGAGTCCGGGAAAGCCCCGGCGCGCCCTCTTTATAAAGATGACCGAATTGGTCTTGATTAGAAATCGGCCATCTCACCCCGAATGTCAACCCCGTTTGTCAGGATTAGGGCATAATTTCGTGTTAGGTCAATTCTTTAGGGGGGTAAATAATTGGTGCGTCAAGGCTAATTCCGGCCCGCCATGTGGCGGTCGAGGAAGCCGAGCGCCCGGGCGCGGGCGATGCGGGCGGCCTCGGCGTGATGGCGGGAGCCGCGCTTTTT
>SMUX01042640.1_pt1 | contig 15583 bp, 11 predicted proteins | sample 2456431 | NCBI WGS metagenome assembly SMUX01 (sample SAMN11095930, study PRJNA526329) | marine sediment metagenome | biome: Marine sediment; feature: Surficial sediment; material: Deep marine sediment; isolation source: Hadal surficial sediment | place: Pacific Ocean | collected 2014-11 | depth... | reverse complement strand
GTCAACGTACCATCAAATTTTGTCATGTGCAGCGACCTCCACAGGCAATCGTTACCTTCTCCCAGAACGCAAGGGTGAGGTTTTCGTCATCTTTGGTTAACATCCTACACAGAAAGTCGGCAGATACCAGGCAGCACTAATATTATCACATACTCCATGAAGCTTCTAAGCGGGAGGCCGATGCGTAAAGACTGATTTGACCTCAAGGAATCGAGAGATCTGCCGCATCCTGGCACCGTCCTTCGAGGGAGATGGGTCTCTACTTTGTGTGGCTCGACGCCATCGGAGATTATCTAAGGGAAGTCAATGTGACGAGGCCTCTGGGATATCCTTTGGATGTCTGGATCGCGCGTTCCGACAACCTCTTCGTGATCGTCCCGAAAAGCGATGGTAACCCCGTAGTACTAAGGCTGCGTTATTAGCACCGGCTTACCCGACCAGGCGCGGCTTCAGCACCTACTGAGGCAGAGCTGGATCCCCTAGGTCACCTCAGTATTCAATTAAAACGACGCATTAATGGAATCCGCATGGGAGATCCTTGAAGCTTACCCTTTTGACCTACTGACACAGAGTCTGTCATTTTTGTCACCTGTGTATTTTATTTAGACTCATGCGGGACAATCGCCTCATTAACGTAAAGTCGTCCCTTCAACCTTCTCACGCGGAAAAGATCTGACATCATTCCAGTGGTATCCCACGTTCCGAAAGATTCTATGTCCACCACCTCGATTGTAACGGATGGAACGTACCTCTTTTCCATGTGCTCGCAGGGCCCGCCTCACCATCAGGAACACAAGAAAGACGTCATTGGGAAACCGGAGTTCGTCGAGGTCTCCCTTCCACCCATCTCCAGGGAGTTAAAGAAACGCTGGTCCCACTTCATCCAAAAGGTCCATGGAACAGACCCGCTTGTCATACCAAGTGACCACTGGCTCCGCCCCCTTACGGCGATCCACAACGGTCACTGCTTACCTTCCAGAAGAGCTTTTAAGCCCACAAGACGCAATTCAATAGCTCTTTAATTGCGTCCTGGCGGTCTGATGCAGACCAAACCCAGGCCCAGAACGGGTCTTAGCCTAACTAAAAGTGACAATCAGTTGAATCGCATCTGAGTAATCGTAGAAGGGCTAATTGCCACTATTTGTCAACCAAAGATTTGACCCCGTTTTGACCCCCTTTTCGGATGCTTCGACGTTTATTAGATTTTAATATATACTAGTAATAAACAAGGAAAACGGATGAAAAAAACAATACAGATAGAAAGATTCAAAAATAATCCATTAATAGAACCAGACCAGCATCATACCTGGATGAGCAGGAATGTATTTAACTGCGGGGTTGTCATTGATAATGATGGTTTATATAAAATGCTCTTTCGTGGTGCTTGGACCGAAGACCAGTCAATGTCTGATTTAGGATTTGCTACCAGCTTTGATGGAAAGGAATGGTATGTTCTGGATAAACCAGTTCTGAAAAACCGGTTTAATAAGTTTTGCAAATTTGGCATTGATGACCCAAGAATTGTGAAATGGATTGACGATTGGAAATATATTTTTGCAGCGATTCGCCCGTCTAAGGAATATAGAACAGCGGGCATTTTTAGAACAAAGAATTTCTTAGAATATGAGTGGGTTGGAATGCCCTTCAACCTCGAAGATGTAAATGCTGCTATTTTCCCCGAACCAATTAACAGTTGGGCGTACTTACTTCATAGAAAACCTCAGCATATATGGATTTCTCGAACGAAAGATATGAGTTTAAAAAGTGGCTGGCAGGATAACAAAACGTTGATTTATAAAGACCAATTTTATCAGCATCCTGAACACGACGTTCTTCCTGCCAAGATAGGTATTGCCGGACCACCAATAAGGACTCCCAAAGGCTGGTTGCTAATTACACACGTTGTTCATCGGTGGGACAAGAAGATAACAAGGTACTCTTTTCTTCTTAACCGGTCGTATTCTCTTAGTTTTGTAGTGCTTGATTTAGAGGATCCTACAAAAGTACTCTATATCCACCCGCGAGCAATATTATGGCCGGAAGAAAGACATGAAATTGTCGGCACGGTTCCCAACGTTGTCTTTAGCTGCGCCACTGTTGATACTGGACGCGATTCACTCCATATCTACTGGGGTGGAGCCGATACAGTAATCTGTGGCGGTAGACTTATGAAAAAAGATCTCGTTATTAAAATAAACGGGAAAGGAGCGCCATTATTCCCCGAGTATCGTTAATAAAAACCCTCCAAAGCGGCCATGCAGCTTTTTTTCTTTTATTTATGCTGAGCCTGTCAAAGTATTTCTCAAAAAGTTCTAGTTCGATAAACTCACTCCAAACTCCACGATGGCGTATAGAAAATAACCCTTACAAATTGGGCTATTTTTAAATGCCCCGAAGGCAGGACGATGTTCGAACCTTAAATTATGCAAAGATACCAGCCGCCCGAAAGTTAGTCCGAGATTTATATGTACACACCAATCTATGTCAGGAAGAGTGTCCTCAAATGTTGGTCCGATCTGCGGGGATTAGGCAGGTATCGGTATAGTGGCCATGCGACGTTGCTGGGGAGATACGATCATGCTTGGCAAGATACACAGATGGTGTTGTAGCAATTTGGCAAGAGAGCCCGACAGGCCCGAGCGCAGTACGAGAGATTTGTCGCAGACGGGGTTGATCGAGGGAGAAGACCTGAGTTTCAGGGGGGAGGACTGATTCGCAGTACGGGAGGGTGGGCAGCGGTGCGTAAGCTGCGGCGTGGGAGAAAGGGGTACGCGGGGGATGAACGGATTTTGGGTGGCACGGAGGCAGCTAGCAGTGCCCTTGGGTGTGAGGCCGGAGTCAGTGTACTGGGCTGCACGATGAGGTAATCATGACGGCGAGCGCTGGCGGAGGCTCCTGGAATCGAAATGAAAAGCCGTCCCCTAACGTAAACCTCATTCGGGGCACACCTAAAGCGGCTCAACTGGTCCTCGTAAGCGGTTCGAGTGTCTTCGTGTATGAACGTTGTAATCGTAACACCAAGCTGGACGACGGAGATGGTACCCGCAACGGGAAACGAGTTGGCCTCAACCTCTCTTTTATCTGGCCCTTTGCCGTACCTCGACTGCCTGAATATACGCCCTCGGCGGTTTGATCGATGCCCACGTCTTTTCCGATCTGATTGGAGCTCAACGATTTGGCCGAATGCAATGTAGGAATAAGTGCCGCTCAGTACAACCTTTCCTTCCTCGTCCCGCCCGTCCCAGGCACCGGATACGCTGATTTCAACAGGTCGGCCTTTCCCTCCTTTGGGTCCGGGGAGATCTTCCCAGGTAGTAAGTCTGCGGACCACTGCTTCGGCCGATATTCTTGACAGCTCTTTCAAGCGTCCGCTGAAGCCTATGGTCCGTGGTCGAGATATGTTCAAGTGCCGTTATGGCACTCGACTTGAGCTGCTTGGGAGTAGGGGGAGTTCGGGCTAATACCTCAATATTCCAATTAATAAAAGCCGCGACCAGCAGCAATAAAACGAGCATTCTCCTACCAGATCTATTGAGTGGACCCATAATTCACCATCCAGCTCTATCGCCAGTTCATGGTTTTAGGAAAGACCCAAATTATTTGGATCTCAGAGTCGTGTCAATGAGGGGGGGGACTTATTCCAAGTTTCAGTTTTCCAGTCTTGCGGGCTTTCCGGGGGTGATGCGACGGGGTTGAATGCTTGTCACTGGAGCTATCACGCCCGCAGCTGACCATGGAACCTTCTGAGGGCCAGATCACCTAGAAAAAAGAAGAGACCCAATCCAGATAAAGCCCACCATGTCTCCTGGGCGGATTGCCTGCTCGTTTTACGGGGAGCAAAGAGTCGTTCAAGCCCTTCCCTTAAGCTCTCTGGCCGTAAGATCTCTCCACCCGTCTGCTCGGCCAAGTGGCTCAGCAAAGCAGTGTTCGGCCTGACCTCGCGGTATTCCTTGGAGTAGGGAACAACATATGGCACAGTGGTTGCAACTGTAGAAGCATTTCCTTTCTCCCCCTGTTCGAAAATGGTGAGGAAGTAGGTCCCGCTCTTGGGGGCGGTAAATCGGGTTTCATATCTTCCAGGTGCAACCTGATAAAACGATCTCTCCTGACTTGTTTTCCCCGGACCTGTCAGTATCCCCTTAGGCCTGAGTTGATTCATAAAACGACCATCAGCAGAGAAAAAATCCACCTGGGCCCTGATCTCGTCCCCCTCCTGCCGAAATTTGGTCTGCACCCTGTTTTCCGACACTCTCTTCATGGCGCTCCGAGCGAGCTGACCCACCCAACGAGGGAAACTCTTCCATTTCACCCAGTCCCTTCCCCACCTACCGGTCAGATCTGATGTAAAGGCAACGACCCTTCCAAGACCATATCGCCAGGAGATCAACAGGGGATCATCGTCCACTTTCATATGAATTTCGGAAATGGGTTTAGGGTGAGTCAGGACATACCCCTGTACGGGAGGGATTTCCTTCGGTGAAAGTCCCCTCATGGGCCCACTCCCCAGAACAACCTTGGGCTGGACGACTTTCTCCACCAAGAGGTTCTGTGAGATCAAGAGGGTTTCCGTGGTAAAAATCTGCGGGATGGTCCTGGGATCAATCGTCGCGTAACCTCTCCCTCTCCCAATCCTGGCAATGTGAGCCATGAGGGAGTGGTCAGCATCAACGCCTACGGAAACCGTCGATACTGTAGTGGACTCATCCGCCAACTTCTTTACCAGGGCCCGAAAATCACTTTTATCCGTGAGCCCATCAGAAAGAACCAACACATGCTTGATGGCGGCCTCTTTGCCGGAAAAGGCTCGTTGAGCCTCAACCATGGCCTTGTAGAGATCCGTACCACCATCGGATTGTAGGGACGCAATACGCTCGGAGATCCACTCGCCCCTCTCTACCCGGGTGAAGGGGATCACCCACTCCCATTCGGCGTCAAAGGCGAGTATGCCCACCTCATCGGAAGGATTGAGCAACTCGGCAGAGGCAATGGCCGCTGCCTTGGCCAGATCCAACTTCGTCGCACCCCTTTCCCCCTCGCCCATGCTGCCCGACTTATCTAGAACAAACAGAAGGGCCACCTGGGGGAGTTCCAGGCGCGCGGGAGGCCTCATGTCCACGGGCAGAACCCTTTCCAGGGGAGTCCTGTAATAGCCCCCTGCCCCATAGCTTTTGGGCCCGCCAATGACGATTAAGCCGCCTCCCAAATCCTTAATGTACTTCTCGATCACCTCCATCTTTGCCTGGGAGAGACGAAAGGCAGGGACATTATCAAGTACCAGAAGATCAAAGGCAGAAAGCTCGGGAAGGCTCAGACGCGCCTGGGAGCCAGAGGTCTCAACCACTGCGTATCCCTGAACTTTCAAAGCGCGAGCCATGAAGCGTTGAGTATTCTCCGGAGAATGTAGATAAAGAATCCTGGGTGGTCCCTTGACCTCGATGACACCCTGGAGAAGATTGTTTTCCGCAAGCGTATCCTGGCGAGATTCCACCAAAAGCTCTAGGGTATGATTTCCTCTTTCCCTCAGCACCTCTCTAAAACTGATCCAGTTGGTCCCCGGTTTCAATGTGACCTCGGTTTCTCTTCGGATGACACCATCCCGCATGAGTTGGATGCGTACCTTGGCATCACGCAGGCTTTCGATGGCCCCTCGGACCTCAAAGGTCTCCGCGCTGTCCACCCGATGAGGTAATATCAGATCTTTTACATAAACCTCATTTCGGCCCTGAAAGTAACTCACTGGATATGCCCAAACTTGAATGCCATGGGATCGGAGGAGCGGGATCAGCGTTGAGACCTTTCCGCGATTCTCATTACCGTCGGAAACAAGGAGTATCCTTCCCTCACGATCCCCACCCAACTGGGCGTGGGCGGCCTGAAGAGCAGCGGCAATGTTAGTCTGCTCGCGGCCTCCTGCCGGGGAAAAGTCAAATTGAGGAAAATCACCACGCGGGAAAAATTCCCAAGCGGGGTGGTGGGCAAATGTAAGAAGTCCAACCCTAGTCTTAGGTCCCTTGAGACGCTGGGCCTCATCCAAGATGGGAAGGGCTACCTCCTTTGCCTGCTGTCCCACGCTGCGAGAATAATCCACCGCAAGGATCACATCCAATTCAACGATAGCTTTATAGAATAGATTCGGGTTGACGAGGGCTACGATCACAGCCAAGAGGGCAGGGATGCGAACCAGCAAAGGATAAAAAGATCCACCGCCACGGAAAACTATAAACCCCTCGGCCAGCAACAGGAATAAAACAAAGGCCAGCAGGTAAGGCCACAGGGACATCCCTCTCTGAGTCCTCCCGATGTTCACCGCCTCCGCGCGGGCCACGGGGGGCACGGTGAAAGTTGCACGGATTTGCGACTCGCTTTCACTAAAGAGATTGACGGCGAATTGACCTTCACTCTCTCCCGCCTTGAAGTTATAAAACCCCACCTCGAAGGTGTTGGGAAAGACCAGAGTTCTAGAAGTCTGCTCCAAGGTTTCTTCTTGGCGAGAGGGCGTACTAACCTCAACCTGACCATAGACCTCTTTGAGACGCAGCGTGTGAGAGGTACCCGCTTGGACCTGAACCGCAGGAAATTCCACCTTCCCCGGGCGAAACCACGCAAAGGCATTGCCAAAGAGAATGGGAAAGGAAACTCTGAAAGGGAGATCTGAATGCAAGAGATCAAAGCCGATGACCAGGGTCCTGAGCCTATCCGTCTCCAAGGCGTAAATCAGTGGAGTCTCCTCAGATCGAGCCAGGGTGACTCCCTCCCCAAGGGGGACCAACCGCAACGCCTCACTGACATACAGCTGATCGAGACGAAGCCCTTCAGCCAGGGGATGGCTCTCGGCCCAAGGAACAGTCCGGGGCCTGACCACCTTTCCTGCTACCTTTAAAGGGATGCCTTCGGCCACGGTATTAATGAGAATAAAGTTCCCCTCCACAAGGCGCGGGGACTCAATCCCGTTCAAGACAATTACATCGTACTGTTTAATCTGTGGCGCTAAGGATTCGCTGTCCAATTGATCCGTACGCGTGACTCGCACCTGCGGAAAAGAACGAAAGAGGTGCTCTAAAAATAGATTTTTTTTCCCCGCATAGAGAACGCGAAGCAATGGGGATTCGGAAAGAGCAAGGAAGGCACGGTTGTCGGTCAAAAAATCATCGTCCACCGCGAGCAGAGCCGTGGCTCGCTCATGCAAGGGCCCCCGATAAGGATAAATGAAGACCCGCCTTCCCTCCGCACCGATTTCAATGTCCTCGCGCACCGGGTTTTCTTCCCCAACCATCACCGTCAGCGGAGCACGAATAGGGCGAGACGTGAAGTTTCTGATGCTCACCATGATTTCATATTCGCCCTGTTTGCCTGGAACACGCCTGAATTCAAAGCCCGTGATGGCAACGTTTTCGCTTCCCCCCGTGACTCTCACCAAACGAAGCGACGGAGATTGCCAGGGGAGGTCTTCAATACCCTCAAAGGCGCCGTCGCTGATGACAACCACCTGATCGCCACTTTCCTGGCGGAGGAACGAATGGGCGAAGAGGATGGCCTCTTTAACCTTGGCCGGTGTATCCGTTGCGCGAAGACTTCGCGCTAAAGCCCTCATCTTTTTCCTGTCTGACGTGAAAGGCAATAAAACCTGCGGTGTTGGGCCCGCTTCGATGACCATCATACGCTGGCCTGAAGGCTGGCTGTTGATTAGGGAACGCAATTCCTCACGGGCGGCTCGAAATCGGCTGCCAGCTGGCCCCTTCGCCTTCATGCTTGCGCTGGTATCCATCACCACCACCGTATCGCCAACCCGTTGGCCATAACCCAACAAAGAGGGATTGGCCAACGCTGCAATGAGGATGAGGGCGATGAGAATTTGAAGAAGGAGGAGGAGGTTTTTCTTCAGGAGCCAGCCGAGCCGTTTCCCTACAGGCTGTTCCTGCAAGATCCTCTCCAGGAGAAATAGAGTCGTCGTCCTGAGTCTGTTCCCCTTGGGTCGAAGGCTATGAAGAAGAACAATGAGCGGGATCGCACCTAAGAGGAGGAAAAAGGCGTAGGGAGCTCCCCATTGCATGGGCGTTACCTGACCGTTCTCCCCTGCCGCAGGGTGCGCAGGACAAAGTCTTCGAAGGGGGTCTCCGTGGTGGTTCGGAGATAGTCCATTTCGTGGTTCCAACAAAAAGAGGCCGTCTCTTCGAGGTAACGCTGGACCTCTTCATGGAAGCGCTGAACCAAGGTGCTATCGAGAAAAAGCCTTTTCTCTCTTTCGCTCTCCACATCATAGATGGAAACATCCCCCACGGGCTCCAGCCGGATTTCCGATCCATCCAGGATATGGACAACCAACACCTCATACCCCTTCCTCATAAGCTCTTCAAATCCGGCTCTGCATCCCTGGGGATCGAAGAGATCGCTTACAAGCACCACCAACCCGCGATTGGGAAAGCGAAGGGAGAAGGATCTCGCAGAAACCCTTAAGTCCGTTTCACCATGGCAGGTGAGTTCCCGTAGAAATTTAAAAAGGGCAAGGATCTGTTTTCTTTCTCTCCCTAGCGATAGGTGGGAATCCACATCCGCTGAGAAGCTCGCCGCTCCGACCCTATCGTGATTGGTGAGGCCGATGTACCCAAGGGCAGCAGCCACATTTTTGGCATAGTCAATTTTCGGGGGACTCCCCTCGGCCATGGATCGGCTCGTATCCAGGAAGAGATAGATGTTCATCTCCTCCTCCCCAATAAAGACCTTTAGCAGGAGCTTCTCCAGACGACGGTAAATGTTCCAATCCACATACCGGAAGTCGTCTCCCCTGTGGTACGTTCTGTAGTCGGAGAATTCGAGACTGGAACCCCTTCTCGCAGAAAGGTGCTCTCCCTTTCCTCTGGCGGAGGAGATTCTTTTCGCCACCAGCCGCAGACGTTCCAACTTCTTAAGGAACTCAGGTTCAAGAAAGGTTGGCTGGGAATCAGCGGCCATGGCTTACAGGGCCTCCGGTATCCTCTCCAGGACTCCCTCCAAAACCTTTTCCGCAGTCATCCCCTCTGCATCCGCTGCCAGGTTAAGAATGATGCGGTGGACTAGGCTAGGCATGAGGACTGCCCGTATATCCTCAAAGGAGACATTGGGCCGTCCGGAAAAGAAGGACCGCGCCTTGGCGGCCAAGATTATGCTTTGGAGCCCTCTTGGGCTGGATCCGTACAGGACATATTTCTGCGCCTGGGGGACACTCCACTCTCCCTGCGGGTGAGTGGCCATGACCAGGCGCACGGCATAATCTTTGACCACATCAGCGAGCGGCATCTCCCGTACTGCTCCCCTGATGGTAAGGATCCCCTCCCCATCGAGAATCTTGCTAAGAGGTGCAGGCGGGGCGGCTGTCGTAAGATCGGCAATTCGCCCCATCTCAGCCTGGCTTGGGTAGAGGACCAACAGCTTGAAAAAGAACCGGTCGATTTGGGCCTCGGGCAGGGGATAGGTCCCTTCCATCTCGATGGGATTTTGCGTCGCAAGGACCATAAAGGGATCTTTTAGTGGGTGCGACTTACCCACCACGGTAACGCTCTGTTCCTGCATCGCCTCCAATAGCGCAGATTGGGTCTTTGGGGTCGCTCGATTGATCTCATCAGCCAACACAATATTGGCGAAGATGGGGCCGGGCTGAAAATCAAACACTTTCTTCCCGGAAGGGTCCTCATTGAGGATGTTTGTCCCCGTGATATCCGCAGGCATGAGATCAGGGGTGAATTGAACTCGGGAGAATGTAAGGTTTAAAATCTCACCCAAGCTGCGAACCAGCAAGGTCTTACCCAGACCCGGGACCCCTTCCAGTAGACAGTGCCCCCCGCAGACAAGGGCGATAAAGACCTCTTCAATCAGCTTCTCATGACCCACCACCGCCCGGCTCATCTCGCTCTTGACCTTGTCAAAAACACGGCGTGAGTGGGCTATTCTTTCTCGAAACTCGCTTAGGGCCTCCAAAGTAATTCCTCCTTATATGATAAGGTTCGGCCGCCGTTTTCCCTCATCCTCTAATAACTTAACCGCAGATTTGCGCCGAAAAACATTTCTTTAATTAAGAACTAACCGCAGATTCACGCCGATTAACGCACACGAAAAACGGCAAAGCGCATACCGCCAAGGGCATAGCATCATTGCGGATTCGGGACCACTGACTACCGACTACTGACCTTTCACCCGGATCCAGGCATTGAAGACTGGAAGTCTGGAGTCCGTTGTCCGTAGTCTGTTGTCTCTTTACAGTTCCCCACAGTACTCGTTACTCGTCACTGATTAGTCGCCTTGCGCCATGCGCTTAGCGCATTGCCTTCGGTGTCCATCTGCGTAAATCTGCGGTTAATAGCTTTTGACCCTTTACGCTTTGCGTTTAGCTGTCTGCTGCCAGCTGGTTTCGCTTCGTGACTCGCGTTCATTTTTGACCACCGCTCAGCCCCAGGGAGAGGAAGTAACTCTTCACTGTCTCCTTAAGGTCCTGAGGAATCTGCTCAGAGGAGAGTTCTCCCTCGACCTGCCGTTGGTATACGGTCAAAATCTCTTCCTGCTGTACTTTACTTTCTCTTCCTTGAAACTCCCCTCTCAGTGTAAATCCTGCACTCGATCCTTTCCCGAATAACCCTTTGAGGTGGTCTTGGGCCTGCGCCCTGAATTGCGGGTATTGGACCTTTGGTCCCTTTTTCCCTGGTTGATCTCCGGGAAGGCTCCCCTGCGCAGACTTATCCTCAGACGAAGACGACGAACCCATTCGAGACTGTCTCTCCATAGGCCGCGTGGTGTCCCCTTCCATCCCATCGAGCAGAAGGAGAAGAAATTGCTGGGCCTCCATGAGACCCTGACGATCCATCTCGGTGGCAGTCCTTCTTTCCAGTTGATCGAGGAAATCCCGTAACTGATCCTTGTCCATCTCCTGCTGGGATGACGGCTTATTTCCCATCTCTCCTTTGAATGGGGAAAGACTGTCAAGCTTCTTGAGGACATCAGTTCCCTGCACGCCTTGCCCCGGCAGTGCATTGGGGCGACTGAGTGCATCCTTTAGCTTTCCCACCTCTGCCTTGAAATTTGACAAAGCCTCCTTAGAGAGTTGCGGCAACGATCCTGCTGCCCCCTGGAAAGCTGCTAGCCGGTCCCCGATCCCCTGAGCCACATCGGTCAGGTCCTCCCGTAATCCCTCTTCTCCGATCTTGCCTTTCATCCCCCTTTCCGCCACCTCCTCCAAGGCACGGGCCACTTCCAAGCTCTCGGTTAACTTGTTCTGCTTTGCCCTGTCGTGCAGACCCCGCGAATACTCCTTTACTTTCTTGGCCATGGAAACTCCCCTAGGTTCTCTACCCCAGTCCAAGTGAAAATCCACCCCAAACCATGCAATCAGCACCCAGAGAAGGAGTGCGGGAGGAGCCACAAAGGCATGCCAAGAAAGTCGCCGCTGAAAAAGACCCTGCACATTAACTGCTTTGAGGTTCGCTGCGGTTTCCTCCAGGACCAACAATTCGGCCGGTCTCCTGCCCCCGCGCCTAAGTATCTCCCAGGCCGTCACTGCCCTCTCCTGCAGGCGAAGGGTTTTATCTAGTCGAAGGATGGTACGAAGGGATTCCCTGCTCCCCCATGGGTGCCAGAGCAAAAACCCCGAGGTTATGATTAGAAATAAGATTGGGGTCAGGGAAAGGGGGCGGGCCCATGAGGGGAACAGGTCACCTAAAGGGAGAATCAGCAGGGAGGCTAGAACCGAGTAAACGAGGGCCGAAACAAGTATATACTCTCTCCTCTTAGCCTTCTCCCAATTGAGCAACTGAAAGATTTTATCCTGTACGAGCGTCTGATCGTTGATCAAGAATATCCCTCCTTAAGCCTCTTCAGCGCTACCCCATAAGATAGCAGTCCAGAAACCAACAACGTAATGTGAAAGGCAAAATGAACGGTTGGTGCGTCCCATTGCCAATCCCAAAGCTTCAGTGGGCGCAGTTCCAGGCCTTCCAAGTGATGTAAAAGAAAGGCAACCGGATTGAGGGGAAGATACAGGAGTCCTGAAACCAAAAGCAAGCAGACCAACAGACACCGGATGAACACCCGCCGACTATCTTCCCTGTGATCCCACATTGCGAGGGCAAACAACCCCCACATACTATATGTGAGGGCATAAAAAAACAGCAGTAGCAGGGTCGATAGAATGGCTCCCACCGGGGCGTGCTCGATGGCTCCAGCCCAGACCAGAAGCGGCAATGAAAGGAGAAGGAATACCAACAAATGAAGGCAGACCAGCGAGATCTGACCCATGGCCACCCTCGTGAGATTCATCTTTTGTTGGGAGAACCAGAGCTTTGTGGGTTGGAACTTTGAGGTCAAAAATTCCTGGTTGGTGATCCTAAGACTGAAATAGACTAACAACAGCAAAGCAGCCACGGAGGATAACTTAAAAAGATAGGCAGGACCCATCCAGAAGCGGGGATCCCCTGTGGGAAGGACGAGGGTCAGGAACTGAATGAGGGCAAGGATAATGAGATAAAAAAAGTAGACCATGAACCCTCGTCCCTCGGTAAAATAGACATGAATTCCCTCCTGGAGGACCGGGTTGGTGATTTGTCTCACAGATCCTCCTCCTCTTCTACTTGCAGAGGTAAGGGGACTCGAAACAGGGTATAGCTATGGGACAAGATGCGTCTGTTGTTGACCCACACCCTGCGAGAGTCTCGCTCCACCCAGCCGATAATGAACGCCGAATTCTCTTCCCAACGGGTAAGTACCTGATCCTGAGGAAAGATCGAATTTCTGAAGAGGGCCACGCGAATCCTGTCGTTAAAGGGAATTTCTCGTATATCCAACTTTTCTCCCGGACCGTCCAGTTGCTTTCCATCCGGAGAGAGAGCGAACTGCCGGACCAAGCTCGACCCCAGGGGGATATCACCCAAGAGGTAACCCTTCCCGTAAAATATGAGCCAAACTTCCGTAAGATCCCTTGGACTCAAATTGGTTAGCTCCAGATAAATCTCATTCTCCCGCCTTGCCGCGTCGATCCGAAATGGGAAAGGTCTCATGGAGCGAATCCTGAAGAGCTTGAAATCCCACTCCTTTGACGGAAATTTAACAGACGTGGAACGCACCCCGTCCTCGATCTGCACCGGCGAACTTTTTGTTTTGGCCAGGCGAGGTTGAACTAATTCGAGGTGGCTCCATCCCCTCTGCATCTGAAAGCTATAATGTTTCCTCCGCGTAGAAAAGAGGCCCACATTGGACTGGACCTCTGCGTACCCATCGGGTTGACCATCCAAGAGGGTCGACGAAAAAAGCATGCCGTCTATAATTTGAGACCCCCGATCAAAAAAAACATACCCCCCTACCGTAAACAGAAAAACAAGCACCAGAAAAGAGACAGAAAGGATGGAACGTGAGAACTTCTGCTGGTACCAAAGCCAGACCAAGAGCAACAAGACACCCAGGTAGAGGAGAAGAGAAACCAGGAACGGCACCAACGGGATACGGGTGGAAAAAAAGGTGGAGTCTGAGAGTAATAAGGAAAAAACAGAGTCGTCCCAACTTGTCCAAAGGCCTGGTCTTCTCTCCGGAGGTGCCCCTAGAAGGTCCGAAAAGATGAGAGAGAGCCCATCCCATTGGGAAAGCGGCGGCCGGCCCACATCTAACGAGAAATACAAGATTTTACCTCTTCCTCTGGCCAACTCCACGAGAATGGGGATTTTCTCATCTTCTACAAGGACTCGGCCCCCCACCACTTCAGACTCCTGTACCAAGAGAGTACCCAGGGAGGATAAGCTCTTGCCGTAATACCGCTCAAGGCTTGGCAGAGCACTCATCCGTTTAATCCCCAGAACTCGAACCGGAAGAAAAACCTCTATGGACGGTTCCTGATATAAAGCGTAGTGCAACCCCCCAAGGAATAGGATCCTTCCACCCGACGAGAGCCATCTCTCCAGGGCGGACTTTTGGGTACTGGAGAGATCCCTCAGTGACTGTTCATAGAACACAACGGCCCAGACACCATGGTAAGCCCTCGCATCGGAGGGGAGTTCATCGACGGAAATGGATATCACTGGTACTGGCGAATCCACGGCAATGGGAATGGAAAGGAGACCGCTGTTCCCGGTGAGCAAAAGGATCAATGACGAGGGAGAAAAATGACCTCGGAGATCCACCTCCTGGGAAACCTCCCCAGTGGTACTTAAAAAACTGACGTTGAGGGGTCGGGCCACGGAGTCAGGATCCACGGTAATCTGGACCCTTCTCCGAGATTGCGCGGCGAGCGAGACCTCCCTCCTGTAATGGAAGGAATAGGGTGCCACCATCTTGGAAGGTCCCCCCTTCCCAACCTTCACTTCGAGAACCCCTTCCACGGGTCCCCCTAAATTCGTTAGGGTGACCGATAGGGGAAAGGGTTGACCTAACTTGAAGACACCGTGGAAACCCGGTTCGACTTCCAGCCTAACCTCAGCAGTGGCAAGGATCGTGGTTAAGAAGAGGGGGAGAGAGATAAATACGGAAAGCGCAGCCCTTCTGACCTTAAGAGACATGATCCCCTCACAAGAAGAGCCCTGGCAGGAAACAAGCTAATCTTTAAAATCTACATCGAGGATTTCAAAGTTGCGAGTCCCAGTAGGGATTTGGACCTGGACCTCGTCCCCAACATTTTTGCCGATAATGGACCGTGCGATAGGAGAGCTGACCGAAATTTTTCCGTTTTTTGGTTCCGCCTCATGATCGCCCACGATCTGATACATGACTTCGTCGCCCGAATCCACATCGGCCAGAGTGACCGTTGCTCCAAATACAATTTTGTCCCCAGAAAGTTTCGAGATGTCGATCACCTCAGCCCGCGCTAGGGTGTCCTCAATGTCCGAGATTTGTGCTACGACCAGGGATTGCTTCTCCTTGGCCGCATGGAACTCGGCATTTTCAGAGATATCCCCATGTTCCCGGGCTTCTTCAATTTCACGAACGATTTTGGGTCTCTCCACAGATCTCAAACGCCTGAGATCGTCCAGGAGGCGCTGCTTGCCCTGCTGGGTCATAGGAGCGCGGGCATTCCGATCTGTCATAGATTATCTTCCTCCTTTATATACGAGCACCAAAAACGATCCGCAAGAGCCGTATAGTTTAGCACCGCTCCTCGGTAAATCAACCTTACCTGGAGGATTCCACAACCCCTGCACAGGAAATAGGACTGGGGTTTATCCAGCGGGCTTGCCTGGGCCGAAAACATGACAGGCAACACCATGACCATCGGAGGTAAATTCTAGCGCCGGCTCCACCTCGGAGCAGATCTTTTCGCTAAATGGACATCGAGGGTGAAAACTACAGCCCTTGGGCGGATGCAAAGGGCTAGGCACGTCACCCTGGAGAACCATCCGGTTCTTTCTTTGTTGCGGGTCGGTCACAGGAACCGCAGAGAGAAGGGCCCGGGTATAAGGATGCTTGGCGCCCTGGTAGATGGTCTCACTTTTGGCAATCTCTACGATCTTGCCTAGATACATGATGGCCACCCGGTGGCTAACCTGTTCCACCATCCTCAGGTCATGGGAAATAAAAAAATAAGTGAGATGCATCGTCTCCTGCAGTTCTTGAAGGAGATTGATGATCTGGGCTTGAATGG
>SMUX01328674.1_pt1 | contig 15595 bp, 22 predicted proteins | sample 2456431 | NCBI WGS metagenome assembly SMUX01 (sample SAMN11095930, study PRJNA526329) | marine sediment metagenome | biome: Marine sediment; feature: Surficial sediment; material: Deep marine sediment; isolation source: Hadal surficial sediment | place: Pacific Ocean | collected 2014-11 | depth... | reverse complement strand
GCAACATACCAGTCCCCTGCATCATCATCGTATTTTGTTTCAAGTGTTTTGATTTTGTTTTCAGGAATTTTGTATTTTTTAATAATTCCTGATATTGCTAAAGCTTTTGCATCTTTTTCTTTTTCTAGTCTTCTTTTCATTAATCCTATTCCCGGACTCATAGTGAATCTAGAAAATATTCTTCTAATATAGTTAATTGTTTGAGAACCTAAAAGTAAAATCTTCTAATTCTCAACGTTAAAAATCAACTGACCTCCTAAATAAAAAATGATTGGAGTTAGTTAAATGAGATTAATTCAAAAGTTAACAAATTCTTTATTTTTTAGAACTAAAGTCCTTTTGGGAATAGTTTCACTTTTTGCAGTTTTTGGTACACTTTTGGAATTATCAAGTGGTATTTGGGATGCAACATCTCATGTTTTAGAAGAACCAGAATTTTTTTGGTCAATCCAACATATAGCTGTTTACTGTGGAGTGGCAATGATTGTAACTTCAGGAATTTTTGGTTTTATTCTTTTGTTTAAGAAAAAAATTAATGGTACTTTAAAAAAAGGAATAATAATAATTATTATTGGATCTGTACTCCAAATTTCAGCAGGTTATGCAGATTCCTTATCACACGACTTGTTTGGAATTGATGGTCTTGTGTCATTATCCCATCAACCACTTGAGCTAGGTTTAGTTTTAAGCGCACTTGGAGCATTTCTAATCTTAAGTGATCCTAGAACCCAAAACTTTTCTAAATTTCGACCAATTTCTATAATGACATTAATTCTATCTATAATTTGGATTGGATTTAGTTTGAGTTTATTATTAGGAAATACCGTCCTTTGTCTTCCATTTTATGAAATTTTTTCATCTGGTTGTGCCATATTATAATTTCTTAACTTTTTGTAACTTGCGATTATCATCAAGATTACTCCAATAAACAAAACTATGCCAGGTATTCTCATCTGAGATGAATTTGAATCTCCAAATTCAACTTGGAGTTTTATAGGTTTATTTGAAATATTAGTTATTTTGAGCAAATAATTCCCGTCATTTTTAAATTCAAAGAAATTTACGGACATTTTAGTCTCAATTTTTTTATCAACTATAATGTTTTCATTTGGTTCAAGAACTTGTATAAACAAGGAATCACGTTCAAATTCTGGAATTGTAATCTTGTAAAATCCTATGCCAGAATGCAGTAAGAGTATATCTAAAGTAGTAGTTTGTTCCTCATTGAGATTGAAATTTTTCGAAATTTTTTCACCCTCTGAAAATACATAACCTAGCCAGACTACTCCAATGACGGCTAAAATCAAACCAACTTTAAAAAGTGTTAACTTCATCAATCATAGTTTTGATATTTTTTCATCTTAAATATCCATAAGCTAAATTCATTTTGATAACAGGGCTCGGAGGGCTTCGATCCCTCGACCTGGCGGTCCGAAGCCGCCCGCACTGTCCAGACTGTGCAACGAGTCCAAAAAAAATAAGATTTTATCGGGCCTAAATATCTGTCTAGATGCATGAAAGTTTCAAAAAAAGTCGCAGGTGTTGAATACGCTATTCGAGATATTGTGTCTGAAGCAACAAAGTTAGAAAAACAAGGAAAAAAAATAGACTATCTTAACATTGGTGATCCTGTACAATATGGTTTTCAACCTCCTGACAATGTCAAAGAGGCACTTATCAAAGCCATAAAACAAGGAGAAAACTATTATGCGCCTTCTGAAGGATTACTAGAACTTAGAGAAGCAATTGCAAAAAAAGAAAAAGACAAAGGTCTTGCAGTTACATCTGATGACATTTTAGTAACTAATGGAATTTCTGAAGGCCTTGACATGGTAATATCGTCAATAGTTGAAGAAGGTGATGAAGTTTTACTTCCTGGACCTTATTATCCTCCTTATGCTTCGTATGTTAGATTACATGGTGGAATTCCAGTAGAATTTGCTGTAGATATGATTAATTCTACTCCAGATATTGATGATATTCGTTCTAAAATTACTTCAAAAACCGTTGCTATATGTCTAATTAGTCCAAATAATCCAACGGGAGTTGTATTCAATGAAAAAGCATTGAAAGAATTAGTAGATGTTGCAAACGAAAACGATCTCTACATCATTTGTGATGAAATCTATGATCAAATTGTATATGATGAAAAATTTGTAGGAATTGGCAAAGTTGCTAGTAATTCTCCTGTTATTTTACTAAATGGATTCTCAAAGGTTCATTTGATGACAGGATGGCGAATTGGTTACATTGCTTTTAATAACTCACCTCAACTTGAACAAATTAGAGAGGCTCTCCCTAAATTAGCTAGGGTAAGAATTTGTTCAAATTTGCCAGTACAACATGCTGCTATAGAATCACTTAGGGGTCCCCAAGAATACGTTTCTGAATTTGTCTCTGAATTAAAAAAACGAAGAGATTTGGTGGTTAAACGTCTAAATTCTATGCCAGGACTCTCATGTTCAAATCCTAAAGGTGCTTTCTATGCATTTCCTAAAATTGAACACAACAAATACGATACAGACAAAGAGTTTGTGTTGGAACTTTTGAACTCAAAAGGAGTATTAACAGTTCATGGTTCTGGATTTGGAACAAAATATGGAAGTAGTCATTTTAGATTGGTTTTCTTGCCTAATTTAGAATCATTAGCTTCATCTTTAGATAAAATTGAGGAATTTGTAAGTTAATAACTTACAAATACAAAAACACAATTATTGTAATTGTCTTTAGTCGTATTTTCTAAATCCCAAAATAATCATGAAACCACCAAATGCAAACATTCCAAATGAAATTTTCTCGTTAGTAATTTCAGAATTTAATAAAAAATCAAGAACAAATTCTGGCCCCCAAATTATTAGATTTCGTGCTATTACAATTAATCCCATTATAATGAACAGAACTCCCATTGCAGTAAACCAATTTTTACCACGACGTCGGAATTCATGACTCATGTTATTTTGTTGTATTGATGGAGTTTAAACTAACTTAATGCCAGGATTTTTTAATTTATTTTTAATCATTGCATTTAGCAACAACGGAGTAGAAATTTCAGCCATATATGAAAGAGAACCAGGACCCAAATAGATGGGACGTAATCCTTTGATTTCATTAATTAAACCATTAACAACATTTACAGAATTTTGATCATCTCCACACACAAAAATGTCATAATCCAAATTTAAAGAAGGATCTGCAAGTTTTTTTTCTGAAATTACATGGAACGCAGAAACAAGTTTAGTTTTATCTTTCATATATTTTTCAACTAGTTGATAGGAAAAAGGTTTGTTTTCTTTTATTGGAATGAATTCAAATCCAACATCAGTTTTTGTCATTGGAACAATTGGAGAAATAACAATGCAACTATCTTTTATTTGAGGCAAGAGTTGAGAGCAAGTAGAATCAATATTTTCATATTGAATTGACAAAATTAGAACATCGCTTTCTTTTGCAACTGAAGAATTATCATTTCCAGATATTGTGCCTTTAATTTGTCCGTAGGCTTCTTTAGCTATCTTAGTATATTCTTCAGCAGAACTGACTGCTCTTGAGGCATCTCTTGAACCTACAAGAACATCGTGATTTACACACCAACGGATTGCAAAACCTTTTCCCATACCACCAGTACCGCCAATTATTCCTATCTTCAATGATTGAATTCTGGCAATGTTATTATTATCTCTATTTGACATCTGAAAACGCCTTGCGATTAATTATTTTCTTACGTCATGGACAGGCAATAAATAACACAAAACGTATTCTTGCAGGAAGGTCACCAGGGGTTCCTATGACTGAAACAGGAGTACTACAAGCCAAAAGAATTGCTAAATTTCTTAAACCATTTAACATTTCTACAATTTATTCAAGTCCTATGGAACGAGCAGTAAACACTTCACAGATTGTTGCTAAACACCATTCTTTAGAAGTAAAAACAGATGATAGATTAATTGAACTTGATATGGGAAAGTTTACTGGTATGGCCTATGATGATATTTTTGCAAAGCACGGAAATGTATTTTTAAAATTCTATGATGGAGATTTAGAAATTGCTCATAATGGAGTCGAAACTTTTGTTGAAGTAAAAAAAAGAATCTTAAATATCATTGATCATATTCTAAAAGAACATGTTGATGAAAATGTTTTGCTTGTAACCCATATGGATCCAATCAAAGCTATACTCTCAACAATTATGGATTTAAAACCAACTTCTTTATTTGAACTAATTATTGAAAATGCATCGCTTACTGTTTTCAAAGAAGAACAAGGAAAGCTATCATTATTTGCAATTAACTTAATGGATGCAGAAAGATTCGATCGAAACAATGAAAATCTTCAAAACCCTTAAATAGAAATTAAAGAGCACGACAGAACAACCGGTAATGAGAAAGATAATTGGGCTCTACATCGTGTTGTTGACTTTGGTAATTTTACCAACTATTGAATATGCATTTGCTCAAGGTGATGAACCAGGTGAATACCTGGATAGAAGAGTAGAGATTTGGAATTTGTTTTTTAGAATGATGACTGTTGCATTTGTGGTCGGTGCCGTAGTTTCTGGAACTTTGATTTGGTTGATTATTAGATTTAGAGAGTCAAATCCAAAAGCAAAACCTACAAAGTATGAAGGAACAAGTGAATTGAATCAATGAGTGGACACTCAAATTGGCCAGAATGGGTATACATTGGAGTCGTAGTGGCTTTACTTGTTTGGGTAGGAGCAGAATCATGGAACATTGAAAGATTAGTCGAACATATCCCAGAGGATGCCAAAGTCATCAAAGTTACGGGCCAACAATGGTTTTGGACTTTTGAACATGAAGACGGAACAAAGGAAATTGGAGAACTTCATGTTAAAAAAGGCATACCATACAAATTTGAAATTACATCGTTAGATGTAATTCATTCATTTAATATTCACGATTATGTTGTACTAATGGACGCAGTACCTGGTAGGATTAACACTGTATGGTTTGTTCCTTTCGATGAAGGTGAATATCCCATTCAATGCAGAGAGTACTGTGGTTTAATTCATTATAACATGCGTGGAACATTATACGTGGAGGCTGATGCATAAGACATGGTATTAGAACTTCAAAAACCTCGGCCAATTTGGTACATAATGTTTTCAACTCATCATACAGATATTGGCTTACTTTACATGATAAGCTCCGTAGCATTTCTTTTCATGGGTGGTGCGTTAGCTCTTGCTATGCGGATCGAGCTGTTCTCTCCAGGTGCTCAATTTATTGCTGACTCGATGACTTTTAACAGAATATTTACAGTTCACGGCACTAACATGATTTTCCTTTTCATACTTCCATTTGCTTCTGGAGTTGGTAATTACTTTGTCCCAATTATGGTTAGATACAAAGACATGGCATATCCAAAACTTAATGCAATAGCATTTTGGATGATTCCTCCTGCTGCTGCACTAATTTGGCTTGGGTTTGCAGACTTTGGTTGGTATGGTCAACCACCATACTCTGCAATTAGCGCACCTGGCCCTGCTGCAGAAATGTGGATATTTGGATTAAAGATAATTGGCGTCTCTTCTATTCTTGGTGCAATCAACTTTGTAGTTACAATTCTAAAATGTAAACATCCAGATCTACCACTTAGTAAGGTTCCATTACTTGGTTGGTCATTCCTTAGCTCAAGCCTAATCGTGCTAGTTGCAATGCCCACATTTGCTGCAGCTCTTTTAATGTTATTGACAGATAGATTAGGAATATCAGGATTTTTCAATCCTGCAATGGGTGGAGATCCTATAGCATATTCACACCTGTTTTGGTTCACATTTCATCCCGAAGTGTACGTTTTGGTAATACCAGCAATAGGAATGATGTATGAAATTATTCCAAGGTTTTCAAGAAAACCAATTTTCAGTCATAGTTCTGGCGTATTTGCTTTTATCTTGCTTATGATAGTTAGTTTTGCGTCTTGGGCTCATCACATGTATGCAACTGGCATGTCTTTTACTGAAAAAACAGTCTTTATGGTAGGAACTCTTGCAGCTGTACCAGCATCTGCAATGCACGTATTCAACTTTTTAGCTACAATGTGGGGTGGAAGAATCAAATTTAGCACACCAATGATGTGGGCAGTTGGAGGCATTGCATTATTCTTCTCAGCGGGTGCGGGAGGAGTAGTTAACACCTCCATGCCATTAGACTTTATCACACATGATTCTTACTGGGTAGTAGGACACTTCCATTTGTTTGTGTTTGGAACAATAGCATTTGGCTCATTTGGTTTCTTGTACTACATGTTCCCCTACATTACTGGTAGAATGTATAACGAAATGTGGGGCAAGATTCACTTTATTCTAACATTCATTGGTGCTGTATTGGTGTTCTTTACACAACACATTTTGGGCTTGTATGGAATGCCTAGAAGAGTTTTTGATTATCCAGAAATTCCTGAATGGATAGTAATGAACCAGATTCAAGGAGTTGGAGCTATATTTCTTGGTGTTGCAATGGCAATATTTTTGGTTAACTTGATTTACAGTTCTGCTAAAGGAAAGATAGCTAACATGGATGACCCATTTGAACTTGGAGGCAAATACTATTATCCATATCAAGCAAAGACTCCGCATCACTGAGTGATAGTAATGAGTGAAACAGAACATCCAAAAGGAGAACTAGAACATCCGATCTTTAGAACATCTCCTGAAAGAACAGGAAAGATGATGGCAATAATGTTAGGCATTGTTATTGTTGGAGGAGTTATCTTCTTTGGTATGTGGGACTATTGGATATCAGCCACATCACCTGCAGCTGCAGGTTCTGTAGTAGTACCACTAGCACCAGCTACTTTTACAGGAAAAGAAATTCCTGTTACTTTGAATTTCATAGAATCTTCTGATTTTAGGACATTAGCCTTTAATGCATTGCCTGGTGAGCCTGATAACAATCCTACAATCAATGCTGAAGTAGGTGATAAAATTATTTTTAATATTGAAAATGCTGGAAAATCATTTCATGCCTTTGGAGTAACCAAAGAAGCTGAGGGCTTTACTGGAATTATTCCTGGCTCTGACGTGGCAAGTGCAAACAATCCGCTAAAGCCTGGCGAAACTGGACAATCTGAATTTATCCTTGGTGAAGAGGGTATCTACTATTACATTTGTACTGTCCCTGGGCATAGAGAACAAGGAATGGTGGGAAAAATCATTGTTGGTGATGTCTCTGATGTTGCTGCTAAAACCAAAATAATGGAGCCAGAACTAGAAAAAATTGAAGAACCTGCAGTTACAGTTTCAACTCCAAAAATTGAGACTATGCCAAAAGCTTTGACACCTTTTACTGGAACAGTTTCTCTCCCATCCGGATCATCAGTTCCTGGATGTGACGAGACAAACGAATGCTTCATTCCCGCTGAAGTATCAATAGGCGTAGGAGAAACTGTTACATGGTCAAATGATGACTCTGCAGCCCATACCGTTACTAGTGGTATTGCAAGTGAAGGACCTGATGGTATCTTTGATAGCAGTCTGTTTATGGCAGGTACTACATTTGAACACACATTTGATGAAGCAGGTCAATACGATTATTTTTGCATGGTTCACCCATGGATGACAGGTAAAATTCAAGTGGGTTAGATACTCAAGAATAACATTGATTCTAAAATATCTTGCATTAACATCGTTAATTGTTCTTTACTCACTGATGTTTATTGGAGGCTATGTTTCTGCCGCAGGATTGGGTCTTACTTGTCCTGATTGGCCTTTATGTCCAAGCGGTATTTTTCCAAGCGAGAAGTACTTTATTGAATGGATACATAGGTTCATGGCAGCTACAACTGGTGCATTAATTATTGCAACAACTGTAAGTTGTTGGATTACAAAAAGTTCCGAAAAGAAAATAAAAATAACATCTATCTTAGCTTCAATTTTTGTTATCACTCAAATTACATTGGGTGCCCTAGTAATTGATCTTAAATTACATGCTTTGTTAGTTGCCATTCATTTAGGAATTGGAATACTTCTTTTTGCAATGGTACTGCTAACAACACTATTTGCATTCAGATTAGGAAAGGCAACAATTCAAACTAAACTTTAGTTTTAGATTTTAAAATTCTTGGTATGTAGATATAACATAAAATTGCTGCAAGGCCTATGGAACCAGCACTTATCGAAATAATGAAAATATAGCCAAATGGATTTTGTGTACTAATATTGAATGTATAAGTTAAAACTCCTCCATCCTTTGCCGCATCATACAAATCTACTCTAAAAATATGATTTCCTGACCTTTCTAGAATAAAATCAGTCTCCCAATGAGCACCTTGATGTGATTGTGGAGGTATTTCATCAATCTGTATATCGTTATAGAAAATTCTACTACCTAAAGTGAATCTGTCAACTTCTTGAAAGTCAAGGTCTGTAACTTTGAATAGAATTTTCATAGGTTCTCCATTACTTGGAAGTTCGGGCAGAGTTGCGATCTGAACTCTAAAATCTCCAATTGTAGATTCTGCAGAATTAAACAAGGAATGTGCATTAGCTTCAGAAATTGTAAACATCAAAAGAATAATTAGACTAAAAACAAAATGCCATTTGCTAGCGGCCATTTCATAATTTATTTCATAATTGATAATATATTGTATCAGGATTTTTCTCCTGAATTTTGACAAAAGCTTTAAATCTTGACCGGCAAAACAACCAAACGTTGACCGTCGTTTCCAAGTCTATTGAAATTAAAGCGCCAGTTGATACAGTTTTTACCTATTTTGCTAGACCTGAACATGTTTCTGATCAGATGACAGAAAAAGGCATAGGCATGACAGTAATCCCTATGGACATTAAAGAAGGAATGGGAGTTGGAACAACTTTCAGAATTATTGGTGACTTTAATGGTAAAAGACTGGAATGGGATTGTGAAACAACAGAATTTGAAAGAGAAGAAAGAATTGCAGCTAAAATGATAGAAGGACCTTTTAAGAAATGGGAAATCACAACTGAGTTCAAGGCTTTAGGTGATAATCTTACTAAAGTTACAATGACTGTAAATTATGAGATGCCTTTCGGTCTTTTAGGAACAATTATGGATAAAGCAAAATTTTCAAAATCAGCTGCACGTGGAATGGAATCTGCTCTTTACAAAGTAAGAGGTTTACTTGAAGGAAATGGATCTATACCTGTCTACATTACATTAGATGCTTATCAAAAACTTCTTGCTGAAAAGAAAAAGATGAACAACGTTCCAGTTTCTACAGTATTAACAGCAATTCTTGAAAAATATAATCAACTAGAACAAAAAGTTCAAAATTAGAATTTTTTATTTAACTCAAGATTAATAACGACTCTAGCTTTTGCTATTTTAGTCGGGTCTATGGCTCAGCCAGGTAGAGCACCGGACTCTTAATCCGGCTGTCGAGGGTTCGAATCCCTCTAGACCCGCTATTTGGTCATAAGTAATGCTTAACAATTTGACTAAAGATAAAATTTTAATTTAGTTTGAAAATTTGTTTAACAAAGACAATTTTAAAAATCCATAGTTATTTATGTAACAAGATCTGCCCGAATTTAATGTCGGAAGAACGAAAAATGTATCCCATAAAGTGTGCCGATTGTGGCAAAGATTCAGAGGTACCTTTTCAACCAAAAGAAGGAAGACCAGTTTATTGTAGAGAATGTTTACCTAAGCATCGCTCTCGTGACGGCCCAGGAAGATTTTAAGCTAAATACGTTTACAGTCATTTAACTTAACTAGCTTTTTTATTTTTTATTTACATTCAGAAATATTCTTTTTCAAATTTTTTACTTAAATGATTTATAATTCGATGAAAGAATAATACATACAAAAATTCCTTTTCCAGAAATTACTTTTGCCTTATGTTTAATTCCCTTTGGTATGAATACTGTCGATGGAGAAGATACTTTGTAAATTTCATCTTCCATTTGAATTTCATATGTTAGTTTTTCACTTTCAGATAAAATGAGGTTTAACTCATCAAAATTATGTTTATGTAATATGCTATAATTAGGAATTTTTTTTGATTTTGAATTAATAAAATGAACTGCAATATGAGTATTGGATTTTGGTATTAACTTTTTACTTAACATGGATAAACGCTTGATTGGAGCCTTTCTATGAAATGGAACTTTAGAGAGAGGTTCATTGACTCCTTTTTTTATAAATTTTTGATATCTTTTCATGAATTAAATCACATTTTTTTACTTTAAAATGATCTGGATTATAACTAACCGGCAAAAGGCTTCTCATATAAGTAATGATATTTCAATAATTCCAGTGCAAAGAGATAGAACATCTGAATGGTTTGTTCCAAAATTTGGTTCTAGAAATTTTAGAGTAAGTATTGGCATTTTGTTTTTACCTTATACTGCCATTGTAACATCTTTTGCAGCATGGGGTTCACTTTCTGGCAATTTTGAATTAGATAGACTCATTGCAATTTGTTTAATCTATTTTTTAGCATTAGGAATATCGGCTCATTGTCTTGATGCTGTTGGAGGAAAAACCAAACCATGGGGGAATTTACCCAAAAGAAAACTTTGGATTATTTCAATGACTTCGTTGGGAATTGCATTTACGATTGGATTATACTATGCTTTTTTGGATTCACCACTTTTGATCCCAATTGGCATCGTTGAAGGATTTTTTTTATTTGCATATAACCTGGAATTATTTGGTGGTAAGTTTCACAACAATATTTCAACAATATTTTCATGGGCAATATTGCCTGTGTTTGCTGGTTCTGTAATCCAAACAAACTCAATTACTGTAGAAACTTTAATGCTTGCAGCTGTCTCATCTCTAATTACTTATGGTTTGATTGCTACTTCAAGAAAATATAAAGAACTCAAAAGTAGTTATGCAGAACCATCTCTTATTCGTAACAAAGAGATTATTCTAAAAACAATTACTTTAGGAGTTGTAATTGGTACTGTAATCTTTTTTATTCTAAGATATTATGCTTAATTTTTCTTCTAAATCAATTTTTTTGTTCCTTTTAAAATTGCAACAGTATTCCAGCTAAGGAAATGACTAGTTGTTTGAAGACCATTTTTTCTCATTATATTCTCATAATTTCTCAACCAAGGACTTGATCTTATTAGTTTAGGAAGTTCCTTAAAGGCCTCTTTCCAACTTGGAAAAAAATTTCCTAGAAATCTTAAAACCACAAAATGGGTATTCCAAATTTTTTGAACAAACTTATTTTTTGGGTAGGTAAAATCATGAAAAATTATACTTCCTCCTGGATTGAGATAATCAACGCAGTTTTTTACAAGAATTTCTGGATTACAATATTTTGGTAAGTAGGAGGATATTATACAGTCAAACTTCGAATCTAAGTGTAATCTTTCTGCATCTTGATGTAAAAATGAGATATTCTTGTAAGAAGACGAATTTCTTTTTGCAATTGTCAAGTACCCTTTCGTAATATCAATACCAATTATCTTTGCATTTGGAAATTTTTTTGCAATTTTTCTTGTTAAAATTCCAGTTCCACATGCTAGATCTAAAAATGAATCCCCATTGGGAATCTGAAAAAGAATTTGTTTTTTCCAATATTCGTCTTTACCTAATGTTGCCAATCTAGCAACAGTTTCATATGTACCAGCAGTTTTTCCAAAAAATTTTGGAACAAGATCTTTAGCCGACTCTGATACCATCTTCTCTATCCTGACTATTAGACATTAAATAACTATTCAATCTTTTAGTTCTAAATTTTTTTTACTAAAGTAAAACGAGGCTTATTTGGATCAATTTCTTCATGCATGTCTACATGACTAATTATTCTTACTTTGAAATCTGACCATCTTTTTAACATATTTCTATGCTTTGCAGCTGTATCTTCTTTTTCAATAGAAATTTCATTTTCTTCAAATGATTCACAGTTAATGATGTATTTGTTGGACACTCGAAATAATTCTTTTACAGCTTGAGGCATTTCTTCATCTGAAACATAATTCAAAACATTATGTGTAAAAACAAAATCCATAGATGCATCAGGATAAGGAATTTCTATAACTGCACTTTTTTGAAATTTAAATGATGGATGCTTTTCTTTAGCTTTTTTTATTGCATTATCATTTAGATCAATTCCGTGAACCTCAATGGTATCAGTAAATAGCATTAAATCGTTGCCTATGTTGCAGCCTACCTCTAATACGCTTTGACATCTTAAGGAAGTAGCTAAATCATGAATGAATTTAGCAAATTCTTCATTATAGTTTGATTCATTATTTTCGGTAAATTTATTCCAAAATTTCTCATCGTATACCATAACAAAAATTCACTTTTTCCATTATTTGTTACTAATGAACTAATGTTTGCATTTACAGGTGATTAATTTTGTATCAAAGGCACAATCATGTGGTCCTTCCGATTTACCATCAACTGGAATTTCTTTCATACATTCATCATGTCTTCCCTTTTTACAGAACCAACAAATCTCTTTAGATTCAGTATAGTTCACTAACATCCCCTGAACCTAGACATAATGCAACCAAGAAAGGAACCTTTCATCTTTTCCCATAACTACATCTGTGAATGCTTTTTGTAATTCTTTAGTAATTTTTCCAGGTTTTCCATTGCCAATAACTGCTTGATCTATTTCTGTAACAGATTTTACTTCAGCAGCAGTTCCAGTCATGAAAACCTCATCAGCAACATAAAGATCATCTCTTTCAACATTGGTTTCATTTACTTCTCCACCATTTTCTTCAATTATTTTTATTACACTATCTCTTGTAATTCCTTCTAATACATCAGCAGATAGTGGAGGAGTTAAAATCTGACCATTTTTTACAATGAAAATATTTTCAGCACTTCCTTCTGCAATTTTTCCTTGGCTGTTTAGCATTATTGCTTCATCATATCCATCTCTTAATGCTTCAACACGAGCAAGTGCAGCATTAGCGTAGTTTGAAGCAGCTTTTGCTTTCATAGGCTGTGCAGTTGAATCAATTCTTACCCAACTCGAAACCTTACATCTTGCACCAGAAAATCTTCCAGCTTTTGATTCACCCATCTTCCATTCCCAACAAGCAATAGAACAATCTACTTTATTCTGTGTGGGAGTTAATCCTAGTTTTCCATAACCATAATATGCAATAGGTCTTATGTAACATTCCTTTAGTGTACTTGCCTTTACTGTTTTGATAATTGCATCAGTAATCTGTTTTTTTGTATATGGCATTTTCATGGCATACATTTTTGCAGAGTTGAATAATCTATCTACATGTTCAGACAACCGAAAAATTGCAGACCCATTGGGAGTTTTATAACATCTAATACCTTCGAAAACTGCTGTAGAATAATGCAAAGCATGGGTAAGCACATGAACTTTTGCATCTTTGAATGGAACTAATTTTCCATTCATCCAAATTTTACCTACTTCTTTCATACAAAAATCAACCTAACCTAGTAATTTAAAGAATTATGACCTAATAATTTATTCTTGATCTTCTTCGTCCTCTAAAACTTCCAGTGTTTTTTTGGTTGGACGGACAGGGATATAGATTTTAGTCATATCAATCAATGGATTTTTTAGTTTAATAGTACGCGTTTGCCCATTTGATTAAACAAACTAACGTATGAAAACAAATTCAATTTTGAAAATTAACTATAGTCTAAATACTGTAAGCATCTTACATTCAAAATGGAAGGATGGATAATAGCAGGAGTAGCAATTGCACTTGTTCTTATCGGATTAGTTGGTCAAGGCTTTGAAATGCGAAAGATTCGTACAACAATTTACAAAGATGAAGATTTTGGACCACCTAACATATTTACAAATAAAAGAAATTTCAAATGGTATGTTTTGATTGGTGTAGGTTTAATTCTCTGGTACGTTACTGGAGGCTACCCACAATAGACTATATAGATCAGCTGTAAATACTAGAATGTTGAATTAATAATAGAGCGTGTTTTGGGTAACGCCGGACTGATTCTAGAAGAATGTCCAAGAATAAACCCACTTTGGCACTACTGGTGAAAACCTGTAGCGCCACCGTAAAATTGTTTTTTAGATGAACTTTATTTTTGATCTTTCTTGATGTACTGCGTTAATTGCTTTGTTAATATTGTCTCCGGAATCTTCAATCACAATAATTATTCGTGAAGTTTCTTCTTGAGCATCCATATTCAAGATGTTTAATCCTGCATCACCAATTTTTGCACTAGCCTTTGATGCAATTTGCTGAACACGCCACATCTCATCCCCAATAAGATTAATGACTCCTCTATTGTAGGTAATAGTTGCTAAAGAATCAAAACCTAAAAAGTACTTTTCATTTCTTTTTATGTAATCTCCATCAAGGAACAAAATTCTGTTAAATTCAATTCCATCTTTGGTAAATGGGGATAAGATGACATACTCACTATAGCGTTTGTCATTTCTTAATGAATCTAGTAATTTATCCACAAACTCTGATTCAATTCTTAAAATTGCACAATTTTTCTTTCCGACCACAATTTTTAGAGGATTTTCATTTTGATTTTTGGGATTTCTTTCAATAATCGTCTTTTTTTCAGGATTTTTCATATCTGTGATTATTATAGGTACATCAACACCATGTTCCACAATCTCTTTGATTGCTATTGGATCAAGAATCTTCATACCAAACATTCCTGCTAATCTTGCTTCATTGTAAGAGAGCTGTTTTATTTCACTAAGTTCTTCGGATACTACTTTGGGATCAGCGGAAACTACGGAATTATCTTTCTCAAAATCTATTTTGGTATTATATTTTTTATGAAATAATATGGCAAGATCCGCTGCAGTTCGATCAGAACCACCTCTTTCATATGTTGTTATGGTGCCATCGGTTGTTTTTCCGATAAAACCACCTATACAGACCACATCATTTTCCTTCAACAGATTTTCTAAATTTTCAAGTCTTTGGGATGATTCTGATACTAAGAAATTTGTTGATTCAATATTATTGTCAGTAATGATTGGCCATGATTCAAACTCAACTGCTTCTGATTTGATACCTTGACTTTTCAAAATGTAATTCATAACATGAGACATCAAAATTTCTCCTGAATAAGCAAGAGCCTTAGAACGAACTTCATCTGCAAATTCTGCTTTTTGTTTTGCTTCATCTAGGGCAGATTTTGATTTTTCTAAAAATGAATCAATAGTAATTTTGCAATCTCCACTATAATTAGCACTAACTAATTCGAGAATTTTTTCATATGCGTTTTTTATGTTTGTAAGATTAGAATCTGCTCCATTTTCTGCTGATTTACCTAGTTCTAATACTAAATCTGTCAATGATTTTGTTTGACCGTCTTGTATGGTAAGTGGAGCAGAAAACACTGCAAGTACTTTAGCATCTTTTTTTAATGAATTGATCCTTTGAATTATAATTGGTATACTTAGACCATCTGCACCTATGGCACTACCTCCAAACTTTACTACAATTAGATTCGTCAATATGCTGTAACAAAAATTACATTCCTTCTATTAATCATTGGTTTGATTTTAAAAATTTCTCAAAGTTTAAATGGATTTTTACAAGGTAGTTTGCTGGGCTCATAGTCCAGATCGGTTAAGACGTCGCCCTTACACGGCGAAGATCCAGGGTTCAAATCCCTGTGGGCCCATCCCCTTTCATGGG
>SMUX01227974.1_pt1 | contig 15598 bp, 10 predicted proteins | sample 2456431 | NCBI WGS metagenome assembly SMUX01 (sample SAMN11095930, study PRJNA526329) | marine sediment metagenome | biome: Marine sediment; feature: Surficial sediment; material: Deep marine sediment; isolation source: Hadal surficial sediment | place: Pacific Ocean | collected 2014-11 | depth... | reverse complement strand
CCAGCAGAAATGCCTCCGTTTTATCCTTGCCATCCACAGTTATCACGCACGCACCTCCATCAAGAACATCGCTACCATCGCCACCGACAATCTCAGCAGGCGGACGAGGAGTCGGCAAACCACCAAATTCCTCTGGACAAATTGGAATCACTTCATTCCGGCCAAATTCATTGGTGACTTGATCGTTTTCGCTGTCACCCCCATTGTAACGGCATTTAACGCCGAGGAGGCATGCACTGACGAGGATTTTTTTCATGGGTACAGTTATTACGGTTAGGTGCTAGCGACAACAACGCGCTCTATTCCTGAGTAATCCTGAATGAACTGACAGTCACTATACATTGCACTCGACTCGATGAGTTCTTGGACGTCGCGGCTTTGATTGTATCCAATTTCCAGAACGAGCTTGCCTTTTGGATTCAAGAATTCCGGAGCCTCTGCGATGATGCGGCGAATGATATTCAGACCATCCCCTCCGGCAAAAAGCGCAACTTCCGGTTCATAGTTGTGTACGTCAGGAGCAAGTACGGAGCGATCTTTGATACTCACGTAAGGTGGGTTGGAGACAATCCAATCGAAGCGCGTATTTTCAAGTTCTTTCACAGCTTCAAAAAGATCGCCTTGTAAAAAGGTGATTCGATTTGCACAATTATGCTTGTCGGCATTCCGTTGTGCGACATCAAGTGCTTCCGCCGAAATGTCTGTAGCAACGATTTCCCAGTCAAGGAGATTAACAGCAAGGCTAATTGCAATTGCCCCACAGCCAGTCCCAATGTCAAGTAAGCGGCACGGTCTTTCTTGTTGCTCCAGAACCATCTCGATAAGTATTTCTGTATCGGGACGTGGAATTAATACCCGTGAATCGACATAGAAATCGAGCGACATGAACTCTCTGTGGTTTGTCAGGTAGCTCACGGGAGTGTGAGCCGACCGCTTTTTGATCAGGTTCCGAAAGACCAAAAGGTGCTCTTGGAAAACAGGCATGTCAAAATTGAGGTATATTTGTAACCGACTTTTTTGCAAGACATGCCCAAGCAACAATTCCACATCAAGGCGAGGATTCGGAATATTGTGACGCTCAAAGTATTCAGTCGTCCACTGAATGAGATCGATAACGCGCCAAGTTTTCACAGCTAAAGGTTCTTCAATTTTTCCGCCTGATCGGCAGCAGTTAAAGCTTCGATAAATTTATGGAGTTGCCCATCTAAAATTGTGTCGAGTTGATAAACGCTCAACCCGATACGATGATCAGTTACGCGGCTTTGAGGGAAATTGTAAGTCCGAATCTTTTCGCTTCGGTCACCACTGCCGACCATCGAGCGTCGGGTTTCTGCTCGCTCCGCTTTCTGTTCATCTTCCATCTTTTCCAGCAAACGCGAGCGTAAGATTTTCATCGCTTTCGCTCTGTTTTTATGTTGTGATTTTTCATCTTGGCAGGTAACGACCAGTCCAGTTGGCAAGTGGGTAATCCGTACAGCCGAATCTGTCGTATTCACGCTCTGTCCACCGGGGCCGGAAGAGCGCATTGTGTCAATCCGCAAATCCGTTTGATTGATAACCAGATCCACTTCTTCCGCTTCTGGCAAGACCGCAACACTCACAGCAGATGTGTGAATCCTACCACTGGTCTCCGTCTCTGGAACCCGTTGGACACGGTGGATGCCGCCCTCATACTTCAGTTGGCTGTAGATGCGATCTCCTTGGATTGAAAAGATGACCTCTTTAAATCCTTTGAGACCTGTTGAATGAGAACTCAGCAGATCGAGTTTCCACCCCTGTCTCTCTACATATCTTGAGTACATCCGAAAAATCTCTGATGCAAACAGACTGGCTTCTTCGCCCCCCGTGCCTGCCCGAATTTCCATGATCACATTTTTTACATCTTTGGGATCTTTGGGGAGCATGAGGATTTTGAGACGTTCTTCCAATCCATCTTTTTGCTCATTGAGGTACTTAAGTTCACTCTTGGCAAGCTCAACAAGTTCTTCATCGCTTTCATCCTCAATCAGAGGTAGCGTATCTTCAATCTCTGATTGCGTTTTTTGGTATTCTTTATATGCCGAAACAATCGGTGATAATTCTGAATAAGTTTTAGCAAGCTGTTGTAACCGCTGTTGATTCGCAAGTTGTTTGGGGTCGGCTAATGATTTTTCAATTTCTAAATATTTCGCTTCAATATCTTTTACCTTATCAAACATCTTCAATGACCACCTTCGCATGTCTAATGCGCGATGCGTGAAACCCTAACTGTCCGATGTTAGCCCATAACGTCGGCGGAAACTCTCTACACGGCCCGCAGTGTCAATGATAGACTGTTCCCCTGTGTAAAAGGGATGGCATTTTGCACAAACATCCACACGCATTTTAGATTTGATAGAGAGGGTTTTGTATGTCGCTCCACATGCACAGGTGATGACACAATCCATATTTTCGGGGTGAATATCCGACTTCATAGTAATAGCCTCCTTAATGTGCTTATTTTTAAGCCACTGGGTAAAAGTTAAAGATTATAGATTGTGATTCGCAAGCATTTTCCAAGCGATGACACAGAATATCAATGAAGCTACCACTTATGTCTTCCTGCACGTGACGGCGTATGTTTTGGGTTGGTATCCACCATCATTTCAAGAAAGCCTTCATTGGTCTGCGTTTTGCCTAATTGCTCCAACAAAAATTCCGTGGCTTCAATGGTACTCATCTGGCTCATAACTTTCCGCAAAAGCCAGACTTTGCTAAGAGCCTCTGGCTTGAGCAATAGCTCTTCACGCCGCGTTGCCGATTTACTCACATTGATAGAGGGGAAAATCCGCCGATCCAGCAGAGAGCGTTCCAGCCAGATTTCCATGTTTGCAGTCGCCTTAAGCTCTTCATAAATTGCTTCATCCGCGCGGCTTTCTGTGTCAACTAACACAGTCGCCATGATTGTTAGACTGCCACCTTCTTCAATCTTCCGTGCCGAACCGAAAAACTTTCGTGGTTTTAGGAAAGCGAGTACATCCAAACCACCTGACAACGTTTTACTGCTGGATGGAATAATAACGTTACATGCGCGTACAAGACGTGTCATACTATCCAACAAGATGACGACATCCTTGCCATACTCAACCAATCTCTTCGCCTTTTCGATGACCACCTCTGTGACCGCCACATGCCGCTCCGGGTGTTCATCAAACGTTGAACTGATAACCTCTCCCTTAATAGATCTCTCAAAATCTGTCACTTCTTCCGGACGTTCGTCAATCAAAAGGGCGATGAGTTCAACTTCTGGATGATTCGTCGTGATACCATCAGCGATATTTTTCAGCAGTGTGGTTTTGCCACTTAAAGGCGGCGCGACGATTAGACCCCGCTGACCTTTACCGATTGGTGCCATCAGATCCACAATGCGCTGTGAAAACTCTTTTGAGTCATGCTCAAGTTTCAACAGTTCATAAGGATAAATAGGTGTTAAATTATCAAAAAGAATTTTCTCCTTTGCGAGTTCAGGATCTTCACCACAGACCTTTTCAATTCTCAGCAAAGCAAAGTAGTTTTCTTCTTTATCGTCCCCTTTCTTAGGTGGACGAATGTATCCCTGTACCTGATGACCGGTGCGGAGATCGAACCGACGAATCTGAGAGGGAGATACATAAATATCGTCGTTGCTTTGTAAATAGTTATAGCGAGATGACCTGAGGAAACCATATCCTTCAGGCAAAATTTCAAGGACTCCTTCTCCAAACAGCAGGTCACTATTTTGTGTCTTTGCTTCAAGGATTTTCGCAATCAACTCTTGCTTTCGAAGTCCACTGTATCCGGTGAGCCCGATTTTTCGAGCCATAGCATTTAGTTCTGAGATTTTCATTTCTTGGAGTTTAACAATGTCCAAATTCTCCATAGTTTTTGCTCCTCATTTCACCTACACGCAATGCAGATATTCCATGGGTCGCGTACAATTATATACATTTGCGACGAATGGGCATAACATAAATCTGTGCAATCTCTAGTCATTAGTTTTGCGTTTTTTTGGGGTTGTACCCCAAAAAAACCATCGGGGGTACACCCCCCTAAAAACTTGACAGAGTAGTGAAAATGCACAATAACATCCCGGGGAAACATCAAAATCGAAGTCAGGAAAAATTCCCAGATTTGACATCCTCAATGGGAAACGGAGGGATTTCATTTTTACGGCACTACCAATTTTTGATAGATAGCGTCTGTTAAGTTTAGGCAGTGGGTTTTCTGCGGCGACTTGAGTTACTTTATCATCCACGACTAAAGCAACTACCGCCGACCATCACTTCATAATTGACAAGAGCAACCGTTTAAGATTCAAGTCTTACCAAGCTGAAGGATGGAAAGCGTATGGACCACCAATTCCGAAAATTCATCAGACGCAAAATTGTACACTGTTATCTAAGTAATGACTAACCTATTCTATTCAGGTGAGTGAAAGTACGATGAGTTGTGGGTTTTATCCCTGAAGATTTATTTAACAGTGTAGGAGTGGAGCATTCGGGTGCTATTGTTACACGTACAACCTTGCCCTTATGAGCCAAACAGCCACAATTCAGCCATCCAAACTATCAGAATTTTGCGGACTTGAGTGAAAGGATTGACTTCCCCGCCCTCCCTGATAAATTTTTGCAGATGACTTTGGGACGTTCTCGGGGAGATCCAGAAGATTTGACTCAAGCATCCGTACGCAAGGGAATAGGTCTCCCACGGCTTTTCTAACATTTTATCCAATGGGAGCTTGAGTTAAAGGATACACAAGGTTGGGCAACATATAGAAGAGGCTTCAAATCAAAATTCGAAGGTGGCTAACAATAAAGCGAATCTTTGCTGTGCTGTGGATGATTGTCGGTAGGAACTTCAATCATGACTGGCAAAGTATACACCAACAAGTTATTGGGCGTCAAGGTCTTTTATAAGAAAAACGTTGTAAAATGCAAAAAAGGTTTCAACTTTAAAGGATTATAAATTCCCAGAGTTCCTCGAATTGCTTTACAGCACAATGGCATTCTGAGTGCGAATTCATCCACAATCCATTTACTTCCATCATATGAACAAGATATTATCTCGTGTGACAGACTCGGAATTTCTCGGTGGGGATTCTGGGGGGAATTTCCAGTTATAGGCAGAAGGTTAAGGTAATGTCAAAAGGGAAACGCTTATTGAATGGACGGCGAAGTCACAGGGGTTTGAGGGAAATAAATGACTGATTTAACCGTCAATCCTTACTATCCTCGCGATCAGGTGTCGTTGTGAATTCAAAACTCTGTTTCTATCCCAGTATGTGTTTGGAATCGCTTTACTTCTACTAAGTAAGGCATTATAGTTACCCCCTCAAATTTGCGGTTTACGATGTTCCTTCTCAGTATGTATCCAATCCTCTTGAACCTGTCGTTTCACATTTAACGGCAGAAAAGCTATCAGACCTACCGATTGCAGACACATCGCGCCAAATCGAGCAAATAATATGCCAAAATCCAATGTAGAAAGATGTTATCCAGTGAGGGTGACTAATCAGCCAACGTAAGGAAATTAGATTTAAGATACAGGCTGAAATACGATGATAAAACGAAGAAGTATGCCAATTGGTCACACACCATCTGTGACCAATCAGCCCACCTATCAAAAAATTAAGACAAGGTAACATAAACTGAGGCACTGTTGACGTTTAGTTAAGCTGAACGGTTTTCGTTGATGGCAACAAACATTGTTTATCATTACAGGCCTGATAACGGAGTTCGAAATTCAGCGGGAAGGCTGTCTTACCCGAAACCCCAGGTTTCAGCTTGAGTTTCATCTTAATCTTGATGACTCCTTCGTAAACCGCGATCGATTCATCGCTAAAGTCAAAGTTGACCAGTTTCCCCTGGGGGTAATCTACCGACAGAATTTCAACAGGGGCATCGTGGCTTACCATAACCGTAGTAGGAATCAGCATTTCCTGAGAAGCTGGATTGGCATTAATATGCCAGCCTTTGGCAATTTCAAGTTGAACTTCCACATCAAAAGGTTTGGCAGAAATGACTTCCTTTGATGATATTGACGCGATAGACTTCACGAGTTCGTTGCCCGAAGGTGGACTAATTTGGCCGTCTCCCAATGTCCTGGGAGGAGAGAAAAGGTTTACACTTTGCGGTTTCCGAGTTTCGACAACTTCTGTCCAGTCTGTCGATAGATAGCGATTCAGACCGAGAAGCATGTGCATAAAGCCTCCGGGGGATTGTGCCATCAAATCAGCAAAGCCTTGAAGCGTCTTCTGCGCTTTGTCGAGGTAATCCTTTTCGCCAGTGAAGTGAGCGAGGGTAACTAGGTTGTTTGCTGCCACCGCATTCCCCGATGGAATTGCCGAATCATAAGGTTTCTTGGTACGCACAAGTAGATGCTCCTGACCTTCCAGTGTGAAGTAGAATCCACCCTGTTTGTCATCCCAAAAAATCTCGATCATCGTCTCGGTCAAAGTTTTCGCTTCGTCGAGCCAGCGTTCTTCGCCAGTTGCCCGATATAAACCAAGAAGCCCACGAATGAAAAAGGTATAATCATCAAGATAGCCATCATATTTCACAACGCCGTCTCTGTAAGTGTGCATGAGTTGACCATCAGATCGCTTCATTTCTTTGAGGATAAATTCCGCAGCTTTTTGCGCGGCATCACGATAGCGGGTGTCGTTGAGCACTTCATAGCCATAGGCAAGCGCATCGATCATCAATCCGTTCCAATTAATAATGACTTTTGTATCAAGTAGAGGACGCTCCCGTTTTTCGCGGGTTGCCAACAGTTTTGCTTTGAGGGGTTCAAGCTCACTGAGAATCTCCGCCTCAGATTTATTTTTTTCTTTTGCGGCTACACTCGCAATCGAGGTAGGAAGATAAGGGATGTTTTTTCCTTCAAAGTTGGGGCCTTTATCAACACCGTAGACCGTCATAAATAGCTTCGATTTTCGACGACCAAGAACCTTACGAATTTCCTCTTTCGTCCACACATAGTATTTTCCTTCTTCTGCATCGGTTTCGGCGTCAAGCGCTGAGTAGAATCCTCCCTCCGCCGATGTCATTTCTCGGAAGACGAACGCAAAGATCTCTTCGGGAATACGTTTATAGAGTGGATTTTTCGTCAGTTGATAGGCCCGTAAATAAACTTTCGCCAATTGCGCGTTATCGTAAAGCATCTTTTCAAAGTGCGGCACAAGCCATTTTGCATCTGTCGAATAGCGATGAAATCCACCACCAATCTGATCATATATCCCGCCATACGCCATCATGTCGAGGGTATGAGAGATCATCTTGAGAATCGATTCGTCGGGTTCACGTTGATACTCACCGAATAAAAACTCCAGATTAGAAGGGCTAGGGAATTTCGGGGCACCGCCAAAACCACCGTAAGCTGCGTTATACCTCGATTTGAGATATTTCTTTGCTGATGTAATTGGCTTTCGATCAAGGGATACTTTACCAAGCGAAATGCGATTTCCACCTGTCATCTGCCTAATAGCCTCTGTTATCTTCTCGGCTCGGGCGACCACATCCTCTCGTTCATTCATCCACGCATCATGAAGAGAACGAAGGACTCGCGGAAAACCGGGACGCCCAAAACCATCCTCGGGTGGAAAGTAGGTGCCCGCATAAAAAGGTAACAGGTCTGGCGTGAGAAAGACAGAGTTGGGCCAACCACCGGATTGAGTCATAATCTGGGTTGCGGTCATGTAGATTTCATCAAGGTCTGGACGCTCCTCACGGTCAACCTTGATGCTGATAAACAGTTCGTTCATCTGTGCAGCAATATCAGGATTTGAAAACACCTTCCTTTCCATTACGTGGCACCAATAGCAGGTCGAATAACCGATCGATAGAAAAATCGGCTTATCTTCCGCTTTAGCCCGTTCAAATGCTTCAGGTCCCCACGAGTACCAATCCACCGGATTATGAGCATGCAGAAGCAGATATGGGCTCGTCTCATGGACGAGTTTATTTGTCCACTTCCATGTCCCATCAGGATTTTTGAGTTGATGCTCTTCTGCCGCGTTTGCAACAAAACCAAACAAAAAATTAACACTCAGTAGAACTATAAGTAGAACGTGAAACGCGAAACGCAAATTATTCTTTTCTTTCATACCTTTTCCTCCGTATGTGGGGTAATGGTACAACGATTTTAAGAGGGCTAAATTCCTGTCATTTTTAAGTCCTACCTGATATTTAGACTTAGTGTTCGGGCTATTTTCTTAGTGTCGGCGTTGAACCCCTTCAACGATGGTCATACAATTTAACTATCCAAGAACTTCTGACTCACTTAAGTGCTCTGGTTGCATTAAATATGGAAATCAGAGCCACTCCCATATCAGCAAAAACGGCACCCCACATCGTCGCGATACCAACAATCCCCAGCATGATAAATATGCCTTTGAACCCCAGAGCAAAACCGATATTCTGCCAAACAATTTTACGGGTTTTTCTCCCGATTTCTATGGCTTCGCCAACTTTTGATAGGGCATCTGTCATGATAACAACATCTGCGGTATCTATCGCCGCATCGGAACCGACGCCGCCCATTGCTATGCCGACGTCAGCCCTTGAAATCACTGGTGCGTCGTTGATTCCATCACCAACAAAGGCAATTTTATCACCTTTTCCCGCTTCGCTGATGAGTTTCTCAATCACATCGACTTTTTCTTCCGGTAATAATCCACCAAAGTAGGCATCTAAACTGAGACTCCGAGCTACGCTTTCCGCAACCGCTGGACTATCCCCCGTTAACATGATAATCTTCTCGACACCCAGCCGCTTTAAGGCTTGAATCGTGGGTAGCGCATCTTCCCTGAGTTCATCAGCAATGACAATATATCCGGCATAAAGGGTGTCTACCGCTAGATGAACCACCGTGCCATCCACATCGCAGACATCATGTGCGATATTTTCCCGATGTAACAGGGAGTCATTTCCCGCAATAACCACTCGATTTTGCACCTTCGCCCGGATACCATAGCCAGTAATTTCTTTGTAATCCTCAATTTTAGACGAATCGATTGCCCCACCATAGGCTTCTCGAATAGACTGTGCAATGGGATGGTTGGATTGCGATTCGACTTCTGCTGCCAGACTCAGGAGTCCCTTTTGAGTAAAACCGTTCTTAGGCACAATTTCCATGACCTTGAATACACCTTTGGTCAAGGTTCCTGTTTTGTCAAAAACGACTGTCTTGACGGCAGTGAGAACATCTAGGAAGTTGGATCCCTTGATCAAAATACCTCGCCGCGAAGCACCGCCAACACCCCCAAAGTACCCAAGGGGAATGCTAATGACCAGCGCACATGGACAGGAGATGACCAGAAGAACAAGGGCGCGATAAATCCATTCTGAGAAACTTGCTCCTGCTATCAACAAAGGTGGGAGCAGGGCAACGGCCAGCGCGCCAAAAACCACAACGGGCGCGTAATATCTGGCGAACTTTGTGATGAATTTCTCTGTCTCCGCTTTTTTACTGCTTGCATTCTCGACAAGTTCTAGAATCTTGGATATTGATGATTCGCCAAATGGTTTAGTGACTTGGACGGTGAGCGTTCCCGTTTTGTTGATCATTCCGGCTAAAATCGTTTCGCCGACTTTCACCATTTGGGGTACGGGTTCCCCGGTTAGCGCCGATGTGTCAACCTGTGAATTTCCCTCAATCACTTCGCCATCCAGAGGAATCTTCTCACCGGGCTTGACAATGATTGTCTCTCCCACATTGACCACTTCTGGAGACACTTTTTCGGTCCCGCTATCACGCTTCAGGTTGGCATAATCTGGACGAATGGCTAAAAGGGATTTGATAGATCGCCGCGAACGATTGATAGAAAGATCTTGGAAAAACTCACCGACCATAAAAAACAACATCACGCCAACAGCTTCTGGTAACTCATGAATACAAATGGCACCAAGGGTCGCAACGGTCATTAGGAAGTTTTCATCGAACACTTTTCCGCGAAGGATATTGCGTCCAGCGCTGGACAAAACGCCTCGCCCACTCAGCAGATAGGCTGGAAGAAAAATAAGGTATTCTCCAACGGCGTATGGCGTATTGTGTAACCTGTCTTTCAGAATCATGCCTAGGAGAAACAACGTAGCAGCAGAGGCAATAAGAATGAGTTCCATCTTGATATTGAAATCATCTTCGCTATCGTTTTCATGCTCACGGCTTGATAGTTCAACGATTTTTACATTCGGTTCTACCTTCTTAATTTCTCCATAAATTGCTTGTATGTTGTCGGCATCAAGATATAATGTTGAGGTCGCAAAATTCAGTGAGACATCCCGGACATCATCTCGCTTTCTAAGGTTTTCCTCAATCTCAGCTGCACAATTTGGACAGTCTAAACCTTTTAGACGATATTTTCTCATTATTCCTCTCCGGCCAACATGAATCCTCCCGAATTTTTCTTATAATACCATTTCCAGATCTAAAGGGCTACTGAATCCTCGCATATTTTCATGAAATTGCGCCAATGCTTTTGAGTTGGCGATTGACAGATCCCATCAGCACTAAAGTTGAAAAAATTCAGAGGGTGACTCATGTGAGCCGTTGTTTGATTGACCTCTTTTGAGTCATCAATCCGAATGGACATTAAGGAGTGGAAAAATGTGGGTAACTCGTGTTATGAGTCAAGGGAATACGATTTGGGGCGGCGAACAGCGATTTTCAACTGATTTGAAATGCGCTCTTCGAATTAGAAGTAAGTTGCGACGCTGAAGAGAAGGCCAGCACTCCGGGCCTCTAAATTGACCCTATCTCGAAGCCAGTTGTATTGATAGTCTAGCTTAAAAACCGTATCTTCAGTCGGACGAAAGTTGAGTCCCAATGTCAGCCGATTCTGGCTATCTCCATCAATGTCTGTGTCGAAGTCCACCAGGCCGTAACGAACAACGCCAGTAAAAGCCGATTTTGGCAACGTTGAGATGAGCCCTTCTAAGAAATGGACGTTGACTTGAAGGTAGAAGCCCTGCTGGTTATCCGCTTGAAGACTCAGTAACTGCTCTGGCACATCGATGGACGCACGAGCATATTCGCCCAATAACTCGAAGCGATTCCAGCGAACCTCTCCATCTACGACGAAGATCGTCAGGCTCCGTTTTTCGTCGACTTCAAGCCCTTCGATTGTGTGTACGTTATATGGCCCCGTATGCCCAGAAACGCCAACTTCCAGACTTGAGTGTGGACTGATGGCAATGCGACCGACAAACGCGAGATTCTGATTATTATTCTCAAAATTTCCTTTCCCCGCGGGGATGCGGGTTCCGTCTTCACTTCCGATAAGCACATCGTCGTTAAATCCGTTGACACCGTAGAGTTCATACGTCACACGAGAAGTCGCGGATGGATAAAACGCGCCGAAGAATCCCATACCCGCTTCGGATAAAGTTGTCGAGATAATCTCTGTGCTGACCAGCGGGCGATCGGTCACATCATTCGCTGGACTGTCGTGAGCGAGGTTAAAACGCCCAAGGGGCGAAAGGATAATGCCCCCACGGAACGTCAACGCTTCATGAATTTCAAAGTCAATAGTCGCAAGTTCGATTTTGATTTCTTCGCCGCCCTCTTCAAATTCGAGTTCCGAAGCAACTCGGACCCGTTCAGATACGGGCGTATAGGTAAAGAGGTTAAACCGCTTCGGCTCAAACGTGACCTCTTCGGTGACTCCTTCCTCCCGTTCAAAACGGAAATGAATTTCAGTATATCCGCCGATACTCGTTCGACCCATTCGAGTGATGAACGGCTTATCGTATACCCCGCCCTTGACAAATGCGCGAGTTTGTACGTTATCGTCGGTTGATTCTTGAGCCGATCCCATTGGTACGCACACTCCAATAAATATTAAACTTAACACGCAACTCAATAACGCTCGATATTTCATAGCATCCTTTCTAAAATATGATGATTTCGATCTCAGTTTCTTTAGCTTTGACGGGATAGATTTCAAGTGGGCTTTGGGCGGGGCCTCGCACAACTTGCCCCTCCAAGTCAAAAGTGGAGCCGTGACAGGGGCATACTAAAAAATTGCCAGATGGTCGGACGTGACATCCAAGGTGGGTACATCTGCCAGACACCGCCCGAAAGTTATTCTCGCCGATCGGAATGAGGAGGATGGGATCTGGCAGGTCATCAGCCTTTACGATGATAGGTTTATCGGTCCCACCCAGCAGTTGGAGTTCAGAGCGGGTCAGCGAGATTCCACCGTCAACAACCGTTGCTTGGTAAGTCATAGCGGTTGCACAACCCAGTAATCCCCCCAGAGCAAGCCCAGTGCCAGCTAGAAATGTTCGCCGAGAAATGGTTGCTTTTTCGTCTGCCACGGCGTATTCCTCCCTAGAGCGACTCAAGGAAAGCGATAAGTGCTTGCTGGTCTGCTTCGGACAGTTTGAAAAACGCCTCCTTTGACTGCTGTGCCTCACCGCCATGGGGTCGAATCGCGTCGATCAGCGTCGTTGCACGGGCATCGTGGAGGTAGAAAGGCACACCGCCTGTGAAATCCGCGACGAGACGAGTGCCCCAAAGCGGTGCGGTTCGCCATTCGCGCCCATTAGCTGAGCCGTCGGGTCGATTGTCTGCCAACTCTTCGCCCATATCATGGATGAGCAGGTCAGAGTACAGGTTGGCATCTTTCTCGCTCAACTGCGGAATGCGATGTGTCCCGGTCCGCATCGTAGGAACATGGCAACTGGCACACCCGATCTGCTTAAAAAGCGTCTCCCCTTGTTGCACCTCAGGCGTGATTTCCCCTCGCTTCGGCGGTGAAAGTAGACGCACGTAGACCACTGTATCCTGGACAGTCCCTGCCGAAATTTCAGGGTCTGGCACTATATCTCCAACTGCGAATCCGCCCGCTTGCGGGTGAGGATTCTCCTCGGGGATGAAGTCATTTGTGATTCCCATATCCTGTTGATAGGCTTCGGCAATTTGCTGGATAAGGGACGATACCTGTGCTTTCCTGCTAAATCTGCCGAGTTGTCTGCCCGGCCCGCCTCCGACCTCTATTGCGGGCACGAAATCAGCGGCAGTTACCCAGTTGGGTCTACCAGAGATGCCATCCCCATTGGCGTCATTCTCATCTGCGTTGGACAGGATGGTTTCAACAGGAATCGCTTCTATTAACCCCACGCCGAAAACCGGCGGCGGTAACCGCCTCGATCTGTCCACGCCGGCGGGAACGATTTCTAGGGGAACACCGGGGATGGATTTGTCCTGGTGTTGTGCTCCACCAATGTCGATCGCCAGATCATTTCCATTGCTAAATCGGAAGAATACATTCGATGCTGTGCCCCGGCCGTCTCCGGGATGACATCCTGCACAACTGCTATTATTGAAGATAGGCCCAAGCCCATCTGCAACCGTGAAAACTCTATCGAAGTTTTCGTCCCCCCGGGAAAACATTGCGTTCAAATCAAAAGTCATCCCTTCAAAAGGGGTTTCGAAATCGTCTCCTTCAGGCGGTGGCTTTGTAAATAGACTATCGCATCCCACCACACTAAGAAGCGTAATCAAGAAAAACAGAAATAAAAGTTGCGATAGGTTTATGATGCGTCGGTAATCAAGAGATCGCCGAAATCCATATTTGATAATACTTTTTAATTTGTCAGCGGGGAACATACGCCCTCCTTTTGGCATATCTGAAAATTATAAAATGATCGCGGTGGAATTCCACCGCGATGTATGACTCAACCAAATGCGTTTTCATGAATGTGACAACGTACTAGCCAGCGACGACAAACATCGCTGTTCCGTACATGATGAGTAAACCGACCATCAGGCCCGCAAAATTCATCATTGGTGCCGTGTCTTCCGCCGCCTGACGCTGAATGAGTTTAGCAAGTTCATAGACGACCTGGAAGATTGCCCCCGCGCCGATGGCGAGGAACAGCGTCGCCCAAATCGGTGAATAGCTAAACCCCCCGATCCATGCGCCCGGCACAATCGGTAGCCCGGCCAACGCTCCCATTCCAATCAGGTGTTTAATCCCGGGACGGTCTGCGGCAACAGGAGCAACGATGGCAAGCCCTTCTGTCGTATTGTGCAACATGAACCCAACGACGAGGAACATCCCGAGCGACATTTCGCCGAGATTGAAGGCTGCACCAATCGCAAGCCCCTCGCCGAAGTTGTGCAACCCGATGCCAAGCGCAATCAGGTAGGCAAGATTCAGCCGCCCGTCTGGGCTGTTTCGATCCGGTCCACCGCGTCGTCGCTGATGTCCAAACGCAACCAACCCAAGCACGCTTGCAATAATCCCGATGCCGATTAATCCCACGCCATTAAACGCGCCAGCGACACCTTCAGCCGCCTCGAACGCTTCATGGACGGCGTCAATACCCAGAAATAGGAGTAACCCGACTGTTAAGCTGAGGAAAAAGTGGAGCCATTTTTTCTGGAGGTCACGCAGAAACGGAAACCACATCAGCCCTATAAACACAGGGATGATGCCAGCATAGATGCCAAGCAACGTAAATGTCGTCACGTATCGGAAATCAGGTTTCGGGGACTCTACCGCAACCGCAATTTCATGGTCAAACGTAATCCCCGTGGAGGTGATGATTCGAAACGCATGCGTATCGCCTTCTACCCAGGGATAATCTAAAGTAATCTTTGCCCTGCCGAGGTGAGGAATTTCTCGATGTGGTTCAATTGTATGCTGCCAATAGGCTTCATCAACCAGCACTTGTGCAACCGTCACCTTGTCGGGTCCCCCATTGACTACGTGGGCGATAATTTGCTCGGGACGCAATTCGATGCGCTCGATGGTCAACTCCTCAACCGGGGGAAACGCCGCAAGGAATAGCCCCACAGGTCCCTGACGAAAGAAAAACGCGACAAGAAGTGCGAGCAAAATAAGCGGTATAATGCCACTTAACCATTTGGGAATTTTCATTTTTTCCTCCTACGCAATTGGTGCTTCCTCATCAATGACATCAAACAATCCCATCCAACCGAGTTCAGCGAATTCACTTTGATGGGCATGAAACATGTACTTGCCGGGGTATTTGAAGCTAAATTCGAGAATATGCCGTTCCCCCTGGCACAGCACTAAGGTATCGGTGTAGTCATGCGGCGTGAGGGTTGTGCCTGTTCGGTACACCTCATAAAGTTCCCCATGCAGATGGAAGGAGTTGATCGGATCGAATTCCGTCACGTTGACGAGGTAAACACGAACTGGCTCGTTAAGGCGCAACTTAATTTGATGGCGCTGGTAATGAAACGCAACGGTGTTGACGGCGTAGACCTCGTTATCACCGTCAAAGTTCGTATCAAAGCCGTTCATCACCATCACCATTTCCTTAATGTTTCGCTTCTCTTTAACCATCGGTCGCCCATCCTTTGGGTCGATGATAAACGTCCCGTAGAGACCTTTGTGGATGTGCCGCTTGAGTGGAACAGAATGACAGTGATATAGGTGCAAGCCGTAAGGTGCAGCTGTAAATTCGTAGGTAAAATCATCTCCCGGATGCACAATTTCAAAAACACCGTCCATATTGCCGGGATGGATGCCATGAAAATGAATCGTGTGCGGATGGCTTCCTGTATTGGTGAAATGAATCCGGATAAAATCTCCCTCTGTGCATCGTATTGTTGGGCCGGGGACAGT
>SMUX01313206.1_pt1 | contig 15610 bp, 17 predicted proteins | sample 2456431 | NCBI WGS metagenome assembly SMUX01 (sample SAMN11095930, study PRJNA526329) | marine sediment metagenome | biome: Marine sediment; feature: Surficial sediment; material: Deep marine sediment; isolation source: Hadal surficial sediment | place: Pacific Ocean | collected 2014-11 | depth... | reverse complement strand
TCAGTTCCCATTGCACGCCAGGGGGCACGGAGAATAGTCCGGATATCCTCCTCGCCAATCATGAAGCTGATCATGCCAACGGCAAAATCCTCGTCGAGTAATAGCCGCACGACAGCCTCAAAAGGCTCTACCCTCCACAGCCCGGCAATTTCCGACAGCGTATGTCCTACCACATCACTGTGACGGTCGGAGGCCGTGTAAGAAACCACGATATGGTCGTAACCGGCCTCACGCACCATGTTGCGTCCCCCCGGTATGCCCTGTTCCATATCTGTTTTTATGCGCGCCAGCACCCCTGGATCGCGTAAACGACCGCGGAGTTGCGCTACCCCACCAGCATGGGCCCAGGCCGGCAGCAAGGAGGCCAGCATCGTACTACCCGCCTCGTATGGGTACTGATCAGCAGTGATTTTCAGCCCGGCTGCGCGTCCCTCTTCGATACGCTGAACCAACTGTCTGCCCTGTCCCCAGTTGTTCCGCCCGGCGATTTTGAGATGGGATATATGCAGATGGGCACCGGAGATACGGGCAAGGTCGAAGACCTCATCCAGGGCTGACCAGATAGTGTCTCCCTCGTTGCGCATGTGGGTGACGAAAATACCTCCATGTTTGGCCACGATGCGGATGAGATAGATTAGTTCTCTCGTGTCGGCATAGGCGCATGGCGCATAAATCAGACCGGTGGACATACCGAAAGCACCTTCAGCCAGCGACTGCTCCAGGAGCATGCCCATCTGACGCAGTTCGTCATCGGTCGCCGACCGGTCTTCCATACGCATAACACAGAGCCGTAAGTTGCCGTGGCCAACGAGGGTAGCAACGTTGACACTGGGACGAGGTAGACGATGGAGGTATTGCTCGGCATCCCGCCAGTTCCAGTCGATCAGGGGATTGCAGTCCAGGCCAGAGAGATGCGTACGCCACATGGCGGAGGCATCTGCCACCATGGGAAAGGTGCCCAGTCCGTCCTGCCCGAAGAGTTCGGTGGTAATACCCTGGGCAACCTTCATAGGCAGATTAGGATCGGCGAAGACCACCAGTTGCGAGTGAGTGTGCATGTCGATAAAGCCAGGACAGACAATCATGCCGTCGGCATCTATGACTTCTCCCACCGGCGGGAGGCTTGGCTCCACGGCGGCAATTTTGCCATCGCGGACCAGCACATCTGCCACATAGCGTGGCTCTCCAGTGCCATCAATCAGGGTGCCGTGCTTAATGGTAAAGTTCACAACGATCTCCTCTAAAAGCCTCCATTGCCGTATGCCAAATCAGACGTATAATACAAATGCGTTTGTTACTTGGAGTGCAGGAAAGAAAATAGCAGGCAATGGCCGCCTTACGATTTAAGGTGATACTATAGGATTCCCCTGACGGGAAACAAACCGTGGATTTCAGACGTGCGACAGCCGAGGATTTTTCAGACATCCTTAAGCTTCAAGCGACCAACTTTTTAGATAACCTCAGCACTGAGGATCTCACAGACGGCTTCCTCTCCGCGGAATTTACATGCCAGCAGTTAGGCGAGATAGCGAATGATGTTGCCCTTCTTGTCGCAAGCGACAAGGGCCGAATCCTGGGTTACTTGTGCGCATGCAGCTGCGATTACTACAAACAATTTCCTCTGCTCGCCACGATGATTAGGTCATTTGACAGCATTCTGTATTTTGGGAAGCCATTGAGATCCTACAATATATTTATCTATGGTCCTGTTTGCATTGATAAATCGCATCGAGGTCGCGGATTGCTGCGCGGGCTCTATGAAGTGTTGCTGGGGGAAATCTCTGGGAAATACGAGGTTGGCGCCGCCTTTGTCTCAAAAGATAATCCGCATTCCCTGACAGCTCATGTGAATGGGCTTGGAATGGCCAGCCCTGGCGGATTTGAATTCCGTGGTCGCCATTACGACATTCTGGCATTCAGCATCGAGTCATAAGGAGAGATGAGGCCAACAAATACAAAAAAAGCTCAAGATCCTGTAGGATGAGGGATCAGACTTTTTAAGGATTAAGGATGAAGAAGGTATATAGCAATCAAGATTACCTTTTATTAAATCATCTCAAAAATGTACTTGAGACGTACGGAATCGATTGCATAATCAAAAACATGTATCTTGCAGGTGCGGCTGGTGAGCTTCCTCCGATCGAGTGCTGGCCGGAGCTTTGGGTGGTAGATGATTCGAGATACGCTGAAGCACTGACGGTGCTAAAAAGAAATCGGGCTACGCTTGAATCCATCAAAGAACCTTGGAAGTGTGGCAGGTGCGAGGAAGATATCGAGGGTCAGTTCTCCGAGTGCTGGAATTGCGGAGAGAGCAGAGCACGGCAGTAAAAGGCACAAGTGGTGCTACTTAAAATATAAGGCATTCCTATGGGGTCTCTCGCTGATTGTAATTGGTCCTGGGATGGAGATCCTCGCCCGCCTCTTTCTCGATTAAAAGATCCCGCATCATACCGCTTCGGAACATCAGCACAACCGGCTTAGATGACGCGGACGACACGTTTGCCCTGCATCAACCCGAGGTCATGGTTGGGATAGGCAAGGCTGGGATTTGTGGCGGTAGTGAGTGCACGGTCGAGCGCAACGACCGAATCAGCGAGGTTGGTGTACCATCCTACCGGCAAGCGCTCGTGGAGGTTCCTATAAGTGTACGCGACGTCACCACAAATCACGGCCTTACCCAAGGAGGTTTGGACCGCAATCATCTGCGACCCAGGCGTATGCCCGCCAACCCTGAGCAGCTCGAGCCCCGGGTGCAGTTCGACATCGCCATCAACGAGCCGTACCCGACCCTCCTGCATCATGCGATCCAGAGCTGGACGGACCTTTGGCCTGATTAGTTTATTGAGATACTCATGGCACATCAGCGGTCCTGTCCAGAACTCGTACTCAGCACGTTGAATCACGAACCTGGCTTTGGGGAAAAAGTCGAACCCTGTGAAATGATCCACGTGGAAGTGGGTTACCACAACCGTTTTCACATCGTCAAGTTTAACACCGATTTCTGCCATGAGCGTGGGCGGCTCGATGAACATCTTCCCTTCTGCCCATTCAGCCGTTACATAGTCCGGATGGTAAGCGGTATCTACGATCACCACTCCGTCGGGACCTTCAATAGACCAGATGATATAGGGAACTGGTTTGTCACGCCCGATCTCGCTTCTCACACACGGCATGATGCCAGAACGCCGCCAGTTTTCTCCCATCCCTACCATGACGGCATGGATTGTATGATTTGGTGGCATAGCCATCCTCCTAGTCCAAAATTTACGATGAGCGGCATCATAGCTTCGCCCATTATCAACAGTCAAACAATTTGAGGCCAAACCTAGCCATGTTTTGATGGAGAGTCCGGTGGCTTGTCAGTTCCCTCAAAAATTCGTAAGGTACGGAAGCGACAACACCTGAAAGGAGCGGAAATCATGATTCAAAAGGCCACCTTTGGAGCAGGCTGTTTCTGGGGCGTAGAGGCAGCATTTCGACGGGTTAAGGGAGTGCTATCAACGACGGTCGGGTATAGCGGCGGCCCATTCAAAGGACCGACTTATGAGGACGTATGCACGGGAACAACCGGACATGCTGAGGTGGTGGAAGTGGATTATGATCCCGATAAGGTTTCCTACGATGAACTTCTGAAAGTATTCTGGGAAATTCACAACCCGACGACAATGAACCGCCAGGGTCCGGACATAGGGACGCAATACAGGTCTGTAGTATTTTCTCACAATTCCGAGCAGAAAGCCGCAGCAGAGGCATCAAAAGAGAAGCTTCAGAGAAATGGACATTACAAGAATCCAATCGTAACAGAAATCACGCCTGCTTCGGAATTTTACAAAGCTGAAGAATACCACCAGCAATATTTCGAGAAATGTGGGCAACACTGAAATAAAAAGGCTTCCTGACCTTTCTGGCTCATACGACACGGACCGTCCGAATCTCAAATTTCGACTCTGGTGGGAATTTTGAGAAATAATGTGCCGCTAGAGGTAGAATCCCTTGAATAGGTGCATCTAACCCCGATCCGAAAAAATAATCGAGGGATTTCCGGTGTTGAGCGGCTTAGGACACCAGTTACCGGCATTTTGATCGTCGGTCTGCAACTACACTATAGGTGAGTTGTTAATTCATGCTTGAAACAGGTATTTGTCGCGGTCTGATGCTCATCAGGGAAGATTTCTTTGACTGATTAATTTCGGATCGGGGCTAATTGATGAGGACAGAAGATTCGTTTTAAAAGAGTTTAGACGGAGGCCTTGTATGATAAAGGTTTCTCAATGGATGACTAAACAGGTACTGGCAGTTGAGGTCTATGATAGCCTCGGCATTGCCAGGCGATTAATGGCCAAACATCGGATCAATCAGCTGCCTGTTGTCGCGGACGAAAAGCTCGTTGGTATCGTTACAGACCGTGACATCCGTGATGCCTATCCAACAAGCATATTGATCGACCACGCTAAAGATATAGACAAGTTTGCCGAGTCTTACACTGTCGAAGAGGTAATGACGTTTAATGTGATGAGCGTCCAGCCAGAAACCCCACTTTTGACTGCCGTCAGACTCCTTCGTCAGCACCGGATTGGCTCACTACCCGTTACAAAGAAGGGAAAGCTGGTGGGTATTATCACAAGGAGCGATGTACTGGAATTTATTTTGCGTGGGAAGAGTTTGAAGGAGTCACCCCTTCAGATAAAAAAACCGAATTCCACGAGGTCGTGATCCTCAATGGCTACCTTCACCATCGGCTCTAGGTATCCAGTTTTATGGTTCAAATAAATAGCGCTCGGGAATATGGAACATAATCGGGCTCAAATCTGGGATCTCTTTCCCAGCATTGGCGTTCGAACTAATTTGCAACCAAACTGATCATCACATTTTAATTCCTGTCTAGATACATTCTGTTCCTGCTTCTTTTAAAACCTCATCGAACATTATTGTGTGCCAGGCAGTTTACAAAAACAATGTGTCCCAATGTCAGCGGCACAGCACTGCTGATTCTTAGCTATTGAGAGGTTTCGCAAAGGGACCTGATAGACTTGGAAAGGGTTTTTGATTAGTGTCTGTCAGCTCGATCGTACCACCATGGGCCTTTGAAACTAGAAATCCTAGGTTACGCGAATGGTCTTTTCCTACTACAGTCGCCTCACACGCGCCGAGCAGCGGATTTACCGAAAAAGCGACGAAGTCAGCTCCATTCTTCTCACCAGGGCCTCTTCTCTCCACCCACTGGTAGGGATGCTAGTGGGCGCGCTCAAGAGTGAGGATCGGCTAAGAACAGAAGAAATTTGCCAGGAGCTTGTTTCCGCTATCACGGCCAGCCTCAAGGTTCCAGCTCTCCGGGTTGAGGTGCTGGCGGCACGTCCCTCCCGGAGCTGGGGTGAACTCCACGGGCTTTACACCCCCGCGCGGGGGCACAGAGTCGCGCGGATTACTGTCTGGATGCGCACGGCACAGCGCCGTCAGGTTGTCGCTTTTAGAAGCTTCTTGAGGACTCTCCTTCACGAGATCTGCCACCACTTGGATTACGAGTTTCTGAGGCTCGGAGAGTCCTTTCACACCGAAGGTTTCTACAAGCGGGAATCTAGTCTCTTTCACCAGATGGTGGCAAATCAGCAGGGAGACCTTATTCCAGGAACGGGCAGGCTACCCGGCCGACGTTGAGCCAAAAAGCTGACTACCCATTCAGCTTTTGGAAAACAGGACAGGCATCTGCTACCATTCGTGATTATTGAAATTTAATTTAATGTAAACCCCGCCTCTTGAGGCGGGCACAAAGCCGATGGGGTTCCCAAAGGGGAGAATCGGCAGCTCTTCCCTTTGGTCGAACACGGGGATTCAAACCCCGTGTTCGATATAACTTGATTGGACTTGAGCTTGCTGATCAGGAAAAGTGCAGCAATGGTCATCCATTACAGAAGTCTAGACACGGTCAGATAAAGATTTTTTAGAACGACAATGAGCGGAAAGACTAGACCATACTCAGCATGAGCTTAGCGGTGAGTCAGGTTACAGAGCGGAGGCGCCGGAGAGGTTGAACTTGAGCATCAGTGGTGGCTGTGATGTCATCCCGATGCGAGTTCCACTCCAAGAGCAACTCCACCATTTTACATAGCTCCTCTTTCACCACAGGCCGTTGCATAAGAAGGTCAGCACCGGCTAAAATGCCCTTGGAGCGCTCCAAACTAAGGGAACGTGCAAGTAGCAGGATAACGGGAAGATGTCGCGACTGCGAAGAGGACCTGATGGTGCGGCAGAGGTCAAAGCCGTCCAAATTACCTCTCAAGCAGACATCTATAATAAGTAGATTGACAGGTTCTTTCTCAAGGAGGGAGAGGGCCTCATCCACATCATAAACGGACAGCACCTTTACAGGTGGAACCAGGTCCTCAAGGTGATCTGAAATACTCCTTGTATGGTTGATAAAGCTTCCGACCACTAAGACACTGGAGGGCAAAATCGATTTCATAATTTGATATCGGATATTAAGGACTCCGATTGTATCTGCAATTGTCATGCCAGATATACCGGAGTGGCAACCTATAAACGACAGCCCTTCATGAAGGTCCGGACCCCGTGGCCAAGTCCATAATTATTAAGTATTATTTGATCTTGCTTGAAAGATCCATAGCATAGTGCTTTGATGCTGGTAGGACACCCTTCGACTATATTTTCCGGCTGCATGTACGAAAACGGCACAGGAGATGTCCAGATTTGACATAATTTCCTTAATTTGGCACGAGGGGGGATCAATTTGCCCGCAGGACCCAGCGAGGGGGCATCCATTGCCCCAACAAGCCCTAATTCCATCAAAGAGGAGTGTACTGAAATGGGAAAGAAGGTAATCAAGTCTGACGATGAATGGAGACAAGAACTCACCCTGGAACAATATACGGTCTGCCGGAGGAAGGGTACAGAAAGGGCGTTCTCAGGAGAATACAACAACTGCAAGGAAGGCGGGATTTATCAATGTGTCTGCTGCGGCAGCGAGTTGTTCAGCTCGGAGACCAAGTTCGATTCAGGCACCGGTTGGCCGAGCTTCTGGGCCCCAATCTCGGAAGAGAGAGTAAGGACAGAAGTAGAAAATAGTCTCTTCGTGCGAAGGACAGAGGTTCTCTGCAACGTGTGTGACGCTCACCTCGGTCATGTGTTCGACGATGGTCCCGCCCCAACGTATCAGCGCCACTGCATCAATTCCGTCGCCCTCAAACTCGCTAAAAAAGAAAAGGAGTGAGAAGCTTCAAGCGCGCCTGGTTGCAAAACTCCGCTGCATATCTTGTATTCTTCGATCGCTGAGCGGAAAACCGAACTGTTCGTTGCGCATTCTAAGCCGCTGGCCTAACACTCTTTGGACAATCTCCTCTGCACGCTTAAATTCTTTTCGGGTTCTAAGATACTTGGCAAGTTCACGGGCGCCCGCATTCCTGTGCCTCACCTCATCAAGGTAAATTTCTTGGAACACGGAGGCGATCTTTCTTTCAATCACCGTCCCCTTCAACCTGCTGCAAACCTGATAGAGCGCTCCACCCCCTCCCTCTGTTAGAGTGAGCGCTGCACGCTCGATATCTTCGTCTTTCCGCAGGATCCCCCTCGATGTAATTGCCTCAGAACCATGCAGAAGCCCAGCATAGGTTCTTGAGTACCGAGCCCTTATCCTGGCCAACCTCTTGTCCTCTAACAGCCACGGCAGATCTTTCGGTGTTATTTTTCTACCGATGATTTCCTCGAGCAAATCCATGATCAGTCTGGCGTGCTTCATCTCCTCCGCCAATTTTTTTCCTAGCTCTTCGTATTGGTGCCGATCTACCCCCTTATCCAGGTGAGGGAGAAGCCTCGTCAGAGCTCCCAACAAGGGCTTTATGGCGGAGTACTCCTTATAGGCCTGAGCTTTGAGCCAGTTGACGTGATCGCTCTTGGCTCTCGGTTTCCTGAAAAAGGCCCTGACCACTTCCGCCTCAGCGGATCGGTACTTTCCCGCTAACTTTTCAAGCGACCGGACGTAAGGATTCACATTCGCATCCTGGACGAACAGCTTATCTGCTAGGGATTGGGTTGAGCGATAATGGTACCACAACGTTTACATGTACGTAGAGACTCATTTCCATAAAATTGCTTGTGGACCTGAGAGACCGGATCCTGGCGATAGTCCCCTACATGAACTGCCACCTCGTAGACCTTTTCGCCGCACTGCTCGCAAAACCACATGAAACGATCTTGTTCCTCGGGTTTTCTCTTGCGTTCGAAGACAACGAACCAGGCGTCGTCCGAAACCCTCGGAGAATGGGGAACTCCAGCTGGGCAGAGGACCATCTGTCCTGCATGGATAATGGCCACCTTGTGGTCACCCTCGGGGGTAATATAATGAAGGTGCTGCTCCCCCCTGAGCTCTAACGTCACCTCGTCGCTCGGGTCGACATGGAAGTCCAGCCTTTGTTTGCGCCCGCGGCTTAAAAATGCGATCGACTCCGAGTCTTGCCATAGGACTTGTCGTCCCTTACCCCCTTGATCCGAGGTCTTAACCACCTCGTTCAGGTCGATTACACTCAAATCAAACATGTTTCCTCCTCGTAAAATTTTTTCAGTATGACAGAGATCCAACTTCGCGATACTTATAATCCTACCGATTAAAGGAAATCAATATTTCGTTGTGGACCATAAAATCGCAACATGGAAGCTTCTCTCATATGTCCAGGGCTTGACCATGGCCCTTATTTTTAATCTTTTTCAAGACAAGTGCACCGAGGCTTACGTCGGCCACCCCCTGACCGGCGTTGTTTTTAAAAAGAGTGATTTGTTCCGGTCTTGTCCTACCTTCTCTCTTTCCCGCAATAATCGGACCTATTTCGATGAGTTGCTCCCACCGGATAATGCCACGCTCGACTGGATCAAAGATATCCCCCTGCTCGTCCTGAACGGCCTGCTGGATTGACGCGATGCCAATAACGTCGCTCCTGGAAATAGTCGTGTCGTCAATTTCTCGACGCTTGGCTTTAACAAATCCTCCCTTGACCAACCCTACGTTACTCCCAACAATAGACGTCACATGAACTCCGGGTTCTAACCAGTTGCCGTCGAAGACCGAAACACTGGAATTTGTTGCACTGAGAATGATATCCACTCCTTGGGCTGCTTCTTTAGGGGAAGAGACAGGTTTGATGTTAATATTCAGAAGTGAACCCATCTCCTCGGCAAAATTTTGCCGGTTCTCTTTGTTGGGACTATAGACTTTCACCTCTTTTATCTTTCGAATGACCGCCAGAGCGACAAGATGGTTCTTTGCCTGACCCCTAGAACCAAAAATGCCCAATCGTTCAGAGTCCTTCCGGGCAAGGACATCGGTCCCCACAGCGCTGGTGGCTGCCGTCCGGACACCCGTGACTGCAATGTTGTCGGGTAACTCGCTGCAGGTAATCTCCCCGACTATGATGCCCTTGAGTTCTCCTTCAGCCGCGTCATAGAGGACGATCACCGGATGGTTCAATCTAGGATACACCTGATGTCCTGACATCGGCTTCACCCACTCACAGTGAGTCATCAGTCCGGTGACGCCAACCCCGGGAGCCCCCCCTTGATGGACGCTGACTCTTACACCTGTGGGAACGTGGATCCTTCTCCGTGGTGCGTTGATCTCCGGGTCTTTACCCCATTCCAGAAACCCCGCTCGAATAGCCTCAATCGCCTCGCTCATCGTAACCACGCCTTTGATGTCACCGGGTAAAACGAGTAACGTCTTTGCCACTTTGATCTCCTCTCTCCTTTATTAGCAAAAAGCCACACCTCCCCATCAACGCATTGAAACCCGTACTCTCCGATAGAATCGAGTCCAGAGAACACCGATATAATAAATTCCCAGGTGAATACAAGCTCCATGCAGCAAGGTGTCTTACAAAGATCCTGTCCCCTTGAGTGAGAATAGAGCTTGACCATTTTGACACCCGAAGGAAGACCTGTATTATTTGCTTGCTGATTAATGAACTACCCCGCAACAAGCTGCGGGGAATTAACCCGTAGAGATTAAAACATTGGACCGGGAAAAGGACAATCCTCGGGCGACAAACGAATAGGTGGCTGCGATGAACAAGAAGGCATTTCAGGATCTCGGTTCGGTAAGTCACTGTCATGGATGTGGACCTGACAACGAAAGGGGGTTGAAGATAAAAAGCACCTGGGATGGTGAAGAGGCCGTATGCACCTGGCAGGCTCAAGCGCACCATTGTGGCGGATCAAAGGATATCGTTAACGGAGGCATTATAGCCTCTCTAATAGACTGTCACAGTCTCAATTTAGCTATTGCACGGGCCTATAAAAACGACGGCCGCCCTATCGGAAGCACTCCGAAAATATCCTGTGTCACAGCCAACCTCAACGTTTCCTATCTCCGCCCAACACCCATCAGGTTCCCGCTACACCTTCGCGCTAAGATCACCAGAGTCGAAGGACGAAAGACCTGGGTAAGTTGCACGCTCAGTGCAGAGGGACTGGTTTGCGCTACAGGTGAAGTCTTGGGAATTAGAGTCCAGCGAGAAGATGAGTAACTGTCTAGCACACAAGGCCAACGGTGGAATATAACATTCTGGGACGGAGCGGTTTAAAGGTCAGCATTGTCGGCCTGGGCTGCGGTGGTCCCAGCCAACTGGGCCAGCGAGCCAACAAAAGCGAAAAGGAATCTGTCTCTCTAGTTAGACAGGCCCTCGACATGGGGATAAACTTTCTGGACACTGCCGAAGTTTATAGCACGGAGTCCATTGTGGGCAGTGCCATTCGGGAGATTCCGCGAGACCGGGTTGTGATCTCCACAAAGAAGCACCCCCCGTCTCCTCATAGCGCTGACCCTGCTGGGGAGCTAAGAAAGGGGCTGGAGCAAAGCCTCAGGAAACTCAAAACGGATTATGTTGATATCTACCACCTCCATGGAATTGCGCCCGAGCAATACCCCTTTTCACTGAACTCGCTTGCACCGGTCCTTTTGAAAATGCGGGAGGAGGGGAAAATTCGTTGCCTCGGCATCACCGAAGCTTTTGTCCCCGATCCGGAACATCAGATGCTGCATCGAGCTGTGGAGGACGGTTGCTGGGATGTTGTGATGGTTGGGTTCAACATGCTGAATCAGTCGGCCCGGAATTGCGTTTTTCCCAAAACGCTCGAGAAAGGGATCGGGGTCCTCGTCATGTTTGCCTTGAGAAAGGCACTGAGCCGACCATCCCGATTGAAGCAAGTGGTCACCGATCTGAAACAAAAGGGCCTGGTACCCAGTTCGTGCAACTCCGAAAGCCCTCTGGAATTCCTGACTCGGGACGGAAAGGCCTCGACTATCCCCGACGCCGCCTACCGTTACTGCAGGCATGAACCCGGTACCCATGTGATCTTAACGGGGACCGGAAATCCCGAGCACCTGAGGACCAATGTAGAATCCCTCCTGAAACCTCCCCTGCCCGAAGAAGACCTCCTTCGGCTTAGAGGACTATTCGGCAGGGTGAATTGTATAACGGGAGACTAGACTCTAAACATTCAGATGGTGGATTCTGTGAAGACACGGCATGGATGGCAAGGATTGAGATTGGACTACGATTGACACACACAACCCTCCCCGGTACCCTGTAAGCCAAATCACTTCACTCCAGAATGCCATTTTACTAAAAATCAATGGTGTACCCCGATCCGACATTAATCAGGCGAAGAAATGAGCCCTGATGAGCCTGGGATCTAAGCGAAAAGCTGTTCGTACCAAAAATCAGCAACTCATCATTATTATACTTTCAGACCCGCATCAATATGTCGGCAACTCGCATAGCATCGGCCCAGGTTTGCATATGGACTGGCTATTTTTGTCGGATCGGGGTGTAATGATCCTGTTTCTTTACACAGATCATGATTGTTGAGCAGCTACCACCAAAATTCGAAAAGAGACTGTCTGACTTTGTACTGACCCTCCGTAATCTCCTGGGGGCTGACCTGAAGAGCATTATCCTCTATGGCAGTGCCGCACGCGGCGAGTTCGACCCGAGGCGATCTGACCTTAATTTACTGGTTGTTCTTGACCGGGTTGATTTCCACCACCTTTCGCTTCTGGCCCCGCACACGAGGAAATGGAGTCGGAAAAGAATCGCCACGCCATTGGTCCTAAGCCCCCAGTACATCGCAACCGCCCTGGACGCCTACCCCCTGGAGTTCCTTGAGATGCAGTCCGCGCGAAGGGTTCTATTTGGCGAGGATGTCCTCGCAGATATCAACCCCCCTCTCCAAGCCGTTCGACGCCAATGTGAGCAAGAGGCCAGAGGAAAACTCCTTCATCTGCGGGAAATCCTCCTGGAGACGGCCCTGAAACCCAGGCATCTCAAACAGGCCATAATCCTTTCCGTCCCATCCTTCATCAGGATCGGGCGCCATATCCTGCGCCTCCAGGGACAGGAACCTAAGGTGCACGCCAACGAAGTGATCGAAGGGCTGCGCAACAGCACCCAACTTCCGCTTCAGGGCCTTGAGGCTGCATGGGGTATTAAGGAGGGATCTCGCAAACCCTCGCGTGGAGAAATAGCAAACCTATTTGAGACTTACCTCAATGATACTGTGGCGATCACGAATTTCGTGGACACGCTGAAGGTCTAGCAAAACCCCGAACCTGAGCCTAGCCGTAAACGAACGTGACCAGATCAGGTTAACATGATGACTCTCCGGCCCGGACTAGAAATTCGTCGGCTCTGCCGAGTGGCTGCCATGGCTGCAGCCATGTGCATTCTCTTGCTGGCCACACTCCCCTTAACAGCCCTCACCCAAACCAAGGTCGTGCCTTTCAAAAATTACGTCAACGATTATGTTGGAATTATACCCGACAGAGTGGAAAGCCAATTAAACAGCCTTCTCAAGCAACTGGAGAGAAAAACAGGTGCACAGATTGCAGTTGTCATTATAAACTCAACGGAAGGGGTGCCAGCGGCAGACTATGCAGTCGAATTCGGCCAGAAACGGGGGGTGGGCAAGAAGAAAGAGGACAACGGTGTGGTCTTCCTGGTCGCAATCCAAGACCGAAAAATGTTCATCGCAACTGGCTACGGGGTAGAATCCATTCTTCCTGACGGGAAGGTCGGCCGGATCAGGGATCAATTTATTACCCCGCATTTTCGCAAGGGGGATATGGCCACCGGGATCGTCAACGGGACGCTCCGCTTGGCGCAGGAGATAGCCGGGGCCAAGGGAATATCCCTCGATACGCCCTCATCCGTTCCGCAGAGGGCCCGACCCCTGAGAAGGCGATCCAGGGGGTTTTCCCCCCTGTTGTTTTTTCTTCTCCTGCCGCTGCTTTTTGGCCGTCGCCGATTTGGATTCCTCCCGTTCCTTCTAATGGGCTATGGGATGCGCGGGGGGAGCTTCGGTGGAGGATTTGGGGGCGGAGGATTCGGCGGTGGGCTTGGAGGGGGGTTTGGGGGTGGTATGGGAGGGGGATTCGGAGGAGGCGGTGCCGGGGGAAGCTGGTAGCAGAGTTTTAAGTCTAGACGAGGAGAGTAGAGATGAAGAAGGCTTTATGGATCGTGGGGATTACCATTGGGATCATTGCACTTGTGGGGATTGGAAGTTGCAGCTACGTCATCTCCTTCCGAAACCAATTTGTGACCATGGAGGAAAATATAAAGGGCCAATGGGCCCAAGTTGAAAATGTGCTTCAGCGCCGTAGCGACTTGATCCCCAATCTCGTCAACACGGTCAAGGGTTTTGCCTCCCAAGAAAAAGATATCTTTATCAGCATCGCGGAATCTAGGGCGAAGTTGAGCGGTGCGGCAACGATCGGAGACAAGATCAAGGCGGCCAACGGAATGTCTTCTGCCCTGGGGCGGCTGTTGGTCGTTGTGGAGCGCTATCCAGACCTTAAGTCCAATCAAAATTTTATGGCGCTACAAGATGAGCTCGCCGGCACGGAAAATCGCATTACAGTCGAACGGAAACGATACAACGATAGTGTGCGGCAATACAATACGGGACTACGCCGGTTTCCGGGGAATTTAATTGCTTCCTCGATGGGCATCAGTCAGTACCCATATTACGAAGTGCCCAAAGAAAAGAAGGAAGTCCCGAAAGTAAAATTCTAAAGCAAAGCATGGGCGGGAAGTCATGAACCCTCCAAAGGACCCGATTCTCGCGGCGATTCTATCGGTCTTAATTCCAGGCCTGGGACAATTCTACTGCCTGCAATGGGTAAGAGGCGCCATGTTTCTTGTCGGGGCCATCATCATGGCCATGATCGTACCCCCCCTGAGCTTAGTAGTCTGGATTTGGGGCGCTGTGGACGCCTACCGGATCGCCAAGGTCCTACAGGGCTATGATCAAACCGCCGAGGGTCCCATCATTGACATAGGCAAACTTCGCATGCCGCATGTCGACCTCCGCTCTGCCATTCCCTACATAGGAATTCCCCTCGGCATCGTGATCGTGCTTGTTATCATAATTTCGCTTGTCCTAGCCAGATATGGTTTTTGGAGCGCCGGACCACCTAGAGGAACCCTCCAACCACTCATAGAGAAAATTGAAAACTACAAAGCCCATACTGGATCCTATCCGGATTCACTGGAGGTCCTCATAGACCGCACCGATCCTATAGAGAAAAAACAGATCCTTGATCAATGGGGAAACGTCTATTTATTGCGAACAACCGGGAGCAGCTTTGAACTCCTAAGCGCAGGACAGGACGGTCATCCGGGAACAGAGGATGATGTCCGCTACCAGCCTTAGCGTTATCCTTACCACCATTTTCCATCGGACATTGCTCCACCACTCTTTCGGTTGATGTGATAGGTGTGTGCATGTGGTCTCTGCCCTTGGCGACCTCCGTGCAAGCGTGAAAAGCAGGTCCGAGCGGTGCACTTTCATTTGACAGCAAAAGGGGCACACGGGTATTGTGACTGATTTGGGGAGCAAGCTCAGAGGCAGGGACTCATGGCCACAGCAGCAGTCAACGGGATTGAGGTCTACTACGAGATCCACGGAAATGGCGACCCGGCAATGCTTATTACCGGGCTTGGGGGTATCGGAGAATCCTGGGGACCCCAGATTGGGCTCTTTGCCAAGGATTTTCTCACCGTCGTTCCCGATCACCGGGGTGCGGGTCGGACAAGCTTCCCCGAGCATGGTTACACCATCGACCAGCTCGCTTCAGATATGGCCGAGACGCTACGCACCCTCAAGATCGGACCCGCTCACATCATCGGATCTTCTACAGGGGGCGCCACTGCACAGGTAATGGCTTTAGTTCATCCTGACGTGGTCCGATCCCTGGTCCTGGTCTCCACCTGGGCCAAGACCGACGCCTATTTCCGCCACTGCTTCGAGCTACGAAAACGAATACTGACAGGGCTCGGGGAAGAAGCTTACTGGGAGGCCTCAGCTCCATTTCTCTGGTCCCCACGATACGTCAGGGAACACTATATCGATCTCCTGCGATTGAAAGAGGTCACCCTGGCAAAACCGTCTAACGTGGAGATAATGATCAAGCGAATCGACATGATCCTTGCCCACAACAAGCTCGACCTTCTGAGGGAGATTCGAAAGCCTACCCTCGTGATCGTCGGGAGAGAGGACGCCTGCACACCACCCTACTTTTCAGAAGAACTCGCCCGCGTCATCCCCGAGG
>SMUX01199164.1_pt1 | contig 15621 bp, 11 predicted proteins | sample 2456431 | NCBI WGS metagenome assembly SMUX01 (sample SAMN11095930, study PRJNA526329) | marine sediment metagenome | biome: Marine sediment; feature: Surficial sediment; material: Deep marine sediment; isolation source: Hadal surficial sediment | place: Pacific Ocean | collected 2014-11 | depth... | reverse complement strand
TTCGTTCCCTTGAGCAGGAGAAAGAATCAATCGCGACCGGACCACCGCAATCGGACGCGGAGCCGGCGCCGGCCGAATCTTCCGAAGAAAAGTAGTCACTTGTAGCTCGGCCTGAGTAGAAGCCTGCCGGATCCACCAAAGATAAGTATTCGCTAAGAGCTCTCAAATTCGAGTAAGGGGAGACGCATTTGGGGCGTCCAATCCCTGAATGCGCCTCTCATCGCGTTTTGTCGAAAATGGACCTGGAGGGGCGTCCGAACCCAATGAAAAGCGAGGAGCAACGGAATGCGAGGGTCCCTCTTACACAACAGGAAATTGTGGCTTCCTGCGTTCGCGGTGGTGCTTGCCGCTTGCTCGGCCACGATTGAGCTTCCGCAGAACGATATCCGGGAGCGGAAATCTGAAGAAATCCAGGAGCAAATATCCGAATCTGATTCATCCGAGGTGGACGTGAAGACTAATGTAGCCGAAGACCCATTCGAGGGGGTAGACATAAGGTTCAATCTCCGCTATTGGCCGGATACAGATTTTAGTATCCGAAGCGTAGATCTGGGCGAGATTTCCTCAGGTGGACCCCCGCCAGATGGCATTCCAGCCATTGACAACCCGGTTTTTGAGAGCGTAACGGATGCAGACACCTGGCTCGGGCCAGATTGGCCGGTGATGTTCTTTGAAGCAAACGGGATTCCACGGGCATACCCGCTAGCGATCCTCATTCAGCATGAGATCGTGAACGATGTTGTTGGGGATTTACCGGTGGCGTTGACCTTCTGCCCCCTGTGCAATTCGACCATCGCCTTTGATCGCCGTTTGGCAGACGGGACGGTTCTGGACTTCGGGACGACCGGTAATTTGAGAAATTCTGACCTGGTCATGTATGACCGTCAGACGCGATCGTGGTGGCAGCAGTTTACCGGCGAAGCCATCGTGGGCGAACTGACCGGGACGCTGCTTGAGGTCTTGCCCTCCCAGATCATCGGCTGGAGTGAGTTCAAGGAGCGCCATCCAGATGGCGAAGTGCTTTCCAGAAATACGGGACATGTCCGGAATTACGGCCGCAACCCATACGCAGGCTACGACTCGATCGGAAACAATCCGTTCTTGTTTGAAGGTGACCCGGATGGACGTTTGCCAGCGGTCGAGCGTGTGGTTGCGATCGAAATTGGCGGTACCGACGTTGCCTACCCGTTCACGCTTCTAAGCGAGCTGCAGGTGGTGAATGACTCAGTGCAGGGAACTCCACTGACCGTTTTCTGGCAGACGGGAACGGCGTCGACCTTTGGGAATTCCGGTAAGGATACGGGCTCTACGGCGGTTTACTTGCGTGAGCTAGATGGTCAGGTCTTGAGCTTCCAGCCTGCTCTGGATGGCTTCCGCGATGAACAGACCGGAAGCCTGTGGAACATCTTCGGCGAAGCGCTGGAAGGGCCACTCGCTGGAAGTCAGCTGGAACAGGTGGTTTCTGCGGAGCACTTCTGGTTTGCCTGGTCGGTCTTCAAGCCGGATACGATTATCTGGCAGCCGCCTGCGGCCTAAGTCACGCCTTACCGGCTCAGGGTAATAAAATGCGGGTCGACCATTCGGTCGGCCCGCTTTCACTATTATTAAGGATATCTCTGTCACTGCGTGCCGAGATGCTCTTCATAGAGGGCTACCGCCCTCTCAATGAGTTCAATTCCGCCGAAGCCGATAAAGGTATGCGGTTCGTTGGGATAGCTGAAACATTCGACCGTCTTTCCAAGCGCGGTCAATCGGCGACAGAGGTCATCTGACCACTCGGGAGGAACAAGCTTGTCTTCTTCTCCATGGTGAATGCTGACCGCGGCTTGAATTCCCTCCAGATAATAGACCGGTGAGATGCGTGCCAGGTCCTGGGGCGGCGTATTGAGCTCAATCAGCCCGCGTGCTCCATCAGACCATTCGTAGATCTTTTCAGAATTCAGCCGCTCATTTGCATTCATCGATCCATAGAGCACGGCTGCTTGGACCGGGGCCTGAGCTGCGAGCACCCGCAAGCTTATCCCGCCGCCCATACTGTGTCCGAACAAGCCAATCGCATCGGGATCGGCGTTTTCTAACGGCCCTGGTGCGCCAGCCTGGTCTTGAATGAGAGCGATGAGGTTCATCACATCCACCGCGTATCCGACCCGAAATGAATTTGGGCCTGGATCGGAGGGCGGGTAGTTTCGATAGTTGGGGTGCAATACAAGGTATCCCTCCGCTGCAAGCGCGTCGGCATACCGCGTGGTGTAGGTCAGAGTCTGGTATTCGTCTGGCTCGATATAGCCATGAAGCACAAACACGATCGGGAACGGACCCTGGCCGCTGGGCACATTGAGAAATCCGTGTACGGTCAGTCCGTCGCTTGGGTACTCGAACAAATATCGACTGAAGCTGGACGAGACTCGCTGCGCGGCTTGAAACAGGATCTCCCCTCCGCCGTAAGAGCGGGATCTGAGATCAGCAATGGTTAGCCCGGCATAAGGGTCAGGCGTGGGAGGGATCGAGGGAGCTACAGTTAGCGACAGTCGGGGAGTTTCAATTGCTGCAGTCGCGACCGTGATTGGCTTGGCAGGTGCAGTGGGAAATGGCGTCGGGGCAACTGCTGCGGCGCAAGCGGCGAGCAGGAATGAGCCAGCTATGGCGGCTGCAAAATACCTGTAGGGCCCCCTAGCTAAAGGGATTGCCTTGCTCCTCAACGCCTTCGAAGACTCGCACAGCGATAACTTCGGCCCGTGCGGTCACCTCGCCATCGGCATACACCTGACAGGTAAGCCGCGTTTTCCGGCCACTGATCTCGACAACCTGTGCGCGCAGCGTGATGAGGCGATCGTTTGGGGTGGGTTTTAGGTAGTCCACCTTGATGCTGCCGGTCGCATAGCGATAGTAAGGCTCCGAACCGAGTGAGCGGCCTTCTTCGCGATACGCGGCTGCCATAGCCGTCCCCATGCAATGGCAATCAATGAGAGTGGCCAGAATACCCCCATTCATGAGCTCTACCCAGCCCTGATAGCGCGTTTCGGAATTCCACACACAAACCGAATCTTCACCCTCCCAGGAGCTCTGGATATGAAGCCCTTCCGGGTTCTCTTTGCCGCAGCCGAAACACACATTGCCTGGCATGTGGTCTTGAAAGGTTGTTGATTCAGATACTGAAGTCATGCGGTTTCACCTGTCAGGTTGTTCTTGAGATTGCCGCGCCTGGGGTCATACGGCCGCGCATCTCGACACGTGCGTGAGCATCTCGCCTGCTGCACAGCACCGTATTTTGAGCGTCGGACTATACCATCACCGACTAAAATACACTCGCTCTAAAAAGCCCTTCCATTGAATCTTTACAGCAGTCTCTCACAGGAAATTGAGCCCCTTGAAAGCGGCGACGAGCCGCTAGGGGTCTATGCCTGTGGAATCACGCCCTATGACACCACGCATCTAGGTCACGCATTTACGTATTGTTCGGTGGATGTGCTCATCCGGTACCTCGAATATAGTGGAAGGCCCGCACGCTACATCCAAAATGTCACGGACATTGACGATGATATGCTGCGCGAGGCTGCCGAGAGAGAAGAAGACTGGAAGCAGCTTGGCAATCGGTGGACCGAGCAATTTATTGAGGACATGTCCGCATTGAATGTTCGTCCTCCGGATGAAATGCCGCGGGCGTCCTCTGCGATCCCCGACATCGTGGAAGGCGTGAAAGCGTTGGTCAAAACCGGCCACGCCTACGTTGAAGGTGGATCCGTCTATTACGATCTGGAATCATGGCCAGAGTACGGGAGCCTTTCCAGACTCTCACAAGTTGAAATGCTGCCAATCGCTAACGAGCGCGGCAATTTCCCTGACGATCCCAATAAGCGCCAGCCTCTTGACTTTGTGCTCTGGCAGGCGCAGGCACCGGGCGAGCCGGCCTGGGAGAGCCCCTGGGGGCCAGGGCGGCCGGGTTGGCACATGGAGTGCTCTATATTATCTGGGCGCCTTGGAACGACGCTGGACGTCCATGCGGGCGGCGGTGATCTGATATTCCCTCACCACGAAAGCGAGATCGCGCAGTCTGAGGCAATGAATGGTGGTCCGCTCTCTCGCATATGGATGCACATTGCAATGGTCGAGCATGATGGCGAGAAGATGAGCAAATCGCTCGGGAACATGATCCTTATCCACACCTTGCTGGATGGCTGGTCACCCAACGCGATAAGGCTATACCTGGCATCCCATCACTATCGCCAGGCCTGGAGCTATTCAGAGCATGATCTGGAGGTCGCCGCCAATTGGGCCGAGACCCTCAGGCGCGCCGTGCAAGAGAGGCAGGGAAGTGGCAGGGAACTTGAGACAAATGCAGCAGAGACGGAGTTTATCGCTGCGATGGAGGACGACCTGAATTCACCTGAAGGCATCAAAATCCTGCTTCAACTCAGCCAAGAAATTGAGGCTGCCGACGAAGACGACCGCGCGGTCGGAGCTGCGCAGGACGTGCTTACGGAACTTTCGGAAACACTTGGCCTTAGGCTGACTCCGGGGCCACCGCCTTCTTCAATGGTCGATGGGTGGTTGAGTCACCTGTAGCATCTTGGATCTCCGTTTGCTCGACCCTTTCGAGCTCACCAACATGAATTTGTGGCTCTCTCCTTCCGATATACAATCAGGCTCACCTCAATCGCCAGTTGGAGTGACTATGTGCAAGGTCTAATCGGGCAGGACGTAGGCGGATATCGAATCATCTCCCAGATCGGCCGGGGAGGTATGGCTACGGTATTTAAAGCGTATCAAGCGTCGCTTGACCGGTATGTAGCCGTGAAAGTGATGCCGCCATACTATGCCGAGCAGGACGACACGTTCCTCAAGCGCTTCCGGCAGGAAGCAAAAGCCATCGCCAGCCTACGACATCCCAACATATTGATCGTGATCGATTACGGCGAGGAGGACGAGACCACGTACATAGTCATGGAGTTCGTGGAAGCCGGCACCCTCACCGAGATCATGGGTAAGCCTATGGCCCCAGATCAGATGCTGGGACTGATCGATCAGGTGGCTGGAGCGCTGCACTACGCCCACGAACAAGGAGTGATTCACCGGGATATCAAACCTAGCAACATACTGTTGCCGAAGCCTGACTGGCCGCTGCTTACCGACTTTGGCCTGGCGAAGATCGTCGGAGGCAGCCAGCTGACCCAGAGCGGCACCGTTGCGGGCACTCCTGCATACATGTCCCCGGAACAGGGACGCGGAGAGAAGGTCGATTCCCGTAGTGATATTTATTCTCTTGGCATCGTGCTGTATGAAATGGCTACCGGAGTGGTTCCGTTTCACGCCGAGACGCCGATGGCGGTAGTTGTCAAGCACATCATTGATCCCCTGCCATTGCCCCGGAGCAAGAATCCGGAGCTTTCGGAAGGGATGGAACGCGTAATCCTGAAGTCGCTTTCCAAGGATCCGGACGATCGTTTCCAGGATGCGGAGGAGATGACCAAGGCGCTGAAGGAAGCGGTCAGGGAATTGCCGGCCGGAGTGGCCGAGGCGGATCCCGCCATTCCAACTGCGCAGGTGACGACCATGGTTGACGAGGCCGACGTGGCTCCAGAATCGGAAAAGCCAGTTTCCAAGGCTGAGGCAGCCGCAGCGGTAGCAGCCGAGGGCCTCACTGGCGAGGATGCGATACCACAGGACGAGAAGCCTTTACTCAACCGCGGAGCCAAGATCGCGGTAGGCATCGGCGGTCTGCTGCTAGCCGCACTCGTGTGCGTGATCGGTATAGGCGCATTGTCCGGAGAAGATTTGGTCGATATTCCAACCGGGGAACAGCCAGTAGCCGCGGAGCAGGAATTATCAAGCGTCAACATTGACCCGGGTCTGGAGCGAATCCCCGAAAACATCGAATTGTTTCTGGCGCAGGCCCGAATATTTGCCGAAATTGGAGACTATGAGTCGGCAGGGGAAATGATCGGCGTCGCGACCGAGCTTGGCTCGGAAGAGAGCTGGGTACATGAAGAGGCTGGCTACATCATCATGGACATGGGTGACTATGGTCCTGCGGCTGAGGAGTTCCGACAGGCGCTGCGACTGGACCCTTCGGCGACCTGGAACTATTCGAACCTGGCCGCGGCGCTGGTGGCCGACGGGCGGGAAGAGCAGGCCATCGCGGCTCTGCTGTCTGCATTCGATAATCCGCTAGTTACCAATGATCCACTTGAACTGAACGACCTCGGCTGGGCATTCCTTTCGTACGACTTTCTTGATGGAGCCGAGCAAGCCTTCTTTCGCGCGATCGAGGCCGGCGCGAACTTCCCCGATCCGTGGGAAGGCCTGGCCAATCAACGCTACGCGCAAGCCGATCTCCCGGGTGCAATGGCCGAACTTCAGGGTGGGATCGACCAATTCCCCGAGCACGCACCTTTCTACGAGCTTTTGGGGTATTGGGCCTGGGAAGAGGGAGAGTTCGACCGTGCTGTCGAAGGATTCAGCCAGGCGATTGAGCTCGATCCAACCAATTCTGGTCTCTACGGATCTCTGGCCAGCCTTTTCGTCGATCTGGGCCGAGAACCGGAAGCAATTGAATTGATTCAAAGTGGGATTGATCGATACCCGAATGCCCCCGAAGCTTTTATCGTGGCGGCGGATTTCTATATGGTGCGCGGGTTGACAGATGAGGCCATACCGCTATATGACAGGGCGGTCGAACTCGACCCCGAGGATCCTTGGTCCTACGCGTCCCTCGCATGGGCAGAGGCGAGCTTAGGGAATCAGAGCCTGGCCTACCAGGCACTCGAGAGAGCTGACGCGAGAAACCCTGGAGATCCGTGGCTGGACGAGTTTATCGGCTGGACCTATATGGATATGGGAGACTGCGATCGCGCCGTCGATCATTTCGAGCGGACCTTGGCAATTGACCCTTCCATCGAAAGCGCAGAAGAGGGAATTCGAGAATGCGGGGGCTAGCCCCTCAAGGCAATCTCTCTTCAATCCTCACAAACCTCTGAACTAAGCAGCGCCTCAATCAGCAAATCTATAATCGATATTGCCCCTCTCAAACCATGCGCTGGCAAGAACCTTGCACCTTGTACAAGGTAATGCGAGGGAAGGTAGAAAATACGCAACCCACGAAGGTTCGTGCTTCCGCTACCCGGCCAGCACGTCCTTTTCGCGCACGGGCCCTGCCTTCAAATGTGCCACCCGAAAGCGACCGTGGCTCCAAATTGGTGTGGGGAGCGGTCGTGGTCATTGGATTTCTGGCTCTACCAGTGGTTCTTGTGGTGGGCGCATACGGCTGGCTGCGGGTCTCTCAGACCATCGCGCCGGGCGTTCGAGTAGGCGAGATCCCGGTTGGCGGATTGAGCATCGAACAGGCCGTCGAAGTTCTCGATCAGTCCTGGAACCGAGAGCTGGTGATGACTGCGGTCGACACCGGCGACGCAGGCCGAATCTGGAATGTGAGGCCGGCCCAGTTTGGCCTTGCGGTCGATGCGGCAGGAAGCGCAGAATTGGCATATGCCTATGCGCGCGAGGGCAGTATTGCATCCTCGATTTGGAGCATGGTGACCGCATTTTCTGATGGCTGGGACGTAAAACCGATCGTAACCTTCGACTCCGATGTCGCTCGGCTCGGTTTGGAACTACTCTCCAAATCCACCCACATCCCTGCTTCAAGCGCTCAGTTGGGCCTAGTTGCCGGACAGGTGAGCAGCACCGCTGCCCAATGGGGCAGGGAACTTGACATCGCATCCAGCATGGCACTGATCGATGCCGACCCTGAGGCCATATTGCTTCGCTATGGCTTTGTTCCATTGGTGACCAGCTTGATTCCTCCTGAAATTGAGGAAGTGGCCACCGCGGCGAACGAGATCGAGCGGCTCCTGTCCGCCAGCCCGACGCTTAAAGCCTATGATCCGGTCACCGATGAGTGGTTCGAATTTACTCCGACTCGTGAAGATGCCAGCGAGTGGCTGCACATTGAGAACGACGGATCAGGAATGAAGGTCGAGGTGAACGAGGAGGCCGTCGAACCCTACATCGAGAAAATGCAACTTGTAATTGGCGACGAACGTAGGATCGATTCGGAGGCTGCGAAGGCTGCACTGATTGCCGGATTGCGTGGGGAAGAAGCGGAACCGCTCCAGATTGGATATCTGCCACGCTATTACGTTGTCACTCCCCAGGACACACTTATTTCGATCAGCTTTAAAGTTGGAATCCCGTATTGGCAATGGCTCGAGGAAAACCCGGAAGTCAAAGCCCGCGGCCTGCGCGTAGGCGAATCACTCACCATTCCGGCTCGCGACTCCATGCTGGAACTGCCGGTCGTGGAGGGCAAGCGCATTGTGATCAGCATCTCGGAACAGCGCATGTGGCTTGAGGAAGAGGGCATTCCCATTATTGAGCACATCATAAGCACCGGCATCCCAAACTCCCCCACCATGCCGGGGCTATTTCAGATCAAGTCTCGCTATGTCAATGCCTATGCTTCGAATTGGGACTTGTATATGCCGCACTTCCTCGGTATCTATCACGCCACGCCCAATCTACTAAACGGGATCCATGGCTTACCGATGCTATCTAGCGGGGTCCGACTGTGGGAAAACATCCTGGGTAGCCCAGCCTCCTACGGATGCGTAATTCTGGATCTGGAAGCTGCAGAACACCTCTTCACCTGGGCCGAAGACGGTGTGGTAGTCGAAATCCGCGCTTAATACGAAACCCGATACTTGCGCATAGCCAATTCAGGTCGATAGACTCCTGGCGTGGTAGACCTAGCGAGCAGGAAGCTCTTTCAAGGTGATCTCGCCGGTCTTGAGGTCGAGTATGGCATACGAGCGCGATTCGAATTGAAGACCTCCGAGTGCGCCCGGATTGTAGACGCGAGTGGTGCCTTGCATTTCATCTCGTCGCCGGTGGGTGTGGCCATGAAAAACGTACTGATGCGCACCAGAGTCAATGAGGCGACGAAGTTCGTTCTCGTTGTCGCCGTGCGTGACCCCGATAGACACCCCCTCAAGTTCACCTTCGTAGGTGGGTAAGACGAGGCTGTGGGAATTGAGATCGCGCAGCGTTCGATAGATTTCGGGCAACCCCTGATCCATATTCCCATCGACGTAAAACACTTCGAAACCATCTAAGCCTCGAGCGGTGTCGGCGGTTGTCATGTCCCCGCAGTGGATAACCTGGATGATCCCTTCCGCCCGATATGCGGCGAGCGCGATCTCAAAGTTGCCAACATCTTCGTGGGTGTCGGAAAGTACTCCTATTTTCATTTTAACCCTCGCTTGAGATCCTTTGCAATCACTTTCGCAGCATTGCGGCCTGGCGCACCCGTCACGCCACCTCCCGGATGGGCTCCCGCTCCGCAGAAGTACAAACCCTCTACCGGAGATCGATAGCGGCCGTAACCGGCGATCGGACGCATCATCAGAAGCTGGTCGAGTCCCATTTGGCCATGGTGGATGCTGCCTTCGGGAAGCCTATACTCGCGTTCGTAGTCGAGTGGGGTCAGCACCTGGCGATGCAGGATCGATTTGGGTAGATCCGGCGCATATTGAGTAATGCTTGCAACCACATGATCACCGAATGCCTCGCGCTGGTTGTCCCAGTCGCCGTCCTTCAGATGATAAGGTGCATATCGCACAACTGCCGAGAGTAGGTGCTTCCCTTCCGGCGCACGAGAGCTGTCCAGTATGGTTGGGATCGTCATATCAAGGTAGGGTGCGCGCGACCAAGCCTGGTATTTCGCGTCATCGTACGCTCGTTCCAGATATTCTGTGCTCGGGCTGACAAGTATCCGTCCCTCGAGCTCTGCGGTTTCCTGAACACCTCCGAATTCTGGCAGTCGATCGAGGGCAAGGTTGACCTTGGCCGTGCTGCCGCGATATCGGATATTGCGTGCTCGGCGCATCACTCGAAGCTCCAGATTCGGCTCACCCACCAGCTCAATTAAGGTGGTGCGAGGGTCCGCACTCGAGACGACCGATTTGCAACCGATCTCTTGGCCATCTGATAACGCGACCCCAATCGCGCGGTACTCTCGGATTAGAATCTTTTCAACGCTTACCCCGGTTTGGACCACGGCGCCGCGCCGAGTGGCCGCATCGCCCAGGGCGCTGGCGAGGGCTCCTGTGCCGCCTCGAACATATCGGACGGGCGGGGGGAAACCGTTTGCAGCCTGATAAAGCAGCATCAGACCGGTGCCGGAGGCCTTCGGGCCTAGCATGCTTCCGTCGACGCCGCTCGTTGCCAGGGCTCCTTTGAGGATTGGGTTCTCAAACCATTCATCCAGGAGCTGCTCGGCGGAGATTGGAATATTGCGCAGGAATTCGGTAACTGCTCTGCGCCCTTTTCGTCGGAGCCGTAGGGCGAGTCGTGACCACGGGGCCAATCCCGGCAAGTAGCCGAGAAATCCGTTGGAGGTTAGATCTGGAGGTACCCGATCCTGGGCATCGCGATAAGTTGATGCCTGGTCGCCAATCAGCGCCAGGAACTCTAGATATCGGCCCGCGTCCGCACTCGAATGGCGTTCGATCTCCTGCCGAGCTGCCTCCGGTTCGCGCCACAGTCGCAGCGCGTCTCCCTTGGTCAGGCAAAGGGCACTGATTGGGCTGTCGAGAAACTCCAGCCCATGCTCTTCGAGCCTTAGCTCGGCGGCGATCTCGGCTCGAAATAAGCCCACCTGACCCGCACCCGTATCGACCCGATAGCCTGGGAACACCTCTTCGGTGGATGCCGCACCGCCGAGCATGTCCCGCGCTTCAACAACTAACACCCGTGCCCCGCCATCGGCTAGGGTTGCGGCCGCGACCAGGCCGTTGTGGCCTCCGCCGATCACGACGACGTCGTAGTCGGATCTCACGGGCTCGCCGCCCGTCGCGGATCGTCTTTCAAAACCCCATATCTCTAAGAATCTCAAGCGCCGCCAAACGTCCGGGCGCGCCCGTTATTCCACCGCCCGGGTGCGTCCCCGATCCACATTGGTAATAGCCGCGAATTGGCGTCCGATACTTTGCGTAGCCTGCCGCGGGTCGAAGGAAAAACAGTTGTGATAGGTCCAGTTCGCCTTGGAAGATGTTGCCCTCTGAGAGACCGGTGATGCGCTCGATATCGAGAGGGGTCAACACCTGGCGATGCAGCAGAATGTCTTTGAGATTGGGTATGTACTCTGAAAGGGTGTCGATCACGGCATCGCCAAACTCCTCGCGCCGTTCATCCCAATCGCCATTGGCCAGCTCATACGGTGCGTATTGCACGAAGCAAGACATCACATGCTTGCCAGGCGGTGCCATATCGGGATCGATCATGGATGGAATGACGACGTCGATATAGGGCTGATGAGAGAACTCCCCATATTTGGCTTGATCATAAGCACGCTCCAGATAGTCGATGCTCGGGCTGATCGAGATCGCGCCTCGCAAATGCGGTCCTGCGCCTGGCATGCAGGTCAGGTCGGGTAAGGCGTCCAGCGCTAAATTTACTTTGCCGGAGGAACCCCGAAACCGGAACCGGCGGACGTCGTCTACCAGCTCGCCTGGCAACAAATCCGGGGCTATCAATTCAAGAAAGGTTCGCCTGGGATCCAGACTCGACACTACTTTGCGAGCGGACAGCTCGGTCCCATCCTGAAGGGCGACCCCGGTTGCCTTGTTGCCGCGTAGGATTACCGCTTCGACCGGAGCATCGGTCCGGATCTCCGCTCCGAAAGACCGAGCTGAGCTAGCGAGCGCTTCTGCCAGACCGCCCGTGCCTCCTTTTGCGAACCCCCATGCACGATAGACGCCGTCGATCTCGCCCATGTAGTGGTGCAAGAGCACGTAAGCCGTTCCGGGCGATCGGGGGCCCATGAAGGTGCCGATGATTCCGCTGGCAGACATCGTGGCCTTGAGAGGTTCGGTTTCAAACCACTCGTCCAGGAAATCGGCCGAGCTCATAGTCATGAGCTTGATGAGGGTTGCGAGGTGTTCATCGCCCAGGTCGAGGAAGTGCGAGCCAAGGTCGGCCAGCTGCTTCAGTTCGCGCGGGTCCAGCGAGGTTGGGTCGGGAGGGATCATTCCCAGAATGGGTCGGATGGCTTTGGCCATAAAGTACATCGCATGGCCATACTCTTCGTAGGCTTCAACATCGCGCGCTGAATGGCGGCCAATTTCGCGCAACGTTCGATAATGGTCGTCATCGCGGTAGAGATAATCCCCATCAGGGAGCGGCGTGAGAGTGCTGGGCAAGGGCAGGATAGTTAACCCATGACGGGGAAGCTGCAGATCTTGGATGATTTCTGGGCGCAAGATGCTGACCACATAGGAGAAGACCGAGTACTTGAAGCCGGGAAACAGCTCTTCCGTCACCGTCGCTCCGCCCACCAGCTCGCGTTTTTCAAGCACAAGCACTTTGAGACCGGCGCGGGCCAAGTAGGCGGCGTTGACCAGACCGTTGTGGCCGGCTCCGATCACGATTACGTCATAGGGTTCGGTCATGGTATTGCTCTGGCGAATATGGATGACTTCGCGGTGAATCTTCTGCAGATTGAGCCCGGGCAAAACGAACGGCGAAGTCTTTGATGCAAGGTCAACTTCGCTTGTGCAGCGGATCATAGAACGGCTTGCGGGATACCTTCGCAGCAACCCGTGTGCGCTGATACTCCACAGTCATTTCAAGTTCCACCACCTGGTCGAGTTGGGCGTACTCCTGTTCGAGTGTGGCCAACGCGAGAAAGGTTTTCAACATCGGCGAAAATGCCATGCTGGTGGCCTGACCAACCTGCCTTTCACCGACATAGATTGGGGCTGGATCGCGTGTCGCTCGGCCTGCCACCTGAGGGGCCAGATCATAGCCTGCATACAAACGATCGAGGTCCGACCAGACAACCTCTAACCCTACAAACGACCACTCGGGCTTTCGAGTTGATTCTTCAAGCAACGCTCGGCGACCCACGAAGTCACCTGAGTCCAGCGATACTGTCCATCCGAGTCCCAGTTCATAGGGGGACGACCTCCGGCTCTCGGTCAGAGCCTTCAGACTTGATATGTAATCGACCTCGATGAGCAGCAAGCCGGCCTCAATGCGCGCTACGTCGAGTGCGGCTAGCCCGGCTGGGAGCAACCCGTAGTCTGCTCCCGCCAACATGACTCGATCCCAGACCTCGAGCGCATCTCCTGCATCCATCCAGAGCTCGTACCCCAGATCGCCGGTGTATCCGGTGCGGGTGATGGTGACTGGCGCGCCGCCAATCTCCCCCTGGACGAGGTGATAGAAAGGTAATTGGGCAAGATCTTCGGCCCCGACTATTTCCAGGAGAATGCGCCTGGCGTTCGGACCCTGAATTGCAAGCGCGGCCTGTGATGCTGAGGCGTCTGTGACATCCGCCTCCAGACCAGCGCCGAAATCTTGAATCCAGCGCAAGCTCGGATTGGCGGCTGTTATGCGGAACTGATTCTGCTCAACGCGCCACACCGTTCCATCATCGACAACTTTGCCATCGTCGTCACACCATGGGGTGTAGAGTATCTGGCCCACTTCGCAGGACTGGATATTGCGTGGCACCATTCGATCCACAACCACCGCTGCTTGAGGACCGACGATGTCGTATTTGTAGAGCGGTGAAACGTCTATCAGCGCAGCGGAATTGCGAATCGCAAAATACTCGCGCTCGTGCGTGTGTTCGTAGGTAGCGGCGGCCCAATAGCCGGACCATTCTCGCCACTCTTTGCTTTTGCTTAGATTGGAAGTGCGGGGGTGAAATGGAGTGGGTATCGGCATGCGGACCAGAGGCGCGACCGCAATTTTACTCTTTCCTTAGGGTGTGGCTTCTACAGGTTGCCTGTCTGATGACGATTCGCCTGTGGATCGAAGCACTTTGTCATGCACACCCTTCCAAAGCCCGACCCAGGCCTGCTCGGCTTCCAGATCCTCTTCGGCCATCCAACCCCACTTATTTTCAAATGCCACCCTCCACCAGTTGGTGCCGCGGGCATGTACGCCATTCAGCCCGTTGATGTGGGATACCACTATTGCGGGGTCTCCATCCGGGATCGTGGTAAAGGCTGCGTAATTGTCTCCCGGGCCTACTCGCAGCTCGGCCGCTCGGGTTGTTCGAAGCGGTTCACCCACCTCAAATTCAGTGGACTTTTGCACGGGTTCCAGGACGACCATTGTGAGCCCGTTTGCGACCAGCCGCTCGTGGCCATCGGAGGGCCGGTTGACGATTTCACCGTCAAGCCACATCGCGGAAGATCCGCCACCGTCCTGATTGATTCCCCAATCGGCGCCGAGTCGATCGCGGCAGAATCGAGCTAACTCATTCGATGTCATGCCGATGCTGTATCCAGGTTGGCGGCCGTCTACCACTACGAAATAGGTATATTCGTCGTTGAAGCAAACTGCGGTCCGAGGGTGTCGTGATGTCGCACCAGCATTGTCAGCATAGCTGACGACATTTCCATAACGCAGGAAATTGAAACTACCTCCGATGCTAGCGAACGCCGAGTCAAAGCTCCCGGGAAAGGTATCGCGGCAATCGCGGGATGTGTAATCGATCGAGCTCAGAATGCCGACCCGTTCCCCGATGCGCGCGTGTTCGGCCAGCCGCTTACCAGCCAGGCCTCTCGCCGAGATCACCAAATGATCGAAGGGTATTCGGGTGGAGCCCACATCTCGGATGCTGCGAATGTAGCCTTTTGCGCGCGAACCAATCCCCGCTGGCTGCAGCATCTCAACCAGAACTTCAACGCCATCATTGCCGGTGCGTGTGTTGAAATCGTATTGAGGCGTATAGATCACAATGTTGTCGCCATTCTGTTGAGTGTTGATCCCGCCCAACTCCATCTTCCTCCCGCGGTCCAGGAAATATACCCACTGCTCATCGTCATGATGCACCACGCAGCTGCCAATGAAGGCATCCTGGTTTCGATTGAAGGCGAATTCGATCCCGCCGCTGTGGTCTTCGAAACGCTTGATATACCAGCCGCCCTGGATCTGTCCTGATTGAGGGACACCGGTCGATGGGTCATAGAAAATTCCATTAATGGCGACCGCGACCTTGCCGGTTGCATCCCAGCGTGAGCCCCAGCCAACAATCGTATCGTCATAGCGCTCTGCCATTCCGCTGACCGTTTCCGTGCCCTCGTACAGCTTGCCCTGGGCAACCGTGCTGTCAACGATTACGTTCGGCGAACTGCGGTCCATGCGAGCTACGAATGCGCGGTTAGGTCCCGGCAGTACGAACTGTTGAAAATCGATGCCCTCCGCGACCGATCCCCACTCGGTTTCGGAGTGGGCGATATCGGTCGGCCAGAATATGACCGACGCGATGATCAATAGAAAAAACGCTGTTCGAATACGCATCAGGAGGAGAGTCCGAGATTGAGTCTATCGACATTCTAGAGGCCTTTGTGTAGTACGGAGGCACTGTGAAAGGTAATTGAAGGGTGGGGAGCTTTAGGCTAATATTAGGCTCCGGCATCCCCAAACAACAGAATAAGCATTAACGGCGAGAGTGAAAACAAAATCTAGCCCAACCTGGCTGGTCGTTGGATTCGGCCTATTTACTGTCGCAACCTTGATCTGGTTGCTGTTCCCGCTGTTCACCAACAGTGGGGCTGCCGCGCAGATGGCAGTTCCGCGAGGGCTATTCTCTCGGATTGTTCCGAATTACGG
>SMUX01046925.1_pt1 | contig 15627 bp, 15 predicted proteins | sample 2456431 | NCBI WGS metagenome assembly SMUX01 (sample SAMN11095930, study PRJNA526329) | marine sediment metagenome | biome: Marine sediment; feature: Surficial sediment; material: Deep marine sediment; isolation source: Hadal surficial sediment | place: Pacific Ocean | collected 2014-11 | depth... | reverse complement strand
TGGGCTCGAACGAGAGGGTGTCTGCGGCGGACAGCACTTGCCGCCGCGTCCGCTCACTCACCGGATGGTTCGATCCCGACATCACGCGTGATGCCGTTGCGACCGATACTCCCGCCAGCCGGGCGACATGACGCAGCGAGGGTGCTCCCTCGCCTTCGTCGGGTGCTGAGGCCGGTTGCTTCGTCGACACGGCGGCAGGCTACCTCAGGGCCACTCGCTGTTGTAGACGTTTGCCTTGAACGCTGTATGGCAGCCAATATTGGCTCCTGAGCCCCGACCCGACTCCGAGACTGGAGGAATCATGGGAACCGATGTGGCCTACCGCTCGGCGGTCGAACTCGCCGGTGACATCGCCGAGCATCGCGTGTCGCCGGTCGAAGTCATGGAGGAGACGCTGCGGCGGGTCGAGGTCCGTGAGCCCAGTCTCAATGCCGTCGTCTACCGGGGTTTCGACGAGGCCCTGGAGTCAGCACGGTCGGCCGAGGAGGCGCTCGCCAACGGTGAGCCCGGGGGCCCCCTCCGTGGTGTACCCGTTCTGATGAAGGACCTGTTCGACTTCAAGCCGGGGTGGCCGGCCACATTCGGTGGTATCCCAGCGATGGCCGACTTCTCGATCGACGGCTACTGCGTATGGGCGGAGCGGATGGAGGCGGCAGGTGCCATCATCATTGGTAAGGGCAACAGCCCGGCGATGGGCTTCCGGGGAACCTGTGACAACTACCTCTTTGGCCCCACACGGAACCCCTTCGACACGAGCCGGAACACCGGTGGCTCCTCCGGCGGGTCGGCAGCGTCGGTCGCCGACGGTCTGGTACCGATCGCCGAAGGAACCGACGGCGGGGGATCGATCCGCATCCCGGCGGCCTGGTGCGGGGTGGTTGGCTATCAACCGTCGGCGGGTCGGGTTCCCGTGATCCTGAGACCCAACGCCTTCTCGGGGGTCTCGCCGTTCATCTACGAGGGCCCGATCACCAGGACGGTCGGGGATGCAGCCCTGGCTATGAGCGTGCTTGCCGGCCCACACCCCCAAGATCCGTTCTGCGCACTCGACACAACCGATTTCGCCGCCAGCCTCGATCGAGGGGTCGAAGGATGGAAGATCGCCTACTCGCCCGACCTCGGTGTCTACCCGGTGCAACCCGAGGTCGCCGCCGTGGTCGAGGAGGCGGTCAAGGCGTTCGAGGAAGCCGGGGCCCATGTGGTCGAGGTCGACATCGACATCGACATCGATCAGCGGGAGCTGTCCGACCTGTGGTGCCGGCTCATCCTGCCGCTCAGCCTCGATGCCTTTGCCAACCTGAAGGCAGGCGGGCTCGACATCCTCGGCGAGCATCGCTCCGACCTTCCCCCCGAGTTTCTCCGTTGGGTCGATCACGTGGCTTCGATGTCGGCCATGGAGTACTTCCACGACAACTCGTCGCGCACCCGGGTGTACGACGCCCTCCAGGCTGTCATGAGCGACCACGAGGTGCTGGTGTCGCCAACGCTGGCCTGCATGCCGGTGGAGAACCTCACGAATGGAGAAACCCGCGGCCCGAGCGTCATCGAAGGTGTAGAGGTAGACCCGTTGATCGGGTGGTGCATGACGTATTTCACCAACTTCACCGGGTATCCGGCGGTGTCCCTGCCCGCAGGGCTGGCCGACGGCTTGCCGGTGGGCATGCAGGTCATCGGGAGACGCGGCGCCGACAGCGACGTGTTCGCCGCCGCCGCTGCGTTCGAGCGGGTGCGACCCTGGGACCACATCTACGAGATCCCCGCCAATCGTCCTCTGGCGGACGCCTGACCGATCGTCAGGACTCGCCGGTGATGCGGGTGTACGCCGCCGCCACGAAGACGATGATCGATCCATAGAGGATCTGGCGGACGGCCTCCGGGTAGCCCAGCGACGCCAGGATCGAGGCGATGACGGCCAGAATGAGCGCGCCGACGATCGTGCCCGAGTATCCGCCACGGCCGCCGAGGATGGAGGTTCCGCCGATCACTGCGGCCGCCACAGACGGGAGCAGCGCCGAATTCGCAAGGGTGACGCTGGCTACGTTGGTCAGCCCGGAGAGGAGGAATCCGGCGAGGCCGGCGAGGAGCGCCGAGATCACGTACAGCACGATCAACACCTGCCACGACTTGACCCCCGATAGACGCGATGCGACCGGATTGTCTCCGATGGCGTAGAGGAGCCGGCCATACCCGGTTCGGTTGAGGGTGTAGATGATCAACGCCGCCAGCGGTATGAACAACAGCAGGTTGTAGGGCACCACGCCGGAAAACAAGCCGGCACCCAGTTGTCGGAGCTGGCTCGGCACGCCCGCTCCCGTTTGCAGCATCCGCAACTGCCAGACGTTGGCGAAGCCGAGAACGACGAAGCTCATCCCCAAGGTCATGATCAGCGGGTGCACCTTCAGGACGCCGACACCGATCCCGCTGATGAGGCCGACGATGGCGGCGACCGCCAGCGCGACGAAAATCGCGACGAGCAGCCCTTCTCCACCCACCAGCGTCGCCACGGCGAACCCGGTCATCGACGCCACCGCCCCCACCGAGAGGTCGATGCCGCCCGTCAACATCGTGATGGTCTGAGAAGCCGCGAGAATCGCCAAGGGAATCGCCGCCCGCACCATCACCCCGGCCCAGTTCAGGCTGACGATCCCGGGACGGATCACCTCGCTCAGGACCACGAGAAGGCCGAGGAGGCCGATCAGCGGGATGATCGGCCTCTCGCGGAAGAGGGCACGCAACCCGGAGGCCGACCACCACTTGCGTTGAGCGACCTGGGGGTCGGCGATGTCGGTCATCGTTCCCTCCGCATCTCGATGACGCTGCCGACCATGACGACTCCGACGAGGATGACACCCTGGGCCACCGTCGCCAGGTTGGTGTTGACATTCAGGAAGGTCATGTCCGTTCGGAGCAAGGAGAGGATCACGACGGCGACCATTGGGCCGAGGACTCCGCCGCGACCGCCGGCCAGGCTCACGCCGCCGAGCACGACGGCCGCCACACTCGTCAGCGTGTACGGCCCCGGGACCGGGGTTGCGATGCCAGTGCTGGCGACAAGGGCAAGGCCGCCCAGCGCCGAGAACAGACCGACCAGCGTGTAGGAGAGGATCTTGGTGCGTGTCACCGACACGCCGCTCCGGTAGGCGGCCAGGGGATCGCTGCCGATGGCGTACAGCGAAAGACCGAGGCGCGATCGCCTGATCGGGATCCAGATCACGGCCACGACAACGAGCAGCAACACACCCGCCCTCGGGATCCACGGGCTGAGGATCGACCCCCGGGCGATGTCACGCAGCCACTCCGCCGATCCGCCCCCGGGGGTTTTGAGGACGAGCAGTGCGAAGCCGGCCCAGACGAAGAGCATCGCCAGCGTGACGACGATGTCGGGAACGCGGGTCACCACGATCAGGGTGCCGTTGATGGCGCCGAGCAGACAGCCCAGCAGGAGGACGGCGACGATAGCGAGGACTGCGAGCCCCTCGCCGCGTTCATCCATGAGGAGCGCCGCCACGACGCTGGTCAGTGCCATCATCGAGCCCACCGAAAGGTCGATGCCCCTGGCGAGCACGGCCATCGTCTGGGCTACCGCGGCGAACGCCAGCGGCAGCACGGCGATGGAGAGCCCTTGAACGCCGGCGGGTCCGTAGGTGGGCTGGATCATCCGGGTGATGACGAGCAGGGCTGCCAGGATCACGATGAGACCGAGGGTCCAGGCGTTGCGGCGCACCCAGGCCCCAAGCCCACTCAGCGGGCCGGCCGTCGCCTCGGTGACCGCGTCTACCGTCGTGCTCATTGATCGCCCGTTTCGACCCTCGACTGCGTGGCGACTGCATCGTCGACGTCCGCCGGGCTCACCATCTCTTCGGGTAGCGGCGCGCCCGAGCCGAGATTGTGTGCGGCACGCAGCAGCGTCGCCTCGTCGGCGTCGGCCGCGTCGATCTCGGCAACCACCTCGCCACCGAAGATCACGATGGCCCGGTCACAGACCAGCGGGATCTCACTCAGCTCCGAGGTGTACAGCAGGATGGCGGCTCCCCCCTCGGCCAGGTCCCGCAGGAGCAGATAGATCTGCTGCTTGGTGCCGATGTCGATCCCGCGGGTCGGGTCGAAGCACAGCATGGTGTGCACGCCATCGGCGACCCAGCGAGCGATCGTCACCTTCTGCTGATTTCCCCCGGACAGGAGGCGGACCTCTTTCTGGGCACGCGTATCGATTTGGAGTGTCTCGATCGCCCCGTCGACCTTTGGCTTCTCCTTCCTGGTCCTGATCGGCCCCCACTGCGGGATCCGGACGCTGAATGGGAGCGCGATGTTCTCGCGCACCGAGCGCTGCATCAGGAGGGCTTCGGCCCGATCGGCGGGCACGAAAACGATCCCGGCCCGGATCGCATCCGCCGGGTGCCGGAACGAGGCCCTTTTTCCATTGATGAGCACTTGCCCGGTCTCAGGGCGTTCCGATCCGGCGAGGATGTCGAAGAGCTCGTCCTGGCCCTGGCCCTCGAGCGCCACCAGTCCCAGCACCTCGCCGGCGCGCAGGTCGAACGTCACATCGCGGAGGCGGGGGTTCAATCCGAGACCGCTCACCTCGAGGCGTGGGGGTTCGCCGTCCGGCTGCGGCGTCGGAGGCTCCCGGTCGGCGTGCTCGAGCATCTTTTCCGCTTTCTCCCCGAGCATCAGCTCGACGATCCGATCCGCAGAGTCGGCCGTCACATCGACGACGCCGACGGTCTCACCCTCGCGCAAGACGGTGGCGCGGTCGCAGACGGATTCGATCTCGGTGATGCGGTGCGAGATGAAGATGATGCTGCTCTCGCCGCCACGCCGGCTCTTGACCACGTCGAGGACGCGCTCGGTGAGGTTGGCGGGCAGCGCCGCGGTCATCTCGTCGAGCATCAGCACGTCGGGCTCGATGGCCAGCGCCCGGGCCAGATCGATGATCCTGAGGGTGGCGAGCGGCAGGTCTCGCGCCATCCTCGACAGATCGAGTCGATCGAGACCGAGCTCGTTGATCCACTCGTGGAAGGGCTCGACCGGGGTCTGGGTGAGGCGCAGATTGGAGGAGATGTCGAGATCGGGGATCAGCGCCGGCTCCTGGTACACGGAGACCAGGCCGCCGCGACGCGCCTGGGCCGGTGAGTGGACGGTCCGCTCCTTGCCGCGCACGGTGATCGTGCCTCCGTCGGGGCGAACGACACCCGTCAGCACCTTCACCAGGGTGCTCTTGCCCGCACCGTTGGCGCCCATCAACGCGTGCGCCTCACCCGGGCGCACCCGCAATGAGGCCGACTCGAGAGCAACCACGGCACCGTACCGCTTCGAGATGTCGGTCGCCTCGAGCAGATACTCGGTGGTGGTAGTAGTGGTGGTGGTCATCGTTGCGCGGAAAGAGCTTCCCACAAAGTTGATGCGCCGGCGATCGAAGATCGCCGGCGCATCAGTAGGTGACTGCCCAGCGAGGTTTACTCGCCGGGGCCCTTGCAGGCAACGGCCTGCTCGGGCGTATAGGTCGTTAGGCCCTCGATCAGGAGACCGAGCGGCCAAGTCGGGTCGAGTCCTTCGACCTGCCACGACGCGAGCAGCACCTGGCCGTCGTCGCTGGTGTTTTCAGCGAGCACCGGCTTGAGCAGGACCGTGTTCGGCTGGGCGGCACCCTCAGCGGTCTCAACGGCATCGCCGTTGAGTATGGCGAGCGCCAGGCCGATGCCGGCTCCACCCACGGCTGCGGTATTGGTCACCGCCGAGCCCACGAGACCCTCGAAGTTGCCGTCGTCATTGAGCAGCTGTGCGACGTAGCCGCCGCGGTCGGAACCGACGATCGGAACAAACACCAGGTTGGCCTGCTGGACTGCGTCGACGACCTCCGAGTCCATGCCGGAGGTCCAGATGCCGTCGATTTCCTCATACTGGCCGCTGGCGATGAAGTCGTTGATCAACTGGGTGGTGGTCGCCGGATCCCATCCGGTGTGCACACCGTCGGCGCCGGGGACGACGACGATGTTCGGGAAGTCCTCGAGTGCCTGCTGGAAGCCGATGTCGCGGTCGTCGTCGGCCGGGTGACCGGCGATCCCGCGCATGTAGTACACCGTGCCCTCACCGCCGAGCTGCTCGAACAACCACACGGCACCCAGGCGAGCGTATTCCACCTGGTTGTTGTACAGGTTGAACGTGTCCGCGTTCGTCACGAACGCGTCGACGGAGATCGTCGTGATACCGGCCGCGTTCGCTTCCTCGAGCGCCGCGTTGAGCGCATCGGGGTCGTTCGGGTTGAACACGATCGCATCGACGTCGGCGGCGATCAAGTCACGAATGTCGGCGAGCTGACCTGCGGCGTCGGTGTTGCGGTGGATCGTGATGAGCTCAGAGACCTGGCCTGATGCCAGTGCCTCCGCCTTGGCCGTGCACACCTGCTCCTCCCGGAAGCCGTTGCCCACACCCCCACCATTCGAGTATCCAATCTTGTACGTGACGGTCGCAGCCTCTGTCGTCTCTGTGTCCGCAGCCGCGGTGGTCTCTGTGTCCGCAGCCGCGGTGGTCTCTGTGTCCGCAGCCGCGGTGGTCTCTGTGTCCGCGGCTGATGTGTCGTCTGACGAATCGTCTGAACAAGCTGCGGCGAGCATGGCGATTGCCATCACCGTCACAAGCGTCCTGAACCATGCCTTTTTGGTCATGGGTACTACCTCCTCATTAAGCCCGAGGGCGAGCGCGAGTTTCGCACACATGATCGCGGCTGTCCATTTGCCCATGTCGTCGAATCGCACCCGGATCGATCCGGATGGCAAACGTTTCCACTTTGCGTGAGTATCTCGCAAGTGGCGGGCTGCATATCCTGCGGGCTCGTACTGAATGGAGTCTCATGCGTTTCGATGAGATCAAGGCCGGAGTGGTGGGAATCGGCTTCATCGGCGCCGCTCACGTCGAGGCGCTGCGTCGTCTCGGCGTCGACGTGGCCGGCGTCGTCGGGTCCACACCCGAACGAGCCCGAGCCAAGGCAGAGGCGACCGGGCTCGGCAGGGTTTATGACAGCGTCGAGGAGATGGCAGCTGCCCCCGACATCGACGTGATCCACATCGCCAGCCCCAACTACGCCCATGCCGAGCAGGTGCGTACGGTTCTCGATGCCGGCAAACACGTTGTCTGTGAGAAGCCGCTGGCGCTCAACTCTCAAGACACTGCGGACCTCGTGATCCGAGCACTCGCCTCCGGACTGGTGAACGCGGTGTGTTTCAACATCCGCTTCTACCCGGCAAACCATCAGGCGATGGCCATGGTGGCCTCGGGTGCGATCGGAGAGCCGCGACTGATCACCGGTTCGTATCACCAGGATTGGTTGCTCCTCGAAACCGATTGGAACTGGCGTCTCCAGCCCGAGGAGGCCGGACGACTCCGGGCGGTGGCCGACATCGGGTCGCACTGGCTCGATCTGGTCCGGTTCATCTCGGGCCGCAACGTGACAGAGGTCATGGCGGACCTGTACACCCTGGTGCCGGTACGGCGGCATCCGGCCGGCCCGGTCGAGACCTTCGCCTCCGTCTCCGATGACGAGGACCTGGTCGAAGAGGTGATGAGCAGCGACGACGCCGCCGGGATCCTGCTCCGATTCGAAGATGGCGCCAGGGGAGTGGTCACCATCTCCCAGGTCTCGGCCGGACAGAAGAACGCTCTTCGATACGAGATCGCAGGCAGCGAGTCGGCCCTTCGCTGGTTCTCGGCCGAGCCGGATGACCTGTTCATCGGCCATCGTGGACGTCCCAACGAGGTCCTGAGCAGGGACGCCGGTCTCTATGCGCCAGAGGCCGCACGGCTGGTGGCCTACCCCGGTGGACACGTCGAAGGCTTCCCCGACACCTTCCGCGCCCTCTTTTCCCGGGTATACGCCGACGTGGCCAACGGATCGCCGGCCGAGAACCCGGCGTATCCAATCTTCGCCGACGGGCACGACGCGATGCTGGTCACCGATGCAATCGCCGAGAGTCACGAGACCCAGCGATGGACGGCCGTAAAACGATGAGGAGGAAAACATGAAGCTCGGACTTCTGACCGCACCGTTCCCGGAAACGCCGCTCGACGAGGTCGCCGACTGGACCGCCGACAACGCCTTCACGACCATCGAGATCGCCTGCTGGCCGGCCTCGAGTGGTGACGCCCGGCGCTACGCCGGGACCAGCCATATCGATGTCGACGGCATTTCCGACACACATGCATCCGACATCGTGGACCGCATGACCTCGCGCGGCCTCGAGATCTCAGGGCTCGGCTACTACCCGAATCCGCTCCATCCCGACGCCGAGCACAGCCGAATGGTCATCGACCACTTGAAGAAGGTGATCACCGCCGCCGGCAAGATGGACGTCGGTGTGGTCAACACCTTCATGGGGGCCGACGCGGCCAAGACCCTGGACGAGAACTGGGAAGCGGCCACCACGGTGTGGCCGGAGATCATCTCGCACGCCGAGGACCATGGCGTCCAGATCGCCATCGAGAACTGCCCGATGATCTTCTCCAAGGACGAGTGGCCGTCGGGCCACAATCTGGCCTACAACCCCAGGGCCTGGCGCCGCATGTTCGAGGAGTTCGGGGAGACGATCGGGCTCAACTTCGACCCGTCGCATCTCGTATGGCTGATGATCGACATCGAGAGTGCGATCGAGGAGTTCGGATCGCGCTTCTATCACTTCCAAGCCAAGGACGTGATGATCGACTCGAAGGGTCTGTATGAGAACGGCACGCTGTCCTCTGGCATCGGGTGGCAGATCCCGCGGTTGCCGGGTCTGGGTGACGTGGACTGGACGCGGGTCTTCTCCGCCCTGTATCGCGTCGGCTACGACGGCCCCATCATCATCGAGCACGAGGACCGCGGCTTCGAGGCGAGCGACGAACTGGTGAAGCGTGGTTTTCTGCTTGCCAGGGACGTTCTCAGCCCGTACGTCCACTGACGTATGATCATCTGAAGATCGAGGAAAGACCCATGGGCCAAGACAGCGGGATCCTGAAGCAGTTCCTGGGCGACGCCGACTTCCCAATCGATTGGGCCAGCGAGCAGGAGAAGGGCCTGTTCTGGTTCTTCGACGACCTGCATTGCCCGCAGCCTCTCTCTCCGATGTACTTCGACATCGGGGGCTGGTGGCTGACCTGCGATCACATGTTCCGAAGGTTCGGCTCGCCGGATCGGCCTTCGAGCTGGATGATCGGTACACGGCGTACGATGCGCGATCGATCGCCGCCATGGGGCTCGACGGTGGGAAGATGCTGGTCCGAATTGCTCCGGAGGACGCAGCGACGGTCCGGACCCTCGAGCACTCGGCGCGTGCTGTGTCCGAGCTCGCCGCATCGGGGCTGATGGCATTGGTGGAGCCCTTCATGTCCCGATGGGAAGACGGGAGCGCAGTGAACGACCTGTCCCCGGACGCTGTGATCACGTCGGTAGGGATCGCCTCGGGGCTGGGGACGACGAGCCGCCATACATGGCTGAAGCTGCCGGTGGTCGACGACATAGAGAGGGTCATGCAGTCCACCACCCTGCCCACGCTCCTGCTGGGTGGAGACCCGAAGGAATCCGACGACGAGGTGTTTGCGAGCTGGGAGAGGGCTCTCGGGCTACCCGGAGTTCAAGGCCTGGTGGTGGGGCGCGCTCTCCTGTACCCCCTGGACGACGACGTAGCGGCGGCGGTCGACATCGCAGCCGGGCTCGTCGCCAGAACGTGAAGGGGTAGTCTGAGCGGCGTGATCGTCCGCACCGTTCTCGGTGACATCGACCCGGCTGCGCTGGGGGCGACGTTTGCTCACGAGCACTTCATCATCGACAGCCCGATGGTCGAGGATCGGTTGCCTGAGATCCACCTGCCATCGGTCGACGAGGCAGTCGCCGAGTTGGGCGAGCTTCGCAAGGTCGGTCTCGGTGCCGCCATCGACGCCATGCCGGGCGGTGCCGGGCGCGATGTGGAGCGCCTGGTCAGAGCGAGCGAGGGGAGCGAGGTCCATCTCATTGCCAGCACCGGCCTGCACACCACGCGGTACTACCCGGACCTCGACCCGGTGCTGGAGGTCTCCGAGGAATCCCTTGTCGATCTCTTCACTGCCGAAATCGAAGAGGGCGTCGACGGCGGTGAACATCGTGCCGGGGTCATCAAGGTGGCCACGCTGGGCGACATCACCGACCGTGACCGGCGGCTCTTCACCGCCGCCGTCGAGGCCAACGCCCGTACCGGGGCATCGATCCTGACCCACTGCGAGGACGGGCTCGGGGGTATCGAGCAGATCAATCTGCTCGGCGACCTCGGAATCGGGATGGAAAAGGTCGCCCTCTCCCATACCGACAAGGTGCTCGATGCCGGCTATCACCGCGAGCTGCTCGCCTCAGGAGTGAGCCTGGTGTATGACCAGGCGCTCCGGCAGCCCTCCCAGGATGAGAAGGGCTCCGCCTGGCTGGTTGCGGAGATGATCGATGCGGGCTTTGCCGACCAACTCATGCTGGGAACGGACGGGGCACGACGCTCCATGTGGTCGACCCTTGGAGGGTCGCCAGGGCTGGATTGGCTGCTCACCGCATTTCCCGCCGCACTCGACAACCGCGGTGTCGACGAGGAGATGCGTAGCAGGATGTTCGTGGCCAACCCGGCACGGTTTCTCGGCTTCGATACCCGATGAGTGCTGCACCACAAACCACCATCGGGCTCGGGAAGCTTGCTCCGGGGCCGGGCAACCTCGGGCTTCGGGAGCAGCCGGTGCGTGCTCCAGGCAAAGGGGAAGCGCTCCTCGAGGTCATCGCCGCCGGCATCTGCGGTACCGACCTGCACATCGCAGACGACGAGTTCCCGTCGAAACCGCCGGTGACGATGGGCCACGAGGTCACCGGCGTGGTGGTTTCGGTCGGTACGGCCAGCGACGAGCACCTGGTTGGCCGGCGGGTTGCTTGCGAGACCTACTTCCATTTCTGCGGTTCCTGCGAGTACTGCAAGACCGGTTTCCCCAACCTGTGCGCCGAGCGCCGGTCGATCGGCTCTGCGGTCGACGGCGGGTTTGCTCGCTGGCTCACCGTCCCGGCCGTCAACCTGCATGTCCTCCCCGACTCGGTCGGTGAACATGCCGGGGCTTTGGCTGAGCCGTTGGCTTGTGTGTGCCAATGCCTCTATGACCCCGAGGTCGTCGCCGAGGGCGACCGGGTCCTGGTCATCGGGCCGGGGACGATGGGGCTTCTCACCGCTCAGGCGGCACAGGCCGCCGGCGGAGATGTTGTCGTGGTCGGGCTCGAACAGGATCACCTGCGCCTGGCAATAGCGCAGAGCCTCGGGATCACCAGCGTGGTCGTGGAGGACCTTCCTTCGGCCGGCGGGGAGCCTTTCGACGTCGTCTGCGAGTGTTCCGGCGCAGAGCCGGCGGTTTTGCTTGGTATTGAGCAGATCGCCAAGCAAGGCCACTACGTGCAGATCGGTATCTTCGGCAGACCGGTGGCCGTGCCCATGGACGAGGTCTTGTACAAGGAGGTCACGATCACGTCGGGGAACGCAAGCACCCCGACTTCATGGCGGCGGGCGATCTCGCTGCTCGAAGAAGGAGCCATCGATCTGGATCCGCTGGTCACCGATGTGGTCCCCCTCGGCGAGTGGGAACGGGCCTTCGCCGCCACCCGCCGCGGCCATGGAGTCAAACTGGTCCTCAACCCGAGATCGGAGGGATGATGGCGACCGCGGTGAATCTTGTCGGACCGAGCGCAGTGGTGACCGGGGTGTCGCGCGGCATCGGCCGGGCCGTTGCCGTCGCCCTCGCCGCTGCCGGTGCCAACGTCGCAGGCTGTTACGGCAGCGATGACGAGGGCGCCGATACCGTGCGTCGCCAGATCGAGGCCGAGGGCCGCCAGGCGTTCATCATCCGGGCCGATACCGGCGATCCGGCAACCGCCGATTCGCTTGCCTCCGAGGCAGTGGAGCGGTGGGGGAGCCTTGACATCTGGGTCAACAACGCCGCCCGTCTCATGGTGAAACCCATCATCGAGACCAGCGACGACGACTGGCACGGCCTTCTTGCCGCCAACCTCCATGGATACCTGTACGGATGCCGGGCAGCGGCCAGGGTCATGTATGGCCAGGGGCGGGGCCGGATCATCAACGTCACGTCTGCCGCCGACATCCTGGCGGTGGCCAATCTCGGCGCCTATATCACTGCAAAGGGCGGCATCCTCGGCCTCACCAAGACCCTGGCACTCGAGGCAGCCGAACACGACGTGACGGTCAATGCGATATCCCCCGGTGCCACCGACACGCCCTTGAACACATCGGCATACACCACGCAGGTGCGGGCGACCTACGAGGCGCGCATCCCGCTTGGCAGGATCGGGCGCGAGGAGGAGATCGCCGACGTGGTCGTGTTCATGGCCTCAGAGGCCTCCCGGTACATGACCGGGCAGGAGATCGTCGTCGACGGCGGCCTGGTCATCAACGGCACCGTTGGCCACGCCCTGGACGAGTGATGTCCCGAGTGACCGCCGAGGTACTGGTCGAAGGGCTCGACCATCCAGAGGGGGTCGCCTACGACCATCGGCGCCAGATCCTCTACGCGGGTGGTGAGGCTGGGCAGATCTACTCGATCGCCCCCGGAGCCCGGACTGCCACCGAGGTGGCGCACACCGGTGCCTTCGCTCTCGGCCTCGCTGTGGATGGAGCGGGCCGGGTGGTGGTGTGTGACGGAGACGACGGTGCCCTGTGGGTGGTGAGCGACGGGCATGCCGAGCGGTTCCTCAGCAGCGCCGGGGATCGGGAACTGATGAAACCGAACTACCCGGCGTTTGCCCCAGATGGGACGTTGTACTTCTCCGACTCCGGCCGCTGGAAGGGAGACCTGGGTGCGGTGATCGCGGTGCCGCCCGATGGGGACGCATATGTGTTCGATACCACGCTGAACCGATTCCCCAACGGCTGTGCGGTGACTCCGGACGGCGGCGAGCTGTGGATGATCCAATCCGAGGGACCCGATGTCAGCCGTTATGACCTCGCCGGGAGTGGGCGACCGGAGACGGTGGTTCGGCTCCCCGGAACGGTCCCCGATGGGATCGCTCTCACCCAGGACGGCGGCGCCGTCATTTCTTGCTACCGCCCCGACCGCATCTACTACCTCGACCCTGACGGGGATCTCACGGTGCTCATCGAGGACCCGCAGGGAACGCTGCTCTCCGCACCGACCAACGTTTGCTTCATCGGCGACGAGCTCTCGCAATTGGTGAGCGCCAACCTGGGGCGATGGCATCTCACGATCATCCATACCGACCTACACGGGGCGGTTCCCCACGCACCGGAGCGCTGGGCCTACGACGCGGTGGCTTCGTGAGTCTGAGCGGGGTGATCCTCGACCTCGATGGGACCATCGCCGAATCGCACCCGATGGCGATCCAGCTCATCGGTGGAGCCATCGCACGGTATGCCGACCGCGATCTGACACCGGAGGAAGTAGTGGGGCTCTTTGGGCCAAACGAGAAGGGGATCTTCCGTATCGCCGTCGGCGAAGAACGCTGGAAACAGGCTTGGGAGACCTATCTCGACGATTACACCAACCGCCACGATCTGTGCCCTGTACTGTTTTCCGGGATGAGGGAGCTACTGGAGCGGCTCCATGACTGCGGGTGTCGGCTCGGTCTGGTCACCGGCAAGACTGCGACGACGGCTGGCATCTCGCTTGATTACTTCGGTATCTCGGACCTGTTCTCCGGTGTGAGGGGCGGATCGATGGAGGGAGTGGTCAAGGCGGAGGCCATCGACTCGCTGCTGACGGAGTGGGGTCTCGACGCCTCTGCGGTGGCGTATGTGGGAGATACCCCGGGCGACGTGCGCGAATCTCGCCGGGCCGGTGTGCCGGCCGTGGCCGCCGCTTGGTCGGACTTTGCCGATCGCGAAGGCCTAGAAGCCGAAGGGCCCGATGCGATCTTCGACTCGGTCGAGGAGTTCGCTGCCTGGGCAGAGGACCACTGCTGCGGTTGATCAGACTGAGTTGATCACACGGAGTCGCGGGCCTTGCGGGCGCCGGTGACCATGTTCTCCAACTTCTGCCGCGACGCCCAGCGAGCCGTCTGTGACAGCCCGCAGTCGGGGCTGACGCTGAGTTGCTCCGCCGGCACATACTGCAGGCAGCGATCGATGCGGCTCAGCACATCGTCCGGTGTCTCGATGTAGTAGCTCTTGACGTCGATGACTCCGACTCCGACGTCCATGCGCTGGCTGATCTGCTCGATGACCTCGAGCTCGGAGAACTCACGGCTGGCCATCTCGACGTGGATCTCATCGACGGTGAGCTCGAGGAAGGCCGGGAACATCGGCTGGTAGCTGCGCGGCGCCACCGCCCGTCCCTTGTAGTTGCCAAAACAGAGGTGGCTGCCCAGATAGCAGCGGCCATAGATGGCGGCAACGGTTCTGTTGAAGATGTCGACCAGCCGCTCGGTGTCTTCGCGGTAGGCGTAGCAGCTCATTGACGGCTCATCCACCGTGATCATCGTGCACCCGGCCTCGACCAGACGGTTCAACTCGTCGCCGACGATGGGGATGAGCGCCTCGGTCACCGCATATCGATCGGCGTAATCGCCGCCGGGGGCGATGCGCCCGGCCAGTGTGTACGGGCCGGGGACGCTCGCCTTGAGTTGCAGGCCAGGCGGGGCGAGCCGCACCAGCCGCTCGTATTCAGCGACGACGCCGAGGCCCCGCGGCGCGGCGATCTCACCTACGATCTGGTGGCGCCCTCTTTGGTCGTGGGCGGGCGGCCCGTAGCGCCGCCCCGGCTCGTGTTGGCGATCGATGCCGTCGAGGAATGCGTAGAAGGACAGGTTGAAGTCGAACCGGGACTGTTCGCCGTCGGTGACGACGTCGAGCCCGGCACGAGCCTGGTCCATGACGGCGGAGGTGACGGCGTCGTCCTGCATCTCTGCAATGTCATCAGACCCGAAATCCTCGAGGTGCTCCGATGCGTGCTCGAGCCAGCTCGGGAATGGGTAGCTGCCGATGACGGTGGTGAGGATGGACTGTTTCTGCACGGTGGGGAGGCTAGCGACGGGCCGGTTACGGGGGGATGCCGCTGTTGGTGTAGGTGTGGCCGAGTTTGCTGGTCCACCGGTAGTTGCCGTTGGGGAGGCGTTGGTATTTCCAGCCGTGGGTGTCTTTGGTGATGTGGTTGTGGCGGCATAGGGGTGCTTGGTTGCATTCACAGGTGGTTCCGCCGTCTGCCCAGCGGGTGGTGTGGTCGATGTCACATTCGACTGACGGCATCCGGCATCCTGGGAAGACACAGGTGGTGTCTCTGGCTTCCACGTGGCGGCGTAATGCGGTGCTGGGGCGCCGGCTGGTGGTGCCGTCGTGGAGGGCTCGACCTTCATGGTCGATGATGGTGTATCGCCACTCAGAATCTTGGTGCTCGGCTACGGCTTGTCTGGCGATGTCGGCGATGACCGGGCCGTAGCCGGCGAGTTCGCCGGGGTGTTCGGCGAGGGCACTGAGGGTGTCCAAGTCGACCCGGATGTGGACTCCTGCATGGGCGCCTTCGCTGGTCTTCCCGAGGAGGAGGTCCAAGTAGACGTCAGGCAGAGGTCGGTGAGGGTCCGGGCCAGATCTTGCGAAGTTGGATTGCAGGATCGGAGCGCCGTTGGGCAGCCGGTCACGG
>SMUX01012620.1_pt1 | contig 15648 bp, 15 predicted proteins | sample 2456431 | NCBI WGS metagenome assembly SMUX01 (sample SAMN11095930, study PRJNA526329) | marine sediment metagenome | biome: Marine sediment; feature: Surficial sediment; material: Deep marine sediment; isolation source: Hadal surficial sediment | place: Pacific Ocean | collected 2014-11 | depth... | reverse complement strand
GGGTGAGTCGCCGGAATCGACGAATTGGTTCAATACACCATTCAAAATAGCAGGTGTAACTCGAGGAAAAACTGCTGCCTGTTTTGCGCGGGGTTCTGTGGGATACCGTCGTACACCCGATAGCCCAGGCGAGTCTGCACAAACTGGATCGGGAAGTATTCCCATACGACACTGAAACGATTCTGTTCGTCTTCAGACACGGCGTCGTCGGGATCGAAGTACTCGAATGTCAGCTTTAGATTGTGGCCCTTCTTGAGCGCGATGTTTGCTTCAACAAGACTCGCCCACAACTTACGACGGCCCGTCGGCGTGTCATCGTCGATGATGTAGTCGAGTTCGGCCAGCCAGGCGACCCGCCCGGTTCGCAGCCCGCCAAAAACGTTCTGCATCTGACGGTCACCGAATCGGGAGTCGTTGAGGTTGAAGCTTCCGCCGACGCGCCACTTCGATGTCACGTGGCTGACGCGCAGGCTGTATTGCTTGCCCGAGTCGACTTCGGGACCGCCTGCCGTACCCCGGGTTACTGCGAGCTGCGCCGACCATTTGCCACGTTCGAAGCCAAGCTCCCAGCCCGTGTCGGGCGTATTGAAATTAATTCCGCTGACCAGCCGAATAAATGCATCGTCATCCTGGATCCGCAGGCCATATGGCAGGAAAAACTCGCCGCCTTTCAGGGTCCAGTTACTATCCTCTGTCGACAGCCGGAGGTATTGCTCCCGCACGATGGGGTCATCGGGCGCCAGTTTGGCATCGACATAGATCATCAGATATTTGGCAAAAGGTCGTATCTCGAAGTAGGCGAGGAACTCCTGCAAATCGGTTTCCGATGTCTTGGGCTGACCCGGCACATCGATCTGATTCCATCCGCCGCGTATGTCGCCGCCGACGGCGAAGTATTTGCCCAGCTCCCCCGACCAGAGTTCTCCCAGGTCCAGGGTGCGTTCGGGGACTTCCGTCTGCGCATAGACGTTGCCATAAACGGTGCGTTTGCCGCCGCCGGAGGGTGAGGTATGACACACCCCGCACTTCAGCCCTTTTTGCACGGCCAGGTAAGGCTCCGCGAGCGCGGATTGATACATCGACACGGCGGACAACAGTGTGAACACTGTTAACCGCATAGGCGATACGAGACGATCCATCATAGCGGTGCCCCCGAGTCGATCCAGAGTCGAATCACGTCGATCGTTGCCTGATCGAGAAACGGTCCGCCCTGCGGCATTCGTGAACCCTGTACAGACGTGCCCTCGAGCTTGTGAATCAGATAACTGTTGTCGGCATCGCCGACGGCAACGCGAAAAATGCTCGGCACCTCAAAACTCACAACATTGATCAGGCTGCCGAAGCTCGCGTTAGCGGAACTCAGGTCCATGCCGGCAGGAAGATTCGGTCCGGTAGGCCCGGAATGGCAGCCCGAGCAGATCGGCGTGAAGATATTGTTCTGGATCGACGCCAGAGATGGCTGTATTCCCTGTACTTCAAACTCGACCACGAAATCGCCACCTTCCGTGCCGTCGCCGGACGGTAAGCTGCCCGGGTATTCACCGTCCAGCGCGACGCCGTTGATGCCGAGAATCATGTTGGGGCCGGAGCCGTGTAGCGTAATCCGGTAACGATCGTCGATTGCCGATACGCCCATGAGATCCATGACTGCAAGTCGAGGATTCATGCCTGACAGGGCAACCGATGCAGGTGTAATGACTACTTCGTTGCCGTCACCGAATGTACCGTCGCCGCCACTTCGGATCAGCGTAAACGTCATGCTATTGATTGTTGAGGCATCGATATCCTGATTGAATCCCGCCGTGATATCTGGCGGGAAACTGCCCGCGACGCTGTCCGGATCGGGAATGAGAGATACGATCACGGGCGGAAGGTTCGGCGGCCCGCCGGAATCGGGCAGGGCGCCGTCGGTGATCCACTGGCGCACGAAATCGATCGTCGCTTGCGGTACTTGTGGGCCGCCCAACGGCATTCGCTCGCCGACCGACGCTGTGCCTTCGAGTTTCTGAATCAGGTAACTCTGGTCAGGACTCCCGGGTGCAACGCGCAAGAATGATGAATCCTCACGACTGCCGACGCCAACAAGATTGGTAAAGCTGCTCGTAACATCGAGGCGCAGCCCCTGCGGTGCATTCGCACCGGAATGACAGACGATGCAGGATGGATTGAATACGTTTGCCTGAATCGAGGCCAGGGTCGGGGCAAGCGGCACGTCGCCGCCCTCGCTCAGCGGTCGCCCGCTGATATCGAGACCTTCGCCGCTGCCGGCCGTGCAGCCCACGATGATGCTGCACAGAAGTGAATACAGCAGACTGCAAGGGCGCCGCACATTCATCGAGCAATTCAGTCCAATTTCCTTAACGTGCGCAACCGGAGCTCTCCAAGGCTGATCTGATTGTTAGGTGAGTCGCCTCCCGAGCGGCATTGGTTCAACGCCGGCCAACAGGGCCCATTTACCTGAGCAACCAGCAAACCCTGACGGACAACGCCCAAGGCCGAATCCGACAGCTTACGTCTGCGCAGGGATGTTTTCTATAAATTACATTAAGAAACACTCATAAATGGATATAATTACAAGGGTAGTCTATCCCAGGGTTTCCCGGACTCTCCCTGTGAAACGGATTCTGACCTGATTCGCCAGTTGAACCTTTGCGGCTTCGGCGGAGACTTATAATAAGGAGACCAGTTGACGTGCAGGTCGGTGCGCATGCCGCAGTTCGAAGCCGGGAAGGCAGTACCTGAAGCGATGGAGGGCAAGGAGCTTGCTCTGTTGGGTCGCATTCGGCGTGCTGACCGAGGCGCGTTCTCCGAGTTGTACCGGCGATATCACCCGCGCCTGTGTGGCTACCTTCGACGATTGCTGGCGGATCCGGCCACAGTCGAAGAAGTACTTGACGACGTGATGCTGGTGGTCTGGAAGGATGCGCGCAAGTTTCGCGGAGAGGCGGCCGTTTCGAGCTGGATATTTGGCATTGCCTATCGCAAGGCGATGACAGCGATGAGGGCGGAACGGCGTTATCAGGCACCGTTGGATCACAGCGCCGACGCGAGTGCCCTTGCCGGTGTGTCGTCACAGCACGATGAGTGGATCCGGGTCGCACTCATGAGATTAAGCCCCGATCACCGCCAGGTAGTTGAGCTGACCTATTTCGGTGGTTTTTCCTATCGGGAAATCGCCGAGATCGCGGGCTGCCCCGTAAACACCGTAAAGACCCGCATGTTTCATGCCCGCCGCCGACTCAAAGTCCTGCTGCCGGTGCTCGCAGACCGGGCAAAGGAGCAAAGTCGTGACCATGCTTGAGCCGGTGTCACATGAGCAGGCAGTGGAGTTGTTGCCGTGGCTCGTCAACGACACGTTGGATGTACAGGAGAAGGAAACTGTCCTTGAGCATGCTCACGCCTGCGTGATTTGCCGCCGCGAGTTGATCAACCTGCGACAGCTTCAGGATTCCATCTCCCATGCGTCGAGCGCATCTCAAATTCCTGAGCCCGACATGCGAAGTATCAATGCCCGAATTGATGCGTTAATCGATCGTCAAAACTGGGGCCACGAACAAATGTCACGACTGCGCGAGGTCTTCGATAGTCCCTGGCGGATTGCGTTTGCTGCGCAGACGGTCGTACTTATTCTGCTTGCTACCATCTGGTTGTGGCCGGAGCCGGAAGGCGCCGAGTTTGTAACCTTGATGCAGACGGAAAATCTTGCGGATGGCCGCTATGTTCGCGTCGTATTCAGCCCGGTTGTTGATCAGTCACAACTTGCGATTCTGCTGGATAAGTACGACCTGACGATAGTCAATGGGCCGTCGAATCGTGGTGTCTACACCGTAGCCATCGCAAACTCCACGGAACACAGTGACGCGCTGGTCTCGAGTTTGCAAAGCGATCCAAACGTACTATTCGCGCAGCCGATTATTATCGGGGCGGATCGATGATGCGCCTGCTCCTCGCTGCAATTTTACTTTTCGGCATGTGCCTGACGTCAGTTCACGCCGATGAGGAAATCGACAAGGATTCAGGATTTACAAAGATTCTGGTCACCTTTGCGGATCCAGGCATGAGCAATGCCATGCGGGCGGGTCCGGCCGGGCCTGGCTACAGGCGCCGTTCGTCCACATACCTTACTGCTGTCGGTGTGAAGCGTGCGGCGAACCGCATTGCTGAGGAATTTGACCTCGTGACGATTGATGAGTGGCCGATCGTGTCGCTGAAAGTGTATTGCCTGGTATTCGGTGTCGCCGCCGAGGTGGAAGTTGAAGATTTACTGGCGCGTTTGGAAGATCGGCCGGAAGTTGAGTCGGCACAGCTCATGAATGAGTTTGAGGTTACTGCAATCAGTGTGGCCGGATCTGTCGACCCGTACTCCAGACTGCAACACAATCACATTACGCTGGAGCTGACGCAGGCGCATCACTGGTCGTTAGGCGATGGCACGAGTGTCACGATCATAGATACCGGTGCGGATCTGCATCATCCGGAGCTAAAAACGCAGATCGCGACGCATCAGGATTTTGTCGGCAATGAGAACAGTGAGTTTTCAGCAGATGCGCACGGTACCGCAGTGGCGGGAGTCATCGGCGCGGCGTCCAATAACGGTATCGGCATGGTCGGCGTAGCACCATCGACTCGTCTTTCGGTACTGAAAGCATGTTGGTACGGTGCGAAAAATTCGACAGCAATATGCGACAGCTTCACGCTGGCTAAAGCGTTGAGTCATGCGATTGAATCTGATACGGACGTCATTAATCTGAGCTTAGGCGGGCCGTCCGACATGCTGCTTGGCCGCCTGGTGAAGCACGCGCTCAACGATGGAATTGTGGTCGTTGCTGCGGCACCAAAGCGGACGGGTTTTGGTTTTCCGGCAGAAATCAGCGGCGTGATCGTGGTCGATTCAAATGGTCCCGCTGATTCAAATGATGCTGCTCGGCAGTTTCCGATAAAAGCACCCGGTGACGACATTCTGGTACCGGTGCCTGAAGGCGGCTATGACTATGCCTCGGGAAGTTCTCTGTCAGCAGCGCATGTGTCCGGCATTGCCGCATTGCTCGTCGCCCAGCGACCGGATTTAACCAGTGAACAGATTAATATTCTGTTGCTGGCGAGCCGCACCACAGCGCAGCAGTCCGTGAACGCCTGTCGCGCATTGGCAGAATTGCTGCACCGGTCGGGCTGCAGAGGCAGTGAGGACGTGTCGCAGGCGGATTGATCACCATTCAGAAAGCGGCAGAAATGCTCAATACAACTTGAGAATCTGCTGACGACTGCGCGGCGAATCCGTCAGGTCGCTGGTTGTCATACCAGCGGAGATCGAAAGTCAGGCGAGAGAACCGGGCAGACGCGCCGACGTCCCAGTGCAGGTAGCGTGATACGCCGACATCCGATAAATCATTTCCGCCGAGCGCGACGCCAATCACCCAGAAATTCGCGACGGGCCACTCCGATCGCAGCTCCCAATGTCGTCCAATCCGGCTGAGTCCGTAGAGATTGCTCGTGTAGCCCAATTCGATCGAGTAGTGCTCGAGCCAGGTTGCACCCAGCAGTACTTCGTTGTAGTCGTAGCTGTGCATGCCTGATTGCCCCGGAAAGGAATAACGCAATACAGTGACGGTCGCAGTTATTGGTGACCCGGCCTCGTAGTGAAAGCCCGCGTAGTAATCCAGTTCCGTATCACGGCTGCTGATGGCCGATCGAATGTCTATCGTACTTGCCCAGATGCCCACGAAAATGCCCGTGTCGTGTTCGTAATCGACGCCCAGCTGAAATGCAGGATCACCATCCGACATTTTCAGTCCCCGATAGATGTACTGACTGGTCAGTGTCGCTGCGCCGGAAAATTCCGACGCAACTGCGATCGGTGCCCAGGCCAGTACACCGAGCAGCATCAGCGTCGATGACGAACGAATCCTGGGTGTGCGAGATATCGCAGTCATGTAACTCATATTATTCGCATCGGACGAAAAGATCGCCCATCGGGACAAATGCCTTGGGAAAGCGGTAATATGGCCCCAGGGATCCTCTGATCTATTCATGAACTCGTATCCTGTGAATCAAATTGTCCAGCTTCTGCGTTGCGAATCTTCGCGAGCGCGCTCAGGTGCGATCCGCACCCTAAATCTGAAAATTTTCAATCACAATCTACTTCGACCAGAATAAATCAGAGGTTCCCTGTCATTACGTTCAATGTCATGTGTGGCCAGTAGAAAAGACAACAAGAGGTGCGGCATGAGTAGCAACGAATTGCCTGTCAAGACACGTGAGCTCCACAATCATCATTTCGATTCGACCATATGGAATGACTTCAAGTTTCGTGACGATGACATCATCATCGCCACTTATGCGAAGTCGGGCACCACCTGGCTGCAGCAGATCATATCTCAGCTGTTATTCAACGGCGAAGAAGGGCTGGAAGTGGCGGAGATGTCGCCCTGGCTGGATCTGCGTATTCCGCCGAAGGAGGTAAAACTTCCAATGGTTGATGCTCAGACGCATCGGCGATTCCTCAAAACCCACTTGCCCGTCGACGCCCTGGTATTCTCGGAAAAGGCAAAATACATCTACATCGGTCGAGATGGGCGCGACGTAGTCTGGAGTTTTTACAACCATCACTCGAATGCGAACCAGGCCTGGTATGACGCACTAAATGATTCACCCGGCAGAGTCGGCCCCCCGATCGAAAAGCCGCCGGAATCAATAACCCGGTATTTCAACGAATGGCTGGACGGCGATGGTCATCCCATCTGGCCCTTCTGGGAGAACATTCGTACGTGGTGGGACATCAGAAATCTGCCGAACGTTCGCCTGATCCATTTTGCCGATCTCAAACGCGACATGACCGGCGAGATCCGCCGAATAGCAGAGTTCCTGGAAATACCGATCGACGATAACGTCTGGGACTCTATTCTGCTCCATTGCAGCTTCGACTATATGAAAGCCAACGCCACGCAGAGTGTTCCGCTTGGCGGTGCGTTCTGGGATGGTGGCGCGAAGACGTTCATACACAAGGGCAAGAACGGCCGTTGGCGGGACGTGCTCAAGGAAGAGGAGGTGCAAAGGTATGAGAAACGTGCGCTCGATGAACTCGGGCCGGAGTGTGCCCGATGGCTTGCGGAAGGCGGTGCGCCAAATGACTGACCATCAGACGGCTCGATGAAGATTCCTCGGCGGGTCGACGATACAACGTTAAGCGCAGCGATGACCTTCGGAATAAACCGAGGCCACAGGAGGCAATCAAGTTCTCGGCGTGCGACCGCGATAATCTTCGACAGGGCAGGCGAAGAACTATGCACACGCTTCAAGACAGAGAGCTTGTCGTGATCTTCATCAAGATCGGTGACCGCAAAAACCTCCGCAACTCCCCGAAGTAGATCGATAGTCGCGCTAGGCAGCCAGTTTCCCAGCGGCTTTCGCCGTGTGCGTCGCGAGCAGGTCCATCAACGGCGGTGACAGGCAATCATAGGGCTCAAGACCGAGTTCTCTGAATCTTGCCCGAATACCGACCATCTCGTCCGGCGGAAAACCGGTCTCGATGATCGACGATACGAAGGCGGCAAACTCTGGCGCCGACCAGCCGTCCTCGTCGGATAATTCCGTGTGGATGAAGTCGAGGCCGTAAAGCGGGTGATCTTTGTTCTCGATACGACCGTACATATGGACGCCACATTCCTTGCAGGCATAGCGTTGTATAGCCGCAGATTCGTCGATAATCGCAAGCTTGTTGTCGTTTGCCGTGACGCTGATGCTGTCTCTGGGCACGACGGCGACCAAAGAAAACACAGCGCCTTTTGGTTTCCAGCACTTCGTGCAGCCACAGGCATGGTTGTGGGCGCTCTGAGCGCTGACAGTGACCTGTACCGGGTCGGTTTCACAGTGACAGTGCAAATATCCGCCGGCAAAGTCGTCTTTCCCTGCCTGGATGCCATCATCGATAGCAGGATGTATAGAAGGGGTAGTCATTCTGTTCTCCCGTTTTTCAAACTGTGGTTTTTTCGAAACGTACGACGTAAGCATAGGCCACGAAATGCATGTTCGCCAGGTCGAAATATACACCCGTCGGAACGGGCTCCAGGAACGAATTACGCGCCGGCTGTTAACGCTTGTGGGTGATTCAGAAACGTCACGACGATTCCAGGAATCACGAGCAGGATCCTATCGAATATGCGATGAGTTTAGCGAAAGCCGCCAGCGAATCGGTTCGCTGCCATGCTATCAGGGGAGAGGTCGTCTAGCCGAATCTGGCGAGGATGCGGGACGTTCCTGTCTGGCAGGCCTTGGGTGAAATCACGCCCTGATTGCGCAGGCGGTAAAGGTCCTGCATCTCCGCACGAAGATACGGTTCTTCTTCGAGATTGTCTTTCTTGATCGCAATAACGATGGCGTTGCTGATTTCAGACACCACTGTCCGGCTTTTGCGGAAGCAACCGAAGTTCGTCAGCAGCATGAGTACCGGCACATTGCCCCTGGCCGTGCAGAACAGGATTTTTTCGCCGCTCTGGTAGATGCAGAGAAGTAGCGCAACGATTGCGCCGGTCGACAATACGATCGACGCAGGAAACGTATAGGTATCCAGGGACGTGAACGTTGTGAGCAGCCAACTGATCGCTGCTGCGCCACCCATGCTCAATGCGGCTAAGAACGAATCCGTAACAAAGCGCGGGGATACCCTCGGTTTCGGATCAAGGAAACGAAGTTCCAGCATATAGTCCTTGCCGAGTTTCTTTTTCTTGGAACTCCGGACTTTCAGGAAGCCTTCGTCAAAGAGCGTGAATTCTGTGCGCAGGCCCCGCACGGGGTTGGAGAGGGTAAACCGTTTGCCGACGACGGTCGGCTCATCGATATAGTCTGTGCCGTCACCGCTGATAATAATATGCTCGGAGGTAAAGCCCTCGGGGACCTTCAGGTTAGATCTGGCTGACTCGACGATGCTTTGAGCGCTGATCGAAGTGTCGAGAGATTCTGCGGTAACGTCCATTGCCATATTCAGAACCTAATCCTTTAGATCATTTTCGTTAGTCGGCTGACACCTTAATATACTGCGCTCTGATGTGCCGTGAGGGAGATCACATATCGTCGCCATAGAGAGACAGAACTATGTAAAGCACTTGTCGCAAAAGCCCTGCAACTGGGCGCAGAAACTTACAGTTTTCAGACACTTGCGAATCTGAGATACATGTCTGCCCTTAGTGTTTAATCTTTTTAATTCAATAAGATAAAGGTATTACTTAAACCATTCTCTATCATGGCACGGGCCTTGCAGATAAAACCATGAACCGTCGCTTCGTACGGGGGGAGACATGACAATGAAAACATACATTATTCAGGACTGGACGGACAGCCACGTGGCAACCAAGGGGAATCCGGCACGGGATGTTCGTTATCGGGTCTATCGACAAGGCAGAAGGCATTTTCAGGATATTCATAGCTCGAACGGCGAGCGTCTTCACACGCTCGAGCTGCCGGACGGCATTGTGCTGGAGAAAAGCAGCTATGAAGTGTTTTTACGATACGCATTGACTGACGACGTCGCTGCCTGAATAAGCGCGGGCCTATATCACCCCGGCCAATCAGATTCTGGGCCGTTTTCGAGGCCCAATCTGATAAAAATCAGAGAAATGTGACGCATTCAGTTCACATAAGGTTGTCCTGTGGCCAGAATCCTGAGGATAGGTCATTGCGCCCAACTTCCGGGCAGGAATCGACATGAAAAACCTTGTGGTTACAGTAATTCTGGTGGGCATCCTCGGCTATTTCGGTGCGAAGTTCTATTTGCACTACAAAGTGAGCTCCAATCTCGATACGGCACTGGAGATGATACGGCCGTTTGCTGATATTCAATATGAAGGCGTTAGCTCAACGATGTCGGGCGAGCTCAGTATCGACCGCATCAGCGCTCGATTCGGAAGTTTCAGAGATCGACTCGAGATCGACAGTGTCAGCCTGATCACTCCGGGCTTTTGGCATTTGTTGCATCTCGGTGACATGGGCAAGCAGATGACCGGGCCCGACGCATCGATCCCGGATTCCCTGGGTTTTTCGATAACGGGCATGCGGGCCAACGTCTCGGATGATTTCATGAAGGCAATGTCGAAAGCGGCACGCGCGGCTGCGCCCAAGATCGACGAGAGTGATACTGCGGCGATGTGCGTCGGCAAATATGGCTTCACGATGGGAACTCTGAAACGTCTTGGCTACAACCACCTCGTCATGAGCCTGTCGATGGGATACCGCTTGGAAGACGGTAAGCTGTTGGTCGACATCCGGGCCGATCTTGAGGACATGTATGCCATGAAGATCGACCTGACTCTCGACGGCAAGATTACGCCGCAGGCGCTGGCCAGTGGCACCTACCGGCCACGAATGATCGATGGTCGAGTCGAATATGAGGACTACTCGCTGCTTGAAAGAACGCAGTCGCTTTGTCGGCGTCAGGGATTGTCCGACGATGAGGTCATCGTCGCAGAAATGGACGCCTTTCAGGCAGCCGGCATGCAAAACGGCATTGCATTCGACGAGTACGTCCTGATTCCGTACCAGAAGTTCCTGGCCGGAGGTTCAAAGTTTATCCTGATGGCGGAACCCAACGAGCCGATTACCTTGTCGCAAATCGATCTGTACAATCCCACGGACGTGCCAGCTCTCTTGAATCTGAGCGCCGAAGTTCAGTAATCGTCGCGCCGCATTGCAGGCAGCATCATTAATGCAGAGGTTTTAACGGCGGCTCGAGCCGCGGTTCGAACGGAGATGTGATCTGGGGTTCCTGTTTTCTGATCGGCAATCGATCGAGCCAGTTGATAATCAGGTCCATCTGTTGAACGTCTTTTTTCACCCGATGGTACGGCATTTCATAGATACCCATTCCGAGATCGGCGGCAAGCACGTAGTTTTGGCTGTCGCGCAGCACCGCAATGATAGGAATTTTCAGGCTCGTCAGGAAACGCATGAGCTTGGTAAGACTGTGCGTATTCTGCCGCGTCCGGTTCGCAACAATGGCGAGCTGCCGGTCTCGCCGATCAATTTGCGTAACCAGCAGCATTTCAGCGATGAATTTGGTCGCAAAACCAATATCGATGGCCGAAGGCAATATTGGAATCAGGATGCTGTTGGCGTCGTAAGTCAGTTCGTGAATATCGGGCTGCGAGAGGGCCGCCGGTGTATCGATGATGACGGTGCTGGTCTCATCCGGTATGCGTAACTGCCAGCTGCGAGTGGCATGCATCGTTGATTTGTAAGTGGCGATGCCATGGATCGGGCATCGATTGTGCGAGCGCTTCTCGAGCCAGCGCATCGTATAGCCATTGGGATCGTTATCGATGAGTGTGGGAGGCGGTCCGCGAAGCGCATAGCAACTCGCCAGGTTGGTTGCCAGCGTCGTTTTGCCGCAACCGCCCTTGGGATTCAGGATGACGATCTTGTGCAGATCGTCACGATTCGGAGTGATGAACATCTTGCCGTTGTTACGTCCCCCTTCTCGATGGCTTGCATCACCGCGATGGCCGCCGCTATAGCTTACTCCCCTGTTGGCCAGATCATACTCTTCCAAGCACCAAGGTCAAAAATGTGCAAATAGAGTTTACCAGGGCAGCCGGTAGCCCTCCGCATGCCAGAAGCCGCCGGTATTTTCGAGATCGAGTTCATCGATACGCTCGATCAGGCCTTTTGCCGACTTGGCCGGCGTTACGCCGCTTCCACCGGTCATGTCGGTGGCGACCAGCCCCGGGTGCAGAAGCGCTACCGAGATGCCTTTTGGCTCAAGATCATGCCGGAGATTTGTGCCCACCATGTTGACCGCGACTTTGGACACGCGATAGCCGTAGTCGTTGCCCGAGCTGTTGTCTTCGATGGAACCGACGCGGCTCGAGACGATGGCGACTTTAGAGCCTTCGTGCAGGTTGGGGAGCAAGGCCTGGGTGACGCGCAATGGGCCAAGCGTGTTGACGCGAAATTGCTCCAGCATCACATCGTAGTCGACGCTCTCGAGCCTGTCCGATCGCAGAATGCCGGCGTTGTTGATGAGAATATCGATGGACTCTCCGTGCAGAGCCTTCGCTAATGCGCTTATGTCGCCTGCAACTGAAACATCGATGCCTTCAATGAGGCGAATTCCGAGTGCGGAGACTTCAGGACTTGCAGATCGGCACACGCCGATCACCTCATCGCCACGAGCATGCAGTTGAGTGCACAACTGTAGTCCAATGCCGCGGTTGCAGCCGGTCACGAGAACTTTGGGCATAGCTTGTGTGCCTCTACTACAATGTCCACATTGAAGCCGGAGTATATGCGAGGACCGAGATGAAGAATGTCAAAATCGCGTTGTCGATGACGCTGATTGTCTGGCTAGGTGTCTCCTTTGTTGCTAACAACGTTGGAGCCGAGCAGAGTCCAAAACAGAAGGCAGTCCTGGTCACGGGCGCGAGCACGGGCATTGGCAGGAACATCACGGAGCGACTGGCGTCGGAGGGATATTTCGTCTATGCGGGCGCCAGAAAGGAAAAAGATCTGCAGGAACTCGATGCGATCGAGAACGTTCAATCGGTCAGGCTGGATGTAACCATTCAGGAAGAAATTGATGCGGCTGTCGAGACCATTACAAAGGCCGGAAGAGGGCTGTATGGGGTGGTCAATAATGCTGGTGTGGCCGTCGTCGGGCCCATGATCGAGGTAGAGGAAGAGGATCTCGCATTCCAAATGGATGTAAATGTTTATGGCCCTTACAGGATTACAAAGGCGTTTAGCTCGCTGATCATTGCTGAACAAGGCAGGATAACCACTATTGGATCGATCGCCGGAATCCTGTCCAGTCCGTTTTTCGGTCCGTACACCATGAGTAAACATGCGATTGAGGCCTACACGGACAGTCTGGCCGGAGAGATGGCGAAATTCGGCGTCAAGGTAAGCGTGATCGAGCCCGGCAACTACCGGTCCGCAATCTCCGTTTCGCTGAAGAATAGAATGGATGCCAGAAAATATTCTATTAAGGGGTCTCTTTTTGAGGAAGAGCAGGCGCAGATGATGATCAGAGTGGGCAGCGACCGGTCGCAATATAAAGATCCAGACGAGGTTGCGGATGCGGCGATGCATGCACTGTTCGACGATAAGCCATTGCGACGATACATGGTGGTGCCCAATGAATTCGAGGCCGGGATTACTATCAAGAAAGCGATGCAGGAACTCATTCAGTTAAACGAATGGCAGGCGTATTCCTATGATCGTGAGGCGCTGATCGCAATCCTCGACGAGGCGTTAGCCGAATCGGAACTGTAACTACGCCTCATCGACGATGTAGCGACATGACTTTCGCGAATGATGAGCCGTCTTCGTTCAGGCCGGTACGAACAAGCCTGGCGTCCGGGTGATACAACACACGCTCCGCTTCCCAATCTCTGTTCGAACCAGGTGTCGAGACGATCTTGTACAACTTGCTGGTGAAATCCCGAAAATCTAATCGTGACAAAACAGTTTCTCCTTCACTACCGATCGGTCTGTTGATTGTCGCCATAAGAACGATCTTGCGGCAGAGACCATAACCGCTCAGGCATGTCATCATATCGATTCGAGTACCGGCGCTGTCACGCCGTCTATTTACCCGTCGTCAACCTTTGGTCGCGCCGAAGATTAGTAACCGCTGCGAGTTAAAGGCGGGGCAAAGGCAGCGTTAGCGGTCGCAAGAAAATGCAGGGTGTTTACCCGGGCAACCTCGTTGGGCGGCGTCGAGAGCCTGATCGAACATCGCTATTCCATTGAGGGGAAAAGCAGTCCTATTGCCAAGAACCTGCTGCGTTTGTCGATTGGAATCGAGTCGATGGCCGACTTGATCGCGGATCTGGAGCAAGCATTAGCCTGACATGCTAGTCGTCAAGGTGGATGTTTAAGCGACGATTGTGCTTGCCTTTATTCTCGACTTTACCGATTCGCACCAGACCGACTTCGCCGGTCGATTTCAGGTGCGTGCCGCCGCAGGGTTGAAGGTCAACGCCTTCTATCTCGAGTAGTCGTATTTTGCCGGCACCTTTTGGGGGTTGCACCGACAGCGTTCGAACGAGGTCAGGTTGAGCCTCTAGTTCTTCGTCGGTAATCCATCGGCAGCTTACTACGTGGTTTTCCCTGACGAGTGCGGTTAATGCTTTGCCCACATGCTCTTTGTCGACGGCGTCCTGCATGTCGAAATCAAGACGGCTTTTTTCGGCCGATATGCTGCCGCCGGTGACCCCGTATTGCAGAACTGACCCCAAGAGATGGAGTGCTGTGTGCATGCGCATGTGGCGATAGCGTCTGTCCCAGTCGAGCTCTGCTTCGACGCTGTCACCGACTTTGGGTCTGGCGGCGTCTTCGCCAACGATGTGCCTGATGGCCCCACTTTCACCATATCGCGTGTCGCTTACCTTGGCACTGCCGCCCTTCCAGCGAATGGTCCCGACATCGCCGGGTTGGCCGCCGCCCATTGGGTAAAAAACAGTTCGGTCGAGCACGATAGCGTCGTGATCAACGTCGGTAACGACTGCCTCGCATGCCTTGAGATAGGAATCTTGTCTGAACAGGTCTTCGGTCATTTGGCTGCCACGTTTGCGTAATCATACAGACTGCCGTTGATAATTCGACTGACATCGTATTGATAATTCGACTGGCATCGTCCGGCCATTTCCACAAGAATCGACCATACGATGAAGACCTATCTCTCCAAATCCAGATTGATGTCCGCCAGGCAATGCCTGAAGCGGCTGCACCTGGAGATCCATCGGCCCGAGCTCAAAGTGATTACTTCGGCGACCGAAGCCTCATTCGAGACCGGTCATCGGGTGGGCGAAGTCGCGCAGCAGATCTATGGCTCTAACGAGGCGGTATTCATTCCTTATGAGGGGGGCTTGAATCACGCGTTGAAGAAGACAGCGCGGCTGGTGAAAGCGGGGCCGAAGTTTCCGATTTTCGAAGCGACGTTTCAGTACGACGGCATACTGGTGCGAGTTGACGCATTGATGCCCGATGGCGATGGCTGGCGGATTGTCGAGGTAAAGGCATCCACGTCGGTTAAGGAAGAGCACTCATTCGACTGTGCCGTGCAGAGTTGGGTCTTCCAGGGTATGGGGCATCGATTAAACGGTATTGCGCTCGCACATGTGGACAACAGTTTCGTGTATGAGGGCGGCGGCAGCTACCAGGGGCTGCTGACCGAACAGGACATGGCCGACGATGTGGAACGCTTGCTGCCTGCTGTGCCGGAATGGATACGAGAGGCGAGGGATGCGGCGACGGGCGAGGTGCCCGACATAGCCGTTGGTCAGCAATGTTTTGACCCCTATGAATGCCCGTTTGTCTCGCACTGCTGGCCGTCAGACAGCGACTATCCGGTGCAGGGACTGGCGGGTAGCAAGGCAACACTTGCAGAGTTTGTTCAGGAGGGCTTTTTTGATCTTCGTGATGTGCCGGCGAGCCGCTTGACCGAGAAGCAACAGCGGATTCAGCGCGTAACGACTGCCGGACAGGCCGAGTTGCAGCCAGGCGCCGCCGAATTCGTTGCTGATCTTGCGTATCCGCGTTATTACCTGGACTTCGAGACGATCATGCCGGCGGTGCCTGTCTGGGCCGGTACAAGGGCCTACGAAACCCTGCCGTTCCAGTGGTCCTGCCACTATGAGGCGGCGCCGGGAATGATGGATC
>SMUX01273634.1_pt1 | contig 15653 bp, 28 predicted proteins | sample 2456431 | NCBI WGS metagenome assembly SMUX01 (sample SAMN11095930, study PRJNA526329) | marine sediment metagenome | biome: Marine sediment; feature: Surficial sediment; material: Deep marine sediment; isolation source: Hadal surficial sediment | place: Pacific Ocean | collected 2014-11 | depth... | reverse complement strand
TCTCGGTCTCGAATCCGTGGAGCACAATCCGCGTGCGACCGACCATGTAGAAGGGATGATCGAGCTCGTACGCCGTCTCGAATCGGCGGGCCTGACCTACGAGCGTGATGGTTCCATTTACTTTGCCATCGGCCGGTTTCCGGGCTATGGCCGGCTGATCGATCTCGACCCCAGCGAGTTGAAACCGGGTGAGCGCGTCGAAGGTGATGAGGAATACTCGAAGGATAATCCGTGCGACTTCGTTCTGTGGAAGGGCGGTGCGCGCGATGTCGAGGGCGAAGTGGCGGTGTGGGATTCTCCCTGGGGCTCAGGACGACCGGGTTGGCATCTGGAGTGTTCAGCCATGGCCATGGAATTCCTGGGTGAGGAACTGGACATTCACACCGGGGGCGTAGACAACATTTTTCCTCACCATGTCAACGAGATGGCGCAATCCGAAGCCGTTACCGGAAAATCGTTTGCCCGTTATTGGCTGCATGCCGCCCATCTTCTCGTTGATGGCGGAAAGATGTCCAAGTCGCTGGGAAATTTCCACACCGTGGCCTCGTTAGTGGAGCGTGGAGCACGGCCGTCGGCTATTCGCTACCTGCTTCTGAGCGCGCACTACCGGACGCAACTCAACTTCACGCTGGACGGTCTGGCGGCGGCGGACAGGACCGTGGAGCGGCTGTCGGAATTCAAGAAACGTCTACAGGCAGTCACTGGCAGCTCGGCGCGTACGTCATCAAACGGTGAAACACGCAAGACGGTCGATGTGTGGAAAGCGGCCTTCCACCACGCGATGGATGAAGACCTTGGTGTCAGCGGGGCTCTTGGAGCCACGTTCGATCTCGTGCGTGAGGGAAACGCGGCGTTGGATGAGGACAGGCTCGACCAATCCGACGCGGAGCTGTTCCTGGACGCCCTGGACAGGTTCGATGCTGTGTTTGGCGTGCTGGTGTTGCGGGACCGTGAAGATCGGGCCGTGGATCCGGATCTTGCGGCCTGGGTAGAGGACCGGATCCAGGCGCGGGCACAAGCGCGGATCGACCGGGATTTCACCGCCGCTGACGCGATTCGGGGTGAACTGGACGAACGGGGAATCGTGCTGGAGGATACCGCATCGGAAACCCGGTGGAAGCTCCGTCAGGATGCGGACCTGGAGGCCTCGGATCCTGCTGGCGGACGGAGTTGACGAGATCTGAATCGGTCCCTATGTTGGCTGTCTATGTTTGCTGAACTGCTGACGTAGCTCAACTGGAAGAGCATCGGATTTGTAATCCGAAGGTTGTGGGTTCGAGTCCCACCGTCAGCTCAGATGATGTTCGGGGTAGCAACGTGGCCGCGCCGATGTGATGAGACATTAAGATTTGGTACCAACGGCCCATCGCCCCCGTTCGGCGAGGGCCGTCCGAGTGCGGGTGGGGTACCGAAGCGGCCAAACGGAGCAGACTGTAAATCTGCCGGCGTACGCCTACGGAGGTTCGAATCCTCCCCCCACCATCCGCATCACCCGTTCGAAACGGCCATTCCGTGGCAGTGGCCACGCAGAATCAGGAGCGACGTCGAGATGGCGAAGCAGAGGTTTGAGCGGACAAAGCCGCATGTAAACGTGGGAACGATTGGTCACGTGGACCATGGAAAGACGACATTAACAGCGGCGATCACGCAGATACAGGCTGCGAAGGGCCTGGGCGAATTCGTAGCGTTCGATCAGATCGACAAGGCTCCGGAAGAGCGAGCTCGCGGGATCACGATTGCGACCGCGCATGTGGAGTATGAGACGGAGGCCCGTCACTACGCGCATGTGGATTGTCCGGGTCACGCCGACTACGTGAAGAACATGATCACGGGTGCGGCGCAGATGGACGGAGCGATCGTGGTGGTGTCGGCAGCAGACGGACCGATGCCGCAGACGCGAGAGCACATTCTCCTCGCCCGGCAGGTAAACGTCCCGTACATCGTGGTCTTTCTGAACAAGGTGGACATGGTGGACGACGAGGAGTTGCTGGACCTGGTGGAGTTGGAGGTCCGGGAGCTGCTGAGCGAGTACGATTATCCGGGCGATGATATCCCGATGATCCGTGGCAGCGCGCTGAAGGCTCTGGAAGACGGCAAGCCGGGCACAGAGGACACGAAGTGCATTGATGAGTTGATGGACGCGCTGGACAACTACATTCCGGTACCGGAGCGTGAGATCGACAAGCCGTTCCTGATGCCGGTGGAAGACGTGTTCACGATCACGGGCCGCGGGACCGTGGTGACGGGTCGTGTGGAGCGCGGGATGGTGAAGACGGGCGAAGAGCTTGAGATGGTGGGGCTCGGGTCCGAGAAGAAGGCCGTGGTGACGGGCGTGGAGATGTTCCGGAAGATCCTGGACGAGGGCCAGGCCGGAGACAATGTCGGGCTCCTGCTGCGGGGTGTGGGCAAGGAAGAGGTAGAGCGCGGGATGGTGATGGCGAAGCCGGGCTCGATCAAGCCGCACACGAAATTCAAGGCGGAAGTGTACGTGCTGACGAAGGACGAGGGGGGACGGCATACTCCGTTCTTCAACGGCTACCGTCCGCAGTTCTACTTTCGCACGACGGACGTGACGGGATCAGCCACGCTGCCGGAGGGTGTGGAGATGGTGATGCCGGGCGACAACGTGAACATGGACGTAGAGTTGATTGCGCCAATCGCGATGGAAACGGAGTTGCGCTTCGCGATTCGCGAAGGCGGCCGGACCGTCGGTGCCGGCGTCGTCACGGAAATCACGGAATAAGGCAGAACCCATGGCAGAGAGAATCCGGATTCGACTTCGCGCGTTTGATTCTGCGGTGATCGACCAGACCGCTGCGGACATCGTCCGTGCGGCCCGGAAGACGGGCGCGTCCGTGAGTGGTCCGATCCCGCTGCCCACAAAGAGACAACTGTACACCGTTCTGCGTAGTCCGCATGTGGACAAGAAGTCGCGGGAGCAGTTCGAGTTGAAGACGCACAAGCGTTTGATCGACATTTATGACACCCGGCCGCAGACAGTGGACGCGCTGACCAAGCTCGACCTTGCTGCTGGCGTGGACGTCGAAATCAAGGTGCAGTAGGCCATGGCAGGATTGATAGGCAGAAAGATCGGAATGACCCAGATCTTCACGGATGATGGCAAGGCCGTCGGCGTTACGGTGCTGGAGGTCGGTCCCTGTCCTGTGGTCCAGGTGAAGACGATCGAGACGGATGGCTATGAGGCGATTCAACTTGGCTTCGGACGGCGCAAGGAAAAGCGGGCGAAGATGCCGACGGCTGGTCACGCCGCACGCGCCGGTCTCGACTACGTTCCCGAGATACTTGCCGAGTTCCTCCCCGAGCAAGGTCGCGAATACGAAGCGGGTGAGCAGCTTACGGTAGACATGTTCGAGGTTGGCCAACGCGTGAAGCTCAGCGGACGCACCAAGGGCCGCGGCTTCCAGGGAACCGTAAAGCGGCATGGTTTCGCGGGTGGGCGGGCGTCGCATGGTGGTAGCTCTGCTCTCCGGAAGCCGGGATCTATCGGCCCGGGAACGGATCCGTCCCGAGTAATCAAGGGTCGGAAAATGTCAGGTCAGATGGGCGGCACGATTCGGACGGCCATGAACCGAAAGATCGTGGCGATTGATGTTGAGAAGAACCTGCTGATGATTAGCGGTTCGGTTCCCGGTGCACGGAACAATGTCGTGCTGATTCGCACGGCCTGAGCGCAACGTAGAGATTCGACGAATAGAGGTCGGAATGAAGGCGAAGGCATACACAGCGGCGGGCGTGGAACGGGGTGACTCAGTGAGTCTCCCTCCCGACCTGTTCGATGGCGTAGTGAACGAGTCCGTGCTTCACCAGGTGGTGACTGCACTTCTCGCTCACAAACGTCAAGGCACGCATAGCACCAAGACTCGTCAGACGATCCGGGGTGGTGGAGCCAAGCCGTGGCGCCAGAAAGGCACGGGAAGGGCGAGGGCCGGCTCGAACCGTTCTCCGCTCTGGCGCGGTGGTGCCGTGACATTCGGGCCACAGCCACGTGACTACGCACCACAGATTCCGCGCAAGCTCAAGCGGCTCGCGATCAGTTCGGCACTGAATGCACGTGCGACAGACGGGGCCCTGATCGCGGTTGAATCGCTCACGATGGATGCGCCCCGTACCAAGACGATCGTTGATTTCGTCAAGGCGGTAGAGGCCGATGGAAATGTCATCATGCTTACAGATGGTCTCAAGCGCGACGTTTATCTTTCGGCCCGAAACGTACCGGGTGTCCTCGTTCGTCAGTGGGGAGAAGCCTCTGCCTACGACATCTTGTGGGCTGATCTCGTCGTCGTTGAGGAGACTGCTCTCTCGAACGGCGATTCCACTGCTGAGGAGCAGTCATGAGCCGGCTGCCGAGAGAAATACTGATCCGTCCCCTGATTACTGAGGAAACGTCCATCCTCCAGGCTGAGCAGAACAAGTACACATTCGCCGTCCACACGACCGCGACAAAGATCGATATCCGCACGGCAGTAGAGACAATGTTTGACGTCTCAGTGTCGAGCGTTCGCACTATGAACTGCATCGGCAAGGACCGCCGGGTAGGGCGTAACGTGGGACGCCGTCCGGACTGGAAGAAGGCGATCGTCAAACTCGCTGAGGGCGAGACGATCGACATGTTCAAGGGAGCCTGACCCCATGGCGCTCAAGAAATTTCGACCGGTTACGCCGTCGAATCGATTCCGATCCGTCTCCTCGTTCGATGAGATTACGCGATCAAAACCCGAGAAGTCGCTCACGGAGGGACTGAGTAAGAAAGCGGGTCGCAATCACCATGGCCGAATCACGATGCGGCGGCGTGGGGGTGGACATAAGCGGCGCTACCGCAAGATCGACTTTCGCCGCAATAAGACCGGCGTCCCGGGCACCGTGCGTGAGATCGAGTACGATCCGAATCGCTCTGCACGCATCGCCCTGATTTTCTATGCGGACGGTGAGAAACGTTACATCCTCCACGCGCGCGGTATGAATGTTGGTGATGTGATCGTATCGGGCCCGGGATCTGAGCCGAATCGGGGGAACAGTCTCCCGCTGGCTGAGATTCCGTTGGGTACCACGGTTCATTGTGTCGAGCTCGTGCCTGGTAAGGGAGCGCAGATGGCTCGCTCCGCAGGTGCCGCCGTGCAAGTGATCGCGAAGGAAGGCGAATTCGTCACGTTGCGGCTTCCGAGCACGGAAGTGCGCATGGTCCGATCCGATTGTAGTGCGACGATCGGCCAGGTCGGCAACGTGGACCATGAGTTGATCCGTTCGGGCAAAGCGGGGCGCTCCCGCTGGCTGGGTAGACGACCGAAAGTACGTGGTGTGGCCATGAATCCGGTCGATCACCCGCTGGGTGGTGGTGAAGGTCGAACGTCTGGTGGCCGTCCTCCGGTGTCCCCGTGGGGACGTCCGGAAGGCAGAAAGACGCGCAGGAAGAAGAAGGCGAGCAACCGACTCATCGTGCGCGGCCGCCGTCGCGGCAAAGCCACGCAGTAGCGGAAACGGAGAACACGACGCATGGCGCGCAGCATCAAGAAGGGACCGTACATCGACGAGCGGCTTCTGGGCCGGATCGAGCGGATGAACAAGTCGGGCGACAAGCGGGTCCTGAAAACCTGGTCTCGTGCCTCGACGATCAGCCCCGAATTCGTAGGCCACACGGTGGCCGTTCATAACGGAAACAAGTTCATCCCCGTGTACATCACGGAGAACATGGTCGGACACAAGCTCGGAGAGTTCTCGCCTACGCGCATGTTCCGCGGTCACGGCGGGAAGCTGGCCGATAAGCGGGGCCGGCTCTAGGCCGTGGACGGTAACGAGGAGATCAGCGGTATGCACGGGCGAGCGATCGCGAGAAATATTCGAATGTCAGCCAGGAAGATGCGGCTGGTGATTGATGAGATCCGGAATCGGGACGTCAATGAGGCGTATTCGATCCTGCAATTCTCGAAGAAAGCCGCAGCGGAGCCAATTGATAAGGCGTTGCGCTCGGCTGTGGCCAACGCGGTCAACAAAGCTGACCTGAGCGGCGAGGCGCTGGACGTGGACTCATTGTTTGTCCGCGAGGCCTACGTGAACGAAGGAGCAACGCTCCGCCGGTTCCGTGCTGCCGCGATGGGGCGGGCGGCACCGATCAAGAAGCGAACCAGTCACGTAACCGTCGTTGTGGACACAAAGGAGTAGTCGTGGGCCAAAAGACACATCCGTATGGCTTCCGCGTCGGGGTGGTCAAAGACTGGAAGTCTCGTTGGTACGCCAGGGGGAAGGACTTTCCGATCCTGCTGGCCGAAGACGAGAAGCTGCGGAAATATTTGAAGGCGCGGCTCGGTCATGCTGCACTTGCCGACATCGAAATCGAGAGAAAGCCGACCAAGATCGTCGTGACGATTCACACTGGCCGGCCCGGCGTGGTCATCGGTAAGCGTGGTGCAGAGGTGGACAAGTTGCGGGACGAGTTGAGTCTGCTCACGGATTCCGAAGTCTCCGTAAACATCGAGGAAATCAAGCGACCCGAAACGAATGCCCAGCTCGTGGGGGAAAGCATTGCCCACCAGCTTCAGCAACGGATTGGATTCCGGCGTGCTATGAAACGTGCGCTGCAGGCAGCGATCCGAGCGGGCGCTGAAGGAATCAAGATTCAGTGTTCTGGCCGGCTTGGCGGGGCAGAAATTGCTCGTACGGAGGGCTACCACGAAGGACGGGTTCCTTTGCATACGATCCGGGCGGACATCGACTATGCGTCCGTGAACGCAAAAACGACTTACGGAATGATCGGTGTGAAGGTCTGGATTTTCCGCGGCGAGGTAGTGGAAGAGCGGCGCGGTCAGACGTACACGGCCGGCGGGGGCGCGTAAGATACCATGCTTCAGCCCAAGCGAGTCAAGTACCGCAAGCAGCAAAAAGGACGTCTTCGTGGATACGCGCATCGTGGAAATACGATCGCTTTCGGTGACTATGGTCTGCAGACAATGGAAATTGGCTGGATCTCGAGTCGGCAGATCGAATCCGCTCGTGTGGCCATGACGCGTCACATCAAGCGTGGCGGAAAAGTCTGGATCCGAATTTTCCCGGATAAGCCGATTACATCGAAACCGGCCGAAACCAGGATGGGTAAAGGGAAGGGCAACCCGGAGAGTTGGGTCGCCCCCGTGAAGCCGGGTCGAGTGATGTTCGAGTTGGAAGGAGTACCGGAGTCCGTGGCGAAGCGAGCGATGGAGCTGGCGGCCGCGAAGCTCCCGGTGAAGACCAGGTTTCTGGTCCGGGAGGATAAGTGAACGCACAAGAAATTCGTGACTTGACGGACGACGAGATTGATGTGCAAATCGAGACGGCGCGCACGGAACTGTTCGATCTCAGGTTTCGGGCGAGCTTTGAGGAAACGGATACAGGCATGATCGGCAAGACCCGGCGCCTTGTGGCGCGGCTAATGACGATCCGTCATGAGCGGAAGCAGGTGGGAGATACCGATGGCTGAGCAGGCGAACGTGACCACGGGTAGTCGCAAGACGCGCAGAGGAACGGTGGTCAGTGATGCTATGGATAAGACCGTCGTGGTCGAGGTGGTACGTCGAGTTGCGCATCCCCTGTATGGGAAGCGTATCAACCGACAGAAGAAGTACCACGCACACGATGAGTCCAACGAATACCGGACCGGTGATATCGTGATTATCGAAGAAACGCGCCCGCTTTCGAAGACCAAGTGCTGGCGTGTGATCGAGCTGGTTGAACGCTCGGAGACGGGGGGCTGACCGATGATTCAGCAAGAGACAATAGTCCGCATCGCCGATAATTCGGGTGCCCGTCGGGCCCTTTGCATTCGCGTGCTGGGTGGATCGGGGCGACGGTATGCCGGGCTCGGTGACATCATCGTCGTTACGATCAAGGACGCGATTCCGGGAGGCACCGTAAAAAAGGGTGAGGTTGCCAAGGCCGTAGTCGTGCGTACGGCAAAGGAAAAACGTCGCCGGGACGGGACCTACATTCGGTTCGATGAAAATGCTGCGGTCATCATCAATGACGCAGGCGAGCCGGTAGCAACACGAATCTTCGGCCCCGTAGCCCGGGAGCTTCGCGAGAAGCGATTCATGAAGATCGTTTCGCTCGCGCCGGAAGTCATCTGAGGGAGTCGGAGTCATGACACGCAACAAGCTGCATGTGAGGAGCGGTGACCAGGTGCAAATCCTCACTGGAAACTACAAAGGTGCTCGAGGTCAGGTGCTTCGGACCATTCCTGCCAAGAATCAAGTAGTCGTCGATGGGGTCAACATCCGGAAGCGCCACCAGGCGCCTTCACAGGAAAACCCTGAAGGTGGCATCATCACGTTTGAGGCTCCGATACATGTTTCCAACGTCATGCTGGTTGATCCGTCAGCGGATGAACCGTCACGATTCCGGACTCGTATCGACGACGATGGTACGAAGGAACGAATCGCCGTGCGGAGCGGCAATCCGATCCCTAGAGCGTAACGAAATATGAAGACCAGACTTAGAGATCACTACGACTCGCATGTCTTAGCAAAGCTGACTGAAGAATTCGGCTACTCCAACCGGATGGAAGTCCCGTATCTGGAGAAGATCGTACTAAACGTTGGTCTCGGTAGCGGGAAGGACGACCCGAAGCTGCTGGATTCGGTGGTCGAGGAGTTGACTAGAATCTCTGGCCAACGACCGATTATCACCAAGGCACGGAAGTCAATTTCGAACTTCGGCCTTCGGGACGGTATGCCGATCGGTGTCAAGGTGACGCTGCGTGGTGCACGGATGTACCAGTTCATGGATCGTTACATCAGCACGGCGATTCCACGCGTTCGCGATTTTCGAGGCCTGAACAGTCGGGCCTTCGACGGACGGGGCAATTTTACGGTCGGTGTGCGGGAGCAGATGATTTTCCCGGAGATCGATTATGACAAGATCGTCAGGGTGCACGGAATGGACATCACCTTCGTGACCTCGACGGATAAAGATGACGAGGCGCTCGTGCTCCTTCGGGAGATGGGCATGCCGTTCCGCGATGAACCGACGGTTGTGGTCTGAGCGACTGCTCCGACGACGGCTGACTCAGGAGAGGTAGATGGCAAGGAAAGCACTTGTAGAGAAGGCGAAAAGAAAGCCGAAGTACAGCTCTCGCATCATTCGTCGTTGCCAGCGCTGCGGTCGGCCTCGTGCGTACATGAGGAAATTCGGCTTGTGCCGGATCTGTTTCCGGGAAATGGCCCTGCGGGGAGAGATTCCGGGTGTCCGAAAGGCGAGTTGGTAATCAAATGACCATGAATGATCCTATCGCCGACATGTTGACTCGGATTCGCAATGCGGGTCACGCCGGGCACCGGCGCGTCGACATGCCGGTCTCGAAACTGAAAATCGAAATCGGGCGCATCCTTACCGAGAACCACTTCATTCACGGCTACAAGGTTCTCGACGACGGTCGCCATGGCATCCTGAGAGTGTACCTGAAGTACACCGAAGACGAGCGCCCTGTGATCCGGTCGCTGAAGCGGGAATCCCGGCCAGGTCTTCGGCGGTATGTAGCTGCCGGAGAGATACCGAAAGTAAGGTCGGGAATGGGCATCGCGATCCTGTCCACGTCTCGTGGTGTGATGACGGACCGAGAAGCCCGTGCTGGCCGGATCGGTGGCGAAGTCCTGGCGACGATTTATTAGGATACATGGGAAGCTAGAGGAAGAGAAGAAATGTCGAGAGTCGGCAGACAACCAATCCCGATTCCGGACGGCGTGACAGTTACGCTCGAAGGCTCGCAGGTCACGGTCAAGGGTCCGAAAGGCGAGCTGTCCGGATCGTTTGATCCGGAGCTTGGAATCGCATCCGAGGACGGTATGATTCTGGTCACGCGTCCCACGGATCAGCCGCGGCATCGTTCACTGCATGGGCTTACGCGCTCGCTGATCGCAAACATGATTCTGGGTGTTTCCAACGGATTTGAGCGGACTCTCGAGATTCATGGGATCGGATATCGTGTGTTGCAGAAGGGCCGCGATATAGAGCTGAACGTCGGATACAGCAACTCGGTTGCCTTCGCGGCACCCGAGGGGGTCGAGCTTGTCGTTGAGTCGCCGACCGTGTTGCACGTTCGGGGCACGGACAAGCAGCAGGTGGGTGAGACGGCAGCACGTATCCGTAAGGTCCGGAAGCCCGAGCCGTATAAGGGCAAGGGGATCCGCTACCGCGGCGAGCACGTCCGGCGTAAGGCCGGAAAGGCCGCGGCGGCGAGCGCCTGAGCAACGGAGATCAAGAGATGGCGAACAGCAGTTCGGGGGCGCGACGCACCCAGAGAGCTAAAAGGCACAGGCGAGTACGTAAGAAGGTCCGAGGCACTGCCGATCGACCTCGTCTTGTGGTGTTTCGCAGCTTGAAGAATATGGAAGGCCAGCTCGTCAATGACGATCTCGGCGTGACGCTGTTGGGTGTTTCAACACTGTTGCCGATTTCGGCGGAATCCGAGGAAGGGATGTCCACCAAAGTCTCGGCTAGTTATTCGGCAGGAAAACACCTGGCGGAGAAGGCTCGCGAGAGTGGCATAGAGAGCATCGTGTTTGACCGCGGCGGCTATCAATATCACGGACGGGTCAAGGCGTTTGCAGACGGTGCCCGCGCCGGTGGACTCGACTTTTGACGGACGAGAGTATCTAGAATGGCCAAGAGACAGAACCGCAGGCGTGACCGCGATACTGACAACATTCGTGAGAACGTGATTCACATCAATCGCGTCTCCAAAGTTGTTAAAGGCGGTCGACGATTCTCATTCACGGCACTTGTTGCTGTGGGTGATGGCAACGGCAAGGTTGGTACGGCCCTCGGTAAGGCAAATGAAGTAGCCGAGGCGATCCGCAAGGGTGTCGAGAAGGCCCGGGCAAGCATGGTCGAGGTGCCGATCGTGAACGGTACGATTCCGCACGGGCTCGTGGGCCGGAGTGGTGCCGCACGCGTGATGCTGAAACCCGCCGGTCCAGGTACCGGAGTGATTGCCGGAGGACCTGTCCGTGCCGTGCTTGAATGTGCTGGCGTCCAGAATATCCTGACGAAGAGTCTCGGGTCCAACAATCCGATGAACGTGGTCGCCGCTACGATGAACGGTCTTCAAACGCTGGTTACTCCTGAACAGGCAGCCCAGGAACGTGGGATCGACCTTGAAGAACTCCGGGAGGCGATGCGTGGCTAAGTCACTACGGATCAAGCAGGTTCGCAGCGGTTGTAATTCGATGCGCAAACAGAAGGACACACTGCGAGCTCTCGGTCTCCGCCATCATCAGGCAGAAGTAGTCAAGGTTGACAACCCGATGATCCGGGGGATGATTCGCGTCGTCGCCCATCTAGTCGTGGTCGAGGAGGTAGACTGAGTATGGCCAAACAGCGTCTTGGACTGGACAATCTGAGCCCGGCTCCCGGAGCGCACCGGCCGCGTAAACGCATTGGTCGTGGTCATGGATCCGGGTCGGGTAAGACCTCCGGCAGGGGTCATGGCGGGCAGAAATCGCGGACGGGTGTTTCGATTCCGGCCTGGTTTGAGGGCGGACAGATGCCCCTGTATCGGCGTGTGCCCAAGCGGGGCTTCAAATCATTGAACCCGAAGCGCTATCAGGTGGTCAATCTGTCGGCACTCGCTGACCTTCCCGAGTCTGCCATTGGGCCGGATGAACTGGCAGACCACGGGCTTATCGGGTCTGTCAAGAAGCGCGTCAAGATCCTCGGCGACGGAAAGCCGGGCCGGGCGATTACGGTTCGGGCGCATGCGTTCAGCGCCTCGGCCCGCGAGCGCATCGCCGCGGATGGCGGCACGGCAGAACTGATCGGCTGACATGGCGAAAGAACGCTCTAAAGCCGCGTTCGCGGCTGCCAACCTGTTTAAGATTCCGGAACTCAAAGAGAAGATTCTCTTTACGCTCCTGTGTCTGGCGATCTACCGACTCGGTGCGCACATCCCCACGGCCATGGTGGACGTGATTGCGTTACGAGGCCTGGCAGGCCAATTCGACGGGACACTGTTCGGCATCTACGATCTGTTCACGGGTGGTGCTCTCCAGCGAGCCACGGTATTTGCGCTCGGGATCATGCCGTACATTTCTGCGAGCATCATCTTTCAGGTGCTGAGTGCCACTTTCCCCACGATCAAGAAGCTCCAGCAGGAGGGCGAGGACGGCCAGCGCAAGCTGACGCAGTGGACCCGCTATGTGACCGTGTTCCTGAGCATGTCGCAGGCGTACGGCTACTCGTTGTTTCTGGAGTCACAGGTCGGCGTCGTGACTCAGCCAGGGATGGGCTTCCGCCTCTTGACGGTCCTGTTGCTGACAGCTGGAGCAATCTACGTGATGTGGTTGGGCGAGCAGATCACTGAGCGAGGCATCGGAAATGGTATGTCTCTGCTGATCTTCTTCTCCATTATCCAGGGCTTTCCCGGTGCCATAATCAGCACCTTCGAGCTATGGCGGGCAGGCGGAATTAACCTGTTCATGCTCATTTCGCTCGGTCTCGTGCTGACGTTGGTGACCGCCGCAGTTGTGGCGCTCACTATGGCGGCCAGGCGGATTCCCATTCAGATACCGCGAAAAGTTGTGGGACGGGGCCGTGTCCGAGAAGGTCAGAAATCCTTCATCCCGATTCGGATCAACTCCGCTGGCGTGATGCCGATCATCTTTGCACAGGCGATCATCATCATCCCGGGTACTCTGTATACATTTACGGGCGGGCAGGGAGCAGCGGGCGGTGGGATGAGTGGATTTCTGTACGACCTGAGCCAGGTTTTCGCGATTGGCTCACCGTGGTATTTCACAACTTATGCGCTGCTGATCATTGTCTTCACATATGTCTATACGGCGATCATCTTCGACCCGATCGAACTGGCAGAGAACCTCAGAAAGCAGGGCGGCTTCATTCCTGGTGTCAAGCCCGGTGCATCGACTGCTGAATACATCGACAGGGTGCTGACGCGGGTTACGCTGCCCGGCTCCGTCTACCTAGCGGTCATCGCGCTTCTCCCGTTCTTCATCTTCGATGCCTTCAACATCCAGACGTTTTTCTTCGGCGGTACGTCTCTGCTGATCGTCGTGGGTGTGGCGCTTGATACCGTACAGCAAATGCAACAGCATCTGCTGCTGCGGCAGTACGAAGGATTCATGAAGAAGGGTCGCGTGAAGTATCGGGGCCGTCAGCGGTATATGTGACCTGGTCTTGCGGCTTGTCCTGATGGGCCCGCCTGGGGCGGGGAAGGGAACGCAGGGAGCGCTGCTGGCAAGCAGGTTTGGCGTCCCTCGGTACTCGACGGGGGACATCCTGCGTGCGTCGCGACGCGACGGGTCCGAGCTTGGTCGGGAGGCCCAGCGATACATGGATGCGGGCGAACTTGTGCCCGACGACGTGATCCTCGGCCTTATCAGGAAGGTATTGTCGTCGACTGAGGCAGCCGGCGGGTACTTGCTCGACGGATTTCCGCGCACCGTCGCGCAGGCCCGAGGCCTGAAAGACATACTCGACGAAGCGGATCAGCAGTTGGATGCTGTGGTCAACCTCTCAGTCGACGACGGGGAGATTCTGAGACGCCTGTCGAGTCGCAGGGTGTGTGAGGATTGCGGGGCGATCGTGCGACCGGAGACAGACACGGATTTGTGTGCAAAGTGTGGCGGCCGGCTTCTGACGCGGCCTGATGACAGGCTGGATACAGTTCGACGCAGGCTCGAGGTCTATCGGGAAGAGACGGAGCCGGTGCTCGACTGGTACCGTGAGTCGAACACCGGCGTGCTCGACATTCCTGGATTGGGTTCCGTTGAGCAGGTGCAGGAGCGAATCTTGACCGGTCTGGCTTCATGATCCGGCTGAAGACAGAGGCCGAGATCGAGACGATTGCCAGGGCTGGCAGTATCGTGTCTGATACACTGGCTCATGTGGCTGAGCTGGCACGGCCCGGGATCAGTACGGGAGAATTGGATCGAAGGGCAGAGGCATTCATTCGGTCGCACCAGGGTGCTACGCCTGCGTTCAAAGGTCTGTACGATTTTCCCGGAACGTTGTGTACGAGCGTGAATAACGAAGTCGTCCACGGGATTCCTTCGGATCGACGGGAGATGGCTCCGGGCGACCTGCTTAGCGTCGACGTCGGCGTTCGGCTCGATGGATTGTACGCAGACGCGGCGTTGACGGTGTCGATCGGCGAACCGGTGCCGGCGACCGCGAAGCTGCTTGAGACGACAAGACGAGCGTTGAACGCGGGGATTGATGCTGCTCTCGTCGGTGCCACGATAGGTGATGTAGGCGCGGCGATTCAGGAAGTCATAGATCGTGAGGGATTTGGCATCGTTCGCGAACTGGTGGGGCACGGAGTCGGCCACGCGCCGCACGAGGACCCCCAGGTACCGAATTACGGCCGAGCGGGGACTGGACTGACTCTCGAGGCCGGGCTGGTAATCGCGATCGAGCCGATGGTGAATCTCGGAGTGCGGGAGATTCGAACGATGGATGATGGTTGGACAATTGTTACCGCCGACGGAAGTTTGTCCGCGCACTTTGAACATACTGTAGCTGTGACTACGGAGGGTCCCCGGATTCTCACCGTGTCCCGGTCGCGGGTTGCCGCATGAGACGGACCAGGCGGTCCTCGTGAACGGGCCTGAATGCAAGGAGAATTGACTTGGCGAAGGAAGAACCGAGCCAGATGGCAGGGGAGGTTATCGAGGCTCTGCCCAACGCAATGTTTCGGGTAAAATTGGAGAATGGTCACGAGATCATTTGTCACGTGTCAGGCAAGATCCGAATGCACTATATCAGGATCCTTCCCGGTGACCAGGTGACCGTGGAGATGTCGCCGTACGACCTCACGAAGGGTCGAATTACATATCGGTTCAAGTAATTATATATCGGTTCAAGCAGTGGAATTGAATTCACCCGTTTGATGGGCTATGTTAGACAGCTCTTTGATGAACGGAAAATGGTGACGAGGACAGCATGAAGGTGCGTTCCAGCGTGAAGCGGATGTGTGAGCACTGTAAGATTATTCGGCGCCGTGGAGTGGTGCGGGTAATCTGCAGTCGCAATCCGAAGCATAAGCAGAGGCAGGGCTAGAGCATGGCCAGAATCGCAGGGGTCGATCTTCCACGGGCGAAGCGCGTGGAGATCGCACTGACATACATTTTCGGAATCGGCCGCTCATCGGCCCGGGCGATCCTTGCCGACACGGCCGTTGATCCGGACATCCGTGTACAGGATCTGACGGACGAAGAGGTCAATAAGCTCCGTCGAGTTATCGAAAATCGATACCAGGTCGAGGGTACCCTTCGTACCGAGATATCGATGAACATCAAACGCCTGATGGACATAGGCTGCTATCGCGGTCTGAGACACCGTCGGGGTCTGCCCGTACGCGGGCAACGAACACATACGAACGCGCGAACTCGCAAAGGTCCGAGGCGCGCCGTCGCGGGTAAGAAGAGGGCACCGAGGAAGTAGAGAAGCGAAACCAGGATGGCGAAGCCGAGAAGCGGACGTCGCAAGAAAGTCGTCGACTCCGAGGGCATGGCCCACATCAAGGCCACGTTCAACAATACGATCATTACGATGACCGACATGGCCGGCGGTACTGTCGCGTGGGCGAGTGCCGGTACTGCTGGGTTCAAAGGATCAAAAAAATCGACTCCGTTCGCGGCCACGATCGCCGC
>SMUX01008441.1_pt1 | contig 15702 bp, 12 predicted proteins | sample 2456431 | NCBI WGS metagenome assembly SMUX01 (sample SAMN11095930, study PRJNA526329) | marine sediment metagenome | biome: Marine sediment; feature: Surficial sediment; material: Deep marine sediment; isolation source: Hadal surficial sediment | place: Pacific Ocean | collected 2014-11 | depth... | reverse complement strand
TCGTTGAAGAGAAATGATCGAACCGTCGAAATAGCAATGCCGCGTTTATGGCGAGGCAAGCGCTTACCAGCAGCCCAGCTGTTTGCAAGTGCGATATTGCCACCGTCACGACCGAAACGCTGTTCGCCGAAGTAATTTGGAACGCCCTCTTCTTTGATCAAATGAAGCCGCTCCTGAAAGGTGTCAGAGCCCTTTTTCGCGCCGCGAAGAACGATTCGGAACCGGTTGCGGCGATGAGCCCCACGTCGTAGTTTTCGAAGATTGCGTTGCTGGTCGAGGATCCGCACATCCTCAAGCTCGAACGTCGACCAGTCGGGCTGATTCCAGCGCGGCACACTAAACCATTGCCGGGTAACCGCATGCCGGTCTTTCAATCCCGAGTAGCCGACATCTTTCGCTGCTACCTCCGCGAATTTCGCCAGTTGTCGCGCCAGCCACTCAGTGTTGGTGCTGGTTTTCTCGACAAACAGGTAGTCGTGCTCACCATCGCCGGAAAACTCGAAGTCCAGCTCTTCGGTAACGTCGAAATCTTCAGGTTTGTCCCGGATGGTTGCCGCAATTAATGGCGCCCTCCCGTCAAGCGGGACCGAGGCGTGCGCGCGGGCCCAGTCAGGCAATGACATGGATGAATCCGGTTTGTAAAATTACCGGGACGCAGTGGCGGCCGGTACGACCTGGTAAAACGTTTCGCTCTCGCCGATCATGCCGAGATCTGTACGCGCGCGTTCCTCTGCCGCCTCCGAACCTTGCTTGAGATTGATAACTTCGGCGTCGAGCGCGGCATTGCGCTCTCGCAGTGAGTCGTTGAGGTCGCGCTGATCGGCAACGGCGGTGCGCAATTTCATTGTCTTCCTGTAGCCGTCATCCGAAAACCAGAGTTCGGCCTGCAGACCGAGCCCGGCAATCGCCAGTAACACCAGTAGCGAACGTGAACTGAACAAACGCTTACCCCTTTTACCTAAGCAACCTTGACCGAAAACGCCCCGCGGGCTGCATACCCAGCATCTGCACCCAGTTCCTCTTCAATGCGCAGTAGCTGGTTGTACTTGGCGATACGGTCGGACCGGGACAGGGAACCGGTCTTGATCTGTGTCGCTCGCGTGCCTACTGCAATGTCGGCGATCGTGCTGTCCGAGGTCTCCCCCGAGCGGTGCGAGATTACCACGCTGAATCCGGCGCTGTCCGCCATAGTAATTGCATCAAGAGTTTCGCTTAAGGTACCGATTTGGTTGGGTTTTATCAATATAGAATTGGCAATTTTGTCGTCAATACCACGTCTGAGTATCGCCGTGTTCGTGACGAACAAATCATCGCCGACGAGCTGTACGCGGTCACCAATAGCGTCGGTAAGCTGACGCCAGCCCTCCCAGTCGCCTTCATCCATGCCGTCTTCGATCGAAATAATGGGGTAGGCGTCAGCCAATTCGGCCAGAAATGCGCTGAATCCCGCCGCGTCGAACTGCCGACCCTCGGATTCCAGATCGTAAACGCCGTTCTTATAGAACTCGGAACTGGCGACATCGAGACCCAGCAGTATGTCGTCGCCCGCCCTGAAACCGGCTTTCTCGATCGCCGTCATGATGGTATCGAGCGCCGCACGATTTGACGGCAGATCCGGTGCAAATCCACCTTCATCACCAACAGCGGTATTCAATCCCTGGCTGTCCAATACGCTCTTCAGGCAGTGAAATATCTCCGCTCCGTAACGCAATGCTTCCGTGAATGTCGGGGCACCGACGGGCAGTATCATGAACTCCTGTATGTCGACGCTGTTGTTCGCATGAGCTCCACCATTGATGATGTTCATCATCGGCACCGGCATGGTCGTGTTATCGCCGAGGTGACGAAACAGCGATACGCCATTCGATGCCGCTTCAGCTTTCGCAACTGCCAGCGAAATAGCGAGTAACGCATTGGCTCCCAGGCGTCCTTTGTTGTCACTGCCATCCAGATCGATCATGCTTTGATCAACGGCACGCTGATTCGCGAACTCCGTACCGAGCAGCGCATCGCGCAATTCACCGTTCACATTGGCAACGGCTTTTTGCACGCCTCTGCCGAGGTAGCGCGATTTGTCGCCATCGCGCAACTCAACGGCTTCTCGTGAGCCGGTCGATGCACCCGACGGCACGGCAGCGCGCGCCATACTGCCATCTGCCAGTGTGACATCGGCTTCCACGGTCGGGTTGCCGCGTGAGTCGAGGATCTCCCGACCGCGAATTTCACGGATTGTGATCATTGTTACTCCGAACCTGGAACTCCAAGGCCGTAGTCTGCCTCGAGGTAGCCACTTCGTTTGACGCACACGTCGATCGACATCAGCGTTTCGAGAAGTTGATTCATCTTATCCAGAGGCCATGCATTCGGTCCGTCGCTGAGCGCCTTGGACGGGTCCGGGTGCGTCTCCATGAAAAAACCGGCAACACCTGCACCAGCAGCCGCACGAGCCAATACAGGAATGAATTCGCGGCGTCCGCCCGACGACGAGCCCTGCCCACCCGGCAATTGCACCGAATGTGTCGCATCGAACACAACCGGCGCACCGGTAGCGCGCATCACGGCGAGGCTGCGCATGTCCGACACCAGATTGTTGTAGCCGAACATATAGCCGCGCTCACAAACCATGATGTCCTCATTACCTGTGGATTTCGCCTTGTCGACGACGTTTTGCATTTCCCAGGGCGACAGAAACTGGCCTTTCTTGATGTTCACGGGCAAGCCGGTCGCTGCCGTGCGAAGAATGAAATTCGTCTGCCGGCAAAGGAAGGCCGGCGTCTGCAATACATCCACTACGTCCGCGACTTCGTCCATCGGCGTATCTTCATGCACGTCAGTCAGTACTGGCAGGTCGAGCTGCTTCTTCACCTCGCTCAGGATGCGCAGCCCTTCTTCCATACCCGGCCCACGGTACCCGTCCCGCGAACTGCGATTCGCCTTGTCGAACGACGATTTGTAAATAAACGGAATGCCGAGACTGCCGCAGATTTCCTTGAGTGCACCGGCCGTGTCCAGGGTCATCTGCTCGCTCTCAACGACGCAGGTGCCCGCAATCAGGAAAAAAGGCTGGTCGTTACCCACCGTAAATCCACACAATTTCATGCTTCTGCCGCCTCGGGCAATTCGCCCTCACTGTATTCGCGAACAGCGCTTATGAAACTCTTGAACAGCGGATGGCCGTCACGCGGATTCGAGGTAAATTCAGGGTGAAACTGGCTGGCCAGGAAATACGGATGATCGGAAATTTCGATCATCTCCACCAGGTCGTCAACCGACAGTCCCGAAAAAATCAAGCCAGCGTCAGACAGCCGGTCGCGATAATTGTTGTTCACTTCGTATCGATGCCGGTGGCGCTCTTCAATGTTCGTGTTGCCATAGCTGCGTGCTGCCAATGACCCTTCCTGTAAAGTAACCGCCTGTGCGCCCAGGCGCATCGTACCGCCCATATTGGACTGCTCGCTGCGCTCTATGGTGTCACCGGTATGATCTTGCCACTCAGTGATCAGCGCGATCACCGGGTGCGGTGTCTCTTTGTTGAACTCCGTACTCATCGCACCTTCGAGTCCGGCAAGATTCCGTGCCGCCTCGATGACGGCAACCTGCATGCCGAGACAAATGCCGAGGTATGGGATGCCGTTTTCACGCGCAAATCGCACGGTTTCAATCTTGCCTTCAATACCGCGATCGCCAAAGCCACCGGGGACGACGATGCCATCCATCGACTCCAGACGGGCAACGCCCTGCTCTTCGATATCACGTGATTCGATGAAATGAATATTCACCCGCGTACTCGTGTGAATGCCGCCATGCTGCAACGCCTCCACCAGAGAAATATACGAATCTTTCAAATCCATATATTTGCCAACCATTGCAACATTGACCTCGGCGGTAGGATTCTGCTTCGCCGCAACGATGGCATCCCATTCGTGCAAGTCAGCTTCTGGCAAGTCCAGGCCCAGTTGACGCGCGACAATGCCATCGAGACCCTGGTCGTGCATCATCGCCGGAATCTTGTACAAGTCGTCCCTATCCCAGGCTGAGATAACCGCCTTTTCCGGCACATTGGTAAACAGCGCGATCTTCTTACGTTCTTCTGACGGCAGCGGCTTTTCAGACCGGCAAACCAGAATATCGGGCTGGATTCCGATCGAACGCAATTCCTTGACCGAGTGCTGCGTCGGTTTGGTTTTGATCTCCGATGAGGTCGAGATATAGGGCACCAGGGTCAGGTGCACGTAGACGACGCGGTCGCGGCCAAGTTCGATACCCATCTGACGAATAGCTTCGAGAAAGGGCAGCGACTCGATATCACCAACGGTACCGCCAATCTCAACCAGGCAGATATCGGCGTCGCCAGCGCCTTTTTGCACGCCCTGCTTGATCTCATCCGTGATATGTGGAATGACCTGCACCGTCGCCCCGAGATAGTCGCCACGGCGCTCCTTGGCGATGACGCTCTCGTAGATACGACCGGTCGTGTAATTGCTGTGCCGGCCGCCCCTCGCTGTTCTGACAAAGCGCTCGTAATGCCCGAGGTCGAGGTCGGTTTCGGTGCCGTCGTGTGTGACGAAAACTTCGCCATGCTGGAACGGACTCATCGTCCCGGGATCGACGTTGATGTACGGATCGAGCTTAATCATGCTGATGGTCAATCCGCGCGCTTCAAGTATCGCGCCCAGGCAGGCCGAAGTGATTCCTTTACCCAATGAAGAAACCACACCGCCCGTGATAAATACATACGATGTCATGTTGTAACCATAAGTCTGTAGCGCATGATTCTTGCCAATCGATATTCTTAACAGCGGATACAACAAAGGGCTGGATCAAAAGCACGACCTCATGCGTGGTGCTTTCCTCCAACCCTTCGATATTCGCGCCGTCGTTGGACTAAAGACGGTGTTAAACGTTATCAGGCAGCCTGCACTAATGCAATGCAGGTCGACCAATCCAACGCAGGGCGAAGCCCGGTCGCGTCACCGCGTCGTCAGCCATCCAGAGATCCGCAACCGCAATCAGCCGCTCACCAGAATAGACCAGCGGCAGACGATCGCGCATCCACGGCACCACACCCTCTTCTTGAAGTAATTTCTTCAGTTTGCGCGTATGAGATTGACCTTTCGGATGAAATTCCTCGCCACCCTTCCTCGGTCGTATCGTCAGCCCACTGTCAACCAGCTCCTGAGACACGCCGATCTCGGCGTCGGCAACTAATTTCAGCACGCCGAGACCTTCGCCAAGGGCGACTTCTTTGCTCAATAAAGGCGCTGGTTCGATGGCTTCCGCGAGATTTTCGGGCAACAGGTACAGTCCGTTTCTGTAGCGACGAACCGACGCACCAGGCCAGCTCACCAGTGGTTGTGCGTCAACTCGCGCGAGAATGACCTCATTTATGACCCGCTCAAGCTGCATTGCTGTCGGCGTCGACAGCCCCAAATCACGTAAAGCGTATCGAATGACATTACGTTGCCTGGCCGGTGACAATTCTGACAAGCCGTCGATCGGTAATCGCGACGATCTCGCGGTGAGGGTCCGAAGGTCGATTTGGGCAAACTCAGACAGCAGCTGCGATGCCTCGCCTGCATGACTTGCGCTGCGTTGCAGACGAGCCGCGATATCCGGCCAACGCAATCTGAACCGCGGAAATACTTCATGGCGCAGGAAATTACGGTCTAATGCCCGGTCCGCATTTGACGGGTCTTCTATCCAGGTAAGCCCTGCAGCGCTGGCATAGTCCAAAATAGCCGCCTGATCAACATCGAGCAGTGGACGAATCAGCCATCCGGGACCGAATTGACGGGCAGCAGCGATACCCGCTACTCCTGCCGGCCCACTGCCCCGAATCAGATTCAGCAACAGCGTCTCAGCCTGGTCTTCACGGTGGTGCGCGCTAAGTAACCAGTCCCCGCCCCGGAGTTCTGCATGCAAGGCCGCGTAGCGGGCTTCTCTTGCCGAAGCTTCCGGCCCTTTGCCGGATTCACTCTGTACTTCGACTCGCAGGGATCGAAACTCGATCTCGTGCTTTGCTGCGAAGGCAGCACATCGATCACTCCAGCCGGCCGACTCAGCCTGCATTCCATGATCTACATAAATCGCGAGAATTGGCACAGCGGCGAAATCGTTGCTGTCATGCCTGAGATTTTGTAGTGCGTGCAGTAACGCTGTCGAGTCCAGACCGCCGCTGAACGCAATGACATAACGAGCTGGCTTGCCCGCCACCTCTTCAAGTTTCGCGAACTGAGTCGCAAGAATCGCCGGACTGAAAGTCACCCTTCTTTGAACTGCCCAAAGCTCGCGAGACGCTGCTGGCGGTGTTCGAGCAACTGCTCGGTTGACAGCGCAGTCAGTTCATCGAGGCTATTAAGAAGGGCGTTGCGAACCACTTCGGCCATCGCTTTGGGATTGCGGTGGGCGCCGCCCAGCGGTTCCGGCAGAACCTCATCGACCAGTCCGAACTCGCTGAGATGAGCGGCCGTAATGCGCATCGCTTCGGCAGCATCTTCAGCCTTTTCGGCGCTCTTCCACAGAATCGCCGCGCAGCCCTCAGGCGAAATCACCGAGTAGATGCTGTATTGCAACATAAGTAATTTGTCACAAACGCCAATGGCGAGCGCTCCGCCAGAACCGCCCTCACCAATCACAACACTGATAATCGGTGTCTTGAGACCGGCCATCAAGTACAGACTGTATGCAATGGCCTCGCTCTGGCCCCGCTCCTCGGCTCCGACGCCCGGATAGGCACCTGGCGTATCGATGAACGTCACCACGGGCATTGCAAACTTCTCGGCCATACGCATCAATCGTTGTGCTTTGCGGTAGCCCTCAGGCTTCGGCATACCGTAGTTGCGCCGCACACGCTCTTTCGTATCGCGACCCTTCTGGTGGCCAATGAACATTACGGCCTGACCATCGATTCGCCCGACGCCGCCAACGATCGCCGGATCGTCCGCAAACATACGATCGCCGTGTAACTCCTGGAAGTCCGGTGCAATCATATCCAGATAGTCTTGTGTGTACGGTCGTGATTCGTGCCGTGCAACGCGTGTAACCTGCCAGGACGAGAGCTTGGCGAATATGCTCTTGGTCAGCGACTCGCTCTTCTCTTTGAGACGCGTAATCTCTTCGTTAATGTCGATCTCGGAATCATCACCGACGTAGCGCAACTCTTCGATCTTTGCCTCAAGCTCGGCGATCGGCTGCTCAAAATCCAGAAATTTCAAATCCATATCTTGTTGTTTCGGCGCTTGGACGCCTAACCCTACATGATTTCACGCCCGGGAGCGTAGAGCAGCCGAACATTATTGTTACCGAGCAATTCCGCCAGCTTATCGCGTAATTCGCGACTCGGGCGCACGGCCCACTCGGGTCCGAGTGACAGCCTGGCGGCCGCACCGTCACCGATGTAGCGCACCGAAACATCACAGCTGCCCTCGCGAAATGGCAGCAGCACATCGTGCAACCTTACCAGCAGGTTTTCGCCCTGCCCGTTAGGTGCCAGACTCAACACCATGCTTTTCGCGCGCGACTCGATGACTCGATCGATGTGCAACACATTTTTGACATTCACAGTCCAACTGCCATTAAAGTCGTCATACCGCAATCCGCCAGTCACAACCACGATTTCGTCTTTGACCAGCAAGTGACGAAACTCCTGAAATGCCTCACCAAATAGAGTCACTTCCATACGCGCTGTATCGTCATCGAGAATGACGCTAACCCGGTTGCCCCGCCTGCGAACATCCACGATCAGGCCGGCAACTGTCGCGTCACGCCGGACTTGCGCATATTTGCGTTCGCCCTTGCTCGTCTGCGGTGCCGGTTCCGCGATAATATCGACCAGCTTGCCGTCGGCCAGATACCGCGCATCGCTGCGCACCGCATCGAACGGGTGCCCCGTCAGGTACAACCCCAGCGCTTCTTTCTCGTTATTCAGCAGCAGTCGCTGCTGCCACTCGGCCAGCTCTGCCGGCTTGTTTTCCTCTAACGCAGCGGCAGGTTCCTCGAGTCCGAACATATCGTTCTGACCGGCCGCGGCCGCCTTGGCTTCCTGATCGGCACTGCGCAGAGCGTCAGGCACCCGGTGCATCATGTTGCGTCGCGATTCGCCAAAACCGTCCATGGCACCGGACTTGACCATCGCCTCAAGCGCACGCCGGTTCATCTTATCGTGATCAATTCGACGACAAAATTCAGCCAGGGACTGATACGGCCCGTTGGCGTCGCGCTCACTGATTAGAGAATCAACCACCGCGCGACCGACACCTTTAATCGCGCCAAGTCCATACAGAATCGTCGCATCATCCGATACGCTGAAATGGTATGCAGACGAATTGATGTCGGGTGCAAGGAGTGTGAGACCCAACTGCCGACAATCGTCCTTCAATGTCACCAATCGATCGGTGTTGTGCAGGTCGGCGCTCATGACCGCCGCCATGAATGCGCCCGGATAATGTGCTTTGAGATAAGCCGTTTGATACGACAGAACGGCATAGGCGGCGGAGTGCGACTTATTGAAGCCGTAGCCGGCAAATTTCTCCATGAGATCGAAAATATGCGTCGCGGTCTTGTCCGCCACACCACGTTCCGTTGCACCACAGACAAAAATCTCGCGCTGTTCCGCCATGTACTCGACATTCTTCTTACCCATGGCACGACGCAGCAGGTCGGCACCGCCGAGCGTATAACCCGCGAGCACCTGCGCGATCTGCATGACCTGCTCCTGGTAGAGAATGACGCCGTAGGTCTCTTCCAACACTGGCTTCAATTCAGGATGCAAATAATCAATATGCGCTTTGCTCGTCGCGTGTTTTCGGATAATAAAGTCATCCACCATGCCAGACTGCAACGGACCGGGCCGGAACAACGCAACCAACGCGACGAGATCGTCAAATTGATCCGGACGCATGCGCTTGATCAGGTCCCTCATGCCGCTGGACTCGAGCTGGAAGACAGCCGTAGTGCGCGTACTGCGCAACAATTCAAATGTCTTGGCGTCGTTTTCAGGGATGCGATTGATCGCCAGATCCAGTCCCGGGTTGGTGTCGTTGACGATCTGCACAGCCCAATCGATTATGGTCAGCGTCTTCAGGCCAAGAAAGTCGAATTTCACAAGACCCACGGCTTCGACATCGTCTTTGTCGAGCTGCGTAACGACGTTGCCACCCCCGTCATCACAATACAGCGGTGCAAAATCGGTCAACGCACCCGGCGAAATCACGACACCGCCCGCATGTTTGCCGGCGTTACGCACCAGCCCTTCCAGCGATTTCGCCAGCTCGATGATTGCCGCGACTTCTTCATCGTCGTGAACCATCGCCGCCAGCTCATCCGAGTCCTCAAGCGCCTTATCCAGCGTGATGCCGATTTCGAATGGCACCAGTTTCGCAATGCGATCAACAAATCCGTACGGCTGCCCGAGCACACGTCCTGTATCTCGAATGACGGCTTTCGCTGCCATCGTGCCGAATGTGATGATCTGCGAAACGCGCTCACGCCCGTACTTTTCGGCAACGTAGTCGATCACCCGATCACGCCCTTCCATACAAAAGTCGACATCAAAATCCGGCATGGACACACGTTCCGGGTTCAGGAAGCGTTCGAACAGCAAATCGTGTCGCAACGGGTCCAGATCGGTAATACCCAATACCCAGGCGACCAGCGAGCCGGCACCCGAGCCGCGCCCGGGACCCACCGGAATATTATTCTCACGCGCCCAGCGAATGAAGTCGGCGACGATCAGAAAGTAGCCCGCGTAACCCATGGACTGAATGACGCCGAGTTCGATCTGCAACCGCTCAAGATACGGCGCTGCAGTTACATCACGCTTCTTGACCAGCACGTCGTCTGCTGCAAACTTGGCAGCCAGTGCCGAATCCAGACCTTGTCGAGCTTCCGATGCCAGAAAATCCGCTTCAGTCTGACCATCGGGAACCGGGAACTCCGGCAACACACTGCCGCCAAGCTGCAAATCCAGATTGCAGCGACGCGCAATCTCAACAGTGTTTCGCAACGCTGACGGGATATCCGCAAATTGCTCGGCCATTTCCTGTGGCGTGCGCAGGTACTGGTTCTCGCTGTATTTCTTGGGACGATCAACATCTGCCAGGGCGCGACCGTCGTGAATACAGACCCTGGCTTCGTGAGAATTGAAGCCGTCGCGATCCAGGAAACGCACGTCATTGCTGGCAACGACCGGCACGCCTCTGCGCGCCGCCAGTTTCAGACTCTGACGAACAACGTCTTCCTCGCCAGGGCGCCCGGTACGGATCAGTTCCAGGTAATAACGGTCGCCGAACACGTTTTGCCAGTACTCCAGCAACTCGTTTGCCCGGTCGTCGTCGTTACTCAGCATCGCACGTCCAACATCGCCCGCCCGACCGCCTGATAACGCCAACAAACCACTGCAGCTTTCCACAGTAAGCCATTCCCGTTGCGCCATGGGTTCGCCGCGTACCTGGCCTTCGAGATAGCTGCGCGTAACCAATTTCGAGAGATTCCGGTAGCCGTCGTTGTCCTGTACCAGCAGTAATAACGTAAATGGTTGCTCGGGATCGTCGTCGTTCATGATTCGAAGGTCGAGGCCGATAACGGGCTTGATTCCCGCTGCTACTGCTTTTTGGTAAAACTTCACCAGGCCAAAAAGATTGTTTTGGTCAGTCAGTGCGACGGCGGGCATCTGTTCTGTCGCACAACGTTCCATGAGCTGCGGAATGCGGACCGTACTGTCCACGATCGAATACTCGGTATGCACATGCAGATGCACAAATTCTGCAGACATCAGGAGGCAGCCCTTACAGGCGCGAATGTCTGTCGGTGTTCCCGACACGGACCGAATTCACGTAGTTTCTCGCGATGAATTTCGGTGCCATAGCCTTTGTGCCGAGCAAATTCATAGCGAGGATAGATCTTATCAAGCTCGACCATCATTCGATCACGAGTCGTCTTTGCGATTATGGATGCCGCACTGATCGCTGCAACGCTGCCATCTCCTCCGATGATTGCTTCACCAACTATCGTTGTCCGGTCAAACCGCAAATCCGGCAAGCGGTTGCCATCGATCTGCACCGTGACAGGCACAACGCTCAAGCCGAGAATCGCGCGACGCATCGCAAGCATGGTCGCCGCAAGGATGTTGATCGCATCAATCTCGGCAGGATCGGCCCATGCAACCGACCAAGCCAGCGAGCACTTCTTAATCTCCATTGCAAGCACGTCACGACACTGCGCCGTCAGTTTTTTCGAGTCTGCCAGTCCATCTATCGGCGAGTTGGGGTTCAAAACCACGGCGGATGCGACGACGGGACCCGCAAGAGGGCCGCGGCCCGCCTCGTCGACGCCAGCCAATAGCCCGTCCATTCTGTCGTGTTTTGACTGCTGCATAACCTGATTATTGCTTGAGAAGCGAGATCACTGCGTCGGCCGCGCGTTGGTTTGTGTTTTGTGCCAGCTCGATTCGCAGTTTAGCAAATGTATCGCTGATCATTTGCCTTTGAACCGGGTCATCAAGTAATTCCACAACCGCCGCGGCAATGTCCTCAGGGCGAGCTTCGTCCTGCATGAATTCCGGAACCAGTGGTGTCTCAGTCAACAGGTTCGGGAGCGTGAAATACGTTAGTTTGAGTAGCTTCAATGCGCTGAAGATTGCGTAGGTAATCTTGCCCAGCCGATAAGCGGCAACCGTCGGCCTGCTTAGCAATGCTGACTCAAGTGCCGCTGTTCCGGATGCTAGCAGCACGACATCGGCTGCAACCATTGCACGCTCGGAATCGCCGTCGAGCAATACGAATTTTTGGCTGAGTCCGGCGGCCGCTATTTGCGCCTCGATTGCAGGCCGCAGTGCCGGGGTCGCTACTGGGGTAACGAACTGGATACTGTTTCGCGTCTTCGCGATCAACCCGGCCGCCGCCACCAGTATCTCACCCAACATCGACACCTCACTCGCTCGGCTGCCAGGAAGGACCGCCACGATTTCCTGCGCGCCGAGGCCCAGCGCTTTTCGTGTAGCGTCGACATCGACGACGGCCGGAATGCTGTCTGCCCTGGGGTGTCCGACGAATTCTGCATCGACGCCCTCTTGGTCGTACAACGCTTTTTCGAACGGCAGTATGCAAAGCACCTTGTCCGCAGCCGCTTTTACAGTCTTGATACGGCCTGGGCGCCATGCCCATATCGACGGGCTGACGTAGTGAATCGTCTTAATGCCCGCGGCACGCAGTTTCTTTTCCAGACCCAGATTAAAGTCAGGCGCATCAATTCCGACAAACACGTCGGGTGGCGAGTTTCTCCAGCGATGGACAAGATCTCTACGTAATCGCAAAAGCCGCGGCAGGTGTACCAACGGCTCTATCAGGCCCATTACTGCAAGAGATTCCGCTGCATCCCATTGCTCACAGCCGGCCGCCAGCATCTCTGGTCCGGCCACGCCCTCAAAAGTGGTATCGGGATATCGGCGTTTCAATTCGCGGACAAGACCTGCGCCCAGCAGATCACCGGATGATTCACCAGCAACCAACCCGATCTTCATCGCGTGCGAGACTAGCGGACGATGCCGCGTTCGGACGAATGCAGAGACTCGAGAAACGGCACAAGCTCGGGTTGTTCGTCAACAATCGCTTCTATCTGCTCTATCGCCTCCAGCAACTTGTGCCCTTTGCGATACACAAGACGATAAGCATGTTTGATGTTGCGAATTTGGTCGCTAGTGAAATCGCGGCGTCTTAATCCTTCGCTATTTATTCCCTTTGGAGCCGCCGGCTGACCGGAGACCAGTGTATAAGCCGGGACATCGCGACTAATTGCCGCGTACATGCCAAGAAAGGCATGCGCACCGATCCTGCAAAATTGATGAACACCCGAAAAACCACCGCATATGGCCCAGTCTCCGAGGTGAACATGCCCTGCGAGGGTCGCATTATTCGCCATGATGATTTGATTGCCGACAACGCAATCGTGTGCGATGTGGCAATACGCCATGATCCAGTTGTCATTACCGATCAGCGTTTCACCGGCGTCTTGAGTCGTGCCACGACTGATGGTGCAGAATTCACGAATCGTATTTCGATCCCCAATAATCAATTGCGTCGGTTCGCCAGCGTACTTCTTGTCTTGCGGATCATCACCCATCGAGACGAACTGATAAATATGGTTGTCGGCGCCAATTTTTGTCGGGCCGTTGATGACAACATGACTATCAATTTTGCTGCCGCCGCCAATTTCGACATGATCGCCGATAACGGTGTAGGGGCCGATATCGACATCGTCAGCGATACTCGCCGTTGCAGAGATTATGGCAGTGGGGTGAATCATCTTTCGAGTTTCTTGACTCGTTCAATTAAAGCGCCAAGACGGCGAAAGCGCGCCACTTGCTTTGCCCATGACCGGGTTTCTACGGCCGCAAAGCTGGCAGCGTAAGTGCCCGGTACCGTCACATCTTTGGTAAGAACCGCTCGTGCCGCCACAATTACATCGTCACACACATTTATATGCCCCACAGCACCGGATGCGCCAGCAAACAGACATCGTTTACCGATGGTCGTGCTTCCGGCAATCCCGGTCATTCCCGCCATGGCGGTATGAGCACCGATATGAACATTGTGCGCAATCATGCACAGATTATCGAGGCGTACGCCGTCTTCAATAACCGTATCGTCGATGGCACCGCGGTCGATCGTCGTATTGGCACCGATCTCCACATCGTTGCCAATGCGGACGCCACCCAGTTGCGGTACCTTGATCCAGCCGTCGGCTGTCATCGCATTGCCGAATCCGTCGGAACCGATGACGGCACCCGGATGAAATATGCAGCGAGCACCCATCGTGACGTCTTTTACAATGGTCACATTGGCAATGAGACGGCAATTATCACCAATCACGCTATCAGGACCGATGACCGACCCTGGTCCAATAACGGCATTCTCGCCAATCGACGATCGTTCGCCGACGACCACAGTGGCCCCGATGTGCGCACTGTCCGCAACGCTCGCAGAATCTGCGACAACGGCCGTTTCATGAACGCCCGGTTCAACCCGGGCCTCGGGACACACGACCTCAGCCATGCGCGCATACATCGCATACGGGTCGTCACAAATAAACGCCGCAACCGGACAGGCATTCGCGTCTTGCGCACGCAGAATTACGGCGGCCGCCTGCGTCGAAGGCAGCTCAGTTAGGTGGGAAGAGTTTGCAAGAAAAGTCAGCGACTCAGGAGTCGCGTTTGGCAACGATGCTACGCCGTTCGCAACGGCGTCCGGATCACCGATCAGCTCGCAACCAAAACGGGTAGCGAGTTCTCCGAGGCTGATCGGCATTCGAGTCGCCTGTCGCCAGCTTACGGTAACGTCGCTTCGTAATTGGCTACAACGGCATTCAGGACATCTTCTGTAATGTTGACATTGCTGCTTACGTACAGTACGCCGTCACCTACGATCAGATCGTAGCCCTGAGCCTGAGCGTAATCCTGGACCTCTTTCAGAACAGAACGCTGTAATACGCCGAATTCTTCATTCTGGCGAAGATTGCTGTCTTCCTGATATTCACTCCGCAGGCGTTCGAAATCACGACCCAGATCGCGAAGATTTTTCTCCGCGTTGCGGCGTTCGGTCTCACCCATGACAGCCAGATCCTTTTGCATCTTGGCGCGAAGATCTTCTATCTCCTTTTGCTTGGCTACGATCTCACGCTCACGTGGTGCGAACTCTTCACGCAATGCGTCCATTACGGCTTTCGTTTGCGGCGCACGCTCAACAATTGCCTGCAGGCTGACTACGCCGATTTTCACTCCCTGCGCGGCCGCCGGCAGCGCGAACGCAGATACCAGCGCAACGCCAAGTGCTGCTTTAACCAACAGTTTCTTCATAAAACTCATTTATTCCATTCCCTTAAAATGCTTGTCCAATGGAGAACTGGAATCGTTCCAGTTCATCTCCGTAGTACCTGTCACTGCCCTCATACGCATTCAGCGGATAAGCATAACTGAATCGGAACAATCCGAGCGGCGCGAGCCACTGCACGCCGATGCCGACCGATGTGCGCAATTCGCTGAAATCGGCTTTATAGAGCTGCGGGCTCCCCAATTTGTCAGTAAAGGCAACCTCGCCGTTATTAAATACGTTACCCGCATCGTAAAAAAAGCTTGCTCGTGCCTGACTCGCGAATTTGTCCGGCAGCGGGATTATAAGCTCTAGCTGACTGGCAACCAAGATATTACCGCCGTACGGTCGTCCAAAACTGTCTCGCGGACCGAGGTAGGACTCCTTGAATCCGCGGACCGACTGCGGTCCACCGCCATAGAATTGCTTATAAGGTGGCACGGCCGTGGTGTCGCCCAAGGATTCGGCGATGCCGAGTTCAGCGTTCAGGCGAACAACCCACCTCTGGGTAATTGGGATATATTTCGTAAAATTGTAACGCGCCTGGTAATACTCGACCTCACTGCCGGGAACCGCGGCACTCAGGAAAAGCTGTTGATGCGTACCTCGCGTCGCGAAGATCGTGCGATTTCGGCTATCATACGACCAACCCACGAGCAGTTCGAAGGTGTCAAATTCCGTGCCGTTCAGCACGAAGCCGCCGCCGACGTCCTCTGTAAATTGATTACCGTTATTTGCCACCCAGTCCTGCGCCTGCAATGTGCTGTTACTCGATGACACTAACTCGGAGTGTTGAAATGTCATACCAAACGACAGGCTTTGATATTCAGATATCGGATAC
>SMUX01095563.1_pt1 | contig 15706 bp, 15 predicted proteins | sample 2456431 | NCBI WGS metagenome assembly SMUX01 (sample SAMN11095930, study PRJNA526329) | marine sediment metagenome | biome: Marine sediment; feature: Surficial sediment; material: Deep marine sediment; isolation source: Hadal surficial sediment | place: Pacific Ocean | collected 2014-11 | depth... | reverse complement strand
TCGGCGCCTTCGTCGAGCAGCAAGCTGACTGCTGCCCGAAACACGATTTCGCGGATCCGTGTTGTGCGTGGATTCTCCCCCGCGGTTCTCCTTGGCTGGTTGGGGTTGTTGGCCATGTGTGGGGTCTCCGCTTGAAAGTATGGAGGCAGCGCCTTGGACCATAAGAGGACAAATTGTAGCGTAAGGGTCACTCTGTCCTTGACTGCCCTGAAGTGTAGGGAACCGCAAACACATGGGCAGCCTCATGAGACGAGTTCGCACCGTCAGCACGTCGGTTAGGCTCGTGTTCGATCCGGATCTGACCGACATCTCGGCTGGAGAGCGACATGTCCTTGCTAAGGCTGTTTGGCACCTTGGCGGTGCTGAGTGTGATGGTGCTCGCAGGAGCGTGCGGGAACGGCAGTGAGTTGAAAGCCGACGCCGGTGCCGACTTGTCGATCAGGGTTGGAGATCCCCCTACCTTCGATGGTTGCGGGTCCAGCGGCCAGATTCAGAACTACAAATGGGTCATCATCGAGGCACCGGACCTGATGCTCGGCGACGCCGGCAAGGTCATCCGCGAAGTCGAATCGTCCTGTTCCTTCACGCTCGACGCGACGATGGAAATCCAGGAGGTGGGCATCTGGGTCGTCGAGCTGACTGTCAGCGACGACGATGGAAACACCAGCGACGACACGGTCACGATGGAAGTCTCTCCGTAGGGCCACCTAGCGTTTCCACCCATGGCGAGCAATCACACGGAGGATGTGGTAACCAGCCAAGACCGACCCTTTCCAGGTTCCGCTCACCTTGGAACGCCCGGCTTTCCGAGTCGACCAAGTCACCGGAACTTCGACAATGCGCCCCCCGCAACGAACACCTTTGATGGTCATCTCGGTAGGCCAACCGAATGTCATCTCCTGCATATCCAGACGTTTGAACAGTGTCGAGCGGATTGCTCGGTACGGTCCGAGGTCGGTGACCGGAAGCCCGGACATCCGCCGCATGATCGCCGCCGTCAGCCAGTTGCCGAAGCGCTGGTGAGGGAGCATCGCTCCTGCTGCTATGCGCCCAAGGACTCGCGACCCCAACACGAGGTCCGCTGTGTTGTCCAGCAGCGGCTGCAGCAGGGCGGGCATCTCGTCGGGCGCTGAGCTGTGGTCACCGTCGATGAACACCAGCACATCGGCGCCTCGCGCCAATGCCGCCGCTGACCCCGCCGCACAGGCATAGCCATAACCGCGACGAGGCTCCGATACTACGACCGCGCCTGCCGCAGAGGCGCGAGCTGCTGTCTCGTCTGACGACCCGTTGTCGACAACAATCACACATTCCACAGGTTGGAGGCTGATCGCCTCGACGAGCGACTCGATGTTGTCCCCCTCGTCGAGCGCCGGCACGATCACAACGGTCGCCAAGCTGTCGGACACCCTCAATCGCTCCTGTCGCCTCGCTCGAAGAACCGACTGGTGTGACTCGCCAGGGGGGAACCGGAGCGAATCTCCGCCTCGAGCCGCTCCAAGTCCTCCGGCTCGTCTACGTCATACCACCTGGGCAGCAGTGCCACGCGAACGCCATCGCTTTTTGCGAGATCGAGGGTATCGGCGAGGACCCGGGACGTGGACATCTGCACCGGACGGACCAGCCGTGGGTAGGGGCGCTTCCAAGCGATCAGGTGATAGCCGCCATCTTCGGACGGGCCGAGCACCATGTCCACGGCTTCGTCCGCAAGCAGATCGAATGCTTTTGTGACGTGCCACGCGGGGAGTGTTGGGACGTCGCTTCCGATGGCCGCCACATGATCGAAGCCTGCGGTGAGGCAATGGGTGAGGACGTGGTCGAGGCGCTCCCCGAGGGTCTCGCCGACCTGCGTCACATGGGATATGTCAGGGGCGATGCGACGAAAATAGGCGTCTGCTTGAACGGGCAACACCGCAACGAAGCTCTTGACATCCGAAAGCGACCGGGCCAGGTCCAGCGTGTCCAGAAGAAAGCATTCGTAGATTCTGGCGGCCTCGTCCGGACTGAGGCGAGGCACAAGGCGCTGCTTTGTCACACCGGGCTCGGGCCGTTTGGCCATCACGATCAGAGCACGCCGTAGTCGTCTCATACCTCGAAACCGGGTGCGTATCGGAGATGTCGGATTGGGTGCCGCCTATTCGGCACCCGCCGCCGCCCATTGGGATCGTTCCAGTCGAAGCTGCTCGGCGCGGCCCCTTCGATTGCGGAACACGGCGATGGACTCTGCTGCTGTTACTGCGGCCACCGTAAGCAGACCCACTCCGAACAGTGTCGCGTAAAGCATGATTCCCCAGGTCCCGGCATTGAAGGCCAGCCAGGCCGTCGCCAGGCTGTAGAACCCGAGCGCCAGCTCGAAGAAAACGATCGGGTCGAAACGGAGCTGGTAGCGCTGCTTCATCCAATTTGTCGGGCTCGTCGTGGTCTCACGGATCCCGAACTTGGCGGTGCGCTCGAATTCAGCGGTGCGACGACCGACGATTCCCGCTGCGGCTCGAACCGTGTTCAGCATCAATCCCGATCCAAGGACTGTGACTGCCAGGATGCGGGGAAGATCACGCCACCACGCCCGACCGAGCTGGCGTTGCCCTGTCGCAAAGAAAATCCCTGGCGCCAGCGAAGTCATCGCAAAGAGATACGCAAACCCAAACAAGGTGCTGAACCTTGCGTACTCGAGGGACAAAGCCACCACAAGTGGATAGACGAGTGTCAAGGCGAACAGAAGGAGGTGAACGGTGTATCCGAGCAGGTGGGCGGACGCCTGCGCCTTGATCGCGGGGCGAGCGTCCGATCGCCAGACCTGAGGAAGCAACTTGATCGCACACTCGAGGGAACCTCTCGCCCAGCGATGTTGCTGACGCCGAAACCCGGCGAAGTGGGCGGGTAGCTCGGCCGGGGCCACCAGGTCGCCAACATAGCGCCCCCGCCACCCCTTGAGATGAGCGCGATAGGACAAGTCGAGGTCCTCGGTCAGGGTGTCGGCGGTCCAACCACCGGCGTCTTCGATCGCAATACGGCGCCATATGCCGGCGGTACCGTTGAAGTTGAACCAGTACCCGCGGAGGCCCCTGGCGGGCTGCTCAACCATGAAATGGGCATCGATCGCCAGCGACTGCACTCTGGTGACCCATGAGTAATCACCGTTGAGGTGGCCCCAGCGGCCCTGAACGAAGGCCACGTCCGGTGATGTGAAATGTGTGATGGCTCTGGTCAGGAAATCAGGCTCCGGGACGAAGTCCGCGTCGAAGATTGCGATGAATTCACCAGTGGCGCTCTTCAGTCCCTCGCGAAGGGCACCCGCCTTGAACCCCGAGCGATCGCGGCGGCGAATGTGGACGATATCGGTGCCCTGCGCCCGGGCCTGACCCACAGACTCGGCGACGATGGCCGAAGTCTCGTCTGTGGAGTCGTCGAGAACCTGAATCTGGAGCAGGTCGTTCGGATAGTCGAGTCGGCATGCGGCCTCGATGATGCGAGCCGAGACATAGAGCTCATTGAAAATGGGCAGCTGAACCGTGATACGTGGAAGCGAACTGCCGGGCGCGGTGTGCTCTTCGCGCGGTTTTCCGTTGCGCCAGACCAGGATCGAGAAGTAGATGAAATTCGCTCCAAACGCAAACAAAGCCGCCGAGGCGAGAAGGTATATGACTCCTCCTGCGATGAGGATCGGGTTCACCGCTGTCCCTTCACCACAACAGGTTGTACGGAGAGTCTCCGCGAGTGCGTGCTAGCCACGCATCCACACCGAGCCTTCTGCCTCCGTAGCCCACGAACACCGCGATGGCCGTTACGACCAGGAGCACATAGGTCCAGATCCATTCCTGGCCCCCAAAGTACCCGAGGAAGATGTTGAAGAAAAAGAGCACGGCAAGGAGGCTGAAGAGCCGGGTCAGACCTCCAACGAGCAAACCCACCCCCATCAGCAGCTCGACGACGAGCTGAAAGCCGCCGTAAACCCCGGCAACCGGTATCACAGCTGCATCAAGAAAGGACTTGTACGCAGTCAGACTGCTGCCGTTCCCATTCTCTGAGTCGAAGAGCGAGTCGAGGAATGAAGTGAGTCCCTCCGCTGTGTACAGACCCTTGTCGAGATTCTCCAACCACGTCACGAGGATGATCACGCCGAGCGTGATTCTGAGGATTGTCGCGCCGGTCGAGCCGCGTGTGCCGGCGTTCATTGTGATCCCTTCTTCCATTGCCGAGTATGACGATAGAGGGGCGCTCCTGTCACGTGAGCCGGTGTTGCCACGAGGACGCGGCACCCCTCGATCGAAGCCATCCGTCCACCCCCCACACTCGCCCGGCGGCCCCAGTCAGGAAAATGGTGTGCCACATCGCGAGCATCAGGTATGACCAAACCCACTCTCCGGGGACTTCGAGCAGCCCGATGCCGAGGTTGATCGACATCAATAACCCGACGAGTGCGCCGAGTCTCGTCCAGGTCCCGGTTAGCAGCGACAGCCCGACCGATAGCTCTGTGACAAACAGCAACCAGGCGAACAACGTGAAGTTCGGGATCACCAACGACGAGATGAGGTCTCCGTAAAGCTCGAATGCGGCGTGTTCGACTTCGAGATCGAGCCACTCGCGGAGCCCACGCCCGGAGTTCGGACGGAAGTCGGGCGGCAACTTCCAGCGCAGGGACGTCAACCAGAGGACGCCGATCAGTATTCGGCTGACAGCGATCGCTCGCAGCAGGACGCGGTCATGCGGTTCCGGCCGGTCGGACGTGTTGGAGTCGGTGCCGTTGAGCATGCCGATGTCAGTGCCTACCTCTCACCGCGCTCGTCACCGGGAATCAGGTTGGAACCGGCGAAAAACCGAGCGACGTCGGCGTCAGCGGGTCGCTCGAAGAATTCCAACGGCGAGCCGACCTGGCGGATCCGACCGTCGATCATCAACGCAATACGATCTGCCATTGCGACGGCTTCGAGCTGGTCGTGGGTCACCAGCACGGTCGTAATCCCTATTTCGCGCTGGAGATGGGTGATGGTGTCTCTCATCTCGGCCCGGAGCGCAGGTTCCAGGCTGCTGAGGGGCTCGTCGAGCAGCAGCAGCTCGGGGCGGACGACGAGAGCGCGAGCCAACGCCACCCGCTGCTTTTGTCCGCCACTCAACTCGTCGGGCCATCGATCCTCGAAGCCGGAGAGCTGCACGGCAGCGAGTGCATCGCCGACCCGTGTTTGCCGATCCTGTCGATCTGTCTTTCGCATACGGAGCCCGAACTCAATGTTCTCGCCTACCGTTCGGAAAGGGAAAAGAGTGTTCTGCTGGAACACCATGACGACTCCTCGCCGCTCCGGGGGGACGTCCAGCATCGTCTGGCCGTCGAACAGAACATCTCCGGCGGCCGGGCGAATAAGGCCGGCGATGAGGCGCAGAGTGGTGGTCTTTCCGCTGCCTGAAGGACCGAGCAGCACCATCAGCTCGCCGTGGGCGACGGTGAGATCGAGACCGGCCACGGCGCGAACGCCGTTCCCGTAGGTCATCTCGAGGTTTTCCAGGGCCAGCGTCGTCATTGGAGACGCATGCGGCGTCGCTTGGATCTGTCGGCCGGTTTGCGTGGGCAAACCCATGTCCCACTGTTACCACCGGCTAGACGCTGCGTTGGAATCATGGCCAAATCTCCATCTCTCCACCGAGCGGCAGGTCGATGATCCGGTCAGGCCCGGTAAACCAGCGGTCGTAGATCATGGCATATGTACCGTCTTGCCAAAGCTCCTGGAGAGCGAAATTGACCTGGTCCCGCCACGACGAATCGTCGGCCGGCAGCCCGATCCCGAACTGCACACGATTGTGACCACCGGGAAGAAGTGCCAGACCAGGGTCCCCGGCGGCCAGGGAGAGCAACGTGATGTTGTCCTCTGAATAACCCTCGACAGCGCCGTCGCGAAGGGCCTGCATGGCGGCGAGCTTGTCGTCGAACTCAACAATCTCAGGAGCTTCTCCTCCGCGTTCGGCGACATATGCCCGCCACGAGGGAATCGCCGAGCTACCGGCGTTGGCTGCCACAGTCTGACCGATCAGCTCATCTATGGATCGGTAGGTGCCTGTCCTGATCAGGAAAGACTGGTTGTCCCAAAAGTAGGTGATGCTGAAGTCGATCGCCTCGTCCCGAGACCGGGTGTGATTCATGCTCGCAATCGACATGTCAACCCGTCGTGCCTGGAGAAAGCTGATCCTCGTCGTGCTGTCAACAACGACGAGCTTCAGCTCGAAGCCGAGCAGGTCAGCGATTGCCCTCGACAGATCAACGTCGAATCCCACCCACTCTCCGCGATCGTCGAGGAAACTCATCGGCGGGTTGTCGTTCCTGACACCAATCCGCACCACGCCGGACTGTTCCACACCGGTAAGCGTCGAGTCGGCTTCATCGGTCCCGCTCGAGCAAGCACTCGCGACAATGCTTGCCGCAGTCAAGACGAGGACGAACCCACGAATTTTCATACGCGTAACCCGGGATTTACACACATTCGAAACAGCCGGATATCGGGGAGTAGTCGATTCACAGCCGACTGCCGGTCTTGGCTGTCGGGATGGCAAGAGAGCGAACCAGGTTGCCCGCCTGGTACCGACGCTCACCTCTCAGGGCGAGCCGCGACACGGCGAACGCCACGACGAAGTACAACAGCCCGACGGTCAGATATGTCGCCACCCAAAACGGGGTATTGCCGACGTCGCTGCCCAGCACGATCCGTGCTGTGGTTGTCAGCTCGGCCACACCGATGATGACCACTACCGAAGTGTCTTTGAACAGGGTGATTCCTTGACCGGATAGTGCGGGCTGCATCACTCGCAGGCTGTATGGCAGCTTGACGAGGCGATAGACCTGCCATCGGGAACCGCCGATCACCCGAGCCCATTCGACCATGCCCACCGGCACGGAGCGCAGCCCGGTGCGGATGATGTCGGCCTGGTAGGCGCTGCTGTAGAGGACGAGCGCGATGACGGCGGACCGGAGCGGAGTGTTATTGAGGCCGAGGATCGGACCACTGGCTACCAGCTGATGGATGATCAGAACGAGGAGGATCAGCGGGATTCCGCGAAACAGGTGCACGTAGCTGTCGGCAAGCCGCCGGAGCGACCGGGATCGGGCATCTTGGGCGGCGGCCACCACCACGGCCACGGCAAGGCCAACGCCCAAGCCGGCCACTGCCAGCAACACGCTCATCACCAGGCCACCCGGCCGCTGCCCGGGAAAACCGAATAGCAGGTGCGGGAGGCTGTCGAGCAGAAAGTCAATCTGGTCTGACATGCATCCTCCCCCGATTCAGCCTGATGTCGACGCGCCGAAGTAGCCCCGCCATGACGGTGGAAAGCAGCAAGTAGACCACCGCGGCAATCGTCAAGAACTCGACCGCGCGGAAGGATTGCGTGATCGAGGCCTGCACGGTCTGGAAGAACTCGGGAACGGCGACGAACGAGGCCAGGGCCGTGTTCTTCATGTTGTGGATGAGTCGCGTTGTGATGGCTGGGAATGCGGCACGGACCCCTCCAGGGAGGAGGACCCACCAGAACAAGGCAAGGGTGCCTGCCCCGAGCAGTCGCGCCGTTTCGATCCGCTCACGTGGGAGTGTGCCTACACCAGCCCGGAACAGCTCGGCCATGTGGGCGCCGGTGTTCAGTGTGAGACCAAAGCAAGCTGCGAGTGCGTAGTAGGGAAGGCTGAGGCCGGTCGCCGTCGTCAACCAGGTCATGACAGAGTTGTCGAAGAAGAGGAACATCCTGGTGTCGGCAGGGAAGAGGCTGGGGAAAGCGAAGGCCCAGAAAATGATCTGGATCAGCGCCGGGATGTTGCGGAACACTTCGACGAATGTCCCGGCGGCACTCCGAATGAGCCGGTTGGCGGAAAGGCGAAGGGTGCCCACCCCGATTCCCACCACGAATGACGTGATGGAAGTAACCACGGTCAGCGCGATAGTCAGGGTAAGTCCGGCGAGCAGCAAGCTCACGGTTTCGGGGGTGAGCGATTCCCTCACCCTCTCTCCACCATCATTCCTGGGCCACCGGCCTGCGGTGGGTCATCCGGACCGCCGGGTGTGGCCCGCGCTCAGCGCGCCTCGATTCGATCGGCTCTGTTCTGTGGGGGTGCGTGCAGGTCCTCACTCACGGTGGGAAAGAATATGTTTCGCTTGCTTCACAAGCTGTCCCGCACTTCAAGTAGAGGGATGTCCTGCCGAGACAGTTCGTTTAGCCCTTCGAAGGGGATGGCGGCGCCGATTGCCTCGGAGGCCTCCGCCCACGCTTCGAGCCAGCCCCGATCGATAGCGTCGACGTCGTCCACCATTCGCAGGCGGGTGACGTCCCAAGTGTCCTTGATCGTCTTCATCTCCTCGGCGACGCTTTCCGGAGAGCGCTGCCGGAACCCGTTGCCGTGGACAGCGTCGCGACACCACTCGCAGCCGTACGGGCAGCCACGAGATGTGGCGATGGTCATCGACGAGTACCCACTTTCGTCCTCCCAAACATCGAGGTAGCGGTCCATGTCGATGAGGTCGCGTGCAGGCAGCGGCAATTCGTCGAGGTTCTCGATGGGACGGCGAGGTTCGTTGATTCTCGGCTGACCGTCCCTGTTAAAGGCGACTCCGGGCTCTGACTCCAACGCCGTCGTATCGAGTTCGCCGGCTGCGAAGAGCTCGACGAGGGCGACCACGGTCTGCTCACCCTCGTGATGGACCACGACGTCGACGCTCGGCGAGGCGAGATAAGCCTCGGGCGACACGGTTGGGTCAGGTCCACCCAGGATGACCACTGCGCCATAGTCGCTCGCCATCCTCGCCAGCAGGAGAGCGTCACTCCTCGTGGGCATGACCGCCGAAATGCCTACCAGGTCGGGCGTTTCAGCTTGGAGAGCTTCAGCAAACGCCGACACATCATCGGCGAACGTACCGTCAAAGACCGCGACATCGTGCCCCGCCTCCCGCACATAGGCGGCGAGGTACAACAGACCGAGCGGAAAGTACGGGCTCGCCGCTGCGGTCTCCGCCTTGTTGCTGCTCAGGAACAGCGGGTGTGCTAACAAGATCTTTGCCATGGGCACCTCTAGGCGTAACGCCGCTCCGGCACGAGATAGTCCGGCGCAGGACTGTCGACCCATGCGCATGCCTCGGTCTCGTGTGCTTTCGACTGTAGTTGGAGCTGGCTTTTGTCTCGAAGACAGCAGTTTGGACGGTCAGCTCGCCTTGGCGCTTTGTGCGATGAGCATCCGTCCCGCCAGTCCTTGCGGGGCCGGGTCGCGTTTCCTGACGTCCCGGTCACGCAGGTAGCGGGTCACTCCGGCCAAGGCCAGCAAAATGAGCGTGGGGTACCACTCGACTTTCCTCACCCATTCGATCTCGCCGTGGTTCAGGGGGTCCAAGTAAGTGAGGTAGGAAAGGAATACTGCCGCGCTGAGATAGAGCCAAGGTGCCACCTGCAACCAACTCCAGGACCAATTGTACGAGCCAAGGAAAGGGAGAAAGGCAACCACGATCACCAGGTACCACGGATGGAATGTCGGTGTGAGAAGCGCATACGCCATCAACGCCAGCGCCATGAGTCGAAGTGTGTCACGCGGGCTCCCCCGTTGTCGCGCAAGAGCCCACACTGCAACCAGCACCGACACCATCAGGGTCGCCACGATGAAACGCGCCACCCCGGCCGGATCGGCGACTCCCCAACGTTCCAGCCAGCCGGCTAACCAGTGATAAGCGCCGCTGTTGAATGTCCAGCCGCTGTAGACCCTCGCCGATCCAAACAGGCCCGTGCCGTCTGACCCCCCGACGAGGCCCCATCCAGCCGTCAATCCGAAGGGGACCAGGACCGCGGCCACCGTGGTCCCGTAGACCAGCCGCTGCGACCGGCCCCATCTAGGCCACAGGACCGGCAGGAGCAGGAGAGGCAGCGGTTTGGTGAGGGTGGCCAGCGCCAGGATGACGGGTGCCGCCCACTTCGCTCGGGATGCGGGTTGGAGCAGGGTCAAGTACACGGCCAACAGGGCCAGAAACACCATGAGCGCATCGAGATGGGCGCCATGAGCCGCCTCGACCACGACCAGCGGGTTCCAGAGGTACAACATCACCCGGCGCATCGGCAGTGCGGCCATTCGCAACAGCCCGACGATCACCACAGCCGCAGCGAGGTCGAAACCAACCATGACGGTCTGCAACGCCAGCGGTTCGGACGGCGCCACGCTGGCCGTTGCTGCGAATGTCACCTGGGCCACGGGGAGGTAGGGAGACCCCAGCGACGGGTTGTTGGCGAGCTCACGTGCCGATATGTGCAGGGAGTCGAGCTCCGGCGCATCGAGTGCGTACGCATACGGGTTGACGCCTGCGGTAGCGACGTTTCCGTCCCACAGGTACCGATATACGTCGTCGCTGAGAGTTGGCGTCGTGATCAGAAGCAATAGCCGGAAGACGATCGGGATGACCCACAACCAAACCAGGGGCACCGGTCGACGCTCGTTCCACCAGAGCGCCAAAAGAAACCCGGCGAACGCGAGCAGGTACCACCCGATCGTCTGCGGGGTCAGACTCTCTCCTAACGTGCCGCCGCTCGCATCGAGTCGGACAAATCCCCCATAGGCGGCCAAGCCGGCGGCCGCCGCAATCCAGAGGCCCCATTGGGTTCGTGCACCTTCTGCCAGCGCACGTAGGCGAGACGATCGGTCCTTCCAGGGCGGGGAACGGCCGAGCTTCGCCATGAGAAGATCCTGGTGTTGGATCACTCTCACTGCTCACCCAAAGCGGCGATCGACGTGATCAGACCAAGCACGGCGCCCCGGAGGGTATCTATCGAGAGCGCAAACCGCTTCAGCACGATCTCGTGAGTGACGGGTGCGATCTTGCCCTCGATACCAGCGTCATAGTCAGTGATCACAGCGATGTTCACATACTCCATGCCCAACTCACGGCTCAGGGAGACTTCGGGCATCTGTGTCATGTTGATCAGGTGAAAGCCCGATTCCGCGAACCATCTACTTTCTGCCCGTGTCGAGAATCGAGGGCCCTGGACCACAACGGTGGTCCCTTCGTCGTGGACAGACGCACCGGCGGCTCGGCAGGCGGCGATAGCCAACTCACGGTGGGGCTCCGAATACGGGTCGGCGAACGACATGTGGTTGACATCGGGGCCTTTGACGAAAGTAGACGCTCGGCCCCACGTCCGATCGACCAATTGATCGGGTACCACGAAATCCCCGGGCTCGAACTCAGGCACAAGAGATCCTGCGGCGCACGGGCCGATCACATCCGTCACTCCAAGCTCCTTCATCGCCCACGCGTTTGCACGGTAGGGGATGGCGTGCGGCGGCAGCCGGTGGCCCTGCCCGTGTCGGGCAATGAACGCCACGTCGATGCCCTCCACGGCTCCGACCATGATGTGGTCCGAGGTTGGCCCGTAAGGTGTTTCCATATCCTCGGCGCGGGCGTCGTCTAGCAACTCATAGAAACCCGTGCCTCCGTAGACGCCGATCATGCGCCTCCTCCACCAAGCTCTGCCCCCACCGTGAAGTTGTCCTGGTTGCGATGATAGAGCCTGGCCACGGTCGAAGCCGTGGAACCGTGGGCTATTCGAACCGGGTGGCGGTGTCGCTCGTGATCCCCGGGTCAGGCGATGGTGAACTCAACCAGAGGCGCCCCCTTGACCCACCGGGGAAGGATGTGTTCGGCCTTGGCCGGCTCGTTGCCCCAGCTCTCGGTGAGGATTCGGTACAGCACCTTCGCTCGTTGATCTTGGTTGGTGATCTCTTCCGCCTCGGCCGAGACGTCTGCGGTCAGGCCGCGCTTGAGATGGACCGTGAACTTGGGATTGACTTTCATGTTCGCCAGCCAGTCACGTCTGCGGCCGGGCTGACCCGTGATGTAGTAGCTCCCGTCCAAGTGATGGAAGTTGATCTCGATCCTGTGTTGCGTTCCGCTCCTCGCTCCGAGCGTCGTGATATCAATGACGCCGCCGCGGTCAAGAGCATTTTTGACTGCGATATCCACACGGCGTTGAACCGGGGCGAGCATCCGCGTATTCCTCGACTGCCACGCCGGCGCTCTGAGTCAACCGAACTCGACTGGCCGACTACTCGAATGTGAATTCGAGAGGTTGGGTTTGGTTTAGACGGTGTAGGAACCTTCGCTTCTCGACAAGCCCATTCGCGTGGCGGGCATTTCACTCTTGCCGCTATCGGGGGTGTTGACGGCAAGAACCTGGTGTATCGAAGCTCTGTTGGCTTTGAAATTCATAACCGATGCGGCCATGTAGAGCCGCCAGATGCGGGCCCGGTTGGGTCCGGCCAACGCGACTGCGTCGGACCAAGAACCTTCGAGATTCGCCACCCAGTGGGAAAGAGTCTTGGCGTAGTGCTCCCTGAGCGACTCCACGTCTCTGACCTCCAGGCCGAGTTCCTGCATGGAAGTGATGACCCGACCGACTTCATGAAGCTCGCCATCGGGGAACACGTATCGGGCTATGAAGGATCGTTTGGGCAGTGGACCGGAGCCGGAAGGTCGAGAGATGGCATGGTTGAGGAAGCGTCCACCGGGGATCAGCATTTCTCTGATACTGGTGAAGTAGTCCTCGAGCCTCGACGACCCCACATGCTCGAACATGCCGATGCTGGACACTGCGTCATAGGGCCCGTCGCCGACATCGCGGTAATCCTGATATCGGATCTCGATGAGATCGGCGAGACCGGCTTCGGCGACACGGTCCCGAGCTAGTTCGACCTGCTCTCCCGACAGGGTCACTCCCACTACTTCGACGCCGTAGTGAGAGGCAGCATGAATTGCCATGCTTCCCCATCCACAGCCAACATCGAGCAACCGCATCCCGGCCACGAGCCCCAGCTTGCGACAAATCAGGTCATATTTGACGGTCTGTGCTTCGTCGAGACTCGCGTTGCTGGAGTCGAAGTAAGCGCACGAGTAGGTCATCGTCTCTCCGAGGATCAGCCGGTAGAAATCGTTGCTGACGTCGTAATGATGTGCGATCGCCGCTGCATCACGATCCTTGGAGTGGACACCACCACGGACGCGGGCCTCTTCGGGTGGAGGTGCCGGGGGAAAGCCGAGAACCCCAAGTTTGCGGGCTGTCCAGATCAATGTTGGAACGTCTCGAGCACGAAGTTTCTGACGGACCACGTCGGGAGAATCCCCCGCCATGTCTTGAGCCGCCGTAAGGGTCTCGATGATGGAACCCTCGAGATCGATCTCTCCGGCCACATACGCTCTGCCAAGGCCAAGCTCACCCGGTGCCCACAGGATGTGACGGAGGGCCTCCGGCGATTTGACCACGATTACGTTCGCTCCCGGTGTGCCCAGAAAGGAACCATCCCAAAACTGGATGGGCATAGGTCCCGCATCGTTCAAGAGCGCGGTCACCAGCGGTTTCACGATCTGAGCGACTGTTTTTGTCATCGCCACATTGCGAAAACCCGGAATCTGGGCTCCTGATTCCGGGTTTTCGCGACTCGCTGGCCAATCGGTACCGCTTGGCCATGACAGAGATCGGTCACTTGTCCCCGTTCCCGGGGGTCCACAACCCCATCTCGAGCAGCTCCGACCGCTGTCCGAGGGTGATAGCCGCCAACGATTCCGGACCTGATTACGAGAGCTCTTTCGGCTCGGGACCGAACTAGTGGTGTGTCACTGGAACACCTCATACGGACCAACCAACCGGGGTTCTCGTGAGACGAGGCGCTTCCCTATACTCCGGCGGCGCTTCTGATCCCCTGTCATTCCCGGAGGAATTCTCAGCATGACGGACACCATTCTGTACATCGCGCTTTTCGCGGGTGCCCTCGGCCTCCTGCTGGCGGTCTACTACACCCGTGCGGTGCTGGCCACCCCCCGGGGCAACGAGCGGATGGTCGAGCTTTCCAACGCTATCCGAACTGGCGCGATGACTTTTCTGAAGCGCGAGTACACCTGGGTCTCGGTCTTTGTCCTGATCATGGCGGCCCTGATAGCTGTGCTTCTCGACTGGGGCCAACCGTGGGGAGCCGTGGCCTACGTCTTCGGCGCCTCCCTTTCCGCGCTCGCTGGCTTGATCGGGATGCGCGTCGCCACCGCTGCCAACTCCCGCACCACCGAAGCCGCCAGGACGGGTGGTATCACCGCGGCCCTACCCGTGGCGTTCCGCGGGGGAGCCGTTATGGGATTCACCGTTGCCGGCCTGGGTCTGCTCGGTGTGGGTCTGGGATTCCTGGTCTTTCAGCAGCTCCTCGATGACCCCGATTGGGTAAACATAATCACCGCCATTGGGCTTGGAGGCTCCTCGATCGCACTGTTCGCCCGTGTCGGTGGGGGTATCTACACCAAGGCTGCCGATGTCGCCGCCGATCTCGTCGGAAAGGTCGAGGAGGGAATTCCGGAGGATGACCCGCGCAATCCGGCGGTCATTGCCGACAACGTTGGTGACAACGTGGGTGATGTCGCAGGAATGGGTGCCGACCTCTTCGAGTCGTATGTCGGAGCCATAATCGCCCCGATCGCCTACACGGCTCTGGTGTTCGCCGGTCGTGAGTTCCAGGCCGAGGCAATCATCTTCCCGCTGGCGGTGGCCGCACTCGGCATGTTCGCATCGATCATCGGTTCTTTCCTGGTGAAGGCCAAGGACGAGGATCACCTTGCTGCAGCTCTTCATAGGGGTACCAACTTCGCCATGATTGCCACTGCGCTCGGTGTCGCTGGCCTGGCCGCATGGATCTTTGGTGACAAGGTCGACAACTGGCTGGGTATCTGGTTCGCCGTCGTGGCCGGCCTCGTCGTCGGCTGGTTCGTCGGGAAGATTTCAGAGTGGTTCACCTCTGACCACCACAAGACGGTCAAAGAGATCGCCCGCCAGTCCCAGACCGGCGCGGCAACGGTGATCATCTCCGGGATTGCCGAGGGCATGAGATCGGCCGCCTACTCGGTGACCGCTGTTGCCGCCGGTGTCGGAGTCGCCTTCTTTGCCGGTGACTGGGCGATGGGCGAGGGCGGGGGCATCTATGGCGTCGCTATTTCAGCCATCGGTGTTCTTGCCACTCTCGGCATCATTATTTCTGTTGACGCCTACGGCCCAATCGCCGACAACGCCGGAGGAATCGCCGAGATGGCTCATCTCGACCCCGAGGTCCGTAAGGCGACCGACGCACTCGACTCGCTGGGCAATACGACTGCCGCCGTGGCGAAAGGCTTCGCCATTGCATCAGCCGCCGTCACCTCACTGGCCCTTTTCAGCGCATTCACGAAGGCGGTCGACCTAGAACACATCGACATCTCGCGGGTGCCGACGTTCATCGGCTTGTTGATCGGGGGGATGTTCCCGTTCCTATTCGCCGCGCTGACGATGAACGCCGTTGGTCGAGCTGCTTCCCTGATGATCGACGAGGTCCGACGTCAGTTCCGTGAGATCCCGGGTCTGAGAGAAGGCGACCCCGAGGCCAAGGCGGATTACACGGCTTGTATCGATATCGCTACCAGGAGCGCTCTCCGGGAAATGGTCATACCCGGTTCTATGGCCATCGCCCTTCCGCTCGTTGTGGGGTTCATCAACGTCGAGGCCCTTGGTGGTCTTCTCGGTGGTGCGCTCGTGACCGGTTTCCTCCTGGCCATCTTCATGGCCAATGCCGGTGGGGCCTGGGATAACGCCAAGAAGTTCATCGAGGCGGGCGCCTTTGGTGGCAAGGGGAGCGACGCTCACACCGCCGCGGTGATAGGCGACACCGTCGGCGACCCCTTCAAGGACACCTCAG
>SMUX01268289.1_pt1 | contig 15712 bp, 13 predicted proteins | sample 2456431 | NCBI WGS metagenome assembly SMUX01 (sample SAMN11095930, study PRJNA526329) | marine sediment metagenome | biome: Marine sediment; feature: Surficial sediment; material: Deep marine sediment; isolation source: Hadal surficial sediment | place: Pacific Ocean | collected 2014-11 | depth... | reverse complement strand
TCAATGAGCGGGTTGGCCAGGGTGAGAATGCGAGCCGGGCTCCCAGACGGTTCGCCTCTGACACCGCCTGCTCGACCGTCTCTCTCGCACGGGTCGCGTCTCCCGCATCCAGAAGTGCCCCTGCTTTTCTTTCAGCAGAGCTTCTAAGCGCGCAAGACCCAATTCAATAGCTCATCAATTGCATCCTGGCGACTTTACACTGAGCAAACCCAAGCCCAGAGCGGCACCTAGCCTAACTAAAAGTGAGGTTAAATTGAATCGCATCTGAGCAGTCTTAAAAGGGCTCACTGCCAATGAAAGGTAACTCTGACCACTGTCCGCTTTCGGTCCGTGTACAGGAGCAGACAAGCCCCAAAAGCTGCCTAATAAGTAGACCTCTGGGGCTTGAAATGCTTGGGTTATTTAGGCAGTTTAGCTTACGTGTTCTTAGAAGATGGCACATTCCTCAATGCTGAGATAATCAAGCAAGGGTGTGGGTTCGCATATACACGGTTTCCATTTAAGTACATGGATGAGTTTAGACGCTACGAGAGAGAGGCGAGGGAACAGAATAGAGGGCTATGGGGGAAGAGTACATAGCCAAAGGGAGCAGTTAACCCCGATCCGACAAAAATGACCAGGCCACGTGCTCTCCTAGGCCAGACGTTGTAAGGGTCACAGACATTAGAGTCGCTAGTCCCTAACGACACTTCAGGTGAGTTATCGAACTACGGTACAGACAGCTCCGAAGGGCCATCTGATGCCTGCTGGCGCTGATTGCTCCGACCGGTTAATGTCGGATTGGGGTTAATTTTCTGTCATTTACCCCGAACCACAGAACGCTCCGGACGTGAGTCCGGGGATGAATGTTCCAAACTTCCCCGAAGGGAAGCGCCCTAAAGCCACGGACGTAAGTCCGTGGTACGGGGTTTACTCGATGACAATTTTGCCATGCATTCCTTGTTCTTCATGCCCCTCGATAGTGCACAGGAGATAATACGAGCCCTTTTTGACAGGGACAAAATAGAAATCTAACTGCCTGCCAGGGAAGACCTCAAGCGCGGTAAAATATGGCGCCTTGATCTCACCATCAGTATTGGACTGCACTTTTCTACTCGCCACTGCTTTGAAGAAAGCAGTGGCGGTAAAATAATGTTTCTCGGTACCCACATTCTTGATCTCAAGCTTGTATGGGGCATCTTTGTTGAATCGCAAGGGGTCCGGATTAAAAGAATATTCCTTTATTGTCACTGCCACCGTCTCCATTTTAGACCAATCTGTGCCCTTGACTATTTGGGCTGCGTTTTCAACATAGTCGGCTTCGGCTTTGGCAGATGTCATCACGAAACCGTCTACCATTCCAATATGAACTAGTACGAAGAGAAGCAAAGAAAGGAAATTAGGCTTCTTTGGGCTCATAATGGGTCACCTCACGCCGACAATAGTATAAGACTCGGAGCAGCCTTCGCAAGTCGTGAAAATGCTCTGCCAATTGAGCCCTAAGAATCACCCCGTAAGACTCAATTAAAGCGTTTAATTGCGTCCTGAGATGATTGACAAGCCTTATAGCGAGCCATTGTCTTGGGCAAAGGATGGATAAACCTATGTTAGAGATGCTCCTATAACTGCCGACCCCGGGTTGACATAAAAGGCCGTTAACATTTTGGGGTGTCCAGGGTTCGCTTCCCTCTCCAAAACCTTAAGGCCCACGGCAGATGGACGCGGAGGTGGAAGGAAGGAGCGTCCCTATACAAAAAGGCCGATGCCTGTGGTGGGCTGCCGGTCCCAACGCGCTTCCAATTGGGTGAAATAGTACCAGGCCCGCTCCGAGCGGGACGCCAAGGGTTCCTCTGATTCGAAGAGGCGACACTCCGCAGGACTGAAGACTTGCAGTTTGCCCAACGGCCTGGCCTGGGCCGCCTTGCGCGTGTCGTCCTCGAGTATCATCGTGGCGTACAGCATCTCCTCCACATCTCTCGCCCCCACCACCGTCCCATGGCCTCTCAGGAGCACAGCCCGTTTCCTCCCCATCAACTTGGCGACTTTTCCACCCAACGCGGGCGTCGTAATCAAACGCGGGTCCTTGAATACGGGGATCCCGTCCCCGAATATAGCGCCTTGAAGCGTAACGGGGCGGTACGGGCACCTGGCAACGGCGAACAGGGTGGAATAGGGTGAATGAAGATGCGCCACCGCCAGCGCGTCCCGTCGAGCCCTGTGCACGGCCGTATGGATAGACCACTCTTTGGGGACGGACCCCTTGCCATCAAGGACCTTTCCCTCGAGGTCCGCCACCACCAGGTCATCGGGCTTCACGATGGATTTGTCCGCTCCTTTGCTGGGCGAGAAATAGATCCGACCCTTCTCCGGTTGATAGGTGCTCACATGTCCGAAGAGTCCCATGAGCCCCTGCATGTTCATGATCCGAACACACGTGGCAAGTTTCTCCCGTAAGACACTTTCACTAGCCATGAGTTTACATCCCTCCCCTATTCAATATGAATTGGCTCATTTAGCGCGCAAACACACTACTGTATACCCAAGATGGATTCAAATGAGTCTAAATCAAATTCTATTTTGGTAAAAGCCTGGGAGTTCCGATAATCAGGGGGCGGGGAGCAGTTGAAGAGCCCAGCAACCTCTATGAGGACTGCTGAGATGGGCTTCTTCCTAACCAGCCCAGGTAACGCATAACTAGCCGAGATTAGAAAAGGCTTTGCCCGAATCAAGTGTAGGAGCTGCCACTACGAGGTTCTTTTGGCCTTCTCGTGCAAGGGACGGTACTTCTGCCCCTCCTGTCACCAGAAAAGGGTCCTGATGTTCGGGGAATGGATCACGGAGGAGATCCTGTACCCCTTACCCCATAGGCAGTATGTCTTCACTATCCCTAAGATGCTGAGGCCCTATTTTCGATTCGATCGAAAACTCCTGGAAAAGCTCAGCTAGTGCGCCTAGCGGAGTCTGAAAGAGTTTTTCCGTAAGACCCTGAATAAAGAAGAAGCCGTACCACGGGCTGTCATTGCCATCAAGAAGAACCGACCGAGTTCACGGAGGTTCCCCCTCCACTCATCTCTAAGGAGTTAAAAAAACGCTGTTCTTACTTTATCCGGAAGGTCTATGAAACGGGTCCCTTTACCTTCCCCAATGCCGGGGAGACACACCTGGAATCCGGCATTGGCTCTACCCCTGCGGCGGCCCACATCGGGCAGCCGTTTTTCATGCCATTGGCTGTAGGACGAATTTAAATAGTTCATGAATTGCGCCCTAGCCGTCCAACACTCAGCAAACCCAAGCCCAGAGCAGCACCGAGCCTGAGTAGAATTGACAAATTGTCACCCCTGGAAGGGCTCAGCCCAGAAGTGAATCCTCCACTCACTGTCCGCTTTCTGTCCGGGTGTCGCTGCTGACAAGCTCTAAAGTCTGCTAAAAGAGCTGCCGTCTAGGTGAAGATGCTCAGCCCTGAACCTCCCACTCTCGTCGTAGACCAAGGGGAACTTGACATGGTCGCGGCTCAGTGTTAGTCGGTCGCCAATTGTAAGTCGGTGAACCCTTAATATAGTGAGGGGTGTATCTGAAACAATCTGAGCCTTTAAGGGGAGGAGATGACCCATGCTAAAGTCTGATAAAGGAGAATATTTAGAAGTAGACGGGCTAAGGACATTCTACATAAAAATGGGCACCGGCTATCCCTTGTTGTTGATCCACGGTACATCCCCCGGTGCCTGTGCGCTGACTAGCTGGGGGATAAACATAGAGCCCCTTGCCGCATTGGGCTTTACGGTAATTGCCTTTGACCAGCCAGGTTTTGGATACAGCGATAACCCCAAAGACTACTCGTTAGATTTCAGAGTGGCTCACGCAAAATCGTTTATTAACAAGTTGCAACTCGACCACTTTCATTTGATCGGTAACTCCCAAGGGGCCTATGTGGCTGCGAAAATAGCGTTGGAGGATGAAAGAACAGAAAGGTTAGTCCTCGTGTCTAGTGGTACCATAGCACCTCAAGGCTCTCCCGAAGCTCAGGCGCTTGCCAAGGAACATGCAGCACACCTGAGGGAATACTCTCCTTCGCTGGAGAACGCACGAACTCTCACCCTGGGGACCTTGTTTAATGAAAAGCTGGTCACCAATGAGCTGGTTCAGTTACGTTATGAAATGAGCACGGGAAAGAATTATGAATCCCAATGCGAACGACGGAAGGTTCCGTTCCCCAAGCCGATTCACGACCAGCTGCGTACCTTGAAGGTAAAGACCCTGATCCTTTGGGGCAACAATGATGGTGGGGCTGCAGTGGAGCGCGCGCTTCCACTGTTCCAATTGATTCCCAATGCCGAGCTCCACATTTTCGATAAGTGTGCCCATTGGGTGCAGTGGGATCAAGCCGCGAGATTCCACACGATTGTGGGCAATTTCCTCAAGATGTAGCTTCACGACCCGACCAGGTCGCATCACTATTTGACAGACTGGGCACCGTTTGGTATCCAACTCCAGTCCATTTGTGACTCCTACTATAAGCAAGGGAGGAGATATCTTGGCTAATTCAGTTCCTACAACAACCAAAGAACAGAACGAAATCCTTACACGGGTCGATCCTGGTACCCCCATGGGAGAGCTGCTTCGCCGTTACTGGTGGCCCGTTGGTTTTTCAGCCGATCTTAAGGAAAAACCCACATTTATCCGGCTCCTTTGCGAGGATCTCGTGCTCTTCCGAGACGGTAAGGGCCGAGCGGGGGTCTTGGGGGCACTCTGTGCCCATCGGCGGGCGAATCTGTGCCTGGGCAACGTGGAGGAGAGTGGCCTAAGGTGCCGGTACCATGGTTGGCTGTACGACGTTAACGGGTCGGTTTTAGAGATCCCTGGAGAGCCCGCTGGGAGCGGGCTCAAGGAAAGCATTCATCAACTCTCTTATCCAGTGGAGGAGTTGGGGGGTATGATCTTTGCCTATCTTGGACCCCAACCAGCACCGCTCTTGCCGAGGTTCGACTTCGTAGCGGGTGAAGGGGAGAGGTATGTCAAGATGACCCGTTTCATGCCTAGCAACTGGCTTCAATGCGTTGAGAACGGCATTGATCCTTTGCATGTCAGCTTCACTCATCAATCTGGTTTGGCTGATTTGCATATGGAACCCGAGTTTGAGTTCGAGGATTCCGAATGGGGGTTTGTCCATAAGACCTTTCGACCAGGGTCAAAGGAAGGCACATTCAATTACCGTGAGCACCACATGCTGATGCCAGGTATCAGTGTTGGAGGAAGCCCAGGGAGAATGCTTGAGGGTGGAGGTGGGACACCCGTAACATCAGCCCGATGGAGCGTGGCCCTCGATAATACGGAGACCTCTCTGTTACGGGTCACCTATAAGCCTGCAGACAACCCCGGCAAATTCAAGAGCGATCCGTTTCTCGGGGTTGGACGGCCGCTTCAGATCGAACCCTACAGGGAATACAAGGGATCTGACAGGCCCGTGCTTGGCTATTCCATAGGTCGCTCAGTTCCTGAAGAAGACGCTGCGATAGTTGGCAGCCTAGGCCCGATCGTCGATAGGGAGAACGAACATCTCTCGCCTGTGGTCGACGCGGGCGTAATTACCTTACGGGATATGTATTTAAAAGCGATTGAGACCGTCCGGGCGGGGGGTGACCCGCAGGGCGTCATAAGGGACAAGGCAAAGAATGGGCTTATCGTGATACCTGCCTATGAAAGATGGATCTCTGCGGATGAGCGCAAAAAAATGCAAGCATAGCCTGAAAATACGTCGAGAGGATGAGAATTTAGGGAAAGGAGAATATTTTATGTTTTTCAAAAAACTCTATGAGAGTTTAACCAGTGTCATGTACATAATGATCGGGATGCTGTTTTTAGGGGTGGTTGGTCCTCGCATCACACTGGCAGCATCTGTTAGTGAGTTAACCGCTCAAGCAAAAAAAGAAGGGGCGATGAACGCCACGATCACCAGCTCCGTGAAAGGAAAGACGATTGCAAAACTTTCGGCGGCCTTTAAAAAGCGGTTCGGACTCAACGACATCGAGGTCACCATTGCACCGGTCGGAGACACCCGGCACTACCCCAAAGCTGCTGCGGCAACAAGGGCCGGGGGACGACCAACCTATGATACCCTCTCCGGATCAGGCCTTAATAACATAATGCTAATGAGCCTAGGAGGAGTCCAGAAAATCGACGGTTGGCAGGCCCTCCTCAAGGAGATGCACCCGTTGGTGAATTCTGGGAAGGTTCAGTCCAGGCAGATAAGCCCTACGCCGTTTACCGGACTCGCCTTCCAGAATTACGCTCGGATATGGTCGCTGGCATACAATCCCAAGCTCATCTCGAGGAAAGAATTGCCGAAAACACACGCAGAGCTCGGTGACCCTAAGTACAAAGACAAGTTTGTCCAACCTCCCTTTTCAGCTAACTGGGACATCGGGATTCTGGTTTTCCCCGATATTTCAAAGGAAAAGTGGCTTGAAGTTGTGAGGAGGGCAGGTAGGAATGCGGGTGGAGTTGGGTTCCCCGCAGCTAACATGCAGCGGCTGCTGATTGGCGAGTACACCTTTTCGCTCAGCACGACGTCTGACTATATGCGCATCAAGTCCAAGGATCCGAACGCCCCTGTGGAAGTTGCTTACTTTACAGATTACAACTCGGTGTCTAGTGCCTATCATGTAGTGCGCAAGGGTGCGCGTCATCCTGCGGCGGGCACACTCTACGCCCTGTGGATGACGACACCAGAAGCAGAGGCAATTTGGCAAGCTGATATCTTTAGGCCCCAATTTCCGTGGGGCCAGAGCAAGATGGACAGAAAGGTCCGGCAATACCTCCGGGATAATAATGCGGAGGGAACTAGCTTTCTGGCAAGTGATAGAGGTGTAAAATTATTGAAATGGTATGGTACTCCAGAGGGTAGGGGTTACAGGAGTGCTCTTAGCCGGGCCATCAGAGGTAGATAGGGTGCGGGAACTATCGGTCCTCAGGCTTGGGGATTAACACCGATGGAAGTTTATGCAGCGCGTTGAGGTTGCTAGACGGCTTGGGTGGTTTGAGCAGGTTGGCGAGCGGCTGAAGGAAACCCTCGCTCCCATGAGTATCCCCCATGGGTTGCCTCTCGTGTGCTCGTGGCTCATCTTATCCTTCATCGTTGCGCTTCTGCTATTTGTATTCTACATGACGTTTGTTCCTGGGCTCCCTACTGAGCCCGGGTTGACGCTGAAGCACTGGGTTAATATCGCCCACTCTCGCATGCTCACAGAAGTCGTTCCGAATACAGTGATCGTTGGGTTTGGGGCCGTTCTCGTGTCCACGTGCTTTTCCTTGCCCCTGGCCTGGCTGCTAAACCGCACGTCACTGCCCTTTCGCAATACATTCATCACAATGATGGCCATGGTAGTGATCGTACCCGGCTTCATCACGGCCATGGGTTGGATCATGCTGGTTAACGACCGTATTGGCCTTGTCAACAAAGCCATCGGCGGTCTAATAGGGCTCGAAACGGTACCTCTGACCGTGGTGAACAACCCTTTCGGGATCGCTTGGGTGTTGGGGTTGGTGTTGACGCCGACCATGTTTTTTTTGATTTCGGGTCCAATGCGGACACTGGATCCCACGTTGGAAGAGGCGGCGGCAGTAGCTGGGCTGAACCAGTGGCGTACGCTTCTGCGGGTGAGTTCACCCTTGATGTGGCCGGCGACTCTTGCAGGGATGATTTACACCTTTATGACGGCCATCTCCATATTTGAGGTGCCGGCTATGTTGGGTGCGGCAAGCGGTAAGGTCCCGGTCCTCTCCACCGAACTTTTCTACGCAGTGAGGCCGGGCGGGAATGACCTGGCTGATATAGCTTATGGTGCTGCGGGCGTCTACGGAACTCTCATTGCCGTTCCCAGTATTGTGGCGCTGTACTTCTATCTGCGTGTACTGACCCGCGCGAAGCGCTATGAAGTGATTACCGGCAAGGCCTATAGACCACGGGACATGGATCTGGGAAGTTACCAGTGGCTGGGGCTGGGGTTTGTCCTATTGTATCTATCGCTTGCGGTGGTCTTACCCATGACAGTTCTTGCTTGGTCCTCACTGTTGCCCTACCTCATGATGCCCTCTTTTGAGGCCCTTGCAAAAGTGAACCTGTCTAACTACGACGACTTGCTGATTAACCTTGGGGGAATATCTGTTGTCCGAAACACACTGGTGTTAATGGTCAGCGTTTCCCTACTGGTGTTGTTTTTCAGTTTCATGATTTCGTGGCTCGTTGTGCGAGCTAAGGTTCGGCTGCACAAGCTGATGGATGTAATTGCCATGCTCCCCCACGCCATCCCGGGGCTTGCCTTCGCTTTCGCCCTGGTGATGTTAGGGATCGTTGCCTCACTGTGGTTTCCGAACCTACCCTTGGCGGGGACCCTGGGCATTATTGTGGTGGCCAACGTCATTAACCGGTTGTCCTACGGGACCCGCATCACCAACGCCGCCCTAGTTCAGGTGCAACAGGAATTGGAGGAGTGCGCCCAGCTTTGTGGGGCGAGAAATGCCACCATCATGTGGCGGATAATTGTGCCATTGGTCAAACCTTCGCTTGTGTATGCTGGCCTGTGGACAGCCATGCTTACTTTTCGTGAGGTCAGCATGGCCCTGATGCTCAGTGAGAGCCACAATCGGGTGCTCTCGATAAGCGTTTGGGGGCTTTGGCAAACTGGCAATATTGGTATCGCAGCGGCCGGGGCGGTGGTCATGGTGTTGACCATGGGAGTCCTGATGGTGTTCACGTTGCGGTTAGCTGGTAGTAGCGCGGTGCGACAACGGCGGGGGAGCTGAGATGATTCAAGTCAAACAGTTGCGCAAGACCTTCACCACTGAGCATGGTGGGGTTCAAGCAGTACAGGGTGTGAACTTCGAAGTGGAAAGAGGGGAGATCTTTACTCTGCTCGGACCCTCGGGTTGTGGCAAAACCACGGTGCTACGGAGTATTGCTGGATTGGAGCGGCCCGAAGACGGCGAGCTCATTATTGATGGGCGTGCAGTTTTTGCAGACCATGGCAGGACTATAGTCCCGCCCCACGACCGTGGTGTCGGCATGGTTTTTCAGTCTTACGCCATCTGGCCTCATCTGACTGTGTTCGAAAATGTTGCCTTCCCGCTAGTATACGGAAATTTCAAGATCCCGAAGTCAGAGGTCAAACGGGCCGTAAGACGGGCTCTAGAATTGGTGCAGCTTCAAGGGCTGGAGGACCGCCCAGCCCCTTTGCTAAGTGGGGGACAACAGCAACGGGTCGCACTGGCACGAGCACTGGTCTATGAACCTAAGGTGCTTCTCCTTGACGAACCGTTGAGCAACCTAGACGCAAAACTGCGGACAGAGATGCGAATCGAAATCCGGGAGTTGGTAAAAAGGCTGACCATTACAAGTATCTACGTAACCCATGACCAAGAAGAAGCACTGGTTCTATCAGATCGCATTGCAGTGATGCATGGAGGGAAAATAGTACAAATCGGGAGTCCTCATGAGGTCTACGTAAGCCCGACTGATGCCTTTGTTGCTGGCTTTGTAGGAGAGGCGAATCTATTACAAGCGCGTGTGGAGGCTGGTGTACTGGAAAACGGTAGCAGGCTTGTGAGTAGCCCCATGGGTTCCCTAGCCTGTTCTGTTTCGCAGCGGGTAAGTAATGGTGATAAGGTCACTGTGATGTTCCGGCCAGATAGTTTGTCCCTGTGCGAGGCCTCCCATGGGTCCAAGAGTAACGTGTTCCCGGGCAAGATCGAACGGGTTTCTTTTGTCGGTAGCCGGTGGAAATGCCAAATTCAGGTTGGCTCGAGTTCCTTACTGGGCGAGTTCCCCTCGTCCTCCGAGATCAAGCAAGGTCAAGAGGTCACCGTGGAGATTCCGCCAAATCGGGTACGCGTGTTCGTTCAATAGGGATAATTGTTGCCAGACCTCTGAGGTTAGCTGGAGGGATTCTCGCTATGAAGCTCAACCTTACTCTCGCCTGTGGCTTGTATGATCGGACCATGGCACTCCAAATCGGGTCCGTTTCCCCTGAGGGGATTGACCTCAACTACCTTATAATGAACGGTCCAGGAGAGCTCCTCCGACGCCAGGCCCGTTACGCCGAGTTCGATGTCTCCGAGTTTTCTCTCTCCACGCACGTCATCCTCCACTCGAGGGGTGACCGCCGGATGGTGGCAATCCCGGTCTTTCCCTCCCGAAAATTCCGCCACTCTGACATCTACATCAACACAAACGCCGGGATCCGCGAACCAAAAGATTTGGTGGGTAAGAAGGTGGGGGCATTGTCCTACCAGCAAACGGCTGCGGTCTGGATCCGAGGTGCTTTGGAGCACGACTATGGGGTGGCGGCGGATCAGGTGGAATGGCATTTCGGTGGATACAATGAGCCCATGAACTATACTGAACGTATACCGATCACCTTGCCACCCAATGTGCGCACGAAGAAGATTTCAGATCGGTCCCTTAACGAAATGCTAGAGAGCGGCGAGATCAGCGCGCTGATTGGGTCTAGCCCGCCACGGTCGTTCCAAACCGGATCGCCCAAGGTGGCCCGTCTATTTCCCAACTATCAGGAAGTCGAGCTTGACTACTATCGACGAACGGGCATTTTCCCGATTATGCACATCATTGTGATCAAGCGGGAAATCTATGAAAAAGCACCGTGGGTTGCCGTGAGTTTGTACAAAGCCTTTGACAGGGCCAAGGCCGCGGGGATGCGCCGTTTGGAATATGGTGCAACTCTCTTTTGCTCACTGCCCTGGCTCGGAGTGAACCTGCAAGAGATTCGGAAACACATGGGTAAAGATCCTTTTAGTTACGGAGTGGAAGAAAACCGCAAGGTGTTGGAGACCCTCCTTGAATATTCCTATGAACAAGGATTAATCAGTCAACGGCTAAAAGTGGAGGAGCTGTTCGTCCCTGAAACCCTCAGCGGTGTGGATCTCACCGAGATTTAACTCCCCAACGATATTTGTGAACGAGCTGAAAGAAAATTTACCTGCGCCGATGTCAACTGAACTGAGTAGTGCGAAGCAATACGCTTATTTGACTCGACCCCTACCCGGTGGTAGAGTCTGACCGCAAACCCCATTGGGACGGCTTGGAGACAACAACTGAACAGGAGGGATTCCTTGCGATGAAGCTCAATCTCACTCTCGCCTGTGGCTTGTATGATCGGACCATGGCCCTCCAAACCGGCTCCGTTTCTCCTGAGGGGATCAACCTCAACTATCTGATCATGAACAATCCTGGCGAGCTGTTCAAGCGCCAGGCCCGTTACGCCGAGTTCGATGTCTCAGAGTTCTCCCTGTCCACCCACGCCATCCTTCACACAAGGGACGACCGCCGCATGGTAGGGATCCCTGTCTTTCCCTCTCGAAGGTTCCGCCACTCAGATATCTACGTCAACACAAGCGCGGGGATTCGCGAACCCAAAGATCTGGTTGGAAAAAAAGTGGGGACCATGTCCTTCCAGCTGACTGCCGCGGTTTGGATCCGGGGTATCCTGGAGCATGATTACGGGGTACGGGGCGACCAGATCGAATGGTACTTCGGTGGATACAATGAACCCATGAACTACACCGAACGAATACCCATCAAACTCCCTCCGAACGTGAGAACCAAAAATGTTTCAGACCGGTCCCTCGACCAGATGCTGGAGAGCGGTGAGATCAGTGCCCTGATCGGGGCTTTTCCGCCGCGGTGCTTTCAGAGCGAATCGACTAAGGTGGCCCGTCTATTTCCCAACTATCAAGAAGTCGAGCTTGACTATTATCGACGAACCGGCATCTTTCCGATCATGCACATGATCGTCATCAAGCGGGAGATTTATGAAAAGTCCCCCTGGGTTGCCGTGAGCTTATGCAAGGCCTTTGCCAGGGCCAAGGCGGTAGGGTTGCGCCGTTTGGAATATACCGCGAGCCTTTTCTGCTCACTACCCTGGCTTGGGTTACATTTGCAGGAATCTCGGAAACAGATGGGTCGAGATCCTTTTCCATACGGGATCGAAGAGAACCGCCAGGGGTTGGAGACCCTCCTCGAATATTCCTATGAACAAGGATTAATCAGCCAAAGGTTGAAGCTGGAGGAGTTGTTCGCCCCTGAAACTCTCGGTGGTGTCGACCTCATTGAAATCTGAAATCCACTACGACCAGACACCGACTCCGCCAATTCTCTCGCAAATGACAGATAAGGAAGCTCATTGTGAGTAAGGCAGCTAAGGAAATCGCTAAGGAGGAAAGAGAGACCACTCACTCCGGTTCAGCAGCAATTCCTGAACTTCCAGCCCTTGGATTTCGTAACTACTGGTACCCCATTATCGAGGCACGGCGAGTGGGGCGTCGGCCCATTCCTGTTCGTATACTCGGGGAAGACATCGTACTTTTCCCAGGTAAGGGGGGCAAGGTGGCGGCTTTGCTGGATCGATGCCCTCACCGTGGAACGATGCTGTCCCGCGGGAGGATCCTCTTCCCGGGAACCTTGAGCTGTGGTTACCATGGCTGGACCTACAACGAACAAGGTGAATGTGTAGCCGCCATTGTAGAAGGGCCAGAATCTCGATTACCAGGGCAGGTGAGGGTGCGGGCCTATCCCACTGAAGAGCGGTTTGGAATTGTGTGGGCGTTTATGGGTGAAGGGGAGCCACCGCCTTTAGCGGAGGATCTTCCACCCGAGGTCCTGGAACCGAATGTCCTGCCGCTGTTTTTCTTTGAGGAATGGAAATGTGACTGGCGCAACATTACTGAAAACATCATAGACTCCGCTCACCCAGCGATGGTGCACCGCACCTCATTCAATTCCCTGTTTCAGGAGTTTCCCGCTTGCGCCACCAAATACCCAGCAGAATTGCTCCCTGACGGTAAAGGTGTAGTCTCGAAGGCGACAGGGGTCAGAATGCAGGCCGAATACCCTGGGTTGGGAAAATTTCCTGCCCGCTATTGGTGGCGGGTCATAAAGGTGGTGTCCGGCGCCATGTCCAGTGGACTCGTGATGCGTATGCCAGGTTACGTCGTCGTGAAAAGAAGGGACCCCTATTTCGGCATCTGGCAGTCCAATTGGCAATGGCCGTTTCCCGTCGACGAACATCGCGCCCGGATCCTTCTCTTTACGATCACTCATCCCAAGTCACTCATATCTAGACTGGCATTGAAACTGTTGTGGTGGATCTATCACAAGCCTTCTCGTGTTCAGTTCGTCCGCCAAGACAGGTATCAGCTTGAACCTCAGAACTACAGGAATCCAGAGAGGCTTTCGCCGGCCAGTGATTCGGGCGTCATACTATTTCGTAACTATGCAGCGAAGTTTGCTCGGAAACCCGGCTCCACCAAAGGTCCTACCAGCGCTGGAGAAGTCGATGAAAATTCAAGTCCCAAAGCTTAAGTCAGTATCGGATTAGGAGGGAGAGAGAATAACCCAACTTGGACAACGGAGACGAATTATAAATGGAGAGTCAACATTGGGAAAATAACGCAAAAATCGCAGTTATGGTTACACTCATGCTTGAAACCTGGTCCGAGGGTAAAGCGCCCAGCTATTCTTCGATGACCACTCCTCTCAAGCCAGGGACGGTAGACACACAGGGGATTTCCTGGTCCGAGTATGGGGGAAGGACCGGGATCTGGAGGATCATGCGAATTCTGGATGAATTCGGTATCAAGGCCACGGTCTGTGCCAGTGGGAGGTCCGTGGAGCTCTTTCCCGAGGCAGTCAAGGAAGTCGCTCGAAAAGGGCATGAGGTGGCTGGCCACTCTTACACCCAGGATATGCTTCTGTGCTATCTGTCACCGGAGGAGGAGAAAAATGTGATCCGCAAGTGCTGCGGACTTATTGAAGGGGCCACTGGAGCTAAGCCTGTGGGTTGGTTAAGCCCGCGAGGCACGTCTACGGAACACACGGCGGAATTTCTGGCTGAAGAAGGCTTCCTATGGCATGGGGATCACAATGACGTGGACCTCCCCTACGTGGTGGATACAGCCAAGGGTCCTCTTGTTGCCATACCGCAGAGTAACTTCGCCGATAATCGGGTGCTCCGCGGAAACCCGAGGGACTATTTCCAAGTGTACAAGGATACCTTCGATTACCTGTATAACACCGAGCCCATCGGGGTGGTTAACCTTACCGTTCATTCGCACTGGGGCGGCCGCCCTCTCATGTCGGCCATCATAAGGGAGGTCCTAAAATACATTAAGGGTTTCTCCCACGTCTGGTTTGCCGGGCATGACGATGTCGCTAGGTGGGTGATGAACCATCCGGTCACTTCTCATCGATAGATTCGAATCCGTAAGAGACAGCTATTCCTGTTTGGAGTACGGAGGAGTTAAACCGTTGGTGCGAGGCAACACGTTAAGCAAAGTTGGCGGGAAGAATATTTGGTGGGACAGTCCGGCCAGTCCCCGTGAGTTGAGTGACGAGGAGATTCACCGTGTGAGTTCGGTCAACCCCGCTATTATAGTGGGAGCCAATTGAACTCTTTGGGACAGGGGTAAAGAATCCTACTTCTAGGTGTGTATTAGGTCCTACTAACTTGCTGCTGCAGAATTTCCTTGGCCTTGATGCCGTTCTTTTGCATCAGAGCGATCTCTCTTTGGTCAAACCAATCGACAATTGACGGTTCATAGGTTGGGCGTCTTTTAAGCCGTTCGTACCACTCGGCCACGTGCGGACGGTCGCCCCATAGCCAGCTGAGCTGGAGGCAGTCCATTCGGGCCATATAGGGTGCATAACCGATGTCTGCCAATGAAAAGGCCTCGCCCGCGAGCCAGGGTCCACGAGTAAGTACAATCTCCATATTTCGAAACAATTTGTCGAACAGTTCAATAGATTCGCGAGCCAGGGGCGCCTCGATGCCCAGTTCCGTTGTCTGTCGGAGAAATTCGCGGTTCTTCGGATTGGGCTTGCTCGCGATATGCGCTTGCAGTGCCCCGCGGGTTGCAAACTTGTTAACAAACTCCTCTCGCAATGCAATGGCGAAGCTGAGGGTGGCAGTGGCAGGGATATGTATGCCTTCGTCCAGCTGCTTCGTCCATAGGCGCATACGTGCTCTGCCCATGGGATCCTCTGGCTTTAACGGAGGACCCTCGAAGGCCTCGTCAACATATTCGCCGATCACCGTTGATTCAATCACCACATCATTCCCGTTCACAAGAGTCGGTACCACTCCGTTGGGATTGAGTTTGAGATACCTGGGGTTTTGCTGCTCGCCGGCACGGATATCGACGTAGCGGCTGTTCCACTGGATTTCCTTTTCCGCCAGTACCATGCGAGCCTTCGCCCCGCAAACAGACATACCATGATGGTACAGATCAGGTTTCATTTAGAATTCTTTCTTCCGGAACGGATTGCCCTGCCCGCTTTGAATGGAAAGTACAAGAAACGATGCGATTATGTCAACGGGACCCTACGGTAACTCCAGTGACCCTGCTTACTCAAACAGAGTACGCCATTTGGTGTAAAACCGGGATCTGAGTTCGTTGCTGGCCCTGTTCACTTTGGGGAATTGGTCTCTCCACTCCCAAGGTCGGCAGGCAACAATCAAGGCACGGCTGGCTTTGAGGTCTCCCCGATCCTTCCTTTCAGGGGATAGGATAGGGTCAAGCCACGTGGTTGGGCAGTCCGGTTGAATTTCAAAAGAAGTCTCAGGATCGCTCCGCGTTGCAATGGCCCACAGGACCTCTTCCGCGTTGGAAGGGTCAATGTCATCCTCCACCACTACGATTAACCGACACATGCTGTGCATCAGTCCAG
>SMUX01129488.1_pt1 | contig 15713 bp, 13 predicted proteins | sample 2456431 | NCBI WGS metagenome assembly SMUX01 (sample SAMN11095930, study PRJNA526329) | marine sediment metagenome | biome: Marine sediment; feature: Surficial sediment; material: Deep marine sediment; isolation source: Hadal surficial sediment | place: Pacific Ocean | collected 2014-11 | depth... | reverse complement strand
GCCACGCGGTCTCGCATCACGACAAACCGCGATTCGCCGCTCTTCACCGTGATTCGGTCGTCCTCCAAGTGAATTATCTTCCCGACGATGCCACCTGATGTTACGACTTCGTCGCCCTTCTTGAGCCGTGATACGCGCTCGCGGTGGTCTTTTTCTTTCTTGACCTTGGGACGAATCATCAAGAAGTAGATGATGCCGAAGATCAGCGCGAGCTGGAATAGGAAAAACCCGCTGCTGGGCCCAGTGGATTGCGGCGACGATTGTTGAAACACAAATGCCAGCGGCCAATGCGATGTCACGGTGTTCCTTTGCTTTGATAGCGATCAATCCAGTCACGATGCCATGGGGCGAACGTGCCGGCAATGACATGTCGTCTCGCGTCCGCCGCGAGTCGGATGAGAAACCTTACGTTGTGAAGCGACAGCAGGCGTAGCCCCAAAAGCTCCTTGGCCATGAACAAGTGCCGCAAGTACCCACGGCTGTAATCCCGACAGGTTTCGCAGTCACACGTTTCGTCGAGGGGTGCGGTGTCGAGCTTGTGGGCGGCGTTGCGGATGTTGACCGGCCCGTCGGGCGTGAACGCCGATCCGTTGCGGCCGTTGCGGGTCGGAGCCACGCAGTCGAACATGTCGATCCCGAGTGCGACGCCTCGCAAGATGTCTTCCGGCAACCCTACCCCCATAAGATAACGCGGAATCGTGGGTGGGAGCGACGGTTCCAGGGCTTCGAGGACGTCGTACGTGGCGGTGCGTTCCTCCCCGACCGCCAACCCTCCGATGGCGATACCAGTCCAATCGCCCATCGAGAGAATGTGTTCGAGGGCGCGGTGCCTCAGGTCTGGGTAGGTGCCTCCCTGCGCGATTGGCCACAGCGTTTGGCGGTGTTCGGGTGTCTGCTCCAGCAGCGTTCGGTGACGTGCCCGACACCGCTCGAGCCAACGGCTGGTTCGCTCCAATGCGTCCTGTGCCGTGGTCCGATCGGACGTTCCAGGAACGACGTGATCGAAAGCCATCGCGATGTCGGCGCCCAGCGCCCACTGGATGTCGACGGCTTTTTCCGGCGAGATCTGCCGCGTTCCGCCATCTACGTGGGATCGGAAGGTGACCCCGTCATCATCGACCTGTCGCTGGCTCTGCAGCGTAAATACCTGGAACCCCCCCGAGTCCGTGAGGATAGGACCGTTCCAGGCCATGAAACCATGGAGCCCCCCCAGCGCCGTGACGACCTCTTCTCCGGGGCGCACGTGCAGGTGATACGTGTTGCCGAGGACGATCTGCGCTCCAATCTCACGCAGATCGCGCGAAGACAGGGCACGTACGGTGCCGTGAGTTCCCACGGGCATGAAGGCAGGCGTGTCCACGTCCCCCCGAGGGAGTCGTAGCGCGCCAGCGCGCGCCGAACCGCATTCTTGTTGGAGATCGAAGTCGAACATCAGGCGATGGCCATCGCGTCGCCGTAGCTGTACAGACGATATCGTTGCGAAACGGCTTCACCGTACGCGTTCATGACATGGTCGAATCCTCCGAATGCGCAGGCCAGCATCAGCAGAGTGGACTTCGGAAGATGAAAATTTGTCAGCAACCCATCGACGATGCAGAATTCGAAAGGCGGCCGAATGAACAGCTTGGTCCATCCGTCGGCCGCCCGAACCGCTCCGTCGCTTGCCACTGTCTCAAGGACCCGGGCCACGGTCGTTCCTACGGCCCAGACGCGTTTCCCGCTTCTGCGCGCATCGTTTACCACGTCGGCCGTGGCTCTGGGGACGCTGTACCACTCGGCGTGCATGACATGTCGTGAGACGTCCTCGACGACGACGGGTTTGAAGGTGCCCGGCCCCACGTGAAGCAGTACCTCGACCACACGGACGCCGGAGGCCGTGATGGATTCCAGGAGTTCCGGTGTGAAGTGCAACCCTGCAGTGGGGGCGGCCACGCTCCCGTCGACGTGTCCGTACACGGTCTGGTAACGGACCGCGTCATCGTCGGTAGGATCGCGGTGAATGTACGGGGGCAGTGGAACGGCGCCGAATCGAGCCATGAGTTCGGCCCATGTCATTCCCGTGAGCCGGGCGCGCCGGAGACCGCCTCCGAGAACTTCCACAATCTCGAGCTGGCCCTGGTTGCCGAAGGTGACGGTGCGGCCACGCTTTAGCTTGCCCCCGGGGTGCACCATCGCCACCCAGGTGTCGTCCGAATCGGGACGGACCAACAGGACTTCGGCCTCCCGCCCGTTTTCGCGCGTTCCGCGGAGTCGCGCCTTGAGTACCCTGCTGGCGTTCAGCACTAGCACGTCGTCTGGGCGCAAGAGACCTGGGAACTCGCGAAAACCTCGATGCGTGACGGCACCTGATACGCGGTCGAGATGCAATAATCGACTGTGGTCGCGCTCACCTTGCGGGTGTTGCGCGATGAGGTCTGGCGGGAACTCGTAGTCAAAATCGCTAACGGCGAACACGACGGAGAATATGACGGGTGAGATATCAGTATTCGAGGCTTACCGCGAGCAACCGTGCTACGCCTGCTCTTCTCCGAAGATCGAACCTTGTGCAACCTGCGTCGGAGGAGGGACCAGGCCAAAATGGCGGTATGCAGCCGGCGTCGCCGTCCGGCCGCGAGGGGTGCGGTTGAGAAAGCCCTGTTGAATCAGGAAGGGCTCGTACACCTCTTCGAGAGTGCCGGGATCCTCTCCGACCGCCACGGCGATCGTGCCGAGGCCGACGGGCCCGCCATCGAATTTCTCGATGATGGTTTTGAGCACGCGGCCATCCATGTCGTCGAGGCCGTATTCGTCCACGTTCATGCGGCTCAGCGCGTCCTGAGCGACGTCCTGCGTGATGGCGCCGTTAGCTCGCACTTCGGCGTAGTCCCTCACACGTCGTAACAGGTGGTTAGCGACGCGGGGTGTGCCGCGGCTCCTCCGGGCGATTTCCTCTGCCCCTGTTTCGTCGATGGAGACGTTGAGTATGGCCGCGGACCGCAACACGATGCGCTGCATGTCGTCGGAAGGGTAGTAGCCCACGCGCTCGATGAGACCGAACCGGGCCCGCATGGGCGGAGTCAGCATGCCGAACCGGGTGGACGCGCCGATGAGGGTGAAGGGCTCGATTTTCAAGGGCACGGTGTGAGCGTTCGGACCGTCCGCGATCCGCACGTCGACGTGGAAATCCTCCATGGCTGGATACAGAAACTCTTCCAGGGCGGGTCTCAACCGGTGGATTTCATCGATGAACAAGATGTCTCCGGCCTTGAGCGTCGTCAGAAAACCCACTAGGTCTCCCGCCTTTTCGATGACCGGGCCACTGGTGGTTCGAATGTTCACGCCCATCTCTCGCGCGATCAGCATGGCCAATGTCGTCTTGCCGAGACCTGGCGGTCCGACGAACAGCGCGTGGTCGAGGGGCTCCTGACGCTTCTTCGCAGCGTCGATGGCGATCTGGAGGCTTTCCTTGACCTGGTCTTGCCCCACGAATTCCGTGAGCCGGGACGGTCTGAGGGACGTCTCGGCGGAGTGTTCGTTGGACAAGGTTTCGGGAGTGGTGGCGTGTGGGCGGCTCATCGAGTTGTGGCTCGCCCGCGGACGAGGGTCGCGGCTGGCTGGCCGACGCGCCGCCGATTGTGGATAAAGCCTCTTGATGATTGGATCGTCATACCCGGCCGGATGTTGCGAGCGGCGCCGTCCCGCGCGGAGCAGATCCACTCGGCGGATTTCATTTGCCAACCGAGAGCAGAGTGAGCGCGTTTCGGATCACTTCGTCGATGAGCGCCGTTCCGTTCGATGCCGACACCGCACGTACGGCGTCGGCCGACTCGAGTTGCCCATATCCGAGGTTGATCAGCGCCGCCGTCGCCTGCTCGCCGACCGAACTGACAACGCTCATTCCGCCCTCCGTTTTAAGGTCGCGCATCCGGTCCTTGAGTTCCAGTACCATCCGCTCGGCCTTTTTCTTGCCGACGCCGGACACCGTGCACAGTGCTGCGATGTCGTTCTCCGTCACGGCCCGAACCACTCGATCGCCCCCGAGGGACGATATGAGGCTCAGCGCTAACCGCGGGCCCACCCCGGCTGCGCCGAGGAGGCGTTGGAAGACAGCTCGTTCGTTTGGAGCGTCAAACCCGAACAGCGCCCAGCTGTCATCGCGCACGACCAACACGGTGTGGAGGTGCACTTCGCCACCCGCTCTCGGCAGGTGCTCCAGCACGTCGAGGGGGACGGATACTTGATAACTTACGCCGCCCGGCGTGGCGATCGTGACCAGGTCTCCGTCGCGGGCAGCTACCGTACCCCTGACCGCCGCGATCACGCTTCGCTCGTCAGCAAGAACGTCAAGGCGACCGCTACGCCGTCGGCCGCGTCAGAGGGCTCCGGCGGGGACTTCAGATTCAAGAGCTGCCGAACCATGTACGCCACTTGTTTCTTGGCGGCTCCGCCGTTGCCGACGATGGTCTTCTTGACGGTCGCTGGCGGGAATTCCGCTACGTCGAGTCCCGCGCGGGCGGCCGCGAGTAACACCACGCCGCGGGCGTGGCCCAGGACTATCGTGGTTCGCACGTTCTTGGCGTAGAAGATACTCTCAATGGCGAGGGTGTTCGGGTGGTATTTGTCTATGAGCTGCACGACGCCGTCGTGTATTGCATCGAGCTTGTGCCAAAGCGGCTGCTTGGGATTGGTCCGAATGATGCCGCATTCCACAAGCCGGCCGAGTGTGCCGTTCGCCCGCTCGACGACACCGTACCCGGTGACGTTAGTTCCGGGGTCGATGCCGAGCACCCGAATCGGGGGCGTCACTCTCCCGCTGCCGCCAGCGTCTCTGCATCGATGTCGAAGTTGCTGAAAACCTGTGACACGTCGTCGTTGGCCTCGAGCACCGACATCAATTGCAGCAGGCGATCGGCGTCCTTGCCCGTGACCTGCACCGTGCTCTTCGGGATCATCGCCAACGTCGCCTCTTCCGGCACCAATCCAACATCGGCCAATCCTTGGCGCACGCTGTTGAGCGTCATCGGATCGGTGGTGATGATGTACTGATCGCCATCCTTCACTACGTCCTCCGCGCCGGCCTCGAGGGCGGCTTCGAAGGCGGCATCTTCATCACGCTCTTGAGCCCCGATGAGGATTTGCCCACGCCGTTCGAACAGCCACGCCACCGAGTTGGGAGCTCCGAGGTTCCCTCCGTGTTTCGTAAACGTATGGCGGATCTCCGCGACGGTTCGGTTCAGGTTGTCGGTAGTGACTTCCACGAGGATGGCGGCGCCGCCGGGTCCGTACCCCTCATACGTCGCCTCTTCGTAGCACACACCCTCCAAATCGCCGGTGCCCTTCTTTATGGCGCGTCCGATGTTCTCGTGGGGCATGTTTTGGGCCTTGGCCGTATCGACCGCGAGCCTGAGCCGCGGATTCCCTTCGGGGTCGCCGCCACCGGCACGGGCGGCGACGGTGATTTCTCGAATCAGCTTGGTGAACTTCGCCCCGCGTTTGGCGTCCAACACGGCTTTCTTGCGCTTGATCTGACTCCACTTGCTATGACCGGACATGCCGCTCTCTTTGCTGTCTCTGCTGTCACAATATATGTGGATGTCTGTGGTGCGTTGGCCCGACGGCGCCGCCGCCGGTGCCGAGGTGACGCCCGGCCCGTCGTGGGGTGGCGATGGGGATCGACGTGCGTGGGTGAGAGAAACGCGCGCAGATGGCTCTCATTTGTCGGGATCGAGCATGTCTTCGAACCGCATCCACTGATGGTAGAAGTAGAGGTCCACGAAGCCGGTTGGCCCGTTGCGGTTCTTAGCGACGATCAACTCGGCAGCACCCTCGACGCCGCCGCCCGGGTTGTACATCTCCTCACGATAGAGACCTAGCACGATGTCCGCGTGTTGCTTCACTGAACCAAGGGCGCCGAAATCGTCGAGCGTGGGACGCGGGTCGGCGCGGTCCTTCTCAAGATTCGGGAGTTGGGCCACGAGCAAACACACGATTTGACGGTCCAGCGCGAGCGCCTTCAACGCCCGTAAAGCCGAAGCGTTGTCTTCCTCTTGCGTCAGCTTGCCGGACGGGGCCGGCAGCAATTGGAGGTAATCGACCACGATCATCTTCGGGTGATGCTGCCACGCCGATGCGAGGGCTTCATCGAACTGGCGCCCTACGATGGGATGGATGTGGAGAGGGAGTTCCTGAAGCCTCAACGCAACGGCGCCCATCGCCGAGCGCGTTTGATCGCTCAACGTTGCGGACCGAATTTGATCAATCTGGGTGCGGCCATCGATGGCCATGGCGCGCTCGAAAATGCGGTCCTCATCCATCTCTCCCGAGAAGAAAACGACGGGGGTGCCCAGCGAGGCGCTGCGGATTGCGATACTCAGCGCCAGCGCGGATTTTCCCGATCCCACGTCCCCGCCCAACACGACCAAGTCTCGCTGCCTCAATCCGCCGCCGAGCAAGCGATCGAGCGATGGGAAACCGGTGGGAACCGTGTCGCCCGCGAGATCCCCCGGGGTCTGAGAATCGATCCGCTGGATGAGGCGGGTGACTGAAATGCGTTGGATTCGGCGTGGATCGGTCATGAGCCTCACTACCGAGCCAAGAGCCGCTCCTACAGCGCGACTGCGGCTCGCTGGATTCTGTGCGCGTGGTCGTCGACCGGTGCCGACCTGCTAAATATCTACTTTGGCGTGGAAATCCGCACCTGCTGCGCGATCTCGGCCGCTCGGTCCAAGGCGTCTCCGCAGACCGGCCCGAGGGTCTCGCGGACAGGAGCCACCAGCTGCCGCAGGGCGATCCGCGCTGAGTGGGGGGTGCCTTCGTTCAACCCCTGGAGAGTGCCGGCGATGGCGCGGTGAAGGGGGGGCGGCATCGAGAGGCTTCGCAAGCGATTCGCCAACGCGCTCAGGCGCTTCTGGTGGCCGCTATCGCTCACGGGGTTCGGCGGCAGCAGATCGCCGCACGCCCGGATGATCAACCACACCGCAAACAACCCGTTGCGACGCGGACCACGCATGGCGGTGTCCAGCGCTTCGACGAACACGGTTTCCTGGCGTGCCAAGGCGTCACTCACGGGGTCGGCTCCGGAGGGTTCCGGGGCCCGCGACCGTCGGCGTGTGACGGATCGTGCCCATGTCAACGTTCTTCTCGATCGACGCGCTCTCCAACATGGGGGGGCAAGGTAGAGCAGCCATTCGTGCCTCGCCAGGGTCGCGTTGCTTGGCCGTGCCGGCATCGTGTAAGTTTCGCGACATGGCACGTCCGAGAACGGTTCTTTGGGTAGACGATGAAGTCGAGTCGCTGGCGGCACACGTGCTCTTTCTGGAAGAGCACGGGTACGATGTCGAGTGCACTCCGCATGGTGATGACGCGATCGCACTGCTGCAGCGGCAGCCCTATGGGGTGATCCTCCTGGACGAGCAGCTTCCGGGCAAACGGGGGCTCGAACTCGTGTCCGAAATTCGTGCGATCGATGCCGCGGTGCCCTTAGTCATGATCACCAAGAGTGAGGAGGCGGGCACGATGCGCGAGGCGATCGGGATGGAGATGGACGATTACCTCGTGAAGCCGGTGAACCCCCGGCAAGTGTTGAGTGCTATAACGCGCTTGATAGAGGGTCCGCAGCTGCGCCGCCAGCACATGGCGCAGGATTTTGTGCAGCGGTTTCGCGAACTGGAGCAGCGCCGGTCGTCGGACATGCAGTGGCGCGACTGGATCGAGATCGTTGCCGAGCTTGCCTCGTGGGAGGTGCGCCTCGCTCCTGGAGACGAGGCGGGGCTTCGCGACGCCCTTAGTACGCTGCAGAAGAGCCTCCACCGGGACTTCGGCGATTTCGTGGAGCAGAACTACCCGCAATGGCTCGCGGATCCGAGAGCAGACCGGCCGCCGCTCTCGGTGGATGTCGGTGAGGAATTTCTCGTTCCGATTGTGAAAGCCGAAGGGTCCGTGCTGCTTATCATCGTGGACTGCTTGAGGCTGGATCAGTGGGAGATGCTCAAACCGCTGATAGCTGAGTTCTTCGACATCGAGGTGTCGTACTACTTTGGCATTCTACCGACGGCGACACCGTTCTCCCGCAATGCGATCTTCAGCGGCCTTTTTCCGGTGGAGATTGCCGAGCGGTATCCGCAGTGGTGGGGCGATCGGGATGACGAGAGCCTGAACGCACATGAGAAGGAACTGTTACAAGAGCACATGAGAGATATCACGGGAACAGATATGCCCGTGCGCTACGAAAAGTTGTCAACGCTGGGCGAGGGCGCGGCGATGCTCAAGCGGTTGCCGGCTCACCTTGCGGCGGAGGGCGTCACGGCGCTGGTGTTCAATTTCGTCGATCAACTAACGCATGGGCGCGGTGAGCACGCGATTCTGTATGAGGTTGCACGCGACGCATCCGCTCTGCGCAACCTCACCCGCACGTGGTTCCGGACATCGGCGCTGTATCACGCCCTGCGCGAGGCGGAGCGGCGTCGCGTGTCGGTGCTGTTGACTACCGATCACGGCTCGATCCACTGTCACACCCCATCGACGGTGTTTGCCAAGCGTGATGCGACCGCCAGTCTCCGCTACAAGTTTGGCGAGGACTTACGCGCCGAACGTGCCGACACTGCGATTCTCGTGAAGGATCTTCCTTCATGGGGGCTACCCCATCGAGGACTAGGCGTGCGGATGCTGTTGGCCCGCGGCGATCACTTCTTCGTGTATCCCACCAAGCTTCGCGAATATCAGGCCCGCTACCGTGGGGCGTTCCTTCACGGCGGAGTGACGCCGGAAGAGATGATCTCTCCGGTCGCGTTGTTGACGCCGCGCGGGCGGAGCTGACGTGGGCCGCTACGCGCGGCTCGTTGGATACCTCCAGCCCTACCGGCGCCTGTTCGCGGGCAGTCTCCTGGCTACGGTGGTGGCGTCCGTTCTCGACGGATTCACGTTCGCCCTGTTGATCCCCCTCCTCCGGCTGGTCTTCGAAGTGGGGTCCGCGCTGCCCAGCGTGCCGACACCCGTGGAGCGAGTCGTTGGTTTCGTGACGGGTGGATTGATCGCGAACGCCGGTCCCGCAGCGGCGTTGCGTAATGTCGTATTGCTCATTTTGGCCGCGATCGCCGTGAAAAACGTGAGCGCGTTCGCTGCGGCATACTTCAGCGCGTACGTGCAAGAAGGCGTGATCCGCGACTTTCGTCGTGACTTGTTTGCACACTTGCAACGGCTGAGCCTGGCGTTTCACCGACGGACCAAGTCGGGCCATCTTGTCGGCCGGATGCTGGCCGACGTGGATCAAGCGTCCCTGTTCTTCAACCAGATGTTGCAGTCGGTGGTACGGCATGGCGTCTTGATTCTCGTTTACCTCGCTATGCTCTTCGCTCTTTCCTGGCGCCTCACGCTCGTTACCATGGTCGTTGCTCCGGCAATCGCCGCAGGTCTCAAGCCGATCTTACGCCGAATCAGAGTGCTGTTTGCCGAGGCCGTGCGCGTGCGGGGGGACCTTACGGCGCAGTTGGTCGAGACATTGCGCGGCGCCAAAGAAGTGAAGATCTATGTCGCCGAAGAGTTCGAGACCCGACGGTTTGGTGAGGCGCTGGCGCGGTATCTCCGCAGCATGCTCCGCGCGCATCGTCTCTCTGCCCTAGCGAGTCCGCTGAGCGAGACTCTCGCCGCGGGGGCCTTCGTACTGTTGCTGCTTACCGGTGTCTGGGTCTCGCTGGACGGAACCGCGGTGCGGCCGGAACTGGTAATCGCCTACCTCGTCGTCGCGCTCAGATTACTCTCTCCCGTGAAGCATGTTGCGCAGTTTCCTTCGTTCGCAGAGCAGGCGTTGGCCGGAGCTGATCGGGTGTTCGAGGTGTTGGATCACCCTCCTGACGATGTCGATTCACCGCAGGCGGCGCGCTTTCCCGGGCTCGAGCGCACGATCGAATTCCGCAATGTATGGTTTGCCTATCGTGATGACGATTGGGTCTTGAAGGGCGTCGATCTGACCGTCCATCGCGGTGAGGTAGTGGCCCTGGTCGGACATTCGGGCGCGGGGAAATCGACGTTGGTCGATCTACTGCCTCGGTTCATCGATCCCACACGCGGCGCGGTGTTGTTGGACGGCGTTCCGACCACGAAATATAGCCGACGGTCGCTGCGGCAGGCCTTCGGCGTGGTGTCGCAGGAGACGATCATTTTCAACGATTCGGTGGTGGCGAACATCGCGTACGGAGAACCCGTCGATCGGGAAGCGGTGATCGCCGCGGCACGGGCGGCGAACGCTCATGAGTTCATCATGGAGTTGCCTCGGGGATATGAAACCCGTCTCGGCGAACGCGGGACCATGTTGTCCGGCGGCCAGCGGCAGCGAATCGCCGTCGCCCGTGCCCTCTTGCGAGATCCACCACTGCTTATTCTCGACGAGGCCACGTCGGCTTTGGATGCCACGGCGGAGCGCCTGGTGCAGGAAGCCGTTGCGCGCCTCATGGAAAACCGTACGGTGTTAGTCGTAGCGCACCGCCTCTCCACCGTCTTGAGAGCAGACGTCATCGCGGTGTTAGACGGTGGCCGGATCGTTGAGGTCGGCCGCCATGAAGACCTCGTCCGGGCCGGCGGGCGCTACCGCGAGCTGCACGAGGTGGAACTTGCCTCTCGAGGAGCATGAGCGCGCCATTACCATCCGCTGACTGGTACGATACCCTTCGGAAGCGGCAGTGACGATCAGCTCGATGTCGTTTTGATTCTGCGTCGCAGCTAACCTTCGCGACGCTGTATTACTTTGCGAGCGCTGCGGTGGCGGTGGCACGCTCGGACTGGCAGGAGACTCTTGACCACGATCGACCAGAGTGGAGGCGTGCTGCGCGAACGATTTGAGACGCTCCGCAAGAGCGAGTTTCCGTGGACCGCGGAGACGACATACCTGAACAACGCCAGCATCGGCCCGCTTCCCGAGACGACACGACGCCGAACCGATGCTTTTACCGCCAAGCGTACGGCGCCTCACCTCCTTCCGGATGCGGATCTGCAGCAGATTCTCTGGGATGCGCGAGCCGTCGCTGCCCGGTTGATCAACGCGTCCGTGTCGGAAATCGGGTTGGCTACCAACACCAGCCACGGCGTGAACCTAGCGGCGCGATCGCTGCCGCTGCGCAAAGGCGACATCGTACTCGTCCCGGAGAAAGAGTTTCCGGCGAATGTGTATCCTTGGCTCAGGCTCCGTGACCAAGACGTGCGGGTGGAGTTTGTTCCCCCGACCGAGACTGGCTGGCCCGACGAAGTCCGTTTGCTGGAGCGGATACGGGATCCCAGGGTCCGTGTCCTCGCCATTTCGTTCGTCCAGTTCTCCAACGGGTACCGGGCGGATCTTCTGAGGCTCGGGAACGCGTGCCGCGAGAGCGATGTGTTCTTCGTCGTCGACGCCATCCAAGGTTTGGGACAGTGCCCCTTGGACGTGCAAGCGACGCCGGTGGACATCTTGGCGTGCGGCGGGCAGAAGTGGTTGCTGTCGCCGTGGGGCTCCGGTTTCGTGTACGTTCGCGCCGAACTGGTGCAAGCACTGGAACCGGTGGTAGCGGGGTGGATGGCCTTCGAAGGCACGGACGATTTTACCCATCTCACCGACTACAACCCGAACTTTCATCCCGACGGCCGCCGGTTCGAGATGATCACACTGCCATTCCAGGATTTTCTCGGGATGACGGAAAGCGTGTCGATCCTCCTGGAGCTGGAGGTAGAATCGATCGCGTCGCATCTCCGTTTTCTGCGGCAGCCAATCTATCGACTCGCCAATTCGGGCGCGTTTCGCATTACGTCGCCGACTTCGCCTGAGTGCGATTCGGCGATAACGTGTGTGGAGCCGAAACGTCTCTCTGTGACGCTCGCCCGGCTCGAGCGCGCCAACGTTGTCTGCTCGGTGCGGGAAGGGGCGATCCGGCTTTCACCGCATTGCTACAATACGCTAGCCGAAATGGATCGAGTGGCGGGAATATTGGCAGAGGATTGATGGAGAACTGGCTGACGAACCGGTCTGTTTGCTAGGCGACGCGGACAATTACGTCTTTCTTCTTGCCGCGTCTCAGCCAGATGTAACGGTCCGCCATGAGCTGCTCGACATCGATTGTGTCGTCGCCGCCAGCGCGTATGCCGTTTACGTAGATGCCACCCTGCCGCAACTGACGTCGGGCCTCCCCCTTGGATTCGGTTAACCCGGCCGAGGCGATGAAGTCCACCACAGACGTCGGCATTGCGGTCCGCATTGTGTCCCAGCACGGGAGCTCGGCTGCCAGCATTTCCCACACGGTCGGAGACGCAGCCCGAAGCGTTGCTACATTCTGACGGTCGAAAAAAACCCGCGATGCTTCCGCAGCGCGGTGTTCCGCTTCCTCCCCGTGTACCCGGGCGGTCAGGTCCTGCGCCAATGCTCGATGCGGGTGCCGCGCGCCGGCATCTTGCGAATGCTGTTCCCTCAACGCGTCGATCTCCGCGCGGCTCTTGAAGGTGAGCATTGTCAGAAATTGCTCGACCTGCGCGTCGTCCACGTTGATCCAAAACTGATAGAACTTGTATGGGGAGGTGTCGTCGGCGTCGAGCCACACAGTCCCCTCGGCGGTCTTGCCGAGCTTCTCGCCGCTCGACGTCGTCACCAACGGGGCACAGATACCGTGAGCGTCCCCGCTCTCCACTCGCCGAATCAACTCGGCACCGGCGGTGATGTTACCCCACTGGTCGCTGCCTCCCAACTGCAACTCGCAGCCGTGTGTGCGGAATAGATGAAGGAAGTCGTAGGCCTGGAGTAGCATATAGCTGAATTCCGCGAACGAGATCCCGGAGTCCAATCGTGAACGGATTGACTCCTTCTGCAGCATCGAGGAAATCGTGAAATGCTTGCCGATGTCGCGAAGGAACTCGACCAGAGGGGTTGTCCGCAACCAATCCGCGTTGTTCACCACAGTCGCGGTGTTGGGTATGTCGGAGAAGTCGAGAAATCGCTCGAGTTGGCGGCGCTGCCGAGCGACGTTTTCGTCCACGTCCGATTGGCTCAGCAGCGGGCGCTCGGAGCGCTTGCCGCTCGGATCGCCGATCAGCCCGGTGCCGCCCCCAACGAGGACGATCGGGGTGCCACCAGCACGCTGGAGGTGTGCGAGGAGCATGACGAGGACGAGGTTGCCGACCTGGAGGCTTGGTGCGGTGGGGTCGAATCCCCCGTACCCGGCAATCGGGCCTCGTGCCAGCCGCTCGGTCAGACCGGGCGTCACGTCATGGATCAGGCCGCGCCACGTCAGCTCTTCGATCAGTGTATTCATCGCGGCGAAGGTTACGAAACGCACCGAGCGCTGGCAAGCAGAATCGGTTCTAGCTAGCTTGAGCGTCTGATGGTGTCTCCGGTGAAACCCCTCGTTGCCATGTGGCGCAAATCCAGCGCACGGCGGACCGTCGGCGTCGGCCTGTTCGCCTTCGTGGGTTTGGGGGCCGGCTTCTCGGTGGGTGCCTGGACCCGCGCGTGCGCCGGTTTGGCTTGTCCCTCCATCGGCTACCTCGAGGGTTACCAGCCGGTGCAGGCTGCGAAGTTCTATGCCGCGGACGGTCGGTTGATCGTCGACCTCGGCGAGAGCCGGACGGTCGTTGCCCTGGAGGAAATGTCTGCTGCGATTCCGGCGGCGTTCCTCTCCTCCGAGGACCGCCGGTTCTTCGAGCACAACGGAGTGGATTTCCGTGGATTTGTTCGCCAGTTTCGCAATCTTCTCGTCGGACGCCGGCTGGCCGGCGGATCAACCATCACAATGCAGCTCGCCCGCAACGTGTTCAAAGAGCAGTTGCCAATGGCGGAGCGGAGCATTCAGCGGAAGCTGCGCGAGATACAAGTGGCGCTGGAACTGGAACAGACGTATCCCAAGGAGCGCATACTCGAGCTGTATCTGAATCAGATCTTCATGGGTGGCCGCGCCAATGGAGTGGAAGAAGCCGCCCGCCGCTATTTCGGTAAATCAGCATCCGAAGTCAATGTGGCCGAGGCGGCGACGCTCGCAGCGATCGCGCCGCTCCCGAACGCTTACCAGCCGCGACGTAATCCGGAGACGGCGCTGATTCTACGCAATACGGTCCTCAACCAAATGCGCGATCAAGGGTTTCTCACTGCGAACGAAGCAGAGCGGTGGAAAGCCTATCCCATGCGAGTGAGTTCGCGAGAGGACTTCCTCGGCGTGGCGGAGTACTTCGTCGAGTGGACCCGGATGCAGTTGTATGCCCGGTTTGGTGACGACCTGTTCTCGCGGGGCTATCGCATCTATACCACGCTGGATCTCGACATGCAGATTGCCGCGGAGCGCGCCCTCGAGGACCGACTCCAAGAAATCGAGGCGGGCAACCTGAGACCCGATCGCCCTCTGTACGATTTCCCACACCCGTCATACCAGCAGTACCGCGACAGTCTCGGCGGCCTGATCCCCAAGTCCAACATGACGCCGTACTTGCAGGGCGCCCTGATCACGATTGACGCAAAGACCGGTTACGTGCGCGCCATGGTTGGCGGGCGGAACTATCAGGAGTCCAAGTTCAACCGCGCGACCCAGGCAAACCGGCAGCCGGGATCCACGTTCAAACCGTTCGTCTTTGCCGCCGCCATTCGAGCCGGCCGCCCGGCCAGCCACGTGGTCGTCGACGAGCCGATCAGCATCTACCAACCGCAGACAGGCCAGCCGTGGGAGCCTCGCAATTTCGAGGGAGATTATCGCGGTCCGATGACCCTCAGGCAGGGCCTGCGGCAGTCGCGGAATCTGATCGCCATCCAACTCGGACGGGAGATCGGTGTCAACGCGGTCGTCGGAGAGGCGCTTCGCTTCAAACTCTCCACGCGGATTCCGCGGGTCGAATCGGTTGCCATTGGGACGGGCACGGTCTACCCGATCGAAATGGTGTCGGCCTATACCGCGTTCGCCACCCTGGGCGTGCATGCGGCTCCGGTGGGCATTCTGCGCGTCGAGGACGCCGACGGCAATATCGTGTGGCAACCGCAACAGCGCCTCGAGCGCATCATGGACGAGGAGCACGCTTGGATCATGAATAGCATGATGCAGGACGTGGTGAACCGAGGCACGGCCTTCGGGGCGATTCGGGCGCGGGGCAGATTTAACGCACCCGCGGCCGGCAAGACGGGAACCACCGACGACGGATCGGACGTCTGGTTCATCGGTTTCACGCCCGAGTTCGTGACCGGCATTTGGATGGGGTTCGATCGTCCCCAGCGCATCATGGACGCGGCCACCGGCGGCGGCCTGGCGGCGCCCGCATGGGCCGACTACATGAACGAGGTGTACGCGCGTCGAGCGGCCCCCGCCGCGTGGCGACGGCCGCGGAGCCTCGAGTCGCGTCGCGTGGACCGCTTCACGGGGTTTCTTGCAACCAACTTCTGCCCGCCCCAGGAGGTGTACCAAGAGTGGTACATTCCCGGCACGGAGCCCACTGAGGAATGTCCCTACCATCCGGATCCTTTCCGCTTCGGCGTTACCAGCTCGGCCGCCGACGCGCCGCCCGGTGGTTGGGGTGCGCAATCCCACAACGGCAACGGTGGTGAGGGTCGCTGAGACTGCGGAAATTCAGGTCTTGGGTGGTGACGTGCATGCCGGGCTCCGCAATTTCTGACGGATTGTTGTCGCACGGAATAGCGGGCGCCCACCTCGCGCCCACCGCGTGACGCACGTGAACGATCAATGAAAACGCAACGACACGCACTCATACTGCGCCTCATCCAACGGCACAGGGTCCACAGTCAGGAACAG
>SMUX01010605.1_pt1 | contig 15737 bp, 15 predicted proteins | sample 2456431 | NCBI WGS metagenome assembly SMUX01 (sample SAMN11095930, study PRJNA526329) | marine sediment metagenome | biome: Marine sediment; feature: Surficial sediment; material: Deep marine sediment; isolation source: Hadal surficial sediment | place: Pacific Ocean | collected 2014-11 | depth... | reverse complement strand
GTTGCGACCCTCAAGGCCGCTGCGGCCGGCTTGCCAGTGGTCGGATTTCAGGCCGGCGGCCTGGCAGAAGCGGTCGCCCATGAGAAAACCGGTCTGCTCGTCCCGGCAGAGGATATCGAAGCGTTGCAGAACGCCATCACCGCACTCATCGACGACGATGACATGAGGCAACGGTTCGGGGCAGCCGGCCGCATCAGGATGCAACAGGAATTTTCGATCGATACGATGGCAAATCAGCACATCGATGTGTACGAGTCGGTGCGCGATGACTGAAGACACAATAGTCCACGACCTGGCACAGGCACTGGTCATCGCTTTGAATGCGGCCGGCAAGACGCTGTCGACGGCCGAGTCGTGCACGGGCGGCTGGATCGCGAAGACATTGACGGACATCCCGGGGAGTTCTGCGTGTTTCGCCTATGGAATTGTGAGCTATAGCAATGGCGCGAAGGAGTCCTTGCTCGGAGTCCGGAGCCAAACCCTGATCGATCACGGGGCTGTGAGCGCGGACACGGTCGCGGAAATGGCAGAGGGCGCGCTGAGGTTGAGCGGCGCCGACCTCGGTGTTGCGGTCAGCGGTATTGCCGGTCCCGACGGCGGCAGCGACGACAAACCGGTTGGCACGGTCTGGTTTGCGTGGGCCGTCCGCGGCAAGCCGGGCATCACGACCGATACTGACCGGCAAAATTTCGAGGGCAGCCGTGAGCGCATTCGCCTGCAATCGGTTGTCCACGCCTTGAGAGGCGTGCAGGAGAGACTTGAAACGTGAGCCACAAGAGGCTGTTTTTTGCGCTGTGGCCATCAGAGCAGCAACTCGAGCGGCTGCACGATACGATCGACCCTGTTGTCGGGCTGGTTGACGGATCGCCGGTTGATCGCGGCACCTGGCACGTCACACTGGTCTTTATCGGCAAGTTTTCCGGGCGTTTGATCCCCGAGTTACAGGCCAAGGCGGCCACCATTGCCGTGGAACCATTCCGCCTGTGTTTCGATCGCCTGGAGTTCTGGAAACGACCCAGGCTGGCCTGCCTGGTCGCGGGTACTGTGCCACCTGAACTGAAGCGCCTTGTAACGTCGCTGACCAACATGGTCGCGGACTTCGGCGTCAGCACCGAGAAGCGGCGATTCCTGCCCCACATCACGGTGCTTCGTGGCGCCCGGTTCTTCGATGAGCAGCGTTTGGCGCGAGCGGCGGTGACCGAGTGGTCGGACTTCGACCTCATCGACTCCGTATCGCAGCCGGGCGGCTCGGCATACCGCCCAATGAAACAATAACTTCGACGATTTTCTTCACACAACGCCCCGATTGAGAACGGATGGCCGGCTGTCCTGCGCGGAGCTTTGTGGAATAATGGCGGTCTCACCTCACCCTTCGGATGGCAAACAAGAGATGGACGACAACCGCAAGAAAGCACTCGCACAGGCCCTGGGACAGATTGAAAAGCAGTTTGGCAAAGGCTCTGTCATGCGCCTCGGCGATGATGTGGGTGCAAGGGAGATGGACACCATCTCAACGGGCTCGATCGGGCTCGATGTCGCGCTCGGCATCGGCGGGCTGCCAAGGGGCCGGGTTGTCGAAATCTACGGACCGGAAGCATCGGGCAAGACGACGCTGACGCTGCAGGTTATCGCCGAGGCACAAAAGAACGGCGGCACGGCAGCTTTCGTCGACGCAGAACATGCGCTTGATCCAACCTATGCCGAAAAATTGGGTGTCGATGTTAACGAGTTGCTCGTCTCGCAGCCCGACACGGGCGAGCAGGCGCTCGAGATCACGGACATGCTTGTGCGCTCGGGGGCGATCGATGTGATCGTCATCGACTCGGTTGCGGCACTGACGCCGAAGGCGGAGATAGAAGGTGAAATGGGCGACTCGCACATGGGGCTGCAGGCTCGCCTGATGTCACAGGCGCTCAGAAAACTCGCGGCCAATATCAAACGCTCGAACACGATGGTGATCTTTATCAACCAAATTCGCATGAAGATTGGTGTCGTATTCGGCAATCCGGAAACGACGACGGGTGGCAACGCGCTGAAATTCTACGCATCGGTGCGTCTCGACATTCGCCGCATTGGTTCGATCAAGAAAGGCGACGAGATCATCGGCAACCAGACGCGCGTCAAAGTCGTCAAGAACAAAGTTTCGCCGCCGTTCAAAATGGCGGAATTCGAAATCCTGTATGACGAGGGAATCTCGCGGCTTGGCGAAATTATCGAACTCGGAGTGGAACACGGTTTCATCGACAAGGCGGGTTCGTGGTACAGCTATGGGAATGATCGCATCGGCCAGGGCAAGGAGAACGTGCGCGAGTTCCTGAAAACGAATCCCGAAATCGCCGCCGAAATCGAGCAGAAGATTCGTGCGGAGCTGTTGCCGAAATCGGTCAAGGCAGCTGGTGACGAGAAAGAAGCGGTCGCGCAGGAGGCGTAGCGCCACCGCCGGCCACGGGATATTTGTCAGCGATTATGTAGGAGCGGGTTTAGCCACTACAGGGCACCTACCCATTCGGGCCTAAAGGCCCTCCTGCGATATGATGAGCGATGGTCGCCGTGCCCAATAAACCCACCATTCATGACGTAATCGAAGAACTCGTCCCGCCGCTCGAGGACGATCGCTACGCCAGTCCCACCGAAGCCCGTCGAAAGGCGATGAACTATCTCGCGCGGCGTGAGTACGGGCACCGGGAATTGTGCATCAAACTCGAGACTGCGGGGTTCTTGCCCGATGTGGCCGGCGCGGCTGTCGAAAAGCTCAGGAGGGACAATCTGCAGGACGATCGCCGCTTTGTCGGCAGCTTCGTCCAGTCACGCATCCATCAGGGCAAGGGACCCGTGGTCGTGCGTGCGGACCTCCGCCAGCGCGGTATAGCGAGCGCCCTGGTCGCGGAAGTCCTCACTCAGAGCGGCCAGAACTGGCACGAGCTTGCTCGCGAGGTCAGGCACAAAAAGTTCGGCACAGGCTTGCCAACCGACTTCAAGGAGAAGGCTCGCCAGATGCGCTTTCTTCAATACCGGGGCTTCGAACACGACCACATCCAGGCGGCGGTCGGGGGAGACGACGATTAGCGCTTAATCCCGGCTGGCAAGTCCCGTACACTACCGTGGTTGACTTCGCCTCACCGGCACAGATCTAGATTCAATGAAATCCATGAACAGCAACGAGTTGCGCCAGGCCTTCCTGGACTTCTTCCGCGAGCGCGGGCACGAAATCGTTGCGAGCTCGCCCCTTGTGCCCGGCAACGACCCGACGTTGCTGTTTACGAACTCTGGCATGGTGCAATTCAAAGACGTCTTTCTCGGCCAAGACAAGCGCAGTTACGATCGAGCCGCAACATCGCAGCGCTGTGTCCGTGCAGGAGGCAAGCACAACGATCTCGAGAACGTTGGCTATACAGCGCGGCACCACACGTTTTTCGAAATGCTCGGCAACTTCAGTTTCGGCGATTACTTCAAGCGCGATGCGATCAGGTATGCGTGGGAGTTCCTGACCGAAGTACTTGGATTGCCGGCCGACAGGCTTTGGGTCACCGTGTATGACAACGATGACGAGGCCGCCGATATCTGGCTGAAGGATATCGAGGTTGACCCGAAGCGTTTTGCACGCATGGGCGAGAAGGACAACTTCTGGTCGATGGGGGATACGGGGCCTTGCGGGCCGTGCAGCGAGATATTCTACGATCATGGCCCCAGCGTTGCTGGCGACCCGCCGGACTCACCCGATGCGCAAGGCGATCGGTACGTCGAAATCTGGAACCTGGTGTTCATGCAATTCGATCGATCCGCCGACGGCAAGATGACGCCACTGCCGAAGCCATCGGTGGACACGGGCATGGGACTCGAGCGCATCGCAGCCGTCATGCAGGGCGTGCATAGCAATTACGAGATCGACCTGTTTGTGAATCTCATCCACGCTGTCGCCAGGACGCTGGGCGTCAAGAATGACGGCTCCAGTTCCCTGAATGTGATCGCCGATCACATCCGCGCGTGCGCTTTCCTGATTGTCGACGGAGTGCTGCCGGGCAACGAGGGCAGGGGCTATGTGCTTCGGCGCATAATTCGGCGCGCCATCCGCCATGGCAAACAACTGGGACAGAATGAGCTTTTCTTTCATAAACTTGTCGCACCTCTCGCCAAAGAAATGGGCGGCGCGTATCCCGAACTCGTCAAGGCGCAGGCGCATGTCGAGAAAGTGCTCGAGAAAGAGGGCGCTCGATTTGCCGAGACACTCGACCAGGGCATGGAGATGCTCGAGTCAGCCATTGACAATCTTGATAGCAAGGAAATTCCGGGCGAGGTCGTATTCAAGCTCTACGATACTTACGGATTTCCGCTCGACCTGACGGCCGACATCGCGCGCGAACGAGGCCTGACGATCGACGAACAAGGATTTGAGCAAGCGATGGGACAACAGCGGGATCGGGCGCGAGCCGCAAGTAAATTCAGCGTCGTCAATGTTGCTGCATTAAAGACTGACGCCGAAAGCGCATTCTCGGGGTACGAGGGCACGCAGGGGTCAGGAGAGGTCGTCGCCATATATAAGAGTGGCAAGGCCGTGAAATCGCTTGTGGCCGGTGATGAGGGTGGCGTCATCCTGTCGTCGACGCCGTTCTACGCCGAAAGTGGTGGTCAGGTCGGTGACATGGGTTCGCTGTCAGTCAGGAAAGCGTCGTTCGAAGTTGCGGACACACAAAAGAGCGGCAAGGCAATCGTGCATTACGGTACGTTGCAAAGTGGCAAGTTCAAGCTTGGTGACAAGGTCGATGCGCAAGTCAATGCTGAACGCCGCCAGGCAATTCGCCTGAATCACTCGGCCACCCATCTGATGCACGCGGCGCTTCGCAGAATACTCGGTGAACATGTTGTGCAGAAGGGTTCGCTGGTCGCGCCGGACCGGTTGCGTTTCGATTTCTCGCATTACGAAGCAGTGTCGCCCGAACAGCTGCAGCAGGTAGAGGATCTTGTCAACGACGAGGTCCGGGCAAATGTCGCAGCTGAAACGCGCATGATGAATTACGACGATGCCGTCGCCTCGGGTGCTATTGCATTGTTCGGCGAAAAGTACGCTGACGAGGTACGCGTGCTTCGCTTCGGCGCATTCTCGGTCGAGCTTTGCGGCGGCACGCATGTCGATCGCACTGGCGACATCGGCGTATTCAAGATTACATCGGAAGGTGGCATCGCATCCGGTGTACGCCGCATCGAAGCCGTGACTGGCAGGGGCGCGCTGACCTGGATCGAAGCAGGCTTGCGTGCGCTGGACGACGTTGCGGCATTGCTGCGCAGCCAGCCAGATAAGGCTGCGACCAGAGTTGAGCAGCTTTTGAAGCGTAACAAAGATCTCGAAAAGGACCTCGCGGCCGCGAAGCAGGCGCTGGTAATGGGCGAAGCAACCGATCACTCCGACAACGTCCAGGAGATCGCCGGGATCAAGGTGCTCGCGACGCGTATGGACGGTGCTGATGCGAAAACGCTCCGCGACGCTGTGGATCACTTCAAAGACAAGTTGCAGAATGCCATTGTCGTTGTCGGCTCTGTCGACGGTGGCAAAGTACGTCTTGCGGTCGGTGTGACGAAAAACAATACGGATCGCATTCGTGCCGGCGATCTGATCAAACCCGTCGCTGAACTGGTGGGCGGCAAGGGCGGCGGGCGGCCGGACTTTGCCCAGGCGGGCGGTACCAAGCCCGATGCCCTCGATCAGGCGCTCGGATCGGTGTCCGCATGGGTCGCGGAACAACTCCGCTGACGCGACTGTCCACATCCTGACACGGCCCGCAGATTACGCGAGTTGCGGCGGTGGCGGGCATCCGGGCCGAAAATCAGCTAGAATTACAAGGGTTTAAGGATGTACGACGCGTACTAGAACGGGGTTGGATCCTCGCCAGGCAGGAGTAGGAAATCATGCTGATTCTGACGCGACGCGCCGGTGAGACGATCATGATCGGGAGCGATGTCACGATCACCATCCTCGGAGTGAAAGGGAATCAGGTGCGCATCGGTATTAACGCGCCGAAAGAAATTGCTGTGCACCGGGAAGAGATCTACGAGCGGATCCAGAGCGAGAAAGCCGCCGAGGAGGCGGCCAAGGCTGACGAGGGCGGATAGGCCCCGATTCAGGCTTTACCTCACGTTTTCCGATCAGTAATATGCGCTCCGCAGTTCGCAGGCGGACTATGGAATTATTCTGCTGGTTGATGCGGACTGACCATTAGTAGAATGATCGTCTCCGAGATGAGGGCATAACCTCAGGGATAAGCGAAGCGCCGAATCTATCCCTCTCTCGGCGGATCGAACAAACACAGGAATAGAACGTATCGGAGAGATGGCTGAGTGGTCGAAAGCGCTCCCCTGCTAAGGGAGTAAGGGCTAATACCCCTTCGAGGGTTCGAATCCCTCTCTCTCCGCCAGCAATATTTGGTCCATACCGACCCCCTGTGTCAGGGTATTCGCCGCTTCGGTAGTAGTATCATGCACCGAACCGAATAAAAGAAAATACAGGGGCCTGTTCTGGCAGGCGATCCGAGCATCCCGGAGTTTCTCGTGCGCTATCTTCCCGCATTATCTACTGCTCTTTTGATCGCCGTATTGCCATTGGCTGTCCACGGTGCAGACAAGGTCAAAGTCGACGTCATCAAGAACCCTTATGGCGGTTCTCGAAACGTCCCCGAGATATCGTTGAACCCGGATTACATCCATGCGGCGGGTCTGGAACGACTCATCGCTGAGTGGGGCGGCGAACTGGCCCGGCCGGTACAGGATATTCGCCTGAACGAGGAACAGGAAAAGCAGTACGGCGCATGGAATCGTATGGCGTTGGCGAACGCCAATTTCGCTGCTGTCGTCCGCGACGGCTTGCAGGACGGCCTTTTAACAGTTGGGCTGGAGGCCAACTGCAACGACCTGCTCGGCATGCTTGCCGGCCTGACGTATGATTCAGACGGCAACGCCCGCCGGGTTGGCCTGGTTTTTATCGACGCACACGGCGATTTCAACGTGCCGGAAACGACTTTGTCGGGCATGCTGGGCGGGATGCCAGTGGCGGTGGCAGCAGGTCATGCCCTTCATAACCTCCGGATTACAGCGGGCCTGGGCAAACCAGTTCCGGTGAGCAATATTCTCTGGGGTGGCGTTCGCGACCTCGATCCACTGGAAGCCGACCGATTCACGGAATACGACGTTCAACAGTTTTCTGTCGCGGACATTCGAACGCTGTCCGACAGGCTGCGCAAACAATTGGACGAGCTCTCCGATCGCGTCGATGCAATTTATGTCCATATCGACATGGATGTGCTCGATCCCGCCGAAGTCCCGGGACACAGTCTTACAGTGCCAGGCGGGCCGAGCAGCAAAGATCTGGCGGCCGCGATGACGCTGATGTTCAGGAACCCGAAAACAATAGCCTTGGGAATTGCCTCTACACCCGCCGGCTCTCTGGATCCCCATGGTGTTAGCCGGCAGGCCGCACTGAATCTGATTGAAGGCGCAATAAAAGGCGTGCAGGCGCGCTAACGTCTCGGTGGCAGCGTCTTGTCCCAGTGGAGCGAGTTGTATTTCTCCAGGATCTCACGTACGGCAACGATGGGTATTGCGTACCTCGTTCCGCGGGAACTTTCGACAGTAGTGGCCTTGAATATTGCGTTATAGATCGCCTCTTCGGTTGCTTCCGCCGTAGCCGCAAATAGCGGCGACATCGATTCATTGACGAGCGACAGACTACTGACAGGATGTTTGCTTGTCCGGGGTCGCCTGACAGTATTGTCCGTCGAGAAGGCGATTACATAATCGCCTGAACCGTTGCTGGCATACGAGCCCGTACGTGCCAGACCCATTATCGCTCGCATCCCCAATCTGTCCAGGCCGCGTGCATTCAGCGGTGCATCAGTTGCAACAACGATCATGATCGAACCATCTTCCGTGTTATTGCCTTCACCGCTGGATTCGAGTTCCTCCTTATAGGCATAGGTATTCAATTCCCGACCCACAGGGGCCCCATTTATCCTCAAAACTCCACCATAATTGGTTTGTACCAATACACCGATCGTGTAGCCGCCCAGTGACTCCGGCAATACGCGGGAACTTGTACCGATGCCGCCTTTCCAGCCAAAAGCCTGTGTGCCGGTCCCGGCACCGACGCTGCCTTCCTCGACTGGGCCACCACTTGCACTGTTCAGTGCTTGATACACCTGTTCACGCTGCACCGGGTCTGCCCACATGTTGTTTACATGGGAATCGTTTGTCTCGCCAACCACAGGATTCAATGTGTGTTCGCCTATCCCTGGCTGTTCATACATCCACTCTATCAAGCTATTTGCCGCGCTCCACACACAGAGCGTACAGGTCAGCAAAATCGGCGTCTCGATCTCACCGAACTCACGCACCTGAGTCTCGCCGACGAGTTTTCCGTAGCCATTGCCGACATGAATCCACGCCGGTACCGGATGCGTATAGAGGTTGCCGCCGGTCGGGATGATTGCGGTAACGCCGGTTCGAATGTCATCTCCCTCGATGATCGTACTGTGCCCGACCTTCACGCCCACAACGTCGGTAATAGCATTCAATGGCCCTGTCGGAAAAACGCCCACCACGATACCGATATCTCGTGCCCTCGGTCTGCTGCCGGTCTCCGCCGCATCGACGAAAGCAAAAGGTAATAAGCAAAGTGCTGTGAGGATCAGTCTCATGATTATTCTCCTGAAATTCTGGGCCTGCTCAAACAGTACTTCCCGAAGGGAATGAACTTATCCGTGCACTCCCAAGCAAAACTCAATGCGGTCGCTCGCCAGCTAAATGAATGACCGAGAAAAACGTTAGACTTTGAAACACCAGCCGAACGATTTAGCCGACGTGTTGCAGCGACCGGTTAAATCCGCAGGTTGATGATTACTTTCAAGTGATTGCCGTCGATTTTGGACCACTCTTTGTAATCGACTAGGATTCGCCGCATTCGCGGTTCCAGCTTTTCCGGCAATTCTACAAACAAATCGTCCAGTTTCCGAAAACGCCGCTGATTGCGTAGCCGACCATTGGTGGCAATACGATCAGTGTAACCGCCAATATCATCCACAACGGACGTTGACGGTAGAACTGAATGGCAGTCCAAATGGTCGGCTTAAGGCCTGTGATGTTCAGCGACCCGGGGGCGGATTCACCACATGGTCGTTACGCTCATTATTGCTCACTCCATCCAGAAAGGAGGCAGCCCGCAATCAACGGGCTGCTGTAAATCGTTGTTCTTATTTATGAAATTTGGCTCCCCGGCCCGGACTCGAACCAGGGACCAATTGATTAACAGTCAACCGCTCTACCAACTGAGCTACCGGGGAATGGTGTTTGGCTGGAATCTCAGACGATTCCGGCGCTACTGGGCGCGGCGCGATTTTCGGTCAGCCTCCGGCCCAAGTCAAGCGGACAGCACCCGTTTGATTCGGTCAATGGCCTCCTCAAGCGTCTCGAGAGATGCTGCGAACGACAGGCGCAGGTAACCCGGCGCGCCGAAAGCAGAGCCCGGAACCAGCACGACGTCGGCCTCGTCAATGAGTAACTCGGCCAGCTCGATATCACTGGAAAGACCCTTGGCCTTCAAGGCATCGGTGACATTGGGAAAGGCATAGAAAGTGCCCTCGCCAGGCCGGCACTCAAATCCGTCGATCCCGTTCAGGGCGCTGACCACGGCATCGTGACGCGTGCGGTAGGCCGCCGTCATTTCAGCCACCGGGCCCTGGTCGCCATCCAGTGCCGCCTGAGCGGCCTTTTGCGAGATGCTGCACGGGTTGGAGGTGCTCTGGCTCTGGATGGTTTTCATCGCCGTTATCAGCACTTCGGGCCCGGCCGCATAGCCAATGCGCCAGCCTGTCATCGCATAGGCCTTGGAGACGCCGTTCGTCGTCACGGTACGGCCATAGAGCGCCGGGCAGGCGGTCGCGAAACTGGCGAACGGCTCGTCGGCCCAGTGGATGTGCTCGTAGATATCGTCAGAGACGATAACGACATTTGGATGGTCTTCAAGAACCGCGCCCAATGCCTCGAGCTCGCCACGCGTGTAGCTCGCGCCGCTTGGATTGCAGGGACTGTTGAGCATCAAGAGCCGTGTCTTTTTGGTCATTGCAGCGGCAAGTTGGCGTGCCGAGATCTTGAAGTCCTGTTCGATACCCGTAGTGATGATCACAGGATCGGCGCCTGCCAGTTTGACCATATCGGGGTACGACACCCAATACGGGGCAGGGATGACCGCTTCGTCACCGGGTCCCAGCAACCCCAGGCAGAGGTTGAATAACGCTTGCTTCGCGCCGCAGGTGACGATGATCTGCGCAGGCTCGTAGTCCAGCCCGTTATCGCGCCTGAACTTGCGCTGGATGGCAGCTTTCAGTTCGGCCGTGCCGTCGATCGGCGTGTACTTGGTGTCGCCATCGGCGATCGCCCTTATCGCCGCATCCTTGATAGCCTGTGGCGTATCGAAATCGGGTTCACCTGCACCCAGACTGATGATGTCGCGGCCGGCGGCACGCAGTTCCGTTGCCCTGGCCAGCACGGCGCCAGTGGGAGAAGGCCTTATGCGCGCCATGCGTTCTGAAACTGATAAACTCACTCGTTTGCCTCCGCAATATCGATGATAGATGGTACGTGAATCGGCAAGCCTGCCCAAGAAATCCGCCGTGGAGGACCGCGATCGGCTGACACTGGTTTCCAGCTACCAGCCGGCCGGGGATCAGGGGTCCGCGATCGCTGCTCTGGTCGAAGGACTGCAGGATGGATTGGCACGGCAAATCCTGCTTGGTGTGACGGGGTCTGGCAAGACATTTACGATTGCCAGCGTCATCGAGCAAGTGCAGCGCCCGGCGATCATCCTCGCACCCAACAAGACACTGGCTGCGCAGCTCTATGGCGAAATGCGTGAATACTTCCCGCGCAACGCCGTCGAGTACTTCGTTTCTTATTACGACTACTATCAGCCCGAAGCGTACATGCCGAGCTCGGACACATACATCGAGAAAGACGCCTCGATCAATCGACACATCGAGCAAATGCGGTTGTCGGCGACCAAGGCGTTAATCGAACGACCCGATGTCATCATTGTGGCCACGGTGTCGGCCATCTACGGCCTTGGCGATCCGGAAGCCTATTTCAGCATGGTGTTGCATCTCGTGCGCGGTGACCGCATCGACCAACGCACAATCCTGCGCCGCCTGGCCGAGATGCAGTACCGACGCAACGAAATCGATCTGTCCCAGGGTACCTACCGGGTACGCGGTGACGTTATCGACATCTTTCCGGCTGAGTCGGAGCGCGATGCGGTCCGCATCGAGCTGTTCGACGAGGAAGTCGAGTCACTGTCGTATTTCGATCCGCTGACAGGCGAGATGACACGTCGTGTCGCGCGCCTGACGGTGTTCCCCAAATCACACTATGTGACACCGCGGGAGCGGCTGCTGGGGGCTTGTGAGCACATCGAAGTCGAGCTGAAGCAGCGTCTGGATTACCTGAGAGGAGTCGATAAACTTCTGGAAGCTCAAAGACTTGAACAGCGAACTTTATTTGATTTAGAGATGATCAGAGAGCTCGGGTATTGCTCCGGCATCGAAAATTACTCGCGCTACCTGTCGGGACGGGAGGAGGGCGAGCCACCGCCGTGCCTGTTCGACTACGTGCCGCCCAATGCGATGCTGGTTATTGACGAAAGCCACGTAACGGTGCCGCAGCTTGGCGGCATGTACAAAGGCGATCGATCGCGCAAGGAAACACTGGTCGCGTTTGGTTTCCGTCTGCCCTCGGCGCTCGACAATCGGCCGTTGCGGTTCGACGAATTCGAGCGATCGGCGCCGCAGACCATTTACGTCTCGGCGACGCCGGGAAATTACGAAACCGAACATACCGATAACACGGTCGAGCAACTTGTACGGCCGACTGGCCTCGTGGATCCGCATATCGAGATTCGGCCAGCCAAAACGCAGGTCGATGATGTATTGTCCGAAATCGCCAAACGCGTTGCCGTTGATGAACGCGTGCTGATTACGACATTAACCAAGCGCATGGCCGAAGATTTGACCGATTACCTGCGCGAGCACGACGTGCGTGTGCGGTATCTGCACTCGGACATCGGCACCGTCGAGCGCACCGAAATCATTCGCGATCTTCGACTTGGCGCCTTTGACGTCCTCGTCGGCATCAATCTGTTGCGCGAGGGACTGGACATGCCCGAGGTGTCGCTCGTCGCAATTTTGGACGCCGACAAGGAAGGGTTTCTGCGCTCGGATCGCTCGTTAATTCAGACGATCGGGCGTGCAGCGCGCAACATCAATGGCGCCGCGATCCTGTACGCCGACTCGATCACCGGTTCGATGCAACGTGCGATTGATGAGACCAACCGGCGGCGTGATAAACAGCGGGCGCACAATGAGGCCCACGGCATCAAGCCGGCCACGATCGTCAAACACGTTGCCGACATCATGGAAGCCGCATATCCGGTGCCGGGCAGGGGACCGCGCCGCGCGGCTGAAGATGCGGCGCCGTACGCATCAATGAGTCCGCAGCAGCTCATGAAGAAAGCGGCGAAGCTCGAAAAACAGATGCTCAGGCACGCACGTGATCTGGAGTTCGAGGACGCCGCGAGGCTGCGTGACGAGATACACCGCCTGCGCCAGGCAGGCCTCGGCCTGGCGGATCGCGACGCAGGCTAACAGGCCTTGCGCCGACCAGGGCCGTTGAGTATCGTATGGCGCGTTTCGCGGGCTGCGGCAGTTCGAGAGGGCGATTAGCTCAGGGGTAGAGCGCCACGTTGACATCGTGGAAGTCGGTGGTTCGAGACCACCATCGCCCACCAATTTTTTGTTCCAGCCAACTCCAACATTTCCAATAAAGAACCCAACGGAAATGAAAAACGACAATGACGGCACAACCGTTATTGGCCGAAAGCCGTCCTTCAAGTTTCTGCTTTGCAGCCATTTGACCAGCCGCTATGTACCAGCGACCGGTTGAAATCGCAAGTTAGAGATTAGGTGTTGCATCGACCGGTTGAGTCCGCAACCCGAAACGGTCATTGTGGCGAGTGATCTACAGTCTAACTTAAAGGTTTCCTGCAAATAAAAATAACAACGGAGGAACAATCGTAAGAGGAACTCGCTGGGTCGTTCTGGCAATCATCATCTTCGCGAGCTTCATTGCTTACGTGCTGCGCACGAACCTGTCCATCGTCAGCGAGACGATTTTTACGCCGGTGCGGTATCTGAAAATATTGTTATCACCGTCGTCATGCTGTGCATATGTTTCGCCTGCAATCAGCTCACCGAAGCCCCATTCTGGGTCGCAACAATGGCAGTAGCTGGGCGACATGCGCCGGTAGCCACAGGCGTATTGAACACCGGCGGCAATCTCCCTGGGATTGTCGGCGGCTTGCTGGTACCGGTGACTGCAAACCTGCTGGGCTGGCCCGCAGCCATGATAACCGGGTCCCTGTTCGCGATCATCGGTGCTTCGCTGTGGATATTCATCCGTGCCGATGAACCGATGGGCGCCGGCGAAGAATAGGTTTGCTGACAGGCTCGCTACTTTTCGACTCCACTGCACGCTTAATTGGCGTTTTCTCTCTGCTGGTGAATGACCGCTGCAGGTTATTGTTGACACAGATTCTGCATTGCTGTCGTTGACTGAGTACGCCCTTACCGACCGCCAGGCGGCACGTTCGAATTGAGGATATCACGATGAATCTTCCACCCGCCGTCGGACTGTTTTTTCAGTATGTTCATAAAGTGGTAGCGGCCCGCCACTATGCTATCAGCCCAACGGCCGCTGCAGGTGAAGCGGCTATCGAGGCGGGGGTGATCTATCCTCAGAACAGTAAAATCTGAGCCACCACATCCAGTGGTGGACCGCCTGGGAAAGGATTAGGGGTATGATTTGCCGACAAAATCCCTGATTCTTTTGAATTTATCGGGGTTTCCACGGTTGTTTCTTGGGTTCCGGCTATATAGAATCGCGTTCCCGCGTTGGCTGTGCCTGGGCGAGAGGTACTCGCGCGGGATGTACCTGGTAATTTGAGGAGGAATCGAGTATCGCAGTCACAAAGCGCGTGCGGCGCAATGAGGAAATAGACGTTTCCGAGGTCCGGGTAATCGGCTCGGACGGTGAGCAACAGGGTCTGATGCCCATCGCCGACGCGATCGAAGTGGCCAAGCAGGAAGGGCTCGATCTGGTCGAAGTTGCACCCACGGCCGAACCGCCGGTCTGCCGAATCATGGATTTCGGCAAATACTTGTTCGAACAAAACAAGAAGGCTCAGTCGGCGAAACGCAAGCAAAAACACGTACACGTAAAAGAAATCAAATTTCGTCCGGGAACGGATGAAGGTGATTACCAGATCAAGCTGCGCAAACTCGTCGAGTTCCTCGAATACGGGGACAAGACCAAGATTACGTTGAGATTCAGAGGCCGGGAGATGGCGCACCAGGAACTGGGTGCCAATTTGCTGGCCAGGGTCCGCAAGGACCTCGATGAATATGGTGTCGTCGAACAGATGCCGCAGATGGAAGGGCGGCAGATGATCATGGTGATGTCACCGAAGAAAAAGTGAGTAACAGCCGGATACAGTCTTAAAGACACGAAGGCGCTACCCGCCTGCAGCGGCCGGTGCAAACCGGTACGTGGCAAGGCTAGAAAAGTGGAGACGACAAATGCCGAAGATGAAGACCAACCGGGGCGCCGCCAAGCGCTTCCGTCGGACGGGTAAGGGCGGCTTCAAGCGTGCCCAGTCCCACCTCAATCACATTCTCACCAAGAAGAAATCCAAGCGCAAGCGTCAGCTAGGCCTTACGCTGCAGGTTGCGGACAGTGACGTCAAGAGTGTGCGCCGCATGCTCCCGTACAGCTGACAGGAGATTGAGACATGGCTAGAGTCAAGAGTGGCGTCACCGCGAAGGCACGCCATAAAAAGGTCCTCGACAAAGCAAAGGGCTACTATGGCGCGCGCAGCAAACTATTCAAAACCGCCAAGCAGGCTGTCATCAAGGCAGGCCAGTACGAATATCGCGACCGGCGGCAGCGCAAACGACAATTTCGTGCCTTGTGGATTACCCGCATCAATGCCGCGGCTCGTCTGCACGGTTTGTCGTACAGCCGCATGATCAATGGGCTGGTCCGGGCGAACATCGTGATTGATCGCAAGGTGTTGGCCGATATCGCCGTCCACGATCTTGAGGCTTTTGGCGCAATCGCCGAACAGGCGAAGGCCGGACTCGCTCAGGAAAGTTAATTCGGTGGGTCGGGCACGGTGACCGTACCTGACTCCGGATGTATTCAATGCAGGAACTGAGTGAGCTGGTCCAAGCGGCGGCTGCGCAAATCGATGCGGCGCGCGATCTGGCTGCGCTCGACGCAGTCAGGGTGACGTACCTTGGCAAGAAGGGCGAACTAACCGCCAGACTCAAGACATTGAGCCAGCTGCCCGCCGACGAGCGTCCGGCAGCCGGTGAAGCAATCAATCAGGCCAAGCAGGAAGTGCAGAGTCGGGTCAATGTTCGACGGGAGGCACTGGATGCGGCTGCATTGCAGAAAAAACTCGCCGAAGATGCCATTGACGTGTCGCTACCGGGGCGTGGTTATTCGATCGGCGGCCGTCACCCGGTATCTCGGGCAGGATCGCGTATCGAAAAGATCTTCCGTCACGCGGGATTTGGCGTTCGTTCAGGCCCTGAAATCGAGGACGACTTCCACAATTTTACGGCACTGAACATTCCCGAAAATCATCC
>SMUX01076054.1_pt1 | contig 15738 bp, 13 predicted proteins | sample 2456431 | NCBI WGS metagenome assembly SMUX01 (sample SAMN11095930, study PRJNA526329) | marine sediment metagenome | biome: Marine sediment; feature: Surficial sediment; material: Deep marine sediment; isolation source: Hadal surficial sediment | place: Pacific Ocean | collected 2014-11 | depth... | reverse complement strand
AAGAGAAATAAAAAGGTCAGGGCTGGTATATGTTAATGTTTTCCAAATTGGCTGGGCTATGTATTGATTAGAACAGGATTCAAAAGCTATCTTTTCTATAACCCCTTTAGGAAGAGGCTTCCAATAAACATCATTATCACTATAACATTTACAGTCTGTCCCAAAAAACTGATAATAATGTAAATTAATATTGCTTTGTTCACTATATAATTCTTATTAAACATATTTATAAGACAAATGATTAGTTTCCTGTTTTACTGAGTTGGTTGTTTTGGAAATACTAATTACCTGTTTTGACCCCGCCCTAATCTCCTCAGAACATTTATTGTTTACTAGTATCCGAAAAAAAGCTTTTCAAGTTTTCAGACTTCTTGGCGTCGTTAGCATCAGAATTTACCATTTCCATTATTCTCTTTCTAAAGATGCGTCTTATTATTGCATAAAATACAGCCGTAGAAATACCAAACATTAATATTCCATTAACCGCTTCCAATGAGCCAAGAAGCCTCCACTTTTCACTCATCACAATATCTCCGTAACCCAGGGAAGAAAAATTGACCATTGAATGATAAAATGCAGAAGAAAAATTCTCAAACTCACCACAGGCCCTGAATACTTCAGCCCATAATCCAATTTGTACTAAGTGCCCACAAAATATAATAACCATTAAAGATGATAGTAGCATTGCATCTTTGAAGAAACCACCCCCCACTCTACCCTCAGACACTACAGAAAACAGATATCTTAATACTAAGATTACAGTTATAGACTGTATAAAAACTGTAGCTATAACCGTAGATATGCCAATAATTATTTGAATCATAAAATGCCACTATTAAAACTGTTTAATCTAAAGCACAGCTTTATATAATATTACAGTTTATTCTGAATCTTCTGACCCCTCTTGTTGAGTTTCATGTTTGGTTGCCTCTTGCTCTTCTTCCCTTGAGATCCAGCCGCCGCCCAGCGCTTTATAGAATCTAACATATGAATTATAGTATTCCTGAGTTGTGGCGGATAGCTCTAACTCTACATCAAATAAAGCACGCTCGGTTTCTAATACTTCGAGGTAACTGCTCACACCCTTATCGTAGCGCATCTTACCAAGGTATTCAGCATTCTTAGCAGCACTATACTTGCGTTCCACTGCGGCAATCTGATTTCTATATGTTTGAATTTCATTCAGTGAATCCGATACTTCTCTAAAAGCATTCAGTACCGTAAGTTCGTATTCATATAATGCCTGTCTTGTTCGTGCTTCCTCCAATTCAACCCTGCTTATATTCTTATTGAAGTTAAGAATAGGGCCAAACAGACTTGCACCGACAGACCAGACAAATCCTTCTGATGTCATGGAAGCAAGTTCACTGCTAGACGCACCGAGACTACCGGTTAAATTTATTGAAGGCAGTCTAAGCGCAACAGCAACACCAATAAGTTCAGTCTGGGCTTTAAATGAATATTCAGCAGCCAGTATGTCAGGTCGTCTTTCAAGAAGAGATGAAGGTAGTCCAACAGGTATATCAGGAGTTACAACTTGACTATAGAGATCAATCCCTGTTTCTATTTCATCCGGAAATTGGCCTAGCAGAACGCTTAAAGCGTTTTCAGTCTGAGCAATAAGTCGCCTGTTTAAAGGTATAGCAACCGCAGCAGTTTCCTTCTGAATTTCTGCTTGATTTACGTCGATTTCAGCAATTATTCCCTCTTCAAAACGCCTTTGAATTATATGTAGGCTTTCAATTCGGGACTCGAGCGTTCTTTCCGATATTTCTAATCTCTTGTGAAAATCTAACAACAAAAAATATGTGCCTACAACCTCTGCTATGAGGCTTATCTGAATCGATCTCATAGCGTATTCAGAAGCCAGCAGGTCTGCCCTCGATGACTCGGTTGCTCTCCTGAGCTTACCCCAGATATCAAGCTCCCAGCTAACTATAGGTGCAGCAAATGCTGTATTATCAGTAGTTTCCGACCTCCTGCCTCCTGAAAATGTACCCTTATTAGCCCCAGCTTCTATATCTATAAATGGGTACATATCAGCTCTGGTAAAACCCAGTGAAGCCCTTGCTTGTTCAATTCTGGCAATTGCAATGCGGATATCTTTATTCTCTTCAAGAGCAGTATTTACAAGAGATTGAAGAATAGGATCATTAAATAGTTCCCACCATCTTAAATTTACAATCTCAGCTGATTTTTCTTCTGAGAATCTATATTTATCAGGAAGATCCATCACAGGTCGCTTAAAATCCGGACCTACCATGCAGCTTGTAAGAAATGCCGGAAGCACAGATATAATTAAGATTATATATATTGCTGATTGTAAAAAATTCATTTTAAACCTTTTGTAAGTAGCGACTGCGAGTCACGTTTTTCCTCGTACTTGCCAATTTTACCTATAAAAACAAAAAGCATGGGATAGAAGAATACTCCTAATGCAGTTGCAAAAATCATACCTCCAAGCAGTGCCATACCCATAACAACCCTTGCTTCTGCACCTGCACCAGATGCAAATACCAGAGGAAATACACCCAGAATAAAAGAGAATGCCGTCATTAATATCGGCCTGAATCTAATGTGCGCCGCTTTTATCGCGGCATCATAGAGTGATAGTCCTTGATCAAACTCGAGTTTTGCGAATTCAACAATCAAAATGGCGTTCTTTGCGGCCATAGCTATTAACATTACAAGTGCAATTTGGGCAAATATATTAAGCTCGTAGCTCGCGCTGAATAGTCTAGCAATGAAAAGAGCGAAGAATGCTCCGAAGATGGCAAATGGCGTTCCGAGAAGAATGCTCCAGGGGAGTGTCCAGCTTTCATACTGAGCAGCGAGAATCAAAAATACGAATACTAGTGCGAATACAAATACGACGCCGGCTGCACCGGAAGCTTCTTTTTCTTGGTATGACATATTGCTCCACGCATAACCCATATCTGCTGCCAAAACCTCACTAGCGACTTCCTCCAGTACACCTAGAGATTCAGCCGATGTATATCCTTGGGCCGGAGCCCCTGTAAGTTCAACGGATCGGTATAAGTTAAATCTGTTTGTAAAATCGGGTCCCGTGATAGCCTCGATGTTCACAAATGCCGCGAGTGGTACGCTATCACCGTTAGAGTTCAAAATATAAAAGAGATTTACCTGCTCTTGGTTTTGTCTATATTCAGGTTCAGCCTGAACGTAGGCCTTATACAGTCTGCCGAACCTTGTAAAGTCGTTTACGTAACTGCCTCCCAGAAAAGCTCCTACGGTATCGTAAATGTTATTTAATGGAATGCCGGCTTTAAGTGCTTTATCCGTGTCTATATCCATGAACCTCTGAGGCACATTAGGGCGGAAGGTGGTAAATATTGCTCCGATTTCGGGTCTTTGCATAGCTGCCTGCATAAATTTACGAGTTTCTTGTGCAAGATATTCAGGAGTGTTTCCCCCCTTATCCTGAATCATTATCGTGAAGCCTGAGCCGTTTCCTAAACCCGGGATTGCAGGAGGGCCAAACGCAAATACCTGAGCTTCATTAACATTTTTGCGGAAGTCCGCGTTTAATAGCCCCACAATCTCATTTGCTGTCTCATCACGCTCATCCCAGCTTTTAAGCGATACAAAAAGAAAAGCGGAGTTTGAAGTAAAACTCCCCGATAACATACTAAATCCTGTTGCCGCAGTGACATATTCAATCTGATCGTACTTTGCAAGAATACCCTCGACCTTTTTACTCACAGCGTCAGATCTTTGGAGTGACGCCGCGTCAGGAAGTTGAATGTTCACGAACAGATATCCCATGTCCTCCTCGGGCATAAATCCCCCCGGTATCAGTTTCCCGAGCACAGCTAATCCTATCACCACAATGATTATGAACATTATTCCTTTTTTAATATTTGTTGCTACTACTCGTGTAAGCCCTACATATTTATCTGTTAACTTATCAAAGCCGTCATTAAATTTCTCGAAGAATCTCCCAAGCATTCCAGTGGAGGGTTGGCGCTTGCGCAGAAGCAACCTGCACAGCGCGGGGCTAAGCGTAAGCGCATTTATTGAGGAAAATACTACGGATACCGCAACAGTTATAGCGAATTGCTGATACAAGCTCCCCGTAATTCCACCCATTGAGGCAACGGGGATAAACACCGCTACAAGAACTAGTGTGGTTGCTATAACCGGAGCAGTTACCACACTCATTGCCTGTAAGGTTGCTTCTCTGGATGTCATACCCTTTTCGATATTTAGCTGTACGGCTTCGACCACAACAATCGCATCGTCAACCACAATTCCGATTGCCAGCACAAGCCCCAATAGAGAGAGAACGTTAATCGTGAATCCGATAAGGGGGAATATCATAAACGCCGCAACCAATGACACGGGGATTGCAATTGTAGGAATTAATGCCGCTCTCCAGTCTTGAATAAATATAAATACTACAAATATTACGAGTATGAGAGCTATGATTAACGTAATAACTATTTCTTTGATGCCTGCAGTAATGGCTAGGGTAGTGTCGAGTGATATGTCGTACACCATACTTTCGGGGAATGATACTGACATATCCTCAATTGTTCTTTTAACTATTGCAGCGAGCTCAGTAGCGTTTGATCCCGGCGCCTGGTAGAGGGCTATAATTGTAGATTCTTTACCGTTAAGTCTAGTAAACGCGTTATATGTTTCTACACCGAGTTCTACCCTGGCTACGTCCTTAATCTTTACCTGAGCGCCTCCCGCGGTTGTTCTAATTACGACCTCACCAAATTCTTCAGGTGATTGAAGGCGTTCTGGCAACCTTACAGTATATGTAAACTCCGTTCCCGGAGGTGCCGGTTCCGCACCAAACTTTCCGCCTGGGACGATGACATTCTGTTGTCTAATTGCGTCTACAATCTCGGGGACAGTAATACCCAGTTGAGCAAGACGGTCGGGCTTTATCCATATACGCATGGAGTAGTCACTTGCACCCAATACGACTACTCTTCCGATTCCTTTGATACGTGCCATTATGTCTTGGATGTTTATAAGGGCATAGTTTCCGAGAAAGTTCTGATCATACCGTCCGTCCGAAGAAGTGAGTGTTATAATCATTAAAATATTGGGAAGTGATTTTTCAGTTACTACTCCGAGTCTTTTTACCTCTTCGGGAAGTTTTGCCATTGCAGCGGCAACCCTATTCTGCGTGAACACGGTATTCATATCCGGGTCAGTGCCTATTTCAAATGAGATCTGTATCAGCATTGTACCGTCGTTGGAGTTTGTCGATTTCATGTATATCATGTTATCGACGCCGTTTATTTGCTGCTCTAGAGGAGTTGTGACAGACTCTTCTACATTTACGGCGCTTGCTCCTGTGAACGTGGCTCTTACTTCAACAATCGGGGGGGTAATGTTAGGATACTGCTCAATAGGCAAGCCTCCCATAAACACAACACCCAATATAACCATGATGATGGCTATTACCATGGCTACTATAGGCCTGTTTACAAAAAAATTGCCCATTGTGTTTAGCGGCTTTCCAGGTCCGGTATTTTTATATCTTCAATTTGGGGATTGACAGTCATACCTTCTTTTACTATTTGAAGTCCTTCGTATACAACCATTTCACCCGGCTCTAAACCTTCATCTATTAACCAGAACTCTTTGATTGTAGGTCCAACTTTAACTTGACGGGTTTCAATTTTATTTTCTCTGTTAACAACCAGCACACTGAACTGGCCTTGAAGTTCCGAAACGCAGCGCTGAGGTACTAATATTCCGTTCTCTACAACTTTTACTTTTATCCTCACCTTGGCGAATTGCCCCGGTCTTAACAGCTTATTGGGGTTTGGGAACGATGCCTGAAGGAGTATAGCGCCTGTTGTGGGGTCAATACTCCGGTCTATGAAATCAAACTTGCCTTTGTGTTTATAGGTGGTGTTATCGGATAATATAAGCTCGAGATCATCACCTTCTTTATCTGATTCTCCCTTCTCAGCCAAGTCGGATTCCGCAATAATCCTACGCGCAGCCTGTAAATATTCGTTTTCAGTGAGAAAAAACTGCACTAAGATACTATCAATTCTGGAAACAATGTTAAGTATCACTGGGTTTGGATTTTTCCCGACGAAATCGCCAACTTTAGCCATTGTTTTTCCAATAATTCCTGAGATAGGAGAATGAATTTTGGTATAACCAAGCTGAATTTCCGCTGCATCAAGATTAGCCTGCGCAGCTTCAACAGAAGCAATTTCAGCTTTGTAGCGAGCCACAGCAGAATCAAGATCACTCTGGCTTACTGCATTTTCCTCAGCTAGAGGCCTTATCCTATCCAATTCACTTTTTGCATTAGCTAGAAGTGTAATCTGTCTGGCTAGCAAACTCATCTTTTCGGCTACTGCTGCATCGTACTGCTGGCTTTCGAGGGTATACAAAAAGTCACCTTTTTCTACGTAAGATCCTTCTTCAAAGTGTATTTCCTCTAAGTAGCCTTCAACTCTGGCTCTTATTGCTATATCTTTAAAACCCAGAGTTTCACCGACGAATTCCTTGTAAATAGGAACATCCCTGGCTTTTGTTTTATACACAGGTATATCGGGAGGTGTGACTTGCGGTTTATCATCTCCACAAGAAATAATAAAAAAAAATGCACAGAATAAAACAAGATAGAAAATTTTAATCATAGTATCATTACATAAAAGATTTTATAAATGAATTGCAAATCCATCCCCTAATTATGAACCCTTATTGGCATTTTCTAAAACTAGCAATATCTCACTTATCAATAAGAATTATATCATTATAAACTATTTAGAAATTTATATAAGTGGTTATACAGGTAGGATATAATATAAAAATACCCGATCTAGTAATCGGGCATTTGGATTATTATTGGTGAAATTATTAAAATCTAGCCGGCGTAGGCCTTTACAGTATTTTCCATCACTTCTACATTGCTCTGTTTACCTACAGGACTTGGAACTATAATAGCAAGATCAACACCGGAATCATAAAACTCCTGTAGTTTGGCTTTGCATTTGTCTGCAGGACCAACAAGAGCGAAAGCCTCTACAAGTTCATCGCTAAATACTTCAGCAGGTTTCGCGCCTCCCTGTATCTGATCTATTACATCGCCAAATCCGATACTTCTAAACAGTCTTTGATAGAAAGGAAACCTAACGTAAGCAGAAAGCCCTCTTTTTGCAGATTTTAAAGCGGCTTCCAGATCATCTGAAACAAATGAAGGTATACCGTTTGTTATGTCTATTTCCGATGGATCACGTCCGGCATTTTTTGCTCCCTCTGCTACATATCCCTTTAGAGTTTTCATATAATCTGGTGTTGCCATATAGGGCATGAGGCCGTCTGCAACCTCTCCAGAGAGTGTTGCGGCTCCTTTTGTAAGGCCTGCAATATAAACAGGAAGTTTAGGAAGCTCCCTCTTAAGATTGAGCGCGGGGTTGCTGCCGTCTGCAAATGATCTTACCGCAGTTACATAATCTTTCATTGATTCAACCGGATCTCCCATGTCTATTTCATACTTATCATTTATAGGTTTATGACTTACGCCAAGCCCCAGAATCATTCTTCCTCCAGTGATTTCCTGAATTGTAAGTGATGTAGCCGCTGCAATAACCGGCTGACGCATATAAATATTGGTTATCCAAGTGCCCACTTTAATCTTGGATGTTGCTTCTGCAAATACCTGTGCATTTGAAATCGCACTATAAGGAGCGACTTCAGGAGAAAAAATTGCTTCAAATCCTCCATCCTCTGCAATCTTGGCTAAAGCTCTTAAATCTTCTACTTTGCAGCCCCAAACAGGTGAAATTGCAGCTAATCTTGACATATCATTGCTCCTTTTAAAAAATTGATTCTAATATTGATTTATTACATCCCTATAAAAATCAGGGCGCAGCAAAGACTCATCTCCGCTATCTAATACTTCATTGATATCGTTTAGAACCTTTTGTTTATCACGTGGGAAACGGGCTTTTACCGGAAGATAATTAGAGATATGGTTTGCAAAGAAATATCCATCAGTAAGCTCTGTGTTTTCAACAATAATTTTTAGTTCCCTTATCATCTGGAACTTATCCGGTAGTTCAAATTTCCCTTCTTCCCACTCTTTATACAATGGGGCACCGGGTCTTATCTGAAGGGATAAAGCTCCTACATATTCCGGGTCACATTCTGTAAGCAATCTCCCGGTTTCTCGAGCGTGAATTTCACTACGCTCTGTCCCGCCCATACCAAGCAGCACCATCGCCGAGTTTTCTATACCTACTTCTTTAAGAATTTTGGAGGCTTGCACAGTTTGCTCATGTGTGGCGCCCTTTTTTATTCTTTCAAGCACTACATCATCACCACTCTCAAAGCCTATATAAACCATATCGAGGCCATGGTTTTTTAACTCTTTTAAATTTTCTACGCCTTTTCTCAATATATCTCCCACATTGGCGTACATCCTGATTCTTTTAAGTCTGGAACACTTTTCATTTAGGTACTGCATTATCTCTACAAGCTTTTTTTGAGAAAGAACAAGTGCGTTTCCATCTGCTATAAATACACGTTCTGTTATATGACCAAACTCAGAAGCCTCATCTATTATTGATTTAATCTCATCCATAGAACGGACCCTGAACTTCTGTTCGTCCTTTCTGTACATTGCACAGTATGTGCAGTTATTATGAGAACATCCGATGGTTGCCTGAAGTAAAAAACTCTTACCTTCGCTAGGAGGCCTGAAAATAGGCTCAATATATTCAATCATATAAACAAAATAACAAAATTAACCTATTCTTTCAAGAAAAATTGAAATATATAATCTTTACAAAATTAAATAATTTATTATAATCCCGCTCACTATGGAAGAACACGAATTTGAAGGCTTTTTATATATCCTCTGTATAATCGGTTTAATTGCTACAATTCTGGGTTTGGTTTCTCTAACACACGTAGTTCTCTAAAGTTTTCAAGAAACAAGCCACCTTATTATTTGTACGACTACTTCTTCAATATTGATATTTCTGCCAGTATTATCTTTGAACTCAGTTTTATTGTTTGCCGAAATAACTGCCAGCTTGAAAAGTTGAACGAACCTCGGGTTTGCATTTTGTTTTTTTGCTGATTTAATTCTGCCAAAAAAAGTTATTTGATCCTTCCCTTCGTTGAAAACAAAGACCAGTTTGCTCTGTGATCTCAAAAAAAAGCAGGAATTAATATCTTCAAAGTTAAGTAGAAGTTTAAAAATCTCCACAGATAATTTTTCAATAAACAGGACCTGCGTGCCGAATTCTTTATTAAATAAAACTATGGATTGTTCAAATTTTTCATAAACGTTATTTAAAACAGGGCTCATATTATAAGCCTTATCTAATCCAAATTCTGCGTCTGATTCTGATGCGTTAATATCTTTTTTATAATTTATAACAAGCTCTTTCAGCTCATCTTCAAATTCGCGCATTTGCATTGTATATTTTGTAATTAAAGTTTTATAACTTATATTTAAATATCATCCAATTGCAAGGGGTTTTAAGACATAGAAAAAATACTCGGCAAAATAAAGGGATTAAAAAAGAGCGACCTAAGAAATCTATCAAGACTTTCTAAAAGAAAGATCCCACCCAGAGATATAATAACCCTTGAGCTTGGTAGAACCTTATCTGCTATTACAAGTGAACTTAAAAGAAACATTACTCTTATTATAAGCAGGAAGGGAAAAATTGAGCATATATGTATTGGTCTGCCCGAAGAAATCGATTTTGCGTCCATCCTGGGCAGGTCGAGAGAATCAAATTACAGGCTTAGAGGTTATAGAGCAATCTATTCAAGCCTCAAAAATGACGAACTTACAAGGTCTGACCTTTCCACCTTGCTGAATGAAAGACTGGACTTAATTGGCATACTCAATGTGAAAAGTGCAGCTCCGGCAAGATTTTGTACCGCACATGTTCTGCCGCCCAACCCTCAGGGAGATATGTGGAGCATAATTAACTACAGTGATCTTGGAAGAATCGATATCGACTTTGAACAGCTTATTTCGGATTTAGAAAGAGAGATTGAAAGAAATTACATGGATATTGGAGGCAGACGAGACAGCAAGGGGATAGTGCTTGTTGCATATTCTACAAACGGTCAATATGATGCCGAAAACTCTATAAAGGAATTAGAACTGCTTACAAAGTCTGCAAATAAGGTAATTCTTGATAAGTTTATACAAACAGGAAGAAAAATAGATCCAAAATATTTTATAGGTAAGGGAAAACTCAGAGAAATAAATCTAAGGGCAAGACATATAGGCGCCGACACACTCGTTTTCAACAGAGAGCTGAATCCTGGCCAGGTAAGGTCAATAAACAAAGAAACAAACCTGGAAATTGTTGACCGGACTCAGATTATTTTAGAGATCTTTGCAAGCAGAGCCACTACAAGTGAGGGTAAACTTCAGGTACAGCTGGCCCAGGCCAGGTATGCGCTTCCAAGGCTTGTAGGAAAGGGTATAGAACTCTCACAGCTGGGTGGTGGTATAGGTACAAGGGGTCCTGGTGAAAAGAAATTAGAGGAACAGAGAAGAACCCTCAGAAAACAGATAGATACCTTTGAGAAAAAAATTGATGAGCTTAGCAGGAGAAGAAGTCATACCAGGAAGCAAAGAATGTCTCACAGAATTAGTACAGCAACTTTTATTGGATACACAAATGCAGGCAAATCAACTCTATTTAATACACTGACTAAAAGTAATGTGTTAGTCGAAAACAAGCTGTTTTCTACTCTAAATCCAACAACCAGAAAATTAACACTTCCTAGCGGCAAACAAATACTTGTTACAGACACCGTAGGATTTATAAGTCAGCTGCCAAAAGAACTTTTAAATGCATTTAGGGCTACACTCGAAGAACTGGGCGAATCTTCACTGCTCATTCACGTTGCAGACATAAGCGATCCTTTATTGGATGAAAAAATAGAATCGGTTGAAAAAATATTAGTAGAAACGGGATATGAATCAATTCCAAGAATCACTATTTTAAATAAAGCAGACAGGGTAAATAAAGAGATCGCTTATAATATAAGTAAACGATATAACGCTGCTGTAATTTCAGCAAAACATAAAGAAACAACTGCGGCTTTCTTTAAGTCATTGGAAAGTAAATTAACTGAGTTAAACGGCACCGAAAATATGATCAATAAAAAGATTGCATGATAATAATATCTAAAAAACTAACCAAGCCTAAATAGCAACATTTGCTACACCAGCTGAAATTACTCTTACTCCATCCTCTTTACGAATAACTTCAAAACCAATTTTTGTATTTCCCTGTTCCTGTTCAATTACCCAACCATCAGCAATTAATATATCGCCAGGGTATACCGGGGCTGAAAATCTTACGCTCAACTGCCTTAGCCTGTAAGGATCGCTATCGAGATAACATTCGATAATAGCTCTCATTGTCATTGACATAGTACAGAGCCCATGAACTATTACGCCGCCCAGGCCGGCTTTTTTTGCGGCATTTTCATCAGTGTGAATTGGATTTAGATCATTGGAAGCTTTTGAATATCTATGGGTAATATCATCGTCAACCCTTATTACCTTTCTAAAAACTAACTGCCTTTGTTCTTCAATTTTTGGCTCAGACCTTTTAACACCACTGTTTCTCTTATCGACATTTCCGGTCCCTCTTATGAATAAACCCCAGTCAGAATCAACTACTTTTTTGCCGTTTTGATTTTTAGAAGTCACTTTGAATTTAAGTAACTCTCCGATCCCTTTACTGGCAATATCAGAAATTATGATTTTAAATTTCAGACTGTCTCCGGGCCTTACAGGGTTATGAAATGTCATGCTCTGCTCACCATGGACGAGCATCAATATATTTTTTTCAGCCTCTTCTACACCCCCGTGAAGCTCTGGCATCGACCATATTTCTTCAAGCATCGGAAGCTCATAAATCACCGGAAAACTGGGTGGCGCCATCCCGTTTGGTGCATTCGAGCTTAGGGCGCCATTGTAATTATAGTATGTTAAATTTCTTGCGCCTATTGCCCAGGAATATTCATGTATCTCTTTTTCTGTGACTGTGTGCGTTACTTCGGGGAATTCTTTTCCTATAAAATCTCTATTCAAACTCATTCTGTTTTATTTGAAATTTATGACAATTTTGTACGCATATGCAAACATAGATTCTGTAAACCATATCGATAGGTTGTCATTATTTACTATACAATTTTAATAAATACCAGTTTCTTGTCCTTAGTTATAACATATTACGCAAGTGCAAAGAAGGCGTGGAGAGGGTATTTAAGCAGTCAGAACCTTGCCTGCAGATCAATAACAAAACTAAACTTGGCAACATCGTCTGATGGGCCCGTAATAGGAAATTGCACACCAAACCCTGCATTGTACTGCTTTCCTATCCTAAAACCGGGTGAAACAAACAGATCATTTTTCTTAATGGAATCGGCAGTGGGAATATATATACCCAGAAAATCTACATAAAAAGTAGGGTCATAAATAACCGGCAATTCAGCGGCAATTGAGGCAGCATATTTGATTCTCCATTCAACATCATCATCTTCAAACTTATCGGAATTTATAATTATATCAGTCCCCAGATTTGCCTGAACTGCAAAATGATCGTTCCATACCGAACCCGCAATATAAGGTGAGGTCGTAAATGCGCTCTCAAGATAAAACGGGAGATCACGCTGAAAATTTGTAAGGGTTTGCAGCCTGTCTACATTGTCCTTATAAGCCAAAGGCACCATAAATTCGAATCCCAAGGCCAGTGCTTTATTGTTATTGTTATAAACTAGATGCTTGCCGCCAAGAAGCAGATTGGTTAGTTCAAACCCGTCGCTTATCGGATCATCTCCATTTATATTAATACTGTTAACACCTGCCTGGGATATGCGTATATATATAGCAGCGTCGTTTGCATCGTTGGGAAGATCAACCCTTATGTAATACATAATAAATTCTCCGCCAAACTCCTGTTTTACATTTATTACTTCGGTTGAGGTCATGATTCTTCCAACAGGTATGGGAGATTCTACAAAATTTGAATAAGACAGTCTCAGAGCATGTTCTTTATTTTCTTTAGGTTCAAAAACGCCATGAAAACCAAAAGTGCCTGAAAGTGGATTTACAAATCCAAACTTGCGGTCATCAATTATTATTTTCATGGGATTTACAACATAAGCCAGAGACCTGGCCCCTATGTTATCTCTGCCGGATAACCACTTAGATGTTTCGTCTAATACAATACCCAGAGGAGCTCCAACCAAAGGAGTAAATATCAAATCAGGGAGTGATGGAGTTTCAACGAGACCCTCTATCGTATATTCAAACAGGGTGCTTTGCAAAGCTGACCCCAGGGCAGATTTTAAAACCGAGTGACCCCTGCCTCTGTAGAAAAGATAATACATAGACCCAATGTATGGGTGCGTGATAAAATTGGTGAAGAATTCATCGCCATCGTCTGTCTCCGGCCACTGGGTGATATTATCTTTCCACTTGGAAAATGATGTATCGAATATCCTGCTGTTTTTGTTTCTTACATAAAAAAATCTTCCGGCCCAAAGCCCCCCGTATAGATACACGCTGTCTTTAAAGAAGTTGGGGGCTGATTGTTCACTTTTATAATCATCATCAGGTTGTACTTCTTGGCTTTGAGTATTTGTAGAATCCTGCATTTGCATTTCCTCTGAAATCACAGCAGAAAATGGAGATGAAAATAAACTGGATACTCCAAAAATTATTAATAATATTAATCTCGAATAATTCATCTTGTAATATTTAGCGTTAATTTAAAAATAGCAGAAAACATACATCGAATATCAAGAAATGGAAATTAAACATTTTCCAGCATCTTCGAAGCTCTTTGTTTCCATGTATACTTTTTAACATCCCTGTACGCCTGGTCTGCAAGTTTTAAAGAATTTGAGCTGTTACTTAGTGCCAGTCTCAAACCTTTCTTTAATGAGTCCAGGTCGTCAATTTCAACCATTATTGCGTTTTTACCATCCTCCAGTATTTCTAGAACACTACTGATTTTGGATGCTACTATAACTCTTTTTGAAGCCATGTATTCAAACAGTTTGATAGGAGATGTAAAATCTGATGCGACCGTCCCGGATTTTATTGTCATGCCTCCTCCATAAGGCATCACCAAAACATCAGCAGAATAAAGGTAGTTTATAACCTCTTTATGATCAACAAATCCAAGAAATTTAAAGTTTTCCACCTTTTTTGTCTTAACTATATTTTCATAATAATCAATATCTTTTTGCTCTCCACCCAAAACCAAAAAAAGCACGTTCTTAAAATCGCAAGCCGCATCAATTAACAAATCTATACCCCTTCCTTTGTAAATATTGCCCGAATATAAAACAATCTTATTGCCGGCCTGCAGATTCGTTATTTTTCTTGCCTGCGCTTTGGTCTTGCTCTTGCTGTATTTATCAAGCTCAACACCGTTGTGAAGCACTCTCAACTTACCCGCTGGCAGTCCCCTTTTAAGATAATAATCTGCAAGTCCCTGTGAATTAGTCGTAAATCGAATTAAAGATCCGCTACCCTTAAAAGTATTAAAAAAGAATTCCGCAACTTTATTCACCAACGGATGATGGCCGTCATAAATAGTGGGCACTCTTAAAAATACCGTAGAAAAAAATGTGAAGATTATATTTCTTGTGATTACGATGTCTGCACGGGGGGTTTTTATTGCAAAATAAAATACGCAGCAAAGTCCATGAATGATCTGCCTTAAAAAATTCTTTGGGCAGACAATTGTTTTTATATCAAAGTTTTGCTCTACCCCGTAATAAGAAAAAATGTCGACGCTTCTGTCATAAGGCGGGATATACAGAGTAACTCTGTGCCCCAGCTGACTAAATGCACTGCACATCTTAAAAATGTGTATTGCGCTTGCTCCTCTTGTGAGCAGCGGCGGGCTTCCGATGTATATTATTTTCAATTTTTTAGTTCCAAAAAAATTCTAAAATTTAACTTAATTTACCATTTGTATTGTATTTATTAAAAAATCGAATTAATTTATAGCTGAGTTATTAATATCATAAACTTATAGAATTATAAAAAAATATGAAAACACAAACAATAAGAGGTTTCAAAGATATTTTGCCAGGCGATATAAAAAGATGGCATTTTATTGAAGACACATCCAAAGCAATTCTCGAGCTATACGGCTTTTCTGAAATTAGAACACCTCTTCTGGAATTTACAGAGGTTTTTTCGAGGGGACTTGGAACCACGACAGATATCGTCGAAAAAGAGATGTATACATTTGAAGACAGAGATGGTTCATCGATAACCCTCAGACCCGAAGGCACAGCAAGCATAGTAAGATCATATATAGAAAATTCCATGCACCTTAAATCTCCGATCACAAAGCTATATTATATCGGCCCTATGTTTAGACACGAAAGACCTCAAAAAGGCCGGTACAGAAGCTTCAACCAAATCGGCGCCGAGCTTTTTGGTTCATATGACCCGCAATATGACGCAGAGATTATAATAATGCTGTGGCAGTTATTCGAACAATCTGGTATAAGCGCCGATCTAAAAATTGAACTAAGCAGCCTTGGAGATGATAAATGCAGACCCGCTTATAAAGAAGAGATAACAAAAGCCCTGAAGGCAAAAGAAAACGAACTGTGTGAAGATTGCAAAAGAAGGCTAAAAACAAACCCGCTCAGAATCCTGGACTGCAAAAAAGAGGCATGCAGTAATGTTACATCCGGCCTGCCTTCTATTTT
>SMUX01386223.1_pt1 | contig 15742 bp, 14 predicted proteins | sample 2456431 | NCBI WGS metagenome assembly SMUX01 (sample SAMN11095930, study PRJNA526329) | marine sediment metagenome | biome: Marine sediment; feature: Surficial sediment; material: Deep marine sediment; isolation source: Hadal surficial sediment | place: Pacific Ocean | collected 2014-11 | depth... | reverse complement strand
ACGTGCAACCTTGGCGCGTTATTGTGGTGCGCGATGTTGCTAAAAGGGCAAAACTTGGCGATCTGTATCGACCTCAGTGGAAACGTTACGAAGCCGGTGCACGCGAAGCGATCGAGCACCTCACAGGCGAAGCGCTGGCGCGTCAGGAACGTGCGCTTGGGGCTGCGATTCATCTCGGTGAACATTTCGGCGAGGCCCCGGTGATCCTGGTGTTCTGCTTCAATCCCGACACCATGGCGATTACTGATGCTCATCTGAACAGACCAACCGTCGTCGGTGGTGGGTCGGTTTATCCGGCTGTACAAAATGCCATGTTGGCGTGTCGGGTCGAGGGTGTTGGTTGCACGCTGACCACTTTACTTTGTTTTTGTGAAGACGAAGTAAAAACTCTGCTCGATATTCCGGAAGACTGGTATACGTGTGCCTTCGTGCCTATCGGGTATCCGGTGCTGGGTGGTTACGGTCCGACGTATAGACGTTCGGTATCGAAGCTCGCTTATTTTGATGCCTGGGGTAACGCCGGCTGACCGGGTGTTGTTAGTTGGACTTTTTCGCGTTTGTCACGTAGGGTCAGTTTCAGGCTCTGATCTGGGACGACAGAGACCCGATCCGGGTGGTTGAGAATGCGCTAGTCGCGTACCGTCCGGACCAGATTTTTTCGATTTATACCCTTGATGAGTTGGACTTGATCCCGAAGGACAGGTACCGAATGTTGTACAGCCAGAATTTCCCTTCTACGGCCTCACGCTCGGTCTTGATCAGCACATCAACCGATCAGGAGGGGCGTCAGTGAACGTACTCGATTTTCAATCCAGCAAAGGCACCAGGAAAATTTCCATGGTGACGTGTTATGACTACTGGTCGGCACAGATACTGGAGAAAACCGACATCGACTGCCTGTTGGTAGGCGATAGCCTTGCCATGGTCATGCACGGTTACGAATCTACGGTGTTTGCCGAGATTGAGCTGATGGCGTTACACGTTCGTGCGGTAGCCAAGGGTGCACCTGGCAAGTTCATCGTGGGTGATATGCCTTTCCTTACCACGCGCAAAGGTTTGCAGCCAACCATGGATGCGGTTCAGACGCTCATGCAGGCTGGTGCGAATGCCGTCAAGGTGGAAGGGGAGCTCGGGCAGCGCGAACTCATCGCTCACATAGTCGAATCCGGCGTGCCGGTGATGGGTCACCTGGGGCTCACGCCTCAGTCGGTCAACGGTTTTGGCGGCCATAAAGTACAGGGCAGGAACGATGCTGATGCCGAAGCGCTTTTTACTTCGGCCCTGGGAGTCGCCGAGGCTGGCTGCTTCGCTCTGGTTCTGGAGTGCGTACCCGCGAGTCTTGCGCGGCGCATCTCCCGAGCTATCGAGATCCCGACCATCGGCATCGGTGCCGGACCCCATACGGATGGTCAGGTATTGGTCCTGCAGGATATGTTGGGAATGAATCCGGAATTCAGGCCTAAGTTCCTGCGTCAGTACGGTGATGGATTCTCCTTCGTGAGCGGTGCCGTGAATCGTTTTCATGCGGAAACTGTAGGCGGATGTTTTCCCAGCAAGGCGGAGTCATATGGATGAAAATCCTAGGGTCCACCGCCGAGTGGCGGGATGTTCGACGAACTTTGCGCGGTTCGATCGGCTTCGTGCCGACTTTGGGCGCGTTGCATCCTGGGCATGCGTCGCTTCTTGAAAGAAGTATCAATGAGTGTGACATCACAGTTCTCAGCATCTATCTGAACCCAACGCAGTTCGACAACCCGGCCGATCTCGCCCGTTATCCTGAGACATTTGAGCGGGATCTGGCGCTTGCGGCTGAGCTCGGAGTGGATTGGGTGTTTACGCCGGACTACACCGAGATCTACCGGGATGAGTACCGTTTTCAGGTTCACGAACGGCTGTTCAGTAACGAACTCTGCGGTGCTCACCGTGAAGGTCACTTTACCGGTGTGCTCACCGTGGTACTGAAACTATTGAACCTCGTGCGCCCTGAACGGGCGTATTTCGGCGAGAAAGACTACCAGCAGTACCTGCTCATTCGTGATATGTGCGACGCCTTTTTTCTGGATGTAGACATTGTTCCCTGCACAACGGTACGCGAATGTGACGGTCTGGCGATGAGTTCGCGCAACGAGTATCTGGATGAGCAAGGACGTGATTCGGCGGCGAAACTGCATGCACTGTTGAGTTCGAACCTCGCCGACGATGACGTTGCTGCAGAGCTTGCCCGGGCAGGTTTTGACGTCGACTACGTGGTGACACGGGCTGAGCGCCGTTTTGCCGCCGCTTCGCTCCGCTGTGGCAATCGCGACGTGCGCCTGATCGACAACGTGAATCTGGCCGCAACATGATTCTGTGTTTGGATGTTGGCAACAGTCAGATTTACTGCGGCGTTTATTCAGGTGATCAACTGACGTTACAGTTTCGTCGGACTTCAACGGTACGAAGCTCGTCGGATGAGCTGGGTATCTTCTTACGCAGCGCGCTCCGGGAAAATGGTATCGCTCCAGAAGATATTACCCACGTCGTCGTCTGCTCGGTTGTTCCGGATACGCTGTATTCACTCAGATCCTGTTGTCAGAAGTACTTTGATCTCGAACCGCTGATCATGCGTCCGGGAATCAAAACCGGGCTCAAGATCAGCTATAAGGATCCGAAGGAAGTCGGCGCCGATCGGATCGCAGACGCCATTGGCGCGATGAAACTGTATCCCGACCGCAACCTCATCATTGTGGATTTCGGTACGGCGACCACGGTTTGCGCAACCACAAAGAAGCGGGAGTTCCTCGGAGGTAACATCATTCCGGGAGTACGTCTGGCTATGGACGCCCTGGAAGCGAATACGGCGCAACTTCCTTCTGTCGAGATCGTGCCTGTTCGCACGTCCGTTGGACGCACCACCGTCGAAAGTATTCAGAGCGGTCTGTTCTGGAGCAACGTCGGCATGGTGAAGGAACTGGTTGCACGTATGAGTGCCGAGGTTTTCTTCGATGATGCGCCGATGGTGATTGGCACTGGTGGGTTTGCCCATCTCTTCGACAATGAGAATCTATTCGACGCGGTTGTGCCCGATCTGATCCTGATTGGTCTGCGCGAAACGCTGCGGCTCAATAGCTGACCGCTGCAGCTCAAAATGATCGCGCATCCCGGTACTCGCTAAGCAGCCTCAGCCTGGCTCCCATCCGTACTTGCAATGGGTTCGATCTTGAAGTTGGCGAAGCCGTAGGCGGCCGAGACGAAAGGATTGATCAGGTTGAAGAAGCAGAAGGGCAAGTAGACGAGCGTCGGTACGCCGAGCGTTGCCGCCATATAGGCACCACACGTATTCCAGGGCACGAGCGGTGAGGTGATCGTACCCGCATCTTCCAGCACTCTTGCCAGATTTTTGGCGTGCAAGCCACGCCGGGCATATTCGTCCTTGAACATCCGGCCGGTTACGACGATCGACATGTATTGATCCGCTGCCAATGCGTTTACTCCGAAGCACGTGGCGAGCGTCGTTGCGATAAGACCGCCAATGCTGCTGCTGAGTGCCAACAGGCCCTGCAACAATCGGTTGAGCACGCCGGCTTTGTCCATGGCGGAACCGAAACTCATCGCAGCGATGATGAGCCACACCGTATTGAGCATGGAACTCATCCCGCCGCGTGAAAGCAGAGAATCGAGATTGTCGTTGCCGGTATTGGCGCTGTAACCGTCAAACAGGACGATCCAGACGCTTTTGAAGGTCGCGGCCACTGTCGCGAGTTCCGGATCACTGGACAACGCCGCTACAACCGGTCGTTGGAAGATCAGCGCCACCACTACGCCCGCGAGTATGCCGGCCAGAATGGATGCCACCGCCGGTATCTTTCGCGTAGCCATGTACACCACCACGGCAATCGGCAGCAACATGATGAGGCCTATAGCAAAGTTCTGCTCGAGCAAGGCAAGCGTCTGCGCCAATGAGTCATCAGAGTGCGGCGTGGTTTGGAAGATACCAATGAAAGCGAAGATCACCAGAGCAGCCAAGAAACTTGGAGCCGTGGTCCATGTCATGTGGCGGATATGGGTGAAAATGTCGATACCCGTTACCGCAGGGGCGAGGTTAGTGGTGTCTGAAAGAGGTGACATCTTGTCGCCGAAATAGGCCCCGCAGATGATGGCTCCGGCGGTGATCGCCAACGAAAGCTCCATTCCGGCGGCCACGCCGATGAGCCCGATACCGAGCGTGCCCGCAACGGTCCAGGAACTGCCAATGGAAAGGGCTGTAATGGCACACAGTAAACAGCATGCGGGGTAGAAGAAGCTCGGATCGAGCAGCAGGAGCCCGTAATAAATCATCGTTGGCACCGTGCCTGACAGCATCCATACGCCAATGAGACTGCCCACAGAGAACAGGATCATGATTGCCGGCAGTGACGTAGAGATTCCGGCAACAATCGTTTCCTCGATCACCTTCCAGCTCTGACCATTTTTAACAGCGACCATGGCAGCCAACACGGCACCGATCACCAATGCGATCTGATTGGCACCACTCGATGAGTCGCTGCCGAACAGAATGACGGAAAACGCCAGCAAGACGACGGTGACACCTATCGTCATGACGACGTCAGCGACACTTGCTTCCTTATCTGAGCTCAATATCTGTACTCAATCGCGGATCCTCGATTTCGTTCGTTATGTCATTCTGCTTGATACTCATCAAGTTCGCACGCCGTCACCGATCTTCCACCGACACCTAGTTTCCTGCCCGACCACGTTGTGGCGAAAGCGTACGGTTGAACGCGCCACGGCGTCCGCGATGGGTACGACTACACTTCATGGATGGAGAACTTATCAGAGCCGCAGAATCTGTTGGAAGTTGCTACCGGCAGCCTTCAACCCGGCATGTACATCGCCGGGCTGGATCGGCCCTGGCTCGACACACCGTTTGCCGTTCAGGGATTTTTTGTGCGCGACAGCGAGGACATCTCGTTTGTGGCCAAACACTGCAGTTATGTCTATGTGGATCCTAGACGCTACAGGAAACTTGCGGTCGGTAAGGACAAGTCCCCCTACCGGGCTCAGGCATCGCCAAACAGCGTAAGTTTGAAGCTCGAGTTCATCGTGGCAACGGTCGAACTTGAAAGCGCGAGCGAAGCGATGAGTAAGGTATTCACTCAGCTGCGCAACAATGGACATCTCGACGTTCGAGCCATGCAGAGAATCGTGAACCCGCTCATAGACAGTGTGCTGCGCAACAGCGAAGCGATGGCGGCGCTCGTGCGCATCAAATCTCAAGACGACTATCTGTTTAACCACAGCCTGTCCAACGCTGTCTGGGCGGCTGTTTTTGGGCGGCATCTGGGCCTTGACCGATTGACACTGAAACGGCTGGTGCTCGGTGCGGCTATCGTCGATGTGGGAATGACTCAGCTCGATGCCAGCTTGCCTAACCATGAGCGTACCCTGACTGAGGTCGAGCTTGACTGCGTTAAAAAACATGTTGGAGTTGGGGTTGAGCTACTCAAAGAGTCCGGAAACGTTCATGAGGACGTGGTCGCAATTGTTGAATGTCACCACGAGCGTTTCGATGGCTCAGGTTATCCGCAGGGGTTGGAAGGACAGGCGATTCCTTTGCTGGCACGCCTGACCGGGCTGGTTGATAGCTACGATGCCATGATCACGACGCGACCTCATGCCCAAGCTCGTTCATCCTTTGAAGCCCTGCAGGAGCTTGCAGACCTGAAGGACCAACTGTTTCAGGGAGCGCTCGTCGAGCAGTTCCTACAGGCCATCGGTTTGTTTCCGACTGGCTCGGTTGTCGAGTTCAACACCGGTGAGGTCGGCGTTGTCGTGCACCAGAATCCATCGCGGCGACTGAAACCAAAAATTGTCGTCATTCTCGATCAGGCAAAAAAACCCTACACGAAAATGGTGACTGTCGATCTAGCCAAGTACGATTCGGCATCGGCAAATGCTCCCGAACTGTGGATAAGCAGGGAGCTCGAACCCTGTGCTTACGGCATTCAGCCCGATGAATATTTTCTCTGATCATGGGCACGACAGACACCACCCTCGTCCTGGTAGAGCTTGATGACCTAAACAACATATCAGCCGAGCTCGGGCCTTCCTCTATGGAGGTGTTTCTCTCCGAGTTTGAATTTCGGGTGCAACAATTCGCGCGCGAACACGACGAGATAGTCAAGATTCCTCCGAACAAACTTTGTGTGCTACTGCGCGACGTATCGGATTCCCAACAAATTGAGTTAGCGGCAGCAAAGCTGGTTCGATTGTTCGAAGAACCAATCACCGTTCTCGACCAGGAATTCAAACCAACGGCACGTGCGGCCTTTATCCCGCCTGGATGCGACGCAACAACCACAAAAATGCAGTTGCGCATCGCCGAGTCGGGACTACGCGAAGCACGAGCCAAGAAGTTGCCTTATGTCGTTCGGACGAAGTTGAGCCGCGAGTACGCGAACGACGATATCAGTCGTTTGCGGGAGATAGAACAAGCCTTCGAGCGAGGCGAGTTTGTGATGTACTTTCAACCGCAGGCACACGCGGCTTTTCGCAATGTAACTGGGGCGGAAGCGCTGATGCGTTGGCATTCGCCACAACGTGGGGTATTGGCTCCGGCCGAGTTCATTCCATACGCCGAACGCAGTGCGCTGATCAGGCCGTTTACCTGGTTTGCGCTCAAGTCGGCGATATCGCACTGTGCCCGTTGGCCTAACCCCCTCACGGTTGCCGTAAACGTTCCGCCGTGCCTGCTACAAGACGAGGAACTCAACCAGGTCGTGCAGGATGCGTTGGCGATCTTCGATCTCCCTCCCGCGCGCCTGATTTTGGAAATCACCGAAAACTCCATGATTGAAAACCCTCAGAAGACCTTGGCAACACTGGGTCGATTGCGTGATAACGGCGTGAAGATTGCGATAGACGATTTCGGGACAGGTTATTCGTCCTTCGCCTATTTCCGCGACTTACAAGTAGACGAGCTCAAGGTTGATCGGTCGTTCGTCTCCGAGATGCTCACCCGACCGAGAGATCGGGATATCGTCAAGGCCGTCATTGATCTCGCGCACAACTTCTCGCTGCAGGTGGTGGCGGAAGGAGTCGAGGACGAAGAGACGGCTGTGGAACTTACGGCGCTTGGCTGTGACATCCTACAGGGTTATTTAATTGGCAGGCCGAAACCGGTGGATCAGTTTGAAGCCGAGATCTGAAGGCCCTACCCTGGAACACAGGTTGGTGAGTATATTTCGCTCAGCAGGCGGCTGAAGGTCGCAGATGGTCGAAACCCCCCGGCGGTTGGCGCGCTCAACAGGTTTCCCTGAGCGTCCAGTTGGGCGCTGCTGGTGAACATACTTGCACGCGGATTGTTGTCTGCACCGTAGCGGAGGTCGATTGCCGACAATTGATAACCGATGTCCGTCGGGTTTACTTCGTAGTGTAACCAGCCCATAGCAAACCAATTGAAAATACCCCCTTCCCGGGAGCGCTCGAAATCTGCGATCAGGGCCGGATCTGCTCGCGGGGCGCTTTCCCACTTGATTTCGCAAGGGTTCCACATGGAAATGAATCCGACGCGGTCTTCCACCTGGGTACGGACGACGACGCGCCGGTAGTGAACTTGAAATATGGTTGGAAACGCCGCGATTTTTGCGCCATGGACATTTTCTCGGGCTAACTGTTGCGCAACGTAGGTCTCTGCGGCTTCGTTGAGGTACCAACCGTAACCTAGATATGCAGAGGATATCGTCAACGTGAGCAAGGCAACGGCGCGTGCATTCGTTCGGTAGAAACGGCCCGCGGCGAGCAGGCCTCCTAACAACATCAGTGTGTAAACAGGATCGATTATGGGCATGGCGTTGATCGCGAAACGGGCATTCGAAAACGGCAGCAGAAGCTGAGTACCGTAGGTGGTCAACAGGTCTAGCAGCGGATGTGAAAAGATCGCGGCTACGATGGCTGCCGTCCAGGTCAGCAGTCGTTGGCGATCGGCGCTCACGAGGGGACTTTTGGCTTCCCAGCGCCAGATTGCCCACGCGATCATGGGGCCGATCACCGGTGCGAAAATCAGCGAATGAGTGATGCCGCGATGGGAGACCAGTTGATCGAAGTAGTCACCATTAAGTGAAAAGAGCACGTCGATATCAGGCATCGCACCCACCAGTGCGCCGATGCCTGCTGCGCGAAATCCGAGCTTATGGTGGGCAACACTCTGAGCAACAACGGCGCCCAGTGCGGCTTGAGAAATAGGATCCATACTTGACCAATGCTATTCGCCGCTAGCACACCATAGTTGTTAAGGGCTGACAAGTTAGGGCGTTGCAGGAACGAGTGCGTTTCGACTATTTTGGTATGTGAGCTAAGCCTCGCTCAAAGTGGAGTTGGGACATCCCATGATTCTTCAGCTGTAGTGGAGTAGCGACATGATCGAAGGTGGTTGTTTTTGCGGCAAAATTCGATATCAGATCGATGACGGGGAGCATTTGGCCGTCACCTGTCATTGCTCGATGTGTCGTAGAACCAGTGGGGCACCCTTTGTCGTGTGGCTGGTGGTTCCGAAAGCGGGATTTGGTTACACGTCGGGAAAACCGAAATTACTCGATTCGTCAGAACACGGTAGACGCTATTTCTGTTCCAGCTGTGGAACCCCGGTGGCTTGCATGGTGGATTCACACCCTGATTTCATAGACGTCACGCTGGGCAGTCTGGACTGTCCGGAGACGATCACGCCTACCCAGGAGATCTACACCGACAGCAGGCTACCCTGGGTGATGAGCGGAACGGAGGAGATTACATGACACAAACCGTGTCGCTGGATGCGCTGGATCTGGACACCTACTGGATGCCGTTTACGGGCAACCGTGAATTCAAAGCCAACCCACGATTAATCACGGGAGCGGACGGTTGTCACTACATCACGGCTGATGGCCGCAGGGTGTTGGATGGCCTCTCGGGGCTGTGGTGTTGCGGTGCCGGCCACAATCGCAAGGAGATAGCGGATGCGATTGCCGAGCAAGCGCGTAGCCTCGACTACGCACCGTCATTTCAGTATGGGCATCCATTGGCGTTTCAGCTCGCCAACCGAATCAAGTCCTTAACACCCGATGGATTGGATCATGTGTTTTTTACCAATTCCGGATCCGAAGCGGTGGAGACCTCCTTAAAAATCGCGCGTGCTTATTGGCGCCAGCATGGTCAGCCCGGCAAGACGCGTTTGATCGGCCGTGCCAAGGGTTATCACGGCGTGAACTTCGGCGGCATTTCCGTTGGGGGCATCGGGGCCAATCGCAAGCTTTTTGGTGCGACGCTCGAGGCCGATCACCTGTCACATACGCTACTGCCTGAGAACCGCTTCACTCGCGGCGTGCCCGAGGTCGGCGCTTTCCTTGCCGATGAACTCGAGGAACTCGTGGCGCTGCACGATGCGTCGAACATTGCAGCGGTGATCGTAGAACCTGTCGCAGGTTCCGCTGGCGTCATCCCACCACCAAAGGGTTATCTGCAGCGCTTGCGAAAAATCTGTGACAGACATGACATCCTGTTGATCTTCGATGAGGTGATCACTGGCTTCGGACGCTTAGGCGCTCGCACGGGGGCGGATTTTTTCGGCGTAACCCCGGATATCGCTAACTTCGCTAAGCAGCTGACCAACGGTGTCATACCCATGGGCGCTGTGGTTGTTCGCAAAGAGATCTACGATACCTTCATGCGCGAAGGTGGTCCGGCTTACATGGTCGAATTTCCTCATGGGTATACGTATTCGGGCCACCCCATAGCTTGTGCAGCCGGGCTCGCGGCGCTGGATCTTCTGGAGAGCGAGGGGTTGGATCGCCAGGTCGCTGAGAAGGCGGACTATTTTGCAGAGTGTATTCACGGGTTGGACAATCATCCTCACGTCCTCGACATACGCAACATTGGTTTTGCCGGGGCACTGACGCTCGAGGCATACCCCGGTGAACCGGCACGCAGGCCATATGAAGTAGCGATGTGGTGCTGGCAACGGGGGTTGTATGTGCGCTACGGGGGCGACACGCTGCAGTTTGGTCCACCGTTTGTGATGGACAAGTCGGAGATTGCCGAAATGTTCAACATCTTGGGTGACGGATTACGGGCAGCCTGACTCGGGGCTAGAGATGGTGTAGCGGTAGCGCGGTGGACGACTTGATTCGCTCCATTGCGAATGATGACGATACGTCGTACAACGGTGTGACGGCGATGAGTTTCTTGTAAACACGGTCGTAATCTTCGATGTCCCTTGCGACAATTTTCAACAGATAGTCGGTTTCGCCGCTCATGCGGTAAAACTCCACAACTTCCGGTATCTTTTTGATCCCTTCCGCGAACGTAGTGAGCCACTGCTCATTATGTTCGTTCGTCTTGATACCGACAAAAACCGTCACGTCCAGATTGAGCTTGCCCTGGCTCAATAGTGCCACCCGCTTACGAATAACGTGACTGTCTTCCAGGCGTTTCGTCCGCCGCCAGCAGGCGTTGGCAGACAGGCCAATCCGCTCGGCGAGTTCGGCGTTGGACAGGGACGCATCCTGTTGCAACTCGTTCAGAATTCGCAGGTCCATTCGGTCAAAATCTTTCATAAAAGCCGGGAACGTTGGGAGAATTTTGCGAATTATGCCATGGCCACGATATACAAAGGGACCTTATTGGACAGAGCTTGCAATATAGTAGGTAATGCTATTACCGCTGGCGGTCCTGTTTGCAGCAAAATATCCAGTGCAGCCGGTACCCGAACCTCTCATGAGGAACCACCATCGATAGTCTCCCCGCCGCAAACGCGCCGAATAATCGAGTGATACTTGGCTACGTTCTTGTGGTGTTGGCTCTGCCTCCTCTGATCTACATTGGCAACCCGGCGGTGGCGCTGTTGGTGGGTGGTGTGATTACGCTCGGTTTGAATCGTGCACCACTGGCATTCGCCGCCAGCGCGGGAACCTACCTGCTGCAGACCGCCATCGTGCTGTTGGGTTTACGCCTGAACCTGGAAACCCTCTGGCAACTCAGCGCCGATTACTCCTGGGGAGTTGCGATCTACGTTCTGTCAACGCTTACAGTTGGTCTGGCCATAGGCTGGTGCCTCAAGGTAGAGGTGCCTGCGAGCAAGCTCATCACCGCAGGAACAGCCATATGCGGTGCCACCGCCATTGCGACACTGGGACCAATCGTCAAAGCGCAGCCGCAGCAGATTGGTGTCGCTTTGGCGACGGTATTTTTATTGAACGTGATTGCATTATTCGCGTTCCCGCTCATTGGTGAGGCGCTCGACATGACGCAGCGCGAATTCGGTCTGTGGTCGGCCCTGGCGATCCACGATACCTCTTCGGTTGTGGCAACCGCGGCGGTTTATGGGGAAGAGGCCGCCGATGTCGCCACGACAATCAAACTTGGCCGAACGTTGTGGTTGATACCGCTGGTTTTTGCCGCCAGCCTGATGGAGAGATCCGCAGGTGCACGCATCCGTGTGCCTGGTTTCATCGTGTTGTTCATCGCCACTGCTGGTGTTGCATCTCTGGTGAGCCTGCCTGCGGTGATCACCAACACCGCCAGCCTGCTCAGCAAGGCATTTCTGGTAGGTGCTCTTTTTCTGGTAGGCACGCAACTCACCCGGGAAACCGTTCGTAACATCAAGGGGCGCTCGCTCGGTCAAGCGTTAATCTTGTGGGCTGTCATTGTTCCGCTGACATTGGCCGCAATAATGCTGATTTACGGTGATAGCGTTTGATCGAGTAGCGTTATATCCATAGACAAAAACGATTCTTCTGATCGTTGCTGTCACGCCATAACATCCTCGACGTGACAATTCGCAGATTACATTTAGACGTGTGGAGTCTGATTGCCCTCGGGGTCTTTGTCGCCTACCTACTCTTGCCTTTAGGGCATTGACCCGACGCTTGATTGACTCAACTATTGGGCTCCGACACCTTCGAGCCGGACTTCTGTCCGGCTTTTTTTTGCGCGCGAGGCCTGATGCCGGGACGATGCTCTTTATTGGTTAGCAAGCGGTGCGGCAAAACTTCTTGACAGGGTTGAGTCCGAAGCCTAAAAAACCCGGTAGACGGGCTTCACCTGGTTTGGAAATTGGCTGCTTCGAATCACAATCTTGGTGACAAAAATCGCGGTAATCTCGACGGCGACGACACGGAAAATCTGTCTGGCGACCGCGTTCGCGATGAAGACCGTAAAGGCGTTCTTGACCAAGAGCAGGAGGAAGAAGACGAAGAAGAAATTGTCGACGAGGATTATGAAGCGCCTCTGGAAGACGATGATTTCATCTCTGATGACGATGACTCCGAAGAACAAGTGTTGGCCGATGAAGCACTTAGCCCGAAAGAACAAGACGCCCGTTCCTTGGCTATACGCCGCGCCATCGAACGACGCCAGGAACAGAAGAAACTGGACGAGGATCTAAATTACCTCGATCTGGATTTGGACACTTAAGCCTCAAGTTTACTCAGTGCATCAACAAGCCCCGCCAGTTCGAGATCTGGTGCTCGTCGGCGGCGGGCACAGCCACGTCCAGGTTCTTAAATCTTTTGCTATGAAGCCGTTGGCAGGCGTGCGTGTCACACTAGTCAGCCGCGAGCTCAACACACCCTATTCTGGCATGTTGCCAGGATTCATCGCCGGTTTTTATCAGTGGCGCGACATTCACATCGATCTTGGTCCCCTGGCTAACTTTGCAGGAGCCCGATTAGTTGGCGGAGAGGTTGTCGGGCTGAGCCTGGACGAGCGCCGAATTAAGCTCCGTGGCCGGCCCGATATTCACTACGATGTTTTGTCGATCAATTCAGGCGCGTTACCTGTTGGCGTCGGGGACACTGTCATACCCGTGAAACCTATCGGTAGGTTTCTGCCTCAGTGGGATCAGGTAAAACAGCAAGCAAGATCAGGAGAGCAGATCGTCATCGTCGGTGGTGGGGCGGGTGGTGTGGAGTTAGCGCTTGCCATGCGCCAGTCGCTTAGTATGGGTATTGAGATCAGCTTGATCACGCAACGTCTGCTCGCCGGGTACAACAAGCGCGTCATCGGCTATTTGAGTCGGGTGTTGGCCAGCCGTGGCGTGCGTTTGACTGTCGGCGTCAGCGTCGAACGTGTAGACGGGGCCGTAGTGCACACCAGCGACGGCCGGTCTATCCCGGCGGACTATGTGTTCTGGGTCACCGGTGTACGGGCCCCGGCTTGGCCAGGAGAGGGTGGCTTGGCAACCCAGTCCGAGGGTTTCATCGAGGTGGACAAGACGTTGGCCTCGGTGTCCCACCCAGAGGTTTTTGCCACGGGTGACATCGCTGCGTTGGTTGGCCAACCACGCCCAAAATCGGGCGTATTTGCGGTTCGCGAGGGACCGGTATTAGCAGACAATCTACGCCGCGTGCTGACCGACAGATCCTTGCGGCAATACCGGGCCCAGAAGCGGTTTCTCAGCCTGATTGGAACAGGCGACGGCAGGGCAGTCGCCTCAAAAGGACCGCTCAGTGCATGGGGTCGTTGGGCGTGGCGATGGAAAGACCATATCGACCGCCAATTCATGGATCGGTTTACCAAGCTCCCGGAAATGGAAGTCATCGCACCACAACTTGCACCAGCTTTGCAGGCCGATGCACCCGATGTCATGCGTTGTGGCGGGTGTGGAGCCAAGCTAGGCGCTGATCCCTTACGCCGTGTATTGGCGCGTCTGCCGAGCCAGAACTTCGAACACGTCCGCCTCGGAATTGGCGACGACGCCGCTGTCCTTGAACATCACGATGGCAATCTCGTACTGACAGTTGATGGTTTTCGCAGCCTGGTTTCCGATCCTTACCTTTTCGGCCGGATCTCGGCCCATCATAGCTTGAACGATATCTTTGCCATGGGCGCTCGCGCTACCGGGGCTTTAGCGCTGGCCACGGTGCCGCTCATGGCCGAGGCGATGATGGAAGAGGAACTCTACCAGTTACTCAAAGGGGTGGTAGATGTTCTGAATGCCCACGATGTACCTCTTGTCGGAGGGCACTCGTCTGAAGGTGCTGAACTCTCTCTCGGTTTGACGATCACCGGAGAAGTTGAACTCCCGCTGCTCACCAAAGCAGCGCTACTGCCAGGTGATCAACTGCTCCTCAGTAAACCAATCGGCACGGGCGTGCTGTTTGCTGCCCACATGCGAGGTAGATTATCTTCCAATCTTATGGAGAAAGTTGTTGCCAACATGGATCATTCCAATGCTCTCGCATTGAAGGTGCTGCGCATGCACGCAGTTAGAGCTGCCACAGATGTTTCGGGGTTCGGTCTCTTAGGCCATCTCGGAGAGATGTTACGAGCGGGTGGTGTGGGCGTGAGCATCGAGTTGCACGATGTACCGCGGCTCCCCGGGGCGAGTGAAGCGATGGATTCGGGCAACGCGAGTTCGCTGCAAGCTAACAACGAACTCGCGCTCGCAGATTTCGAATTTGTGGGATGTTTACCAGGGGATACGGCCGTGCGCTTGCTTGTCGATCCGCAAACATCCGGTGGTTTGCTGGCGGCAGTTCCGAACAATGAAGCCGAAGCTTGCCTGCGCGATCTTCAGTCGGCTGGCTATCATGACGCTGCGATAATTGGACGCGTAGAGGAAGATGGCGCGTGGCTCATTCACGCGTGACAGTTAAGGTCTACATCGTTACCGACCCAATGTGTTCATGGTGCTGGGGTATGACGCCGCAGATCAAAATCGCCGCCGAACGACTGGCTGACCGTGTCGAGTTCGATCTCTTGTTGGGAGGGATCAATACTCATGGCAGCCAACCTATCGGGGACTACGGGAAGCGGCACTTGTTTAAACTGTGGAAGGAAGTGCATGCCACCACTTCTCAGAGTTTTGGTTTTAAACTGCCTGAGACATTTGTTTACAACAGCACGATACCTTGTATTGCAGTGGTAGCTATGAGTCGTTGGCTCGGGAAACCGGCTTTCGACTATCTGCATCGGTTACAACAACTTTTCTTTCTAGAAGGGCTCAACATCAATGAGCCGGATCTCCTCGCGGATGCCGCACAAGACCGTGGCTGGACGCGGGACGGAATGGTTACCGCACTCAGCGATCTCAACCTGCGAGAAGTGGTGCGTTTCGAATTTGCTACTTCACGAAGTTACGGGACAAACGCGTTACCCAGCGTGTTGTGGGAGGAAACCGGGAAACGGGTCCTTCTCGCCGGTGGATACGTGGACGCGGACATGCTCGTGCAGCTTATCCAAACGAAACTCGATGGGATCAGTTTAGGCAGCTAAGTGGTGCGAAATACTAAAAGTAGCTCGCGAGTGCAGGACGAAACCGATCCATGTCCACGAGAAATGAATCGTGGCCCTGAATGGAATCTAAACGTTGGAAAGACAAATCGGCAACCTGCGCGCCAAGGGCTTTCGCAAGTTCTTCCTGCTGGTGAATCGGAAATAGAAAATCAGTTTTGACGCCGATGATGAGCGCACGCTCGAGGTTCACGCGACTCACGCCCCGCTCGAGGCTGCCGCCGTGATCGGCGACATCAAAAAGATCCATGGCGCGTGACAGGTAAAGGTAGCAGTTGGCGTCGAATGTCCCTATGAACTTCGCCGCATGGGCTTCCAGATACGATTCCACTTCGAAGTCGATACCGAACGGATGCTCGTCGGCTGGTTCACTGGTTGCGCGCTCGCGTCCAAAACGCTCTGCCCATTCTTGAGCTGATCGATAGGTGATCATTCCCAGCTTGCGCGCCAACTGCATCCCCGTGGTAGGTGGATGGTCAAATTCGTATAGGCCATT
>SMUX01031951.1_pt1 | contig 15745 bp, 11 predicted proteins | sample 2456431 | NCBI WGS metagenome assembly SMUX01 (sample SAMN11095930, study PRJNA526329) | marine sediment metagenome | biome: Marine sediment; feature: Surficial sediment; material: Deep marine sediment; isolation source: Hadal surficial sediment | place: Pacific Ocean | collected 2014-11 | depth... | reverse complement strand
GGCGTGAATTCAGCCCCGCCAGACTCCGCCAGTATCTTCGTAATCGCAGCCGTCAGCGTCGTCTTGCCATGGTCAACGTGGCCAATCGTGCCCACGTTGCAGTGCGGCTTGGTACGCTCGAATTTCGCCTTTGCCATCGGTCCCGGTCTCCGTCGCTGAACTCTCTCGATTACGAACTGGCGGTTCAGGCCAGCTTGGCGACCACCTCGTCGGCGACCGCCTGGGGCACTTTCTCGTAGTGGTCGAAGTGCATGGTGTATTGCGCCCGGCCCTGGCTCATGGAGCGCAGGTTGTTGATGTAGCCGAACATGTTGGCCAGCGGCACCATGGCGTTGATCACCTGGGCGTTGCCGCGGGCGTCCATGCCGGTCACGTTGCCGCGCCGGCTGTTCAAGTCGCCGATGATGTCGCCCATGTATTCCTCGGGGGTCACCACCTCGACCCGCATCATGGGCTCGAGCAGCACCGGCGCCGCCCGGGGAATGCCATCGCGGAACGCCGCCCGGGTCGCGATCTCGAAGGCGAGCACGCTGGAATCGACGTCGTGGCTGGCACCGTCGATCAGGGTCGCCTTGAAATCGATCATCGGGAAGCCGGCCAGGACGCCGGCATCGCGGGATGCATTCAGGCCCTTCGCGACGCCGGGCACGAACTCCTTCGGCACCGAGCCGCCGGTGACCTTGTTCTCGAACACGAAGCCCTCGCCCGGCTCGAGCGGCTCGAAAACCAGCTTGACCCGCGCGAACTGGCCCGAGCCGCCGGTCTGCTTCTTGTGGGTGTAGTCGATCTCGGCGGAACGGGTAATGGTTTCGCGGTAGGCGACCTGGGGGGCGCCGACGCTGGCCTCGACCTTAAACTCGCGCCTCATGCGGTCGACCAGGATCTCCAGGTGCAACTCGCCCATGCCCTTGATCACGGTCTGACCGCTCTCCGGGTCCGAAGTGACGCGGAACGAGGGATCCTCCTGGGCCAGGCGGCCCAGCGCCACGCCCATCTTCTCCTGGTCGCTCTTGGTCTTGGGCTCGACCGCGACCTCGATGACCGGATCGGGGAACTCCATGCGCTCGAGGATGATCGGGTTCTGCGGATCGCTCAGGGTCTCGCCGGTGGTCGTCGACTTGAGCCCGGCGATGGCGACGATGTCGCCGGCGTGGGCCTCCTTGATGTCCTCGCGATGGTTGGCATGCATGAGCAGCATGCGTCCGATCCGCTCCCGGTTCTGCTTCACCGTGTTGAGCACGTTGATACCGGTCTTCATGATCCCGGAATAAACCCGCACGAAGGTCAGGGTGCCGACGAAGGGATCGGTCATGACCTTGAAGGCCAGCATCGAGAGCGGTTCGTCATCGGCGCTCTTTCGGGTCAGGGGCTCATCGGAACCGGGCCTGACGCCCTTGACGTCCGGCACGTCGGTCGGCGAGGGCAGGTAGTCGACCACCGCGTCCAGCAACGGCTGCACGCCCTTGTTCTTGAACGCCGCGCCGGTGAGCACCGGCACGAAGGTCAGGCTGCAGGTGCCGATGCGGATGCAGTGCTTGAGGGTCTCCTCGTCCGGCTCCTCGCCCTCCAGGTAGGCCTCCAGGGCGGCGTCATCCTGCTCGACCGCCAGCTCGACCAGCTTCTCGCGGTACTCCGCGGCCTGGTCGGCGAGCTCGGCGGGGATGTCCAGAGTCTCGTACTTGGCGCCCATGCCCTCGTCCTCCCAGATGATCGCCTTCATCTGGACCAGGTCGACCACGCCGACGAATTCGCTCTCCGAGCCGATCGGCAACTGCAGCACCAGCGGGATCGCGCCCAGGCGGTCGACGATCATCCGCACGCAACGATGGAAGTCGGCGCCGACGCGGTCCATCTTGTTGACGAAGCAGATGCGCGGGACATTGTACTTGTCGGCCTGGCGCCACACCGTTTCGGACTGCGGCTCGACGCCCGCCACCGAGTCGAACACCGTCACCGCGCCGTCGAGCACGCGTAGCGAGCGCTCGACCTCGATGGTGAAGTCGACGTGGCCCGGGGTGTCGATGATGTTGATCCGATGGCCGCGCCAGTCGCAGGTGGTCGCCGCCGAGGTGATGGTGATGCCGCGCTCCTGCTCCTGCTCCATCCAGTCCATGGTGGCGGTGCCTTCGTGCACCTCGCCAATCTTATAGGACCGGCCGGTATAGTAGAGGATGCGCTCGGTCGTGGTGGTCTTGCCGGCATCGATATGGGCCATGATACCGATGTTGCGGTAGCGGTCGAGTGGAGTGGTGCGGGCCATGGTAGGGGTCTCTCGAAATCCGGCTTACCAGCGATAATGCGAGAAGGCCCGGTTGGCCTCCGCCATGCGGTGGGTGTCCTCACGCTTCTTAACCGCGGTGCCGCGGTTGGCGGCGGCGTCCAGAAGCTCGTTGGCCAGGCGTTCGGTCATGGTGAACTCGGAGCGCGCGCGCGACGCGCGGATCAGCCAGCGGATGGCGAGCGCCTGGCTGCGATCGGGGCGCACCTCGATCGGGATCTGGTAGGTGGCGCCGCCGACCCGGCGCGAGCGCACCTCGATGTCCGGCTTGACGTTGCCGAGCGCATCGTGGAACACGCGGATCGGGTCCTGGCTCGAACGTTTCTGGACGCGATCGAGGGCACCGTAAACGATGCCCTCGGCAACCGACTTCATGCCCGCATACATGAGCACGTTCATAAATTTGGTGAGGACGACGTCGCCGAACTTGGGATCCGGCAAAACCTCACGTTTTTCGGCGCGATGACGGCGCGACATGTTCGGCTCCTCGATCCCTACTTCGGGCGCTTGGCGCCGTACTTGGAGCGGCGCTGGCGGCGATCGGTGACGCCCTGGGTGTCCAGGGTGCCGCGAATGATGTGGTAGCGGACGCCCGGCAGATCCTTCACGCGGCCGCCGCGGATCATCACCACCGAGTGTTCCTGGAGGTTGTGGCCCTCGCCGGGAATGTAGCTGGTGACCTCGAAGCCGTTGGTCAGGCGCACGCGCGCGACCTTGCGCAGCGCCGAATTCGGCTTCTTCGGCGTGGTCGTGTAGACCCGGGTGCAAACCCCCCGCTTCTGCGGGCAGGCCTCCAGGGCGGGCACCTTGTTCCGGACCACCGGCGGCTTGCGCGGCTTGCGGATCAGTTGGTTGATCGTCGGCATTACCTCGGCCTCTTCATCCTCAGGCTTAAGATATAAAACCCCGCTCAGGAGCGATTGATCTGCTCCCGCGGGTCGTCCACGGGCCGTCGAAACAGCCGCCAGCAATGTGTTCCCGTATTCAGCCGGGGCTGCGTCTAGACCGCAACGGGTCTACCACCAGCCCCCTGAAAGGCGCGCGCATACTATTGCTGCGCTGCACCCTCGTCAAGCCTCGGGAACAGCCTTTTTCGCCGAATACCGCGGCCCTCGGCCCCTTCTTTTGGCGCCGGGAGCCGTCGGGATCAGGCGACGGACGTTTGCTCTCCCTCCTCCGCGGCCTTGGCCTTGGCCTCGGCCTCGGCGGCCAGCACCGCCTGCTGTTGCCGCTGCTTCTCCAGAACCGCGTGGTCCCGCTCGGCGGCCAGTTTCTTGACCCGCTTCATCACCGCGCCGGTGCCCGCCGGGATCAGGCGGCCGACGATCACGTTCTCCTTCAAGCCAATCAGGTTATCGGTCTTGCCATGGGTCGCCGCCTCGGTCAGCACCCGGGTGGTCTCCTGGAACGAGGCCGCGGAGATGAACGAGCGGGTCTGCAGGCTGGCCTTGGTGATGCCCTGAAGCACCGGCTTGCCGACCGCCACCTGGCCGCCCTCGGCCGCTACCTTCTCGTTGAGTTCGGCGAACTCCTCCCGATCGACCTGCTCGCCGACCAGGTAAGTGGTCTCGCCGGCGTCGGTGATCTCGATCTTCTGCAGCATCTGGCGGACGATCACCTCGATGTGCTTGTCGTTGATCTTGACGCCTTGCAGGCGGTAGACGCTCTGAATCTCGTGGGTCAGGTAGTTGGCCAGGGCCTCCACCCCCAACACCTCCAGGATGTCGTGAGGCACTGGGTTGCCATCCATGAGCGCATCGCCGACCTCGACGAAATCACCCTCCTGGACCGAGATGTGCTTGCCCTTGGGGATCAGGAATTCCCGCGGCTCGGCATCCTCGCCCTCCGGACGGACTATGATCCGGCGCTTGTTCTTGTAGTCCTTGCCGAACTCGACCCGGCCCTCGACGTCGCTGATGATGGCGTAGTCCTTGGGCTTGCGCGCCTCGAACAGCTCCGCCACCCGCGGCAGGCCGCCAGTGATATCGCGGGTCTTGGAGGTTTCCCGCGGGATTCGGGCGAGCACGTCGCCGGCCTTGACGTGGGCGCCGCTGTCGATCGAGAGGATGGCATCCACCGACATGAAGTAGCGGGCCTCCATGCCGTTGGCCAGCGTGATCACCTCGCCCTTTTCGTCGCGCAAGGTGACCCGCGGCTTCAGCTCGCTGCCGCGCGCCTGTTGCTTCCAGTCGACCACGACCCGGTTGGAGATGCCGGTGGTCTCGTCCAGGACCTCGCGCATGGAAATCCCCTCGATGAGATCCACGTAGTTGGCGGTGCCCTCCTTCTCGGTCACGATCGGGATGGTATAGGGGTCCCACTCGGCCATCTTCTGGCCCTTGGTCACCGAAGCGCCCTCATCGACCAGCAGCTTGGCGCCGTACGGCACCCGGTGCCGGGCCCGCTCGCGGTCGGCCTCGTCCAACAGGACGATCTCGAGGTTGCGGCCCATGACCACGGGGAGGCCTTCGGTGTTGATGACCACGTTACGGTTCTTGATCTCGACCCGCGCCTCGACCGTGGCCTCGACGCTCGACTGCTCGGCGCCACGTTGGGCCGCGCCGCCGATGTGGAAGGTGCGCATGGTCAGCTGGGTGCCCGGCTCGCCGATCGACTGGGCCGCGATGACCCCGACCGCCTCGCCGACGTTGACCCGGGTACCACGGGCCAGGTCGCGGCCGTAGCAGGTGCCACAGACGCCGCCTTTGGCCGCGCAGGTCAGCGGCGATCGGACCTCTAGCTTGTCGATGCCGGCGCGTTCGATGCGGTCGATGGTGTCTTCCTCGATCAGATTGCCCGCCGGCACGATGACCTCGCCGGCCAACGGATCGACCACGTCGTGAAGCGCGGTGCGCCCCAGAATGCGCTCACCGAGCGAGGCGATCACCTCGCCGCCCTCCATGACCGCGTTCACGGTCAGGCCCTTGTCGGTGCCGCAATCCTCGAGCGTGATGATCGCGTCCTGGGCGACATCGACCAGACGCCGGGTCAGATACCCGGAGTTGGCGGTCTTGAGCGCGGTGTCGGCCAGACCCTTGCGCGCGCCGTGGGTGGAGTTGAAATACTCCAGCACGGTCAGGCCTTCCTTGAAGTTCGAGATGATCGGGGTCTCGATGATCTCGCCCGAGGGCTTGGCCATGAGGCCGCGCATGCCGGCCAACTGCTTGATCTGCGCCGGCGAGCCGCGCGCGCCGGAGTGCGCCATCATGAACACCGAGTTGACGTCGCGCCCGATTTCGCCGGACATCACGTTCATCATCTCCTCGGCGACCAGGTCGGTGCACTGCGACCAGACGTCGACCACCTTGTTGTACTTCTCGCCCCGGGTGATCAGGCCGTCCAGATACTGCCGCTCGAATTCCTTGACCTCTCTCTGGGCCGCCTCGATCAGCTTGGTCTTGGCCGCCGGCACGATCAGGTCGTCCTTGCCGAAGGAGATGCCGGCCCTGCAGGCGTGGCTGAAGCCGAGCGCCATGATCCGGTCGCAGAAGATCACCGTCTCCTTCTGGCCGCAGTGGCGGTAAACCACGTCGATCAGCTCGGTGATCTCCTTCTTGGTCAACAGCCGGTTGATCAGGCTGAACGGCACCGACTTGTGGCGCGGCAGCGTCTCGGACAGGATCATCCGGCCCGGGGTGGTCGCGACCACCGTAATGATCGGCTTGCCCTCCTCGTCGACGTCCCGATAGCGCGCCTTGATCCGGGAATGCAGGGTCACGGCGCCGCTGTTGAGCGCGTGCTCGATCTCGCTCATGTCGGTAAAAGCCATCCCCTCGCCCGGCTCGCCCTTGGCCTCCATGGTCAGGTAATAGAGGCCGAGCACGATGTCCTGCGAGGGCACGATGATCGGCTTGCCGTTGGCCGGCGAGAGGATATTGTTGGTCGACATCATGAGCACGCGGGCCTCGAGCTGGGCTTCCAGCGACAGCGGCACGTGAACCGCCATCTGGTCGCCATCGAAGTCCGCGTTGAAGGCGGTGCAGACCAGCGGGTGCAGCTGGATCGCCTTGCCCTCGATAAGCACCGGCTCGAAGGCCTGGATGCCCAGGCGGTGCAGCGTGGGCGCGCGGTTGAGCAGTACCGGATGCTCGCGGATCACCTCCTCGAGGATATCCCAGACCTCCTGGCGCCCCTTCTCGACCATGCGCTTGGCGGCCTTGATGGTCGACGCCATGCCGTAGAGCTCGAGCTTGGAGTAGATGAACGGCTTGAACAACTCGAGCGCCATCTTCTTGGGCAAGCCACATTGGTGCAGCTTGAGCTCCGGCCCGACCACCACCACCGAGCGGCCCGAGTAGTCGACGCGTTTGCCGAGCAGGTTCTGGCGGAACCGGCCCTGCTTGCCCTTGAGCATGTCGGACATCGACTTGAGCGGACGCTTGTTGGCGCCGGTGATGACCCGGCCGCGGCGGCCGTTGTCGAACAGGGCGTCGACCGATTCCTGGAGCATGCGCTTCTCGTTGCGCACGATGATGTCCGGCGCACGCAGCTCGATCAGACGCTTCAGGCGGTTGTTGCGGTTGATGACCCGGCGGTAGAGGTCGTTGAGGTCGGAGGTCGCGAAGCGGCCGCCGTCGAGCGGCACCAGCGGCCGCAGCTCGGGCGGAATGACCGGCACCACGTCGAGGATCATCCACTCGGGCCGAGCGCCGGACTCCAGAAACGCCTCGACCAGCTTGAGGCGCTTGACGAACTTCTTGCGCTTGGCCTCTGAGTTGGTCTCCTTGAGATCGACGCGGAGGGTGCTGCGCTCCTCCTCCATGTCGAGTTCGATCAGCATCGCCTTGAGCGCCTCGGCGCCGATCATGGCGGTGAAGTTGTCGTCGCCGAATTCGTCCTGGGCCGCGATGAAATCGTCCTCGTTCAACAGCTGGTGCAGCTTGAGCGAGGTCAGGCCCGGCTCGGTGACCACGAAGCTCTCGAAATAGAGGATCCGCTCCAGGTCCTTGAGCGTCATGTCGAGCAGCAGGCCGATGCGGCTGGGCAGCGACTTCAGGAACCAGATATGGGCGACCGGGCTGGCCAGCTCGATGTGGCCCATGCGCTCGCGCCGGACCTTGCTGAGCGTTACCTCGACGCCGCACTTCTCGCAGATGATGCCGCGGTACTTCATCCGCTTGTACTTGCCGCAGAGGCACTCGTAGTCCTTGATCGGCCCGAAGATCCGGGCGCAGAACAGGCCGTCCCGTTCCGGCTTGAAGGTCCGGTAGTTGATGGTTTCCGGCTTCTTGATCTCGCCGAAGGACCACGAGCGGATGCGCTCGGGACTCGCGATCGAAATGCGGATCTGATCGAAGCTCTGCGTGCCAGTCGTCTGGCCGAAGATGTTCATCAACTCTTTCATCGGTTTCTCCCGATTCGCGTGTCGTTGGTGCCGTTCATCGCGGATGTCCACCCGGCCGCCGGGGTGCAGCGGCCGTGATCGACGATCTTATCTAGCTCTGCTTCAGCTCAACATTGAGACCGAGCGAGCGTAGCTCCTTGACCAGCACGTTGAAGGATTCCGGAATGCCGGCCTCGAAGTTGTCGTCGCCCTTGACGATCGCCTCGTAGACCTTGGTCCGGCCGGACACGTCGTCCGATTTGACCGTGAGCATTTCCTGCAGCGTGTAGGCCGCGCCGTAGGCCTCGAGCGCCCAGACCTCCATCTCGCCGAAGCGCTGGCCGCCGAACTGCGCCTTGCCGCCCAGCGGCTGCTGGGTGACCAGCGAGTAAGGGCCGATCGAACGGGCGTGGATCTTGTCGTCGACCAGGTGGTGCAGCTTGAGCATGTAGATGTAGCCGACCGTCACCTGACGGTCGAAGGTCTCGCCGGTACGCCCGTCGACCAGCACCGCCTGGCCGGTCTCGGCGAGCCCAGCCTGGGTCAACATTTCGTTGATGTCCTCCTCGCGGGCGCCATCGAACACCGGCGAGGCGATCGGCACGCCATCGCGCAGGTTGTCGCACAACTCGATCAATTGCGCGCCGTCGAGACCGGCAATGTCCGACTTGAAGATCTTGTCGCCATAGACCTGCTTCAGTTTCTTCTTGAGAGGGTCGATCTTGGCGCCCTCCTGATACGCTTGCAGCAGGTCGCCGATCTGGCGGCCGAGGCCGTGACAGGCCCAGCCCAGATGGGTCTCCAGGATCTGGCCCACGTTCATCCGGCTGGGCACGCCGAGCGGGTTCAGCACGATGTCGACCGGCGTGCCGTCGTCGGTGTAGGGCATGTCCTCGATCGGCATGATCTTGGAGATCACGCCCTTGTTGCCGTGGCGGCCGGCCATCTTGTCGCCGGGCTGCAGCTTGCGCTTCACCGCGACGAAGACCTTGGCCATCTTCATGACGCCGGGCAGCAGCTCGTCGCCACGCTGCAGCTTGTCGACTTTGTTGTCGAAGCGCTTGGTCAGCTCGCCGATGGTCTCGTCGAACTGCTTGTTGAGCGCCTCGACATCGGCCTGGCGCTTGTCGTTCCTGACCGCGATCTGGCGCCACTGTCCGGGCGTATAGTCGGACAACACCTTCTCGGTGACCCGGATGTCCGCTTTGAAGTCCTTGGGGCCGCTGGTCGCCGTCTGGTTGACCAGCAGGTCCTTGAGGCGACCGTAGAAGGAACGCTCGAGGATCGCCTTCTCGTCGTCCCGGTCCTTGGCCAGGCGCTCGATCTCGGCCTGCTCGATGGCGAGCGCGCGCTCGTCCTTCTCGACGCCGCGGCGCGAGAAGACCCGCACCTCGACGACCGTACCCGAGACTCCCGGTGGTACCCGCAGCGAGGTGTCGCGCACGTCCGAGGCCTTCTCGCCGAAGATCGCGCGCAGCAGTTTCTCCTCCGGAGTCATCGGGGATTCACCCTTGGGCGTCACCTTGCCGACCAGAATGTCGCTGGCGCCGACCTCGGCGCCGATGTAGACGATGCCGGCCTCGTCCAGATTGCGCAGCGCGTCCTCGCCGACATTCGGGATGTCGCGGGTGATCTCTTCCTGGCCCAGCTTGGTGTCGCGGGCCATGACCTCGAATTCCTCGATGTGGATCGAGGTGAAGACGTCGTCGCGCACGATGCGCTCGGAGATCAGGATCGAGTCTTCGAAATTGTAACCCTGCCAGGGCATGAAGGCGACCAGCACATTGCGACCGAGCGCCAGCTCGCCCAGGTTGGTGGACGGTCCATCGGCGATGATGTCGCCGCGCTCGACCATGTCGCCGACCCGGACCAGTGGCCGCTGGTTGATGCAGGTGTTCTGGTTGGAACGCTGGAACTTCAATAGGTTAAAGATGTCGACGCCCTGCTCGCCGCTGGAGGTTTCCTCGGTGACCCGGATCACGATGCGGGTCGCGTCGACTTGGTCGACCACCCCGGAACGGCGCGCCGCGATGGCCACGCCAGAATCCCGGGCGACCGTCTCCTCCATGCCGGTGCCGACGAGCGGCGCCTCGGACTGGAGCAGCGGCACCGCCTGGCGCTGCATGTTCGAGCCCATGAGCGCGCGGTTGGCGTCGTCGTTCTCGAGGAACGGGATCAGCGCCGCGGCGACCGAGACCAGCTGCTTCGGCGAGACGTCCATGAACCCGATGTCCTCGGGCCGCGCCATCACGTATTCGCTGCCGTGGCGGCACGAAATCAGGTCGTCGACGAAGCGGTTGTTGCGGTCCAGTTCCGCGTTGGCCTGGGCGATGGTATAGCGGCCCTCGTCCATGGCCGAGAGGTACTGGACCTCGTCGCCGACCTTGCCCTTCTCGACCTTGCGGTAGGGGCTTTCGATGAAGCCGTACTTGTTGATCCGGGCGTAGGTCGCCAGCGAGTTGATCAGGCCGATGTTCGGGCCTTCCGGGGTCTCGATCGGGCAGATCCGGCCGTAGTGGGTCGGATGCACGTCGCGCACCTCGAAGCCGGCGCGCTCGCGGGTCAGGCCGCCCGGCCCGAGCGCCGAAAGCCGCCGCTTGTGGGTGATCTCGCTGAGCGGGTTGGTCTGGTCCATGAACTGCGATAGCTGGGACGAGCCGAAGAACTCGCGCACCGCCGCCGCCGCCGGCTTGGCGTTGATCAGGTCGTGGGGCATGACCGAATCGATCTCGACCGAACTCATGCGCTCCTTGATCGCGCGCTCCATGCGCAGCAGGCCGACCCGGTACTGGTTCTCCATCAACTCGCCGACCGAGCGCACCCGGCGGTTGCCCAGGTGGTCGATGTCGTCGATCTCACCGCGCCCGTTCTTGAGCTCAACCAGGATTCGAAGGATCTCCAGGATGTCCATCTTGCGCAGGGTGCGGATCGAATCGTCAGGCTCGAAGCCCAGGCGCGAGTTCATCTTGACCCGGCCGACAGCGGAAAGGTCGTAGCGCTCGTTGGTGAAGAACAGGCCGTTGAACATCTGCTCGGCGGTTTCGAGCGTCGGCGGCTCGCCCGGGCGCATGACCCGGTAGATGTCGACCAACGCTTCTTCGCGGTTGGTGTTCTTGTCGCCGGCAAGCGTGTTGCGCATGTAGGCGCCGATGTTGACATGGTCGATCGCCAGCACCGCGATCTCCTTGGTGCCGCTTTCCTCGAGCTTGGTGAAAAGCTCCTCGGTCAGCTCGTCGCCGGCCTCGCAGATCACCTCGCCCGTGCTCTCGTCGATAATGTCGGTGGCGATGAAATGACCGTGCAGTTCCTCGCTCTCGACGAACTCCATCTTGAGACCGCCCTCGGTCAGCTTCTTGGCCAGGCGCGGGGTCATTTTGGCCCCTGTCTCGGCCACGACCTTGCGGGTCTTGGCGTCGACCAGATCGCGCATCAGCTTGGCGCCACGCATGCGCTCGGGATTGAAGGGCGTGCGCCAGCCGTCGCCGACCCGGGTGTAAACCACCCGCTCGTAATAATGATTGAGGATGTCCTCGGCCGACATGCCCTGGGCCTGGTGCGGCGCCAGCGCCTTGCCCTCGGCGGCCATCTTCGCGCGCGCGGCCTCGGTTTCGTCGTTGTCGAGCGCCATCAGCAGCGTGGTCACCGGCAGCTTGCGGCGGCGATCGATGCGCACGTACACCAGATCCTTGGCGTCGAACTCGAAGTCGAGCCAGGAACCGCGATAGGGAATGACCCGGGCGGCGAAGAGATACTTGCCCGAGGAGTGGGTCTTGCCGCGGTCGTGGTCGAAGAACACGCCCGGACTACGGTGCATCTGGCTGACGATGACCCGCTCGGTGCCGTTGATCACGAAGGTGCCGTTGGGCGTCATGAGCGGCATGTCACCCATATAGACGTCCTGCTCCTTGATGTCCCGGATCGAGCGCGCGCCGGTGTCCTCGTCGACGTCCCAGACCACCAGGCGTAGCGTCACCTTGAGCGGTGCGGCGTAGGTCATGCCCCGCTGCTGGCACTCCTCGACGTCGTATTTGGGCTCCTCCAGGTCGTAGTGCATGAACTGGAGCTCGGCGCGGTCGGCAAAGTCCTTGATCGGATAGACCGACTTGAACACCGCCTGCAGCCCGACCGTGACGCGCGCGCCGGCCGCCACGTCTATCTGCAGAAACTGATCGTAGGAAGTCTTCTGGACTTCGATCAGGTTCGGCATGCGGGCGACCTCGGGAATCTTCCCGAAGTTCTTGCGGATGCGCTTGCGACCGGTGAACGACCTTGCCATGTCAGATGGTCCTCGCTTCGACGTGTTTCGCGCCCTGGGCGGCGCCGTTGAGACACCCACGGCGGGCGTCTTCGAAATCGTATATTTCCGTGCCGGACCGCCCCGAACGCGGTCCCCAATCACCAGCGGGCGCGCAAGGCCGCCCGGTGCGCGGTTCGCGCACCGGACAGATCCTGGCATCCGCCGTCCTCATCGGCCGAGGCGAACTACTTGAGCTCGACCGTCGCACCCGCTGCCTCGAGCTTGCCTTTGATCTCTTCGGCCTCGCCCTTCTGGCAGTCCTCCTTGACCGCTTTTGGCACGCCCTCGACCAGGTCCTTGGCCTCCTTGAGGCCGAGGCTGGTGATGGCGCGGACCTCCTTGATCACGTTGATCTTCTTTTCGCCGTAGCTCGTCAGGATGACGTCGAAGGAGTCCTTCTCCTCGGCCGCCTCGCCGGCGTCGCCGGCCACGGCGGCCACCGCCACAGGCATCGCCGCGGAGACACCCCAGGTATCCTCGAGCTTCGTGGCGAGCTCCGCCGCCTCGATCACAGTGAGCTTCGAGAGCTCGTCCACCAACTTTTCCAAATCAGCCATTTTTCGTTCTCCTGGGCTTGAACTTTTCAATCTTCTCGCAGGGCTTACGCTGCGTTCTCTTTTGAGCCATAGGCGCTGAACACGCGCGCCAACTGACTGGCGGGCGCCTGTATGACACCGGCCAGCTTGGTGGCCGGCGCCTGCACGACGGCGATCAGCCTGGCACGCGCCTCGTCGAGCGACGGCAACTGCGCGAGGTATTGGATTCGCCCGATATCGAGCTCCTCCTCGCCCAATGCCCCGCCGACGACGGTCATCTTCTCGTTCTTCTTGGCGAACGCGACGCAGACCCTTGCCGCGGCCACCGGATCCGCCGAATAGGCTATCGCCGTCGGTCCGGTGAATAGCGGCTGCAACGCCTGAAATTTCGTACCCTCCAGAGCCCGCTTGGTGAGCCGATTCTTGATCACCTTGTAGGTGGCGCCCGCCGCCCGCATCTGCCTGCGAAGGTCCGACACCTCGCCCACCGTCAAACCCGATTGCTGGGTAATGACGAGCAGCGTGGCATCATCGAAGACCTGCTGCAGATCGGCGACCACCGCTTCCTTTTCGGTTCGGTCCACTGAACGGTCCTGCTCTTTCTTGGCCACCGACCCTTGTGATTGGAGCGGGACGGCCGGCCGGTTTGCACGAAGGCTCTCCGGACAGGTCCGGAACACCCGGTTCGCCTGTCCTGGAAGTTCAAGCCCGCCGGTCCCGGGTGTGATCCCGGGGACCGGAGCACGCTCCACTTCCCGTCTGTGCAGGCCCCCCTTATCGGTGGACTTAGATCCGCCGGGCCAAGGCCCTTTGGACACCTGCAGTCTCGGACAGGTTGGGCCGGCGTCGCGCTCGCGCGCTTCAAGTCCGCCGTCCCGTTTCCCGGCGCCTTTCGGGGGCGACCCCGAAAACGCCGAAATCTCGTCTTCTCGCGCGCGCCTTCTCGCGCAGGTCCGCTCAGCCCGTCAGGACGCGCCGAACACGCTGGCCACCTCGACCTTCAGCCCCGGCCCCATGGTCGAGGACAGCGACACCCGTTTGATGTAGGTGCCCTTGGCGCCGCTCGGCTTGGCCCGGCTGATGGCGCCGACGAAGGCCTTGACGTTCTCGACCAGGGCCGCCTCGTCGAAGCTCGCCTTGCCGACCCCGGCGTGGACGATGCCGGCCTTCTCGACCCGGAACTCGACCTGGCCGCCCTTGGTCGCCTGAATCGCCGCGGCCACATCGTTGGTGACCGAGCCCAGCTTGGGGTTCGGCATCATGCCGCGCGGGCCCAGGATCCGGCCCAGGCGCCCGACCACCGGCATCATATCGGGGGTCGCGATGCAGCGCTCGAAATCGATCTTGCCGGCCTGAATCTGTTCGGCCAGGTCCTCGGCGCCGACCAGGTCCGCGCCGGCGGCCCTGGCCTCATCGGCCTTGTCGCCCTTGGCGAAGACCGCGACCCGGACCGACTTGCCGGTGCCGTGCGGCAGGCTGACCACGCCGCGCACGTTCTGGTCGGCGTGGCGCGGGTCGACGCCCAGGTTCATGGAAATCTCGACGGTCTCGTCGAATTTGCTGCTGCAGAAGCCCTTGATCAGCTTGACCGCGTCCTCGATCGCGTAGGCGTTGTCCCGGTCGACGCCTTCGTAGACCTTGGTCAGCCTCTTTCCCGTTCGTGCCATCGTCCCTACTCCACCACTTCGAGGCCCATGGACCGGGCCGAACCGGCGATGATCTTGGCCGCTGCGTCGATATCGTTGGCATTCAAGTCGACCATCTTGGCCTCCGCGATCTCGCGGACCTGGGCCATGGTCACGGTCCCGGCGACCTCCTTGCTGGGCGCCGAGCTGCCCTTGGGGATCCGGGCCGCCTTGCGCAGATGGTAGGAGGCTGGCGCCGTCTTGGTCTCGAACGAGAAGGAGCGGTCCGCGTAGGCGGTGACGATCACCGGCGTCGGCATGCCCGGCTCCAGGTTCTGCGTGGCCGCGTTGAAGGCCTTGCAGAACTCCATGATATTGAGCCCGCGCTGACCCAGCGCCGGGCCGACCGGCGGCGAGGGGTTGGCCTGCCCCGCCGGAATCTCCAGCTTGATATACCCTTGGACTTTCTTCGCCATCTATCCACCCTTTCCAGTTCCGGGTCGCGCGGTCGCGGCCATGGCGAGCCTCCCGCACCGTGTCGGCCCCCGGACCTCGGCCCCGGAACCTCAAAACCTCGTCGCTACTGCTTCTCCACCTGCGAATACTCCAACTCCACCGGGGTCGCGCGCCCGAAGATGGACACCGCCACCTTGAGCCGCGAGCGCTCTTCGTCGACCTCATCGACCAGGCCGATGAACGAGGTGAACGGCCCGTCGGCGACCCGCACCGTCTCGCCGATCTCGAAAGTCACCGACGGCTTGGGCCGCTCCACGCCCTCCTGGACCTGACGCAGGATACGCTCCGCCTCGGCCTCGGAGATCGGGCTCGGCTGCCCGCGGTTGCCCAGGAAACCGGTCACCTTGGGCGTGTTCTTGACCAGGTGCCAAGAGTCGTCGCCCAGTTCCATCTTGACCAGCACGTAGCCGGGAAAGAACTTGCGCTCCGAGCTGACCTTCTGGCCGCGGCGCATTTCGATGACCTCCTCGGTCGGCACCAGGACATCCTCGAACAGGTCGTCCATGCCCTTTTGATGGGCCTGCTCGCGAATCGACTCCGCGACCTTCTTTTCGAAGCCCGAGTAGACGTGGAGAACGTACCAGCGCATCGCCATGGAACAGCCTCAGAATGCTAGAATCAGCTTTACCCCGGTCGAGAGCACCTGATCGACCAGGAAGAAGAACAGCGCCGCCACGAACACCATCAGGAACACCATGCCGGTCGACACGGTGGTCTCCTTGCGGCTCGGCCAAGTGACCTTGGAGACCTCGCGCCGGATCTCCCGTATGTACTGGCCTGGATTGAACTTCATCATCTTCCCGATTTGTCCGGCCCCGACTTCGCGGCCCCTGACCTGGTGATCCCAATCCGCGGCCCGACCCAGCCGCGGCAGTATGTGCAGAACGCTCGCTCGACTCACCGGCTTCGGCGGTTGGCAGGAGTGGAGGGACTCGAACCCACAACCCCCGGTTTTGGAGACCGGTGCTCTGCCAATTGAGCTACACTCCTATCGCTCTAACTCGCTATCCGGCCGCACCACTCTCAAGCGTTACTCGATGATCCCGGCGACGACGCCGGCGCCGACGGTGCGGCCGCCTTCGCGGATCGCAAAGCGCAGGCCCTCGTCCATCGCGATCGGCGCGATCAGCTCCACCTCCATCGAGACGTTGTCACCCGGCATCACCATCT
>SMUX01014628.1_pt1 | contig 15747 bp, 12 predicted proteins | sample 2456431 | NCBI WGS metagenome assembly SMUX01 (sample SAMN11095930, study PRJNA526329) | marine sediment metagenome | biome: Marine sediment; feature: Surficial sediment; material: Deep marine sediment; isolation source: Hadal surficial sediment | place: Pacific Ocean | collected 2014-11 | depth... | reverse complement strand
GAGTACCAGCGTGTAATCGCGATTGAGTGCGCCACGCACAAAGAACTGCCCGAGCCCGGGTATGCCGAACACCTCTTCGACGACAACGGTACCTGTCAGTATCGCGGCGATCGCCGGACCCATGTACGACAACACCGGCAGCATCGCCGGTTTGAGCGCGTGCACGCGAATGATCGCCTTCGACCCGAGCCCCTGAGATCGGGCCGTCCGTATGAAGTCGCAACCAAGAACGTCGATCATGCTGGCCCGCGTCAACCGCGCGATGTACGCAATCTGCGGCAACGCGAGCGTGATAACGGGCAAAACAAATTTCGCGAACCCCGACTCGCCGCTCCAGCCCGCGGGTAGCCACTGCAGCTTCACAGCGAGCAACAGAACCAACACTGGCGCCACGACAAATACCGGAATCGAGATGCCCGTCATTGCGAAAGACATGACGACCCGGTCAAGCATCGACCCCTGTTTCAGGGCGGCGACCGTGCCGCTGCTGATGCCAACAAGCAACGCGAGCGCCATGGCCAGAGCGCCGAGTTGCAGGGAAATCGGAAAGCCGCTCCCGATGAGCTCGCTTACAGTGTAGTCGCGGTAACGGTAGGAGGGCCCGAGATCCCCGCGAAGCAAGCCGGCCATGTAGCGCGTGAATTGCTGTGGCAGCGGTTCATCCAGATGATAGGCCGCCTGAATATTTGCCGCTACGTCGGTGGGCAGCACTCGTTCGTCGTCGAACGGCCCGCCCGGTGCAGCGTGCACCATCAAAAATGCCAGGACGATTACCAACAACAGAGTCGGTATTGCCCCCAGCAATCGGAGCAACATGTATCGCAGCAAGAGTTTGTCCAGCGCAGCTATTCGGCCGCTTTGAGACTCAGGTGTTGAGAGTAATGATAATCGAGAACGTTGTCTCCCCAGCCTGCGACGCGTGGCTTGACCAGGTGCTTGCTAACGTAGAAATAGATTGGAATGGTAGGGTGATCAGCCAGCATTACCCGTTCGGCCTCTTCCATGTACAGGCGGCGCCGGTCGAGATCAGCCTGCTCCGCCGCGCGCAACAGGAGCGCGTCGTATTCTTCGCTGGCATACCCCGGCACGTTAGCCGCATTTTGGGATTGCAGGATGCTAAGAAATGTATGTGCGTCGTTGTAGTCACCAACCCAGCTCGAGCGAAACACCTGCGTGACTTCCTTGTCCCGGATGTTCGCCAGCAACACCTGAAATTCCTCGTTAATCAGGTCCACCTCGAAGCCGAGCACATCGCGCCACATCGACTGGATCGCTACTGCGACTTTTTTGTGCGTATCATTGGTGTTGTAACGAAGCTCAAGCCGCAGCGGTTTCTGTTTGCTGTAACCGGCCTCTGCGTACAGCGTCTGGGCTATCTGGTTCCGCTCATCCTGCGTCAGCGGCGCGTAAGCAAACACCGTTGGCTCGTAATTATCAACCCCGGGCGGGACCCAGCTGTACGCCGGCGTTTCGCCGCGGCCCGTCACTTTTTCGACCAGTAGCTCGCGATCGATGGCCATCGATAGCGCTTGTCGCAGTTCCGGGCTGTTTTTGAACGGCGGCTTGCTCAGGTTGTAGCCGTAGTAGTAAATATTCTGATAGGGGGCAATGTGTAACTCATCGCCGTTGTCTCTCCTGACTTGTTCGAAATTATCGGTGGGCACGGAGCTCGTGATATCCAGTTCGCCCGCCCGATAGCGAGCATACTCGGCCGTCTCCTGACTCGAGATATGATGACGAATCTCATCGATAGCCGTATTCGCATTGTTCCAGTAGTATTCGTTGCGATTAAGCGTCAATACGGACCCGGGCACCCAATCCGTCAGAACATAGGCGCCATTCGAAATCATCTTTCCTGGACGCGCAAATCCATCGCCATGCTCGGCAAGCGCGCCAGGGTGCATGGGAAATGTCGACGGGTGTGTAAGAAGGCTCAGCAAATATGGCGTCGGGCGCTTGAGCATTATCTGCAGCGTGTGTTCGTCTATGGCCCTCAATTCAGTGACGTCGACGAGAAACTGCGCGTAAAAAGCCGCCGTCGCCGGTTCGATCAGGCGCTTAACGCTAAAGACGAAATGTTCGGCCGTAACCGCATCACCGTTTGACCATTTTGCCTCTGGTCTCAGATGAAAGGTGTACGTAAGCAGGTCGTCGGAAACCTCCCATGATTCGGCCGTGCCTTCTGTCAGCTCCCCGGTCGACGTAAAGCTGACAAGGCCCTCTCCTAAATCACGCAAAACATCCGCTGCCTGAAGGCTTCTCGCTTTGTGCGCATCGAGGGACTCGGGTTCCGTATTGAGCCCGCGATTGAGAACTGATAAGGACTCACGCCCGTCATCGGACCCACCGCATGCTGCGACGCCCGACAACACAAGAAAAAACAGTAACCGTCGTATCGATCTCATGTTGTGAAGGATACCTGACTGCGGCGGCTCGCACGTGACCGCTATGCGGTTTTCTTCAACTGCCGTTTCTTGAGATGAACTAACAGTAACGACACTGCGGACGGTGTCATGCCTTCAAGGCGTGACGCCTGACCTAAAGTCGTCGGGCGTGCCGCCACGAGTTTTTGTCGCGCCTCGTTCGACAATCCATCAACGATTTCGTAATCGATATCTTCGGGCAAGCGCAGCGATTCCTGTTTCGCGTGTTGCGCTATTTCGCGCTCTTGTCTATCGATGTATCCCGCGTATTTCGCCTGTACTTCGAGTTGCAATTCAACCTGTTCGCGTTGTTCGTCGCCTTTAATCCTGGCCGCGTCGAATGCGCCGACGCTCGAGATGCCAGCGACCGCTGCATAGTTCAGCTCGGGTCGGCGCAACAACTCGGCGGCCGTGCTGTCGCGGCTAAGCTCTTTGCCCAAAATCTGCACATCGTTTTTGGTCAGCGCGGCAGCATGAATCATGATGCTCTTCAGCCGGGCCTGCTCGTTTTCGACCGCTTCACGTTTCGCGTTGTATATCGACCAGCGTTCGTCGTTAACGAGTCCCAGCGCACGGCCCTTCGGCGTCAGGCGCAGATCCGCATTGTCTTCACGCAGCGTCAGCCGGTACTCGGCACGGCTCGTGAACATTCGATACGGCTCGCTCACGCCGCGCGTAATCAGGTCGTCAATAAGAACACCTATATATGCTTCGTGGCGCCCGGGAAACCACTCTTCCTGGCCGCTTGACTGGCGCGCCGCATTGATGCCCGCGAGCAGCCCTTGTGCTGCCGCCTCTTCGTAACCGGTTGTGCCATTGATCTGCCCGGCGAAATAGAGCCCATCAACGTGCTTTGTTTCCAGTGTCGGTTTCAGGTCACGCGGGTCGAAATAGTCATACTCGATCGCATAACCGGGCTGCGTAATGTGAGCGTTTTCGAAACCGGGAATCGAGCGCACGAAACGAACCTGTGTTGCATGCGGCAGGCTTGTTGATATTCCGTTGGGATAAACCTCGTTCGTGCTCAAGCCCTCAGGCTCAACAAATATCTGGTGCGATGCTTTGTCGGCAAATCGGACCACCTTGTCTTCGACGGATGGACAATACCGCGGCCCGACACCTTCGATCATTCCTGAATACATTGGCGACTCGTCCAGCGAGCTGCGAATTATGTCGTGGGTCTCCTCGGTCGTTCTCGTAATGTGGCAGGAAATTTGCCGCGGATGATCGGCTCGTTTACCGAGGAACGAAAACACCGGGGTTGGATCGTCGCCGGACTGCTCCTGCATCACCTCGTAATTCAGCGTCCTGCCATCGAGACGCGGTGGCGTGCCTGTCTTCAGTCGCGCAACGCTGAATGGCAGCTCACGAAGACGCGCTGCGAGTTTGTTTGACGGTACGTCACCCAACCGGCCGCCGGCCTTCTCGGTACGGCCGATAAGAATGCGCCCCGCAAGAAAAGTGCCGACCGTCAGAATGACGGTCTTCGCCAGAAACCGATGGTCTTCCGCAGTAACGACGCCTATAACACGATCGCCCTCGATGATGAGGTCCTCAACCGACTGTTGGAACACCGACAGATTCGGCTGCTTCTCGATCATCGCCCGAACCGCATGACGGTAAAGCTGGCGATCTGCCTGCGCGCGCGTCGCGCGAACGGCGGGTCCTTTGCTTGCATTCAGCGTGCGGAACTGAATGCCGGCGCGGTCAATAGCCTGTGCCATCGCGCCACCAAGCGCGTCAATCTCTTTGGTCAGATGGCCTTTGCCAATACCGCCAATGGCCGGATTGCAGCTCATCTGCCCCAGCGTCGCAATGTTCTGTGTGATCAGAAGCGTATCGGCACCCGCGCGCGCGGCGGCCAGTGAAGCCTCCGTGCCAGCGTGTCCGCCGCCAATCACAATGACATCAAAATATTCAGACATGGTCAGAATGTGGTTAAAAAGTAATCAATCCGGGCGCGCATTCTTTACTATTTGGGGGCCATTGTCCAAGATAGCCCGCTGTCTCGCACCGTGAGGAACCGATGCGCCGTAATTTATGTATTCTGCTTGCCGCCATTTGGACCGCTGGACCCGTAAACGCCCAATCGCTGCAGCTTTCCGACTGCCGCATCAACGCCGGTCCGGGCGCGCCCAGTATCAAGGCTCGCTGCGGCACGATGACCCGACCGCTGGATCCATCTGGAACTGAGCCCGGCGAAATTGAGCTTCACATTGCAGTCGTCCCGGCGCTCAATTTGACCCCGGAGCCCGACCCTGTCGTGCCGATTGCCGGTGGTCCCGGGCAGGGATCCGTGCAATTCTACTCGTCCTACGCCTGGGCGTTCGAGGGCATTCGGCGCAATCGCGACATTTTGCTCGTCGACCAGCGTGGCACCGGCGACTCGGCAACGATGGATTGTGAGTTTGACGAGGATCTGATCGAGGGCGATTACTCGACCGAGCTGACCATTGAATACACCGAGCGTTGCCTCGAGCAGCTGCCACACGACCCGCGCTTTTTCACGACCAGTGTCGCTGTAACCGACCTGGAGGCCGTCCGCGAGGCCCTGGGTTATCCGTCGCTGAACCTTTACGGCGTGTCGTACGGTACACGCGTCGCGCAGCATTTCGCACGTCGCTACCCGGACTCAACCCGCACCATCGTACTCGATGGTGTCGTGCCGCCGTCGCTTTCGCTCGGTCCGGAGATCGCAACCGAAAGCCAGAAGGCTGTCGACAAGATTCTCGCGCGGTGCACGCAAGACGAGGCCTGCAACGAACGCTTTCCGGACATCGCCGGAGATTTCGCGCGGATAGTTGCCGAGCTCAGAGAGGCACCAGTCGCTATCAATGTGCCAGACCCAAGTACCGGCCGTCCTGAAGCGGTCGAATTTGGCACTGGCGAGCTCGCCGCGGCCATCCGCCTGCTTGCATATCACCCAAACTCGATTGCGTTGATGCCGTTGCTTATTGCCGAGGCGGGCAATGGCAACTTCGTTCCGTTGGCGTCGCAATTCATGATGACGATGATCGCAATGCGCGATGCGTTGTCGCTGGGAATGCACAACACTGTTATGTGTACCGAAGACGTGCCCTATTACGACAACATGACGATTGATTACGAGGGTCTTGCGGCGAGCTACATGGGAACGTTTCAGCTCGAGGCACTGGAGGCTATTTGCTCCGTCTGGCCAGCCGGGCCAATCGATGCGGAATTCAAGACCCCGCTCGCCACTGGCCTTCCCGTGCTGCTGCTGTCCGGCGATGCCGATCCGATTACACCGCCGCGCTATGCAGACCTGGCAGCAGTCGATCTCGAGAATGCCACGCATCTCATCGGCAAAAATCAGGGCCACGGGCAAATTGGCGTCGGTTGCACGCGCCATTTGATCGCTGACTTCATCGCTACCGCGGACCCCGCAGGCCTGGATGCCAGCTGTATGCAACGCAGTTTCGTGATGCCGTTTTTCCTCGACTTTTCGGGGCCGAATCCATGATCAGAGTCGACCGCCTTCATAAATCGTTCGGCGCGGTGCGCGCGCTGCGCGGCGTCAGTTTTGACGCACCCGATGGCAGGATTACGGGTCTGCTGGGGCCCAACGGTGCGGGCAAATCGACGACGCTTCGCATCCTGTACACAGTGTTCAAGCCGGACGAAGGATCCGCCAGCATCGACGGTGCCGATGTTGTGACCGACAGCCTGGTTGCGCGGCAAAGACTCGGTGCGCTACCACATGGCTCGGGGCTGTATCCGCACCTTTCGGCGCGCGAAAACGTCGCCTACTACGCAAGGCTGTGCGGACTCGATAGCGGCGTTGTAGACGATCACGTGGATAGCATCATCAAGTTACTCGAAATCGAGGACTTCGCGGACCGCCGCACCAAGGGGTTTTCGCAGGGCCAACGCACCAAGGTGTCGCTCGCCCGGGCGCTCGTGCACGATCCGCAAAACATCATTCTTGACGAACCATCAAACGGCCTTGATGTAATGGCGACTCGTTCGTTGCGCGAATTGATTCTTAAGCTTAAGGATGCGGGTCGCTGCGTTCTGTTTTCTAGCCACGTTATGCAAGAGGTTGCCGCGCTTTGCGATGACATCTGCATCATCGTAGACGGCCAGGTTGCGATCAACGATTCGGTTGATGGCATTCGCGAGCGCACGGGCTGCGATGATCTCGAGGACGCCTTTGTGGCTGCGATAAAGTTGGTGGGAGGCGACTGATGCGCACGCTGCTCACGGTTTTCCTGAAAGAGCTCGTGGATAATCTGCGTGATCGCCGCACGCTGGCCTCCGCGCTGATCATGGGCCCGATCTTTGGCCCCGTGCTATTTGCTTTCATTATCAATCTCTCGATCGAGCGTTCGCTGGACGACGCCGAAACCACCATGGACCTGCCGGTCATTGGACAGGCGTACGCGCCGAACCTGGTGCGTTACCTGGAGAGCCGGAATATCGACATCGTCGCTGGCCCGGCAGACGCAGCTGCGGCTGCCGCGGCCATTAAGACCGGCCTGTACGACGTTATTCTGGTCATTCCGGAGGCGTTCGGCGAGCAACTTGGCAACGCCATCCCGGCCAAAATTGAGCTGTACTCCGACAGCGCCAATACGCAGGGCGAAAAAGAAGCCCGGCGGGCACGACGCGCCCTGAATTCGTACAACCGGCAACTGGCGAGCATCCGGTTGTCCGCACGCGGCATTAACCCGTTGATCTTGCGGCCAATTAACATTGACGACATCGACATGTCGACACCCAGCGGCCGCTCCGCCATGTTGCTCGGGATGATGACTTACTTTTTCATTTTTGCAATGTTGATGGGCGGCATGTACCTGGCGATCGATACAACCGCTGGAGAGCGTGAGCGCGGCTCGCTGGAGCCGCTCTTGTCGCTTCCGGTTACGCGCACACAGCTCATCCTCGGAAAAATTACTGCCACCTGCGTCTTCATGGCTTTTTCCTTGTTGTTAAGCCTGCTGTCGTTCTATGTGGTGTTGAGGTTCATGCCGCTGGAACAGCTCGGCATGACGCCGAACTTTGATCTGCGTGTCGTTGTCGCAGCGTTCTGGTTGCTCGCACCGTTTATCTTGCTCGGCGCTTCGCTGATGACGCTCGTCGCCTCCTTCACAAAGAGCTACAAAGAAGCACAGACCTGGCTCAGTGTTGTGTTGCTTGCGCCGACCTTGCCGATCCTGATCGTCAGCATCCTGACGCTCCGGCCGCAACTGGAGTTCATGTTTATACCATCCTTGAGTCAGCACCTGATTCTCGTCGACATGATAAAGAACGAACCTCTTAATGGTCTGCATGTCGCTATTTCGGTGGTCAGCACGCTGACGATCGGTGCTCTGCTCACGTGGGTCTGCGCCCGCCTTTACCGCCGCGAAAGCCTTCTCGGTTGACAATTCCGCCGGGTTCTCCACCATGGGGGCCCCGGCGAAAAAAATAATTATTATGTCTCTGTTTTCCGAACTTCGGCGGCGCAATGTCCTCAAGGTCGCGTTGCTTTATGCTCTGGCCAGCCTGCTGATTTTCTGGATGGTTGGCGGGTCTCTCATTTGGCTCGGCGCGCCGGACTGGACTAGTGAGTTTGTGCTGTTGGTGCTCGCGATCGGTTACCCGGTCGCACTGATTTTCGCCTGGACTTACGAAATTACACCGCAGGGGCTGAAAAAGTCACTCGACGTAGATCAAACGCAGTCCATTGTTTACAAGACGGGCCAGAAGCTGAATGCGGCAGTAGCCGTACTCGCTGTGCTTGGGGCGCTCGCCCTGGTCGGCGAGCGGCTCATGCCGACGTTCGAGTTTCCGAAAGTGATCGAACCCATTTTGCTTGCGCCGAATTACGAGGCACCGGAGAAAGACGGTGTGCCGCAGGAAATACGAGCCGTTACGCTCGACAATGGCTTAAGAATAATCGTCTGGCCGGACCACGATATCCCCAATGTTGTGATGTATAACTTCGTGCGCGCGGGGGGCCGCAATGAGTATCCGGGCATCACGGGCTTGTCCCACTTTTTCGAACACATGATGTTTAACGGCACCAGCCGGCGCGCGCAAGGCGAATTCGACGAAACGATGGAGGCTGCGGGCGGAGCAAATAACGCCTACACATCCAAAGACCTGACCGTTTATCAGGACTGGTTCCCACGGTCTGCGCTGGAAACGATTTTCGATCTCGAGAGCGACCGCCTGCAGAATCTCGCGATCGACCCAGCGGTGGTCGAGTCGGAGCGCGATGTTGTTTCTTCGGAGCGCCGTTTGCGTTACGACAACGATAACTTCGGTCGTCTGTTCCTGGAGATGAACGCCACGGCGTTCATTGCGCATCCGTACCAGTTTCCTGTTATCGGCTGGTCATCCGACATCGAGAACTGGACGTATCAAGACCTTGAGTCCTATTTCCGCACCTACTACGCGCCCAATAATCTGACGATGGTCTTTACGGGCGACGTAACGGCCGAAGAGATTTTTGTCCTGGCCGAGAAATACTTCGGTCCAATCCCGGCCCAGGAAGCTCCTCCGCCCATTCGCACAACGGAGCCGGAACAGCTGGGCGAACGGCGCCTGCTGGTCGAGGTGGACGCTCCTACGCCGCTCCTGCACATGACGTTTCACGCCGGCAGCGCCGTCGATCCCGCAACGCTGCCTTTGAGTATCCTGCTGAACATACTTGTCGGTGGCGACTCGTCGCGGCTGCACCAGCAATTTGTCGAACAGGAACAGATTGCTCTGGCTGTCGGGGGCTTTCAAATGGAGGGTATCGATCCTGGCCTCGTCTATTTGTACCTGACTCTGCCGCCCGGTGCAGATACCGCTGCCGTCGAAGCGCGCCTGCTGATCGAGCTGTCCCGGGTGGTTCGCGATGGCGTGACCGAAGCTGAGCTGCAGAAAGCCAGAAATATAATGATCGCTGATTACTGGCGCTCACTGGCGACAATCGACGGCAAGGCCGCCGCAATAGGCCATGCCGAAGTCTTCCGTGGCGACTACCAGCTTGCGTTTGCATTGCCCGATGACCTTGCCGCGGTAACTGCCGCCGAAATTCAGCAGGTAGCCGCCAGCGTCTTCCACCGTAACCGCATGACGGTTGGTGTCCTGCGCTCCCCCGCTGACAATGAACAATGAAAGCGCCAAGACTGCGATTTACCCTGCTGGCCTCGCTAGCCATGACCGGTGCCTTTGCCGCCGGCGTGACGCTGCCGGACGCCGAACGTATCGAGCTCGAGAATGGCACGGTCCTGATACTCATTGAAAATCACGACGTTCCACTAATCGGGCTCGAAGCCATCGTTCGCGGCGGCGCCGCAGCTGACCCAAAAGACAAGTACGGTCTGGCCAGCCTGTTCGCTGGCCTCCTGGAGAAGGGCGCCGGCGACAGGACCTCGGCCGGGTTCGCCGAGGCTGCCGCTTATGTCGGCGGCGAACTGAATGCTTCAGTCAGTCTCGAGTCGCTGACGATTTCCGCCGAGTTCATGGCGCGCGATGCCGCCCTTATGGTCGAACTGGTGTCGGACATGCTGCGCCGGCCCTTACTCAGCGCAGACGAATTCGAAAAACTTCGCGACCGGAGGATCAACCTGATCAAAGCGGCGAAAGGCGCGGATCCGGGGGGCCTGATGTCGTCATATGCGAATGCCTTTCTTTTCGGCGAGCATCCTTACGGCAACCCTGCAGACGGCAGCGAATCGTCGCTGGCCAATGTCACGCACAGCGATTTGCTCGCCTATCACCGCGACATGATCGGCGCTGAGCGACTGATCATCTCCGTATCCGGCGATTTTGACGCTGCAGCGATGCGCGCTTCGCTGGCGGGCGCTTTTGGCGACTGGCGGCCGGCGGCCGGAACATTAACGGAGATCGCAGCACCGATCGTTGACGACGGCGGCCGCGTCTACCTGATCGACAAGCCTGGCGCAACACAGACCTATTTCTATATTGGCAATATCGGTGTAGCGAGAGGCTTCTCCGGCCGCGCGGACCTCGACCTCGCCAATACGGTATTTGGCGGACGCTTTACGTCGATGTTGATGACTGAGCTGCGAACGAAGTCCGGCCTAAGCTATAGCGCCCGATCAGTCTTGTCCCGTTTCGCTCAGCCCGGTACGGTCTTCATCCGCTCTTTCACCGAGACCAGCACAACGGTTGCGGCGCTGGACCTCTCGTTGGATGTGTTGCAGCAGCTGCATGAAACGGGGCTGGACGAGGCAATGATCTTGTCGGCGCGCAACTACATTATGGGGCAGTTTCCGCCGCGGCTGGAAACCGCCGCGCAGATCGCCGGCCTCTTTGCAATGCTCGAGGCCTTCGGCCTGAATGCATCGTACATCAATGACTACGCAAGCGATCTCGCCGCAGCGACGCCGGAATCTGTTGCCGACATCATTGACCAGGTTTATCCGGCCAAAGACAAACTCGTTTTCGTCATACTCGGTGACGCGGAATCTATTCGCAAGCAAGTCGCCCAATACGGAACGATCACCGAGATTTCAATCTCGGAACCGCGGTTCCACCCGTAAAAAGCCCCGCCGAAGCAGGGCCGAAGTTATTGATTGCCACACGGGATTGGCAATCAATCGCCAAACGCGTTTGCCTTGCCGTCTAGTAGCTGCTGCCGCCCGACCCGCCGGTCAGCAACAGGCCGAGTGCGATGAAGGGTATCGCCACCACTACCCCCAGCCCGGCTCCGGCTGTCTTTACCGCTGAGATTTTCACTCGTTCTACGGCCTGTACGTCCTGCCAGTCCGCTGTAAGCTCGGCGCCTTTGGGATGATGCAGGGTGTTCTTGTAGTACGTTCCCTTGATTTCAACTTCACTGACCTCTGTCACCCTGATCTCCTGGACGCGCCCGTCAAGGTAGGTGCGGCGAACCCTGTCGCCCGCCTTGACCTGGCTCGAATAGGTCGCATTGTCGGTGTCGTAAATCGGCTTGATCGTTGTGCAGGCTGTGTTCAACAACAGCAGCACACTGGCTATCAAAATAGTTGTTTTCTTCATCGGTCTCTCCTCGTTTGACGTGGAGTAACCTTGCGCGTCACAGCGCCGCAGAACCTGACGGGGCGCTGATGCTTTTCTTATTTCGACCTCATGATGCACTCGCCAGTGGCCATCGCCCTGTCAATTACTTGCCGATGCAGAACTCGGAGAATATGCGGCCCAAAAGGTCATCCGACGATACGGCCCCGGTTATTTCACCGAGCGCCTGCAGGCTCAGGCGCAGCTCCTCAGCAAGCAATTCACCCGCGCGGGTTTCCTCCAGCACGGTCCGCCCGGTGCTGAAGTGCATGGCGGCCCGCTCAAGCGCGTGGAGATGGCGCTTCCGGGCGGTAAACGCCCCCTCCCCGAGGTTTTCGTAGCCGGCAAGGTCGCGTATGCGTTGTCGTAACGCCTCCAGTCCCTCCCCGGTCTTGGCAGAAAGGTTGACCGCCTCTGGGTCCATCGGTCCATTGCACAGGTCTATCTTGTTTCGAACTACCGTGACCGGGACACCTTCGGGCAACGATTCGTTTATGTCGCCGTGCTCTGCATCGGTGGCATCCTGTATCCAGAGCACGGCGTCGGCGCTTTGTAGCGCGCTACGTGCCCGGCGAATACCTTCTTCCTCAACACGGTCCGGGTCTTCGCGTAATCCCGCCGTATCGACAAGCTCGACAGCCAGCCCATCAATATCAATTTGTTCTCGCAGAATATCGCGCGTCGTACCGGCGACCTCCGTTACAATCGCTGCGTCCTGCCCGCTTAACAAATTCAAGAGGCTTGATTTACCGACGTTGGGTCTGCCGACGATGACCACCTGGAAGCCATCGCGCAGAACACGCCCCTGCGTAACCTCCTGCTGCAAAAGGGCGAACGCGCCGGCGCATTCATCCAGGCGGCGCTGCAGGAGGTCGTCGGACAAAAAGTCTATTTCTTCTTCGGGGAAGTCGATGGCAGCTTCAACATGCAGGCGCAATTGAACCAGTTGTTCCGCCAGTGCAGCGACCGCCCTGGAGAACGTTCCCGACAGCGATCGCAGCGCTGCTCGGGCAGCCTGCGCTGTGCCCGCGTTGATCAGATCGGCTATCGCTTCTGCCTGCACCAGATCAAGCTTGTCGTTGAGGAAGGCCCGTTGCGAGAACTCGCCCGGCTCGGCCCGCCGGGCGCCCTGTTCCACAATCGACTCTACAAGCTGAGAAATGACGAGCGGCCCGCCGTGTCCGTGCAGCTCGAGCACGGATTCGCCCGTATACGATGCGGGTGCCGGAAAGTAAAGCGCCAGCCCGGCATCCAGCTTCTCGCCGTCACTATTGCGGAACGCCCTGTATGCTGCGCTTCTGGGCTCCGGCAAACTGCCGAGTACTGTTCTGGCAATCTGCTCGGTTTGGTCTCCGGAGACGCGCACGATCCCGATCCCGCCGGTTCCCGGCGGCGTGGCTGCAGCGACGATCGTATCGGTGAGATTTGGCATGGCCTTATAACACCACAGGTGATTAACTTATGCAGAGCCTGAACGTATCCTTTCCGAATGCCGATGGCGAGATGCTGTTAATAATGCTTGATCCACTCGACGACACTGTTGCAGTGGAAAATGCATCCTGTGTACAGCGCAGATTACGAATGTTCCGCCAGGAAAATTGACGAATTTCAGCTGGGCCTGTTTCTTAACGGCGACCTTACTATTGATCAACGTCAGCGCTTGTTCTGTTTGGCTTCTTTCTCCACGACGGTGTTGATCTTCCACTGTTGTGCTATCGACAGCAGCGTATTCGTAACCCAGTAAAGCACCAGCCCCGACGGGAAGAATGCGAAAAACGCCGTAAACATGATCGGCATGATCTGCATAACTTTCGCCTGCACCGGATCGGCCGGCGCCGGGTTTAATTTTTGCTGCATGAACATGGCCACGCCCATGATAAGCGGCAGAATGAAATAGGGGTCTTTGGTCGAGAGGTCTGTGATCCACAACGCAAACGGCGCCTGGCGCATCTCAACACTTTCGAGCAGCACCCAATAGAACGCAAGAAAGAACGGCATCTGGATCAGGATTGGCAGGCAGCCGGCGAGCGGATTTACCTTCTCGCGCTTATAGAGTTCCATCATGGCCGCGCTGAGCGCCTGCTTATCGTCCTTATAGCGCTCCTGCATCGCTTTCATCCGTGGTTGCAGGTTGCGCATTTTGGCCATGGATCGGCCGCTCGATTCCGTCAGCTTGTAGAACGCGAGCTTGATCAGGAACGTTACCAGAATGATCGCAACGCCCCAGTTGCCAACAAATCCGAAGACGAAGCTGAGCAACCAGAACAGCGGTTGCGAGATAATCGTGAGCCAGCCGTAATCGACGGTGAGCTTGAGTGTCTCGTCAATCTGTTCGAGCTGCTTCTGCAGCTTCGGGCCAATGAAGACGACCGTCGTAAATGTCCTGCTTGACCCGGGCGCAACCGTTTGCGCTTGCCCGATCGCGCTTGCGGTCGAGCGATCGCCTCGCACCGATACGCTGTAAGATTGTTCCGTGCCCCGCTCAGGCACAACCGCGCTCAGGAAGTGATGTTGTATCGATCCAAACCAGCCGGCCTGCGACTTAAGCCGAGTCGCGCCATCATCGAGCAAGTCATCGTGCTTAAGCTTCTCGGATTTCTCGCCATTGTAAATGATCGGACCGGAAAACGAGTAAGAGTCGACGTTGAACATCGAGCGCTCTTGCGTTTTCGAATAACGTTGAATTTGTGCATATTCAGCGCCGCGCCACAGTCCCTCGCCACCATTCGTGATTTCCTGCTCGATCGTTATGGCATAGCTGCCGCGCCTGAAGTGAAACCGCTTGTCAACGATGATGCCTTCCGCACTCTGCCACCGCATCGGCACGATCAGCTCGTCGGCGCCGTCCAGCCTGTACGTGTCGCGGCCGCTCCTGAACATTGCTAAATGATTGGGCTCTTCGCCCTCGCCCACGATCCGCAATCCCGTCTGCAAGAGGCCGAAATTCGACGGCTCGACGCTTAACAGCTCAACCAGTTTATCGGGCTCGTCTTTCGCAACCGGATAGTTAATCAATGCCGCCGACTGCAGTGTCCCGCCTTGCGTGCTGATTTCGATGCTGAATACGTCGGTCATCACACGAACGGTCGCGGTGCCCGGTGCGACCGGCGGAATTTCCGGCGCCCCCTCGTCCAGCTGCGGCGGCGCATCAAGCATTGTGCCTGTTGGTGCCGTCAACTCCGGCAGGTCACTGTCGCCTTCGGCGTTCGATGGCTGTGCGACTTCCTGGGTTACCGCCGCAACAGGCCGTAACGCATAATCCTGCGTCCAGGTCTGATAGGTAATCCAACCCAAGAGGCCGAAGAACCCCCATATCAGCAGTCGTTGATTGTCCATCCGTTAACTATCCTGCTTTGCTTGTCTGCGTGTCGCCTTCGAACATCGTTGCCAGTGCCGCTCCAGGCTGTCGTTCATTGCGCCGTTATTGGCCGTAGCTGCCGCCGGCTGGTTGATAACGACTATGTCGAGGCCGGTTAACTGCCGCTGGTGTTGCCGAAAAGACTCCCGAATAACTCTTTTGACGCGGTTTCGCGCTGTTGCCTTGCGACAGTGTTTTTTTGATATTGCAAGACCCAGCCTCGCAGCGTCGTCTTTGTTGCCGCGGGCCAGTACTGTAAATAATTTATCGCGGCTGCGTATCGATTTATTGAACACACGACCATACGCGGCAGCATCAAGTAAGCGGTTCGCTTTCTGAAACCGAAACCATCTGCTGCTCGGCAATCTTGATTCTTGGTTCGTCGTCGTAACAGTCGCGGTAGCGTTATGGCGTCAGCTGCACGCGGCCTTTGGCGCGGCGGCGCTTGAGAATGAGGCGCCCGGCTTTAGTCGCCATACGGGCGCGAAATCCGTGTGTGCGTGCGCGCTTGATTCTGCTGGGCTGATACGTGCGTTTCATGACGGTTACCTGGACCATTGACCGGTGACTTCTGGCCGGTTATTCAGAAGGCGGGCAAGGGTACTGAGATGCCCTGACAGTGTCAATAGACGGGTGTCAAGCGTGGATTTTCAGTATAGACTGCCCGGTCTTTCTAGTATTTTTTACTACGGCTCGATCCGCTCGTTTTAGGGGTCTTTTGGGGAATATTTTGTCTGCTGAATCGACGCTCTGGAATCAGTGCCTTCGCGTCCTGCAGGCGGAGCTGCCTGAGCAGCAGTTCAACACGTGGATTCGTCCGTTACAGGCCGTCGATGACGGTAACGTCTTGCGCCTGCTCGCACCGAATCGATTCGTTGTTGACTGGCTGCAGCAACACTACCTGCAACGCATCGAGCAGCTCGTTCTGGATGATGGCGGCGGCACCGATCTGATTGTAGAGGTCGGTTC
>SMUX01124868.1_pt1 | contig 15762 bp, 17 predicted proteins | sample 2456431 | NCBI WGS metagenome assembly SMUX01 (sample SAMN11095930, study PRJNA526329) | marine sediment metagenome | biome: Marine sediment; feature: Surficial sediment; material: Deep marine sediment; isolation source: Hadal surficial sediment | place: Pacific Ocean | collected 2014-11 | depth... | reverse complement strand
GGGTGGAGTACGAGGAAGCCCGCGTTGAATTTTATGCAAGGGCATCAGGCTCCATTTCTTTATTGACCCGAGTTATCGACATACAAGGCCGGCGCATTAGCACCCTCGAAAAACAGGTAGAGCGGCTAATAGAGCAGGATAAGCGGAAAGGATTTAACGAATGACCTCGATTGACGATGCCATGCAAGAATTTATTGCCAAGACATATCGATCCAGGGCCACAAAGACCGCCCAATCCTATGAGCTTGCGGTGAAACGATTTGCCAAAGTGCTAATTGATCCGACCGACGATCCGGACGACCTCACCGCACAGCAAATTGAGGAAAGAGAGCGTGACCTAAAGAGCCTTGCGTCAAATTTGGAGCGGGCCAAAGACCTAGCCGTGCGAGGCAGTATCAGCGCTGACGATCTAGATAAGCAACGGGCAAAGATTCTCGGAGAACAGGTCATTATCGAGGATGAGCTAAAGGCCCTTCGGGTCAATCGAGTGGAAGATGAATGGAGTTGGATGGGGCCCGAGATTGAGCAGTCCCAATTCGAGAATGCCGAAAGTGCGGACTACTTTCAGTACACGGAGTGGGCGGATATAATTGAGGCAATTGACGTTCAAGTGGACATATTCCCTGATCCAGAGTGGATCGGTTGGGAGCCACGAATAACAGTGCTTAAGCCCGAGGGCGAGCGTGAAGACGTTCCGCAACCGGGTGGACAGTTGTGAAACTTGGCACGTATAATCGTCTACTGGCAGGGAGGCCATGGGTGAGCGAAGAACTATCCAACGACGAAAACCCGACCCCCGAAAGCGAAAACCCCGTCCCTGAGCTTCTGCAGGGGCAAATTGCCATCACCTCCTTAGATAAAATCTATAACTGGGGCAGGCGGTCATCCGTCTGGCCGATGGTGTTCGGACTGGCTTGCTGCGCGATTGAGATGATTGCGACCGCGGCCAGCCGCTATGACATCGCACGCTTTGGGATGGAAGTTTTTCGAGCCAGCCCTCGTCAGGCAGACCTCATGATTGTCTCCGGAACCGTCACCAAGAAAATGATTCCGATCATCGTGCGGCTATACAACCAGATGCCGGAGCCGAAATATGTACTGGCCATGGGCGCATGCGCCTCGGGCGGCGGCCCATTCAAGGAAGGCTACAACGTCGTATCGGGCGTCGACAAATTTATACCAGTCGATGTTTACGTTCCGGGTTGTCCGCCGACTCCGCAGGCCCTATTGCATGGGCTCATCACGCTGCAGAAAAAGATCGACGGGCAGTCGGTGCTCGAAGTACCCTGGTATCAGAAGGACCCAATCGCTGAGATACCGCAGCCGTTGCTCGGACCAGATCTTGTTGATCCAAGGGATATTCCCAATTTCGCCGAACGCCTCAAAGTCCAGGAAGAACGGCTAGCGGCGGAACCGAGTGATTGACGTTCGAAAAGTCCACCGAACCCAAAGACAAAACCAAAGATGACGGACGAAGAATCTCTGCAGGCTGAGGATGCGACGCGGGAGCCGGATGCCATGGAACAGCAGTTCCCGGGCGTTCTCTCGCTGGACGAGCGCGACAACTTTGAGGGCTACCTCGTACCGCCCGACAAGCTGGTCGAGTTCGCGATCCAGCTCCGCGATGAGCTCGGCTACAACTATCTCTCATCTGTAACCGGAGTGGACTACTTGCCGGATGAGCTGATGGAGGTGGTTTACCACGCCTATCGCACGGAAGGCGGCCCAGCTTTTGTTTTCAAAACCCAGGTTCCGAGAGAAGACCCAACCGTACCCACACTAGTTGGCGTTTGGCCCGGAGCGGACTTTCAAGAACGAGAGGCGTGGGACTTGCTCGGTATTCGCTTTATGGGACACCCCAATCTGCGCCGCATTTTGATGTGGGAAGGCTTCGAGGGGCACCCCCTGCGGAAGGACTGGCAAGAGGCGTACTTCGAGGAAGAGGCAAAACCGTTCAAGAACCGTTGGCCGGAGGGTGATGTATATCGGATCGAAGATAAGGTTCCGTTCGGGAAGAACGTTCAGTATCCCCCTGATTTTTCGCCCGAAGGCTGGACCCCAGAAGGCGACGAAGCACTGTACGCCAGCATGGGCCAGGACTCAACAAGCGAGAATGGCGATTCGATCAAAACGGACCAGATTGTGGTCAATCTTGGCCCGCAGCATCCTTCAACTCACGGTGTATTCCGGATGGTGGCGACCCTGGATGGCGAAACCGTCACCGATTTGAAACCGGTCATGGGTTATCTGCACCGAAACCATGAGCAGATTGGCGAGCGGAACACCTACATCATGAACATGCCTTACACCGATCGCCTCGATTACTTGGCCTCGATGAGCAATAATTTTGGATACGCGTTGGCGGTCGAAAAGTTGATGGGCATCAAGCCTCCAGAACGAGCGGAGTACATCCGGGTAATGATGGCGGAGCTCACCCGAATTCAGAGTCACTTATGGTCAATTGGGTTCCTGCTCAACGATTTGGGGGCCTTTCAAACCCCTGCGCTGTACGCCATCATCGAACGCGAACTCATCCTGGATGTTTTTGAAGCGGTCAGCGGCTCGCGCATGATGTGCAACTACTTCCGCTTTGGCGGATTGGCGCGCGATCTTCCTCCGGGAACATTGCAGATGATCCGCGATCTGGCTTTTGAACGATTACCGCGCCGCATAGACGAGCTGGATGCCTATCTCACCGATAACGAAATCGTGCGCACCCGCACCATCGGAGTGGGAGTGCTTTCGGCGGAGAAGGCGGTTGCCTTCTCAGTAGGCGGCCCGGTGCTAAGAGCCTCAGGCGTTCCCTACGATGTTCGGCGTGCAGAACCTTATGGGATCTATGATCGTTTCGACTTTGAGGTTGCGGTGCGCTACGGTGGTGATGTTTATGACCGATACCTTGTCCGCGTCGATGAGATCCGGGAAAGTATCAAGATCGTGCAGCAAGCGGTAGACGACATCCCCGAGGGCGAGATCCAGACTGGAAAACACGCTTTCCAGGTGCGGGTTCCGGCAGGGGAAGCCTACGGCAGAGTCGAGAATCCTAAAGGAGAGCTGGGCTTCTATGTAGTCTCGAATGGGAAGCCCAATCCCTGGCGGTACCACATCCGCGCGCCATCGTTCGTTAATTTGACCGCTCTGTCCGAGATGTGCAAGGGAAATAAGATTGCCGACGTCGTCGCCATACTCGGGTCGATCGACATCGTGCTTGGCGAAGTGGATCGCTAATGTACGGAATTGGATTGGTCAGAGGCATGGGGATCACGATCAAGCATTTCGTCGCGACTTACGTGGACGATCTACGATGGTTTGGGCGTCGCTATTACAACCCAGAGGCATTCGCGGTGCGTCAAAGCTCCGAGGCGCAAGGCATCTTCACGGTCCAGTATCCAGAAGAAAAGCTGATCACACCGGAAGAATTCCGGTACATCCCATTTCTGATCTACGATGAGCTTGAAGACGGAACGCATCAGGATCGCTGTACTTCATGCGGCATATGTGCCAAAGTCTGCCCGCCGCAGTGCATTTGGATTGTGCGTTCAGACGATCCAGAAACAGGCCGGCCGATCCCGGAGCCGACCGAGTTCTTTATTGATATCGACATTTGCATGAATTGTGGTTTGTGCGCCGAATTTTGCCCGTTCGAGGCGATCCGAATGGATCATGACTATGAAATCTCGACCTACGACCGCATGTCCAATCACATCTATGACAAAGAGAAGCTCGATAGGCCGGCCTCGTACTACGCCTCAATACGCCCGCGTGGCTCCGCCATCGACGATGCGAACATAGCGGAGAAGCAAGCCAAAAAGGCGGCAAAAGAGGCGGCTCGCAAACAACGCCAAGCAGAAAAAAGCCAACCGTCCGACGAATAACCCAATTCGGGACGCGATCGCGCCGTATTGCGCGGGGGGCAATGCGGCTGCCTCGCGTGTGGCCTCGCCGGAAGCCTTGTGGACGGCGTCGCAGCTGCCTCATGGACTGGAGTGGAAGCATATAATCACACTAAGGTGAGTTGCGATTCAATTCGCGCAAATAGGTGACCATGTATCAAAGCGACACTGAAATCCTCTTCCCCATGCGAGTTGCTCCGCATCTTCGTGATCTGCGGGGCAAGATGTGGAGGGCGACTATCGACCGGGCTTGTGAATCAGAAGACGCCTCGCTGGACCAGCTCGCACTCTCCATGGTGATGATCCGGCTGGCCGGCTGCCTTTCGTGTCATCCAGATTCATACCGTGCGATTCGGGGCTGCACAAACTGTGCGACAGCCACCATACGTAGATACAGAGGTGCGGACGAAGATCTTGAGGATTTGATCGATGGGGCAAAAGGAGAGGTGCTCAAGCTAGCGCCCCAGGAGGCATATATTCAAAGTGGCGACTGAGAAGACGGTGTTGGAGGCATTATCCAAAGTTGAAGAACCAGAGTTGGGGAAGGACCTGGTTGCGCTGGGGATGATCAAGGACCTCACCATCAATGGAGCAAAGGTTACGTTTGCGGTTGAGCTTACGACCCCGGCCTGCCCCTATCGGGGACAAATTGAGCAAGAAGCACAAGAGGCCGTGGAAGAACTCGATGGTGTCGAGGAAGTCGCGGTAACCCTGACCTTCAATATCCTTTCCGACGGGCGCGCGCGCGGTTTGACGGATCGTCCGATCAAGAATGCAATAGCCATCGCATCCGGTAAAGGTGGGGTTGGCAAGTCGACGGTAGCGGTTAGTCTTGCGGCCTCGCTTGCGCTCGCAGGCGCTAAGGTGGGCTTGTTGGATGGCGATATATATGGGCCCAATGTCCCGACCATGATGGGAGTGGACCACATGCCTCCGCCGCAGGGAGACAAATTGGCACCCGCCGAGGCCTTCGGCGTGAAATTCGTCTCGATTGCATTTATGGTCGAGCCCGGGAAGCCACTGATCTGGCGCGGTCCAATGCTGCATAAAGCCATCCGACAATTTATTGCGGATGTAGCATGGGGGGAACTGGACTATCTGGTCGTGGATTTGCCCCCCGGAACGGGAGATGCCCCACTCAGCCTGTCCCAGTCGATGCCTTTGACCGGCGCGGTCATTGTCACGATGCCCCAGCAAGTATCGCTTGACGATGCTGGACGCGCGCTCGAGATGTTTCGCACCATGGAGGTGCCCATCCTGGGGGTAGTCGAGAACATGAGCTACCTGAAGCTAGAAAGCGGAGAGGTGGTCGATCTGTTCGGTCAGGGTGGCGGTACCAAACTCGCCGAGGCTTCGGGTGTCCCATTCCTCGGCACGATCCCAATCGATCCGCGAGTGAGAGAAGGTGGGGATCAGGGCACTCCGGTCGTCGTATCCCATCCAGACTCTGAAGTGGGACTCGCGCTGACAGCGATCGCGGAGCAGATCGCGGCCAAGATCAGCGTCTCTGCGTACTACCAATCGAACGTCATCCCTATTGAGTTAATCGATTGATGGTTCGCCGCGCGTGGGATTATCACCTCGTAAGCATCTCGACTGATCAATCCTTCCGCTTTCTTCTCCCCTCTCCTATGCCCACCGTGAGTGCTATACTCCATCGATCATGAGCAGCAATCCGAACGTCATCACTGGCGGAGACGCAGGCGCGAACGCAATGGCGAAGGTAGTAGCTATTCGATTCCAGCCGCTTGGAAAGCTCTATCACTTCGACAATGCGGGGGTGAATGATCTCCGGACCGGCGATTATGTGCTGGTATCGACTCGCCGTGGGCGAGAAATGGGCGAGGTCGCTGGCTTTGTGGATCCGGCCAAACGTCGAGGCAAACTCAAGCCTATCGAGCGACGAGCGACGGCGCGAGAACTGGTGCTGAGGCGGATGTGGCAGCAAAAAGAACTGGAAGCAATGATTGAGTGCAGGGTGAAATCCTCCGAATTTGGCCTTGAAGGGGTCAAGATTGCCAAAGCAGAGTACTCCTACGACGGATCGCGGGTGACCTTCCTCTACAACTATGAAGGGGAGGATAAACTCGATCTAAACAAGCTGCGGAACGCCATGCAGAAGGCGATGAAGAAATCGCGGGTGGAGTTTCGTCAGATCGGGCCCAGGGATGTCGCCAAGATCATCGGTGGTATGGGCGCATGTGGACTGGAGACACGTTGCTGCTCCATGTTCCTGACAGAATTCAGTCCGGTCTCGATCAAAATGGCCAAGGCGCAGGGAATCTCGCTCAATCCTCAGGAAATCACGGGAATGTGCGGGCGCCTAAGATGTTGCCTGGTTTATGAGTATGAGCAGTATGTAGAAGCTCGAAAACAGCTGCCCAAAGTCAAGAAACGGGTGATTACTCCGCTGGGAGAGGGAAAAGTGACGGAGGTGCTTCCGATGCGACAGGCAGTGATCGTGAGACTAGCAGAAGATAACCGCAGGGTGGAATTCCTCAAGCATGAGATCGAGCCATACGAAGAGCTCCAGGCTCTCAAGGGCAAGGCCGACAGTCCTTGCGATCGGCACGAAGGCGGCGGGTGCGACTGCGGTAGGAAAGACTAAAGCACAGCCCACGGAGCATACCCGCTTCGCTCCCCTTATCAGTCCCAAATCCTATTGACTTCGCTTCACGGGCGGAAAATACTCAGTTGATGTGCTTCGCGCCTGCACGAAGGCATCTGCAATCGCTGAATCTCTTGAATACACCCTGAGCATGCATAGAACATGCATGGCATGCAATGAAAGGTCGTTCAACCATGGTCCTAAAGGAAAAGCAAGTGAACCTACTAGACGATGAAGGGGTCATTATGGCATTTGATACGGCCCCACCCAAGCGTGTAGTGAGCTTGATTCCATCCATGACCGAGAGCCTATTCGACCTGGGAGTCGGAGATCGGATTGTCGGCGTAACCGACCTCTGCACGCCGCCTGAAGAGGACCAGCTGCGCCTGCAGCGGGTCGGCGGCACAAAGAAGCCCAATTTGGAAGGGGTCCGCATTCTGCGTCCTGATCTGGTGATCGCCAATCAGGAGGAAAACAGCGAAGATTCGATAAGAGCGCTCGCAGAGTCGGGATTGACGATATGGCTGACTTTCCCGAAGAGCACGATAGACGCACTTGAATTGCTTTGGACAATTATCAAAATCTTCAGGCTTTCGGAACAGGTGCCGTTGGTAGAGACTCTCGCGCGAACGCTGGATTGGACGGAGAAGGCTACAACCGCACGGCTTTCGGTTCCGGCCTTTGTGCCCATCTGGCAGGGAGAGAAAGAAGATATCGGCCCCTGGTTTATGACCTTCAATTACCAGACCTATGCCAATGATGTGCTCGCTAAAGTTGGCGGCATGAATGTATTTTCGGCCCGTAAGCGCCGTTACCCGCTGGAGGCTGATCTTGGCACGGCTGAGCCGGAGGATCCAGGCGACCGAGATACGCGATATCCGCGAGTGACCGTCAACGAAGTGATCGAGACGAAGCCAGATGTCATCCTGCTCCCGGATGAGCCCTACGCATTTGAGGAAAGTCACAAGAGCCAGATCGAAGAGTGGCTTGCCGACACCCCTGCAGTCGAATCGGGCAGGGTGCATCTGATTGATGGAACCCTGCTAACCTGGCACGGCACGCGTTTGGCCAAGGCGGTCGCGGAACTCCCCACGTATTTACAAGAGTAGGCGAGGAGCGCGCCCTCAGACCGCTGCAATTCGCGGACCCAAACATCGGATTCCACGCCAATAAAAGAAGCTCAGGCCCGTTGCTCACGAAAACCCGCTCGCAAAATCCCACATTTCGCCTTGACGATATGGGTGACCCTATCTAGAATCAAGGCGTTCTAGCCAAAGGAACTGATTATGGTCTCCGGAATCAGAACTATTCTCATTAGCATGCTCGCGACCGGACTGGTAGGCGGTATTCTTGGCTTGCTGGTGGGGGTTCTTATCAGAGATCCGTTAAATACGGTCGGGATGGAATATATCCTCGAGCCCCTGAGCGGGCTCGGTTTGGGATTCATATTGGAGCCTCTGATCGAGTTCGGTCTGGGATCCATAATGGGGCCCCTGATCGGATTTGGTGTGGGAGCCATCCTTGGCGCAAACTTCGGGATGGTGCTCGGCTATGGCTTCTTGCCCGATGCCCCTGCTGACGTGCAATTGGAACCAGAGGCCAGCGCCTAGAGACAGACGGGGCTTAGGCTCCTTTTACGATAGATAAGCGAAGAGTTGGGCGGCCGCCCAATTCTTTTGTTTTCTGGAACAGCCTGTTCTTAGGCGGGGTCGGGAACTACGTGAATGGCCTCCGGATCAAGTGCCAATACTCGCTCCTGATCGGTTTCCAGCTCCAACTTCATAAATGCCGGGTGCGAAACACGAACCTCCAACAGCTGATTGTTGGCCTCGAATTGCAGGAGATGATCCGCGCCCTGCGGCTCGTCCTTGACCAGCCGAGCGGGAAATTTGTTAGCCAGTCCTCGGTCGACCCCAATGGGCGCGATGTGGATTTCCTCCGGCCTTACGCCGAGAGTGATTGAGTCTCCGGGAGAGCGCGTATTGGTGGAAGCGATCGTAAGTTTGTAAGCACCCCAGTTCGCTGCCAGCTCGGATTCCGACCCGTCGATCACCGTCGCTTGAAGAATATTGGTCATGCCCATCAGCCGGGCAACGATTGGCGTCCGAGGTCTTCGAAAAACATCGTCTCGATTTCCAGATTGCACGACTATGCCTTCGCTAAGGACAATCAGGCGATCAGCCAGCGCGTAGGCTTCGGCCCTGCTGTGGGTCACCAGTAGTACGGGAATGCTGAAATCCTTCTGAATCTTGAGCAATTCCTGGCGAAGATGAGCCCGCAGATCCTCCTCCACCGCTGCGAATGGTTCGTCTAGGAGCAGCATATTCGGGCGGCGTGCCAGCGCACGTGCCAGTGCGGTTCGCTGCTGCTGGCCGCCAGAAACCTCGCCCGGCCTGCGGTCGGCCAGTGGCTCCAGCCGCATCCTGGTTAAGAGTTCGGCGACCCGTGCCTCACGTTCCGCCTTGGAAACATCATGCAATCCAAAGCCGATATTTTTTGCGATCGTCTGGTGGGGGAAGAGAGCGTAATGTTGGGGAACGTATCCGATGCGACGGTCCTGTGGAGCGAGATCAATATCCTCTTCGCTGTCAAAGATGAGCTGGCCATTGAGGCGGATGGTGCCCTCATCTGGCTTCACGAGGCCGGCCAGAGTCCGCAATGTCAGGGATTTGCCCGCCCCGGATGCCCCGAACAGTACCGCCATTTCAGCGCCCAACTTAAATTCAGGCGCTAATTTGAAATCCGGGAGCTCGATCCTGAACGAGGCGCGAAAGTTAGCCTCGGTCACGGACGCTCCTGCCCCCCAGCAGCCGGCTGAGATAGCGTATTCCCACCAGCAAGGCAATGGCGGTCACAGTGAGTAGCAAGGCTTGGCGATTCGCAGACGCCTGGTCTCCGGCCTGAACCGAGTCATATATGGCGATGGGCAAGGTCTGCGTACGGCCGGGAATGTTTCCCGCGATCATGAGAGTCGCACCGAATTCGCCGAGCGCACGCGCGAAGGCCAGCATTCCGCCGGCAAGCAAACCGCGCCACGCGAGTGGAAGCACTATCGTCATTAAGATAGCGAAGTCTGACCGTCCCAGAGTGCGCGCCACATCCCTGAGATCCGGATCGACGGCCTCAATAGCGGCTCGGGTCGATCCGACGACCAGGGGCAGCGCCACAATGGTGGCCGCCACCACCGCGCCCTGCCAGGTGAATACCAGGACGATACCAATACTCTCAAGCCATGCTCCCAGTGGGGACTGTGCGCCAAGCAGGACCAACAGGTAGTAACCGAGAACGGTGGGAGGGAGAACGAGCGGAAGGTTTACCGTCGCATCCGTGATGTTGGCTGCGGCGCTGTGCCGACGAGCGAGAAGCGCCGCGAGCGCAACGCCAAAAACAACCGCAAAGAGTGTCGCCAGACCGGCCACTCGCAAGGAGAGGAGCAATGGAGAAACGATAAGCTTATCCTTCTCCGGCGATCAGTCCGGATTTCTCGTACACTGCTTGAGCTCTCGGGCTTGAAAGGAATTTCAGAAAGCGTGCTGCTTCCTCCGGCAATTGGGTGTCGCTGTGGATAGCAGCCACGTGCTGAATTGGATCGTACAGCTCCTGGGAGAGCTCCGAGCCGTGAAGATCCATGCTTTTAGCGATCGACAATGCGATCAAGCCGGCATCAGTGTTTCCGGTTTGGACGAGAAGCCCGGCGTGTCGGACGCTCTCGCCGTACACGAGCTTGGGAAGGACTTCGAGCTCCACGCCGGTGCGCAGCAGAGCCTGAGCAGCGGCTATTCCGTACGGCGCGTGCCGCGGGTTGGCAATTGCTACATCACGGATGATCGGATCAGCTAAATCTTCGACAGAATCCAGCGTGAGCCCAAGCTCCGGCGCCCAAACGAGAAACAGGACCCCTTGCGCAAAGGCCAGCCGCGAATCCTCGTCCAGGAGTCCTTCGGCAATCAGCTCGTCCACGCGGAGTGCATCCGCTGAGGCAAACAGGTCAAACGGAGCTCCGTTGCGAATTTGCTGCGCCAGGTTGCCGGTCGAACCATACGAAAAGATCACGATCTCGCCGGTTTCATCCTCGTAAATTTGGGCTAGCTCATCCAGAATAGGAGCCAGGCTGGCGGCCGCAGCCACCGTCAACGGATCGACTCGCGTCGTGGTTGAACAGGCTGCGGCTAGCATCAGCAAAGCCGCGGGGAGCGCCCGAAGGAGATTCACAGCGTGAGGGAATCTAACACATCTAATGGCTGCCCCAGCCCAGATCATCTCGACCGCAGAACGATTCACGAGCGCAGTTCGTCTGAGAGCTGCCAGCATCCCGGTGAAAGAAAGTCGCAAGCGTTGACACCGCAGGAAACGGCGACTTACAATCCCGTAGTCCGAGGAGCCAGCTCATGGCTGTTCCCAAGTCGGGGCGAGAGGTGCGGCTGACCGCAATGTCGTCCTGCGCAGGTTGAGCATCTAAGCTTCCTGCGGAGACGCTGGCGCAGGTTCTGCAGCCAGTTCAAAAAGTATTCGAGCACGATCAAACCCCTGAAATGCTGGTCGGCCTCAGCACGCCAGATGACGCAGCAGTATGGCGGTTAGATGAGTCGCGGGTGCTGGTCGTCACCACAGACTTTTTTACACCAGTCGTTGACGATCCCTATCAATTCGGCGCGATAGCCGCCGCAAATTCGCTGTCTGATATCTACGCTATGGGAGCCAGGCCGTTTATGGCGCTTAATATAGCGGCTATGCCGGTCGACCTGGACCCCGAGATCATCAGCGAGATCTTTCGTGGCGGAGCGGAAAAGGCCAGACAAGCGGGCGCGATAATTGCTGGCGGGCATTCGGTCCAGGACAAGGAGCCAAAGTACGGATTGGTAGCTCTGGGAATGGCCGAGGAGAAGAAATTGTTTACCAAAGATCGGGCGCGGCCGGGCGACACTTTGGTACTTACAAAACCGCTCGGAACAGGCGTAACGACTACCGCCCTTATTCGAGACAAAGGCACTCCAGAACACGAAGAAGAGGCCGTGAAATGGATGACATTACTCAACAGCGCCGCTAGTGAGCTCGCGAGTAGGGTAGGGGTGCGCGCGGCGACCGACATCACCGGCTTTGGCCTCATCGGGCATGGAATTGAGATGGCGGAAGCTTCCGAGGTGGATTTCGAGATTCGCCTTGAGCAGGTGCCGTTCTTTTCAGGCGCTGGCGACTACGCGAAGCTGGGAACATTCCCCGGTGGAACGTTGGACAATCAGAAGTTCTTCCGGGATCGAGTGGAGTTTGAGGCCGGGATAACCGATGCGGAACAGCTGCTGCTCTTCGACGCCCAGACCTCGGGCGGCCTGCTCTTGGCCGTGCCCGAAGAGAAGATCAATGGAATGTCGGACCGTGCAGCCAGCGATGAAATCCCCTTCTGGCGAATCGGAACGGTGCGCGAAGGATCGGGCAACCTAATCGTCCGGAAATAGCACAGGTATCTGGAGGAAAGATGGCGAAAGTCACAATTATTGGGGCTGGTCAGACCGGTGCCACCACTGCTCACTGGCTGGCGGAGCGGGAAATCGCGGACCTAGTACTGGTGGACATCGTCGAGGGCATGCCACAGGGCAAAGCGCTTGACATGATGGAGGCCATGCCGGTGATCGGTTCCGACGTCAAGATCCTCGGCACGAACGACTTTAAGGACACTGCCGATTCAGATATCGTGGTGATTACCGCCGGGCTCCCGCGTAAACCGGGGATGAGCCGCGATGATCTGCTGGAGGCCAACACCAACATCATGCGGTCATCGGTTGAGAGCTCTCTGGAGGCCTCGCCGGATGCGATCTTGATCATCCTCACCAACCCGCTGGATGTGATGTCTCAGGCGGCGATGATGTTCGGGGGGCTGCCCCGTGAACGCGTCATCGGCCAGGCAGGAATTCTCGATTCGGCCAGAATGCGGGCCTTCGTGGCGATGGAACTCGAGATTAGCGTGCAGAATATTCACTGCTATGTCCTTGGCGGCCATGGAGATTCCATGGTGCCGTTGACCCGGCATTCGAATGTAGCGGGCGTGCCGCTGGATGTGATCTTGAGCCCCAAGCAATTGGAGGCAATCGTCGAAAGAACCCGGAAGGGTGGGGGAGAGATCGTTGGATTGCTGAAGACCGGAAGCGCGTTCTACGCGCCTTCGGCTGCGCTGGCACAAATGGTGGATGCGATTCTGAGCGATAGGCACCTGGTGGTGCCGGCCTCGGTTTATCTGGAGGGAGAGTACGGGCAGTCCGGAATATTCTTTGGAGTCCCGGCGCAGTTGGGAGCCAAGGGCCTCGAGAAGGTCATCGAATACGATCTGAACGATGAAGAACAGACCGCGCTAGAAGCCTCCGCCAAACATATTAAGGAGACTATCGAGGAATTAGAAGCTAAGGTGAAGGCGTAGGGGCGTCGGCTGATCCCGACCAGGTGAAGACGCGTCGTATGCTGCCGGCCCCTGTGGGCGCGTAGCGCGGATCGCCGGTGGCGGATGTTCCCGTCAGACGGACCGGCTCGATCCACCATCGCAAGACATGCGGGACGATGCCTGAGGGACGGAATTCGGTCGGGATGATGTACTTGGTATCGGTCACGTAATCGATGATCATCTTGCTCCCCGATCCGATCATCTGCTCCGTTACATCAACCACGTTAATTCGGTAGAACTCTCCCTCACGAAGGGCTCCCACGGCAGCCCACTGTAGGCTGACGGTATCGTTAGCGAGCGTGAACGGTTCACCATCCCGCGGCAGCAAAAGGTTTGGCGCTGGGTACGGCGGCGGTAGGGTCGGCGTCGGAGTAGCGCCTCCAACGGTCAGTCGCTCACAGAGCGGAATGACCAGACGCTGCCCCTCAAACACGGTATCGCTGATCAGTCCATTGTAGTCCTTGATGGATTGCATCGAGACGTTGTAGTTTTGGGCGATCGCAAAAAGTGAATCGTTCGCGACCACCGTGTAATTATCCTTAGGGCAGGCCGCTTCAGTCGCTTCGGCCGGGGCCAGCGTATTGGTGGGTTCGGGTGTCACCGTTGCCGTCGGATGCGGCACCAGGATTTCGGTTCCTACCGACAGCAGGCATTCGGTTCCCAAATTGTTGATTTCGATCATGGCGCGTACTGTTATGTCAAAAAAGAATGCAATCCCGCCGCATGTATCCCCTTCCACGACGGTGTAACGGATGGGGGGCCGCGGAGTGACGGTCGGCACGGGAGAGGTTGTTGGAGTGGCGGACGGCGTCAGAGATTGGGTAGCCGTTGGAGTTGGGGTTCCGGTTGGCGTCTCGGCGGCTGCCGCAGGAAAGAAGGTCCGGCTGGCCCCAAACGTCAGCCCGGCGGTCACGAGCGCCAGCACTCCAACTAGAAGCAGCGCCAGCCTCAAATCTAGGCTGACCTGACGTTTGGCAGGCTCAGCCGCGCCGATAGCAGCGCCGCTCAATTCGGTACCGCATACCACGCAGCGCGAAGCGCCGGGGCTAAACCGGGTACCGCAAGTAGGGCATAAGGAGGCAGAGGCTTCAGACATTGGGAAGAGGCCGGCGCATTATACCAATGCGGGCAGTATCGAAGATCAAGGGTCTTGGGTAAGCATTCTACTGGGAAGTTGCGCCAGAATCGCCTTCGAGTCCTAAGGCAGGCGCAATTCTCACCATCGAATCCAGTACATTTCCGATGTGCTCCCACAACTCGACGCCCAGGGCTTCTGCTCCCTGGGAAATGTCCTCTCGATTCACGTTTGCAGCGAATCGTGCATCCTTCCATTTCTTTCTGATCGATTTAGTTTTGACGTCGAGAATTGATTTCGACGGACGAACGAGTGCAACTGCGGTAAGCAGCCCGGTGATTTCATCACAGGCAAATAGTGCTCGCTGCATTTTGGATTCGCGCGGCAAACCAGTGTGTTCCGCATGACTCAAGATACAGGTCACGACCACTTCTGGCACACCGCGCTCCCTGAGGATTGGCGCTCCTTCCTGGGGGTGCTCCTCGAGAGTGGGGTGGATCTCCCAGTCGAAATCGTGCAGCAGGCCGGCCAGCATCCAATCCGCGGGTTCCTCCCCAAAGCGAATCGCGTAATCTTCCATGGCCGCTTCGACAGCTAGCATGTGGCGAACCAGGTTCTGGTTTTGAACGTACTCGTCGAGAAGTGCGACCGCCTGCTCACGCTTCATCGAAATCATCCTTAGTAGCCGCTGTGCACATCTTCATCCAGAAGTATGATCGCTTCGCTGCGATCCATGAAGCGCCTTCTTCTCTACAGTCAACTCGAGCTCATGTGAACCTGGCGAAAAAGATCTCCACCAATGCGACCAATGTAGCGGGGATCTCTCTTGTTTCCCAGTATTGAAGTGCGCGTGGACTATAAGGGCGCAAATCTGCCGACACTCCGACCGCATCGATGCCAAGTCCGTCGCATATCGCCAGCGCCCTGGGGAGATGGTAGTCCTGGGTTATCAGGAGAGCTCGCTCGATCCCGAATATAGATATTGCACGCTCGCAGGTGGTGAAGGTTCTAGTGCCTAATCCATCGGTCACAATCGCCTCTGGCGGCACACCGAGCGATTCGGCGACGGCCCGCATCGCCTGTGGCTCGCTGTAGCCTTCCAGGGTCTCGTGGCCACTCAAGAGCAGGGAATCGACCTTGCCCTCAGAAAAAAGTTGGGCTGCGGCTGCCACCCGGTCGTACAGGACTGTCGTGGGTCCCCCATCGCGACGCAAACCGGCACCAAATACAATTCCAACCGGCGCGTGGGGTGCATCAGCGATATCCACGATGCTGTCAACATATCGGCGCTCGACCAGCCGCCTGGGCGCCCACAGCGCCAGCAAAGCGGCAATCGCACCCAATATCAATCCGGCTCGTAACACGGCGGCATTTTACCGTAACACGACGAAAAACCGGCGTGGCCCAGAAGGTATGAAGACCTACTGCCCTCTTGACTCTAATTGATATAATCAATCCTATGAATACTCTTTATCGCGAACGAGCCGATGTTGGAAGCTCAGAGTTCTTGAATTACCTGGTCGATCTGAATGCCGAACCGGGCACACGGCTGCCGCCGATCAATGACCTGGCGGTCATGCTCGGAATTAGCTCGGGGAAGCTCAGAGAGCAGCTGGAAGTAGCCAAGGAGCTCGGTCTGGTTGAGGTTCGGCCAAAAACGGGCATCCGCGTGCGTGGTTTCTCATTTTTCCCGACCGTCCAAACTGGCCTGCGATTTGCCATGGCGCTGGACCGGTCGTATTTCAGCCAATACAGT